>Ga0208459_1001009_pt1 | contig 28185 bp, 29 predicted proteins | sample AD_UKC087_MetaG_FD_184433 | JGI IMG/M metagenome (GOLD analysis project Ga0208459, IMG submission 184433) | Active sludge microbial communities of municipal wastewater-treating anaerobic digesters from USA - AD_UKC087_MetaG (SPAdes) (version 2) | ecosystem: Engineered > Bioreactor > Anaerobic >... | reverse complement strand
GGGGATTTTTATATAGAAGTATTTGCATGGGACGGTTTTAACAACATATATTCCAATAAAATGGAATCCTTGTATCCTGTCTGGACTAAGTTCCCAAGAATTTATGTTCTTACAGATAATTCGCTATATTCCGCAACAGATGTTAGTAGCATGTCTGTTTTAGAAGCTAGCACACTTATATCAGAAAATCCTTATCCTTTATTCGATAGATATATTCCTCTTCAAGGACTTTCATTACAATTTGATGCTTCTGGTACTCCTTATATTGAAATTCCTTCCATCACATATTTCCAGGATGTAATGGAACCGGATTCTCTCAACCGATTTTTTAATTTAACAGAGAGAGTTATATCTATGAGTAATCCTACAATTACAGTGGATCCAGATTATCAGAAATTTTATGATGAAGACGATATAAGAATAATTCAATTTGATAAAGGGAAATATTCTTTAATAAGAGAAGTTAGCGCTCATATAGATTCTATTTCGGGAAACGATTTAACCATTTCTCCTTGGCCTGTTGATATTTCTATTAGTGGTTCTGCAGAAGTATATGTTTTAAATGACACATACAGAACGACTGTAAATGCTGCTAATATAGGGGATAATCTTGTACTTGATGTAAGCGGATACCAATTTGAAGTGGGCCAGCTAGCAGGGGTTATTGTTTTTGATGGTAGTACCGGATATTCTTGGGGTTCATCATATAGAGTTACAAATGTTGATGGATCTACTCATACTTTTGATCAAACTATTCCTCAGTTCTTTATAAATAATCCTGGGAAATATTCAATCAAAGTAAAACATGCATTTTCCTCATATTCTGATATGACAATTCCTACAGATTATGCTGTAGAACAATTTAATACTTTTAAATTATATTTAAAGGATTCATATTGTCAAGAATATTTCCTAGACAATACATTTGTAGTAATCAATGTTCTTTTTGATCAGGATTATGTAAATCAGCAATGGTATAATGCTTCTGATAACTTAATCAATTCGGAATTCTATTATCATTGTAAACCGATAGAAGTAGATTCAAGTACTTTAGTCATATTTAAAGCAGTTTATGATCCTAGCAATTATATGCTTGATCAAAGAAATATTTGGACTGTAAAAGAACACAACGAATCTAATATCCTATTTAGAGTATTTAATGAAAGCGTTCCCTTTATATTTGATCAGATAGGAACTTACGATATTCAAGTAGAATCGTATGATAAATATGGAAACTTAAAAACTCAGGTTTGGGAAGGTTTGGTAACGGTTGTATGAAAGAGGTTTTAATAGTTGTAGATGTTCAGGTTCATTTTAAATCCGTTACAGATGAATATGTAGATGGAATATTTGAATTATGCAAGACTTTTGATGAAGTCTACCAAATTTGGGATGCAGTGGATGTAAATACCCCGGATTTTAAATTTCCAAATCAAAAAGATGTAATTAGAAAAGAATATGGCGGGATATTAGAGGAAGATGATATTGATCATTATGATTTTTCTGAAAAAGATAAGCTTTATTTAAAGAAAGCATTTGAAGAAGAGGATTTCCAGAGGGGGGATTTATTTGTAGCTGGAAAAGAACCAAAACGTCAATGGTTTTTATTTGTGGATGGAAATCATCCATGGTTTATATTTGAAGAAAAACTATTTGGTCTTTTTGAAAAACTAAAATTGGAAGGCAAAAGAGCTATATTATGCGGAGGAGCGAGAATGGAATGTTTATATGATATAGAAGTTCTTACTGATGCAGTAGGATTAGATTCAACAATATTAGGAACTCATGTCTATAGTTAGAGAAAGTATAAATTTTGAAAGAGGATTAGATCCCAAACATTCTATGAAGATAGGGAAGAAAGCACTTATCATTAAGTGGTTTTCTAATTTAGATATAGACGAAAGTAGATATGAGATTCTTCCTGATCTTTCTATTAAAGTAAATGGGAATTTAGATTTAAGTAACACTCAAATAACTTCTCTTCCTGATAATCTTTCTGTAGGGAGGAATTTGAATTTAAGCAATACTCAAATAACTTCTCTTCCTGATAATCTTACTATAGGAGGGGATTTATATTTAAGTAACACTCAAATAACTTCTCTTCCAGATAATCTTTCTGTAGGGAGGAATTTGAATTTAAGCAATACTCAAATAACTTCTCTTCCTGATAATCTTACTGTAGAGGGATGGTTAGATTTAAGAAACACTCAAATAACTTCTCTTCCTGATAATCTTACTATAGGAGGGGATTTATATTTAAGAAACACTCAAATAACTTCTCTTCCAGATAATCTTTCTGTAGGAGGGGGTTTAGATTTAAGTAACACTCAAATAACTTCTCTTCCTGATAATCTTACTATAGGAGGGGATTTATATTTAAGAAACACTCAAATAACTTCTCTTCCAGATAATCTTTCTGTAGGAGGGGGTTTATATTTAAATAACACCCCAATAACTTCTCTTCCTGATAATCTTTCTGTAGGAGGGGGTTTATATTTAAGTAACACCCCAATAACTTCTCTTCCTCCTTCTTTAAAAGTAAAAGGAAAAATCGTAGGATTTAAAGAAGGGATAGTAAAAGAAAGTCTAAATTTTGAACGTGGTTTGGATCCAAAGAAAGCAATGGGGCTAGGATCCAAAATGCTCCAAATGATTAAAGACCTTCATAATGAATTTCAAACTACAATGTGGAATTTATTTGGAAGACCAGAAGATCGAGCAGGATTTGCATTAAAAGGAACTCTTATGCAAATTTATTTTGATAAAGAAGATCCTTCAAAAGCTTTTACCAAAAATTGCCGAAAGATGAATTGTACGGTGGACCAAATAGATCTAATCCAAACTATATTACAAAACGAATTTGATTTAGAAGTTAAATACCTTGGAGATGGAAGATAGATTTCATAAGGAAAATAAAGAAATTTCCCCTCAGTCGGTTGACCCCTTAAATACTTTTTTATTAATAGATTCTAAAGCTTGGAGAAAACCCGGAATTATATCTGTCGAAAAATTAGGAAATGTTTTTCAAATTCAGATTGATGAAGATATATTAAAGAAAAATGTAACAGCTGTTGCTTTTTCTAATCAAGATGAAATGCCGGAATTACCGCCTGATACTTTAGCCGTAAATCCTCAAACTCATATATGTGTTGATGAAAATTATCTTTATGTTTGGGTTCCTCAGTCAAAAAGATGGAAAAGATTACCTCTTTCTATTTGGTAATTAAATATGCAAAACCCATCTGGATTTGTTCTTTCGTCCTCTGTATTCTAAATCAAAGTTGGAAAATCCTTTTAGGCAGAGGATGTAGATGTTTTAGTATTTCCTGAACTCCTTCTTCAGCAGATTGAACAATTCTTTCTTTAACAACAACTCCATTAATTACATACCCATAGGTAAAATATTCTTGAGGATTTTTAAGAAATCTTATAAAAAAATATTCCACTCTAAAAAACTTCTTATATTGATCGCTAGTTTCATATTTTCCTTCAATATATTTTTGTCTTTTATTAGACTTTATTTGATATTTCCCCCCTCTTAATTCAACTAGATTATCCAAAGCTTTTCGTATACTTCTTTCGCCATATTGACCTATTTTCATAGAATCCATTGGATCCTTTCCTCTCTGAAAATGCTGTGCTTCATCTAGATCATTAAGAATGCTCAATCTTTCCTCAAATTCTTTTGGAGTCCCCCATAGAAAATAATCATTGCTAGATCTCCATTTAAATGAATTTGATGGGAGATGAGCAGCATAAGCTGTTATTCCAATACATCCATCGGGATAAGCTTCAGGCGGGGTTTCTATTTGTAAATAAATCTCGGATTGATCGGAATTTGTAAATTCTCGATATTTAGAATTATCATTAAAATGGTTTCCGTGGTCAACAGTAAAATCCCTTTTTACTTTTAGAAAATCCCCCCTTTGAAGACCCATCCATTTACCGGTAAGACCGATATTCAAGTTCTTCAAAGGATCCTTTCCTATATGAAAATTTATATTTTCTCTAACTACCCTCATCTATATCTTAAATTTTCCCAATCAATAAATGCTTCCCAAAAATCTTCTTCATTTTTATCTTTGATACGATATTCATTTTCCTTATACCATTTATATAGCTTATCTGCTAATTCGGGAATTATTTGTTCTTCATTTTCGGGATCTGTAATAATTTCTTCAAACCCTGTGATTTCAAATAAGTTATCTCTAACATATTCCCCAGCTTCTAGACTATCCTCAAAAGATCTTGAAGCTTTTCCGATTCTCATAGATTTCTTAGGATCCTGTCCTCTTTCAAAATCAATATACTCCTTAACAATTCCCATATTATTTTTACTTATATGTGTACCCTGGTAAACTTCCGCCATAAACACGGATCAGTTCTTTCATTTCTTTTACAGGAACATAGTCTACCATAATCCATTGGCCCATTTTTTGCCAGGTTTGATCATGTCTAAAATCCCTATAATCTTTTAATTTTGCAAGGGGTTTATCACCTGAAGTAAATACAACTTTGAAATTTCCGCTATGATCTTTCCATATTTCTGCAGTTCCATCATAAGTATCATAGACATTAAAATATTGGGATTCACCGGTTCCAAAATTAACTCTCCCCAGCGGCAGGATAGAAGCATCGGAAAGTCTTTTTCCCCCAACTTCTGGAGGAGTAGAAAATCTTCCAATACCCATAGATTTAAAAACATCTCCACGATCTCTTATAAAACCACCACCGCCTGTTTTAGCTTGCCCTATTTCGGGAGCTGCCGCCCCTAATCTTTCGGATGGAAGAAGATATTGTGTTTTAAATTTTCTTTCGATTTTTTGTCCTTTTTCTACGGGCCCTGTAACCGGAGCAAGAACTTGTTTAGAAGCTTTTCCAACAACATGAGATCCACCTAATTCGACAGCTCGATCATGGAATATCTGAGAAATATCGCTCCCAACGCCAAATACTTTTTCTGCTGCTTCGGCTCGTGCCTGTGCTTTACCAGCATCTTGAATAATTTTAGCTTGTGTTGTAGCTAAGGAAATTTCCTTATCATGATCACCATTAGCCTTGGTTTTTATATCCTCCATTCTCACATAATCTTTCTGCCCGTATCCCTCATTAACAAATTTTGCTCTCATTTTTATCGATTTTTTTATTCCACGGGATTTTCCCATACATAGGATTATTTTTTCCTATTTTAGATTTTCCCATTTTATCTTTAGTTTCTTTTGATCTTTTTATTCCTTCTAATTTTTTACTTATGTTATGTTTTGTTTTTTCATCATGATGTTTATCTTTCATACCATTGGATTTCCCGATCAATCCCAATCCAATATTTTTCTTATGACTGTCCGATAATTTTCTTCCCCTTTGAGTTTCACTTAATTTTTCTTTGGAATTTTCCTTCCATAATAATCCTAACGCCCCATCCCCTCCTTCGGTCATATTATATCCATCCAAAAAAGTATTTGATTTTGCAATCCAATACATTTCTCGATTGCATAGGATTTCTTTTAAATCCTTTTTACATTCTGCATCATGTTTTTCAATTATCTCCCATATAATATTATTCCATCCATATTTTCTAATAGCATTATAAAACTTATTCTTGGTTCCTGCATTTACATGGCATTTATGGGTTCTTTTTCGGTTTTCCAAATTTAAAGAAAACCCATAATATTTTTTATTAGATGGTAAAGTAGCACAATATATTATCCCCGAAACCATTTCGTTGTTTTAATATTTATTTCCATTTTAACAAATTGTGCTCTCATATTTTTTTAAAATTTTCTTGCTAGATTGGGATCGTTTTTAAGATTTGTCTTAATTATTGTGCGAATATCTTCTGGAGACAAACCATATTCTAATGAAAGTTTATCAATAATCTTTTTTGGTGCTCTTTCTCCAAAAGGCCCTCTAAGCTGATTATATAAATCATAGGTATCTTGCATTATTTTCCTGTTTCTTCTTTCTATTCTTTCTTTTGTTTTTTTGTATTGGCCTGCTAATTCTTCCTCATATTTTGTGGATCTTTCTGTTCCTGCATCCATATTTACAGCTTCTGCGGCTAACGCATATACTTCCCCTGCTCGGCCCTCTTTTTCCATTTTATCAAATTCATCGAATGCGTTTATTATTTTTTCATATAAATCATTCCCATGAATTCCTTCACGATTTCCTTGCATTAAAAGTCTAAATTTTGATATTGTGTAACTCACTGTGCGAGGTTTAAGATCTAATACATCCCCTAATCTTGGAATAGATAATTTTTTAAAATCTGTGCTTTCCTCCTTATTAATTTTTATAGCATTACGTGTCAGAGCAGTATCCCCCCTGCCACGGGTATCCTCGGATCTTCCCATAGCATCTTTAGCAGCTAAATACATTGCAGCTAATTGTTGTTTAGTTAAAACATCCTGTCCTTTTGTTATAGCAGCTTTTTCTCCAGCGGAATATTCAGGAGCTTCTATATCAATTCCGTATAATTCTTCTAATGATTCGCAAACAAGTTTCATGGAACAATTTTATTATATTTATCTACTAAAAATATATAATAAAAATTCCAATGGATGAAGTTTTATACATTTGAGAAAAATTCCATCTCCTATAAAAGATTTAGGTTTTTTAGAGGAAAGTTTCTAATTCCTTTTTTTCTAATACAAGTTGTTATTTCATCTATTTTTGTTTTTATTATTTCTACTTATTATGATACTCCAGATGAGAAAAAATTAAGGAAAGATTTGGTATATCTGGTTGAGGAATTTAATAATATAAATAAAAGAATTATAGAAGCTGAAACGACTCTTGGAATGATAAAAGAACATGATAGTATAATTTATCAATCTATCTTTGATATAAATCAGGAACCGCGAAAACAAATGGGGCTGGAATTTGATGATACAAGCCCAAACTTTTATATGTCTGTCGTTCAGGAAACTAATAATAGAATAAGTATATTAAACGACAAGATGGCCAAGGAATTATACCAGCTTGATGGACTTGTAGATTTAGCACATTCTCATCAAGAGATGCTTTTGCACATCCCAGCTATTCAGCCAATCGAAAATAAAAACTTAAAAAGAATTGCGTCTGGATGGGGTATGAGAATTCATCCTATTTATGGAATACCCAAATTTCATTATGGATTAGATTTTACAGCTCCTCTCGGAACCCCAGTATATGCTACGGGGGATGGTGTTGTCCAAATAATCATTAAGGATTCGGATAAAAGATCTCAGGGGTATGGTAACTTAATTATAATTGATCACGGATACGGTTACAAAACTTTATATTCCCATCTTCAAAAATTTAAATCCAAGCCTGGCGAAAAAGTAACAAGAGGCGAAATTATTGCTTATGTTGGAAGTACTGGATTATCAACAGGCCCCCATTTACATTACGAAGTTATTAAAGATAATAAAAAAGTGGATCCCATTTATTATCTTTTTGGAAGTTTAACTCCGGAAGAATATCAAAAAGTAATTGAATTATCCAATAGGATTCAAAAAGCATACGATTAAAGAGGCAGCGGAGGAAATCCAGGAAATCCATAGGTTTTTGCTCCTGTTGGAGCCCATTCCTTTAATAGGAAAGTCATCCATGGTAGATTACTTGGCTTTAAATTCTCATATTTTGGAAAAGGATCGCTTTTAATTATAGTAGGCATAGCTGCTTTCAAAGCTGTTTTATATCCTTTGAAATTATTAAATGTTTTGGATAAAATAGAACCATAATTGGTTTTCATTAAGTCCTCATTTTTAGGCTCGAATTTTTCTATAATTTTATTTAAAGGACCATAATTTATATTCTGGTCAATATCCGTAGCCATATTAATAATAGGTTTTGGATTTTTTACCGTAAATGCAAAATTAGCTGTCTCCGGTTTTGTTGCAATAGGAAGGGGAGCTAAAAACTTATCAATTCCAGCTATTAATAAATCTAGCTTATCAAATTGAGATAATATTTTTTCTTCTGTGTTTTGTAAAGCCTGTATCTTAGCATCCTGATTTTTTGCAATAGGAGCTCCGTCATAAGCATCCTTAATGATCTTATATTTAATCTCTGATTGCATTTTATCTTTCTTAGAGGTTAAAATCAATTCGTCTAAGACTACCACTTTCTCGGCCCATTTTGCTAGATCCGTTGTATATCTAGGAATATCGATTTTTCTTTCTACCGAATAATCCCTTCGAGGCTTTTGTTCCCTAAGAGTTCTTTTTTGATTTTGCAAATCAGATAATTGTTCTTGAAGAAATTTTATGTCTTCTTTTACTTTATCCAAATAAGTTTTTAATCTTTCTTTTTTAAATTCCTTTAATTGATTAGAAAGTTCTTTTTTTAAAGCTTCCACTTCTTTTTTAACTAAAGTTGCCGGATCTGCTAAAGGAACATGATGTTCAGTAGACCAGTTAACAAAGAGAGCCCAGGGGAAAGGATAAATACCCGTAATTGTAAGCCCAACAACAATAAATCCCCAGTTTACTTCAAAAGCTTTTATTGGAATATAAACGGTTGGAAAAGGAATAGGCCCAATTGGAGGGGGAATTCCTGTTGACCAACTTGTAGCTGGGTTTGCAACACTTGCAAGAGTAGCAAATGAACAATATCTTAGCCAATAAGAAATATCGCCATATCCTTTTTTACTTTTAGGAGAAAGATATGGGTCATCCTCTTCTGGGGGTTCACATGCAGCTTCTCCAATTGAATAATATCTATATTGTTCGTCATTTATAACTATAATCGAATACGTAGTAAAAGTACGAGCAATATCATCTAATTCCTTTTGATAACCTTCAATTTCCCCGGGGAGAGTATCATATCTTTTCCATAGAGAAGCGAAGAATTGTTCAATCCATATTCCTTCTAATTCTGTTTCGGTCCATTTTGTTTTTTCCGTTGAGTATTTTGTTTCGATAAGTTTATCGATCTCAATGCTAAAATTAAATAGGAATAAAATAAATTCACGTAATGAGGTTTTCTCAGTGTCATTTAGTTTTTTGTTATTTTTTTGTAAATCTTTTAAATAGTCCTCAGCGGCTGTAAAACGCTGTCCTATTTGGGCATTAGATTCGTCCCATTTTTGTCTTAATATCTTATAAAAATCCGGGGTAACTGAAAAGAAGGTTCCCTGAGCAAGATCCTTACAATAGTTATTGATTTTTGATTTTATTTTATCTACACTATATTTGTCTGTAAAATACCTTTCTCTTAGGAATTCAGATATTTTATTAATCATAGTGGTTGCAATAGTATTCTTATCAAAATAAGCCATTAATTTTTGGGATAGCCAAAAGTAATATTCTATAAGCTCGAATTCTTTTTCATCTGGCTTAGTTACTTTGGATTCATTTACCCCTTGTACAGCATCGGCCTTTAATTGTTTAAAAAGAATCTCTTCACTCTGATTCATTTCAACTCGAATATCGTCCATCTTTTCAGCCTCGGCTTTGGCTTTTACTTTACTGTCTTTGGCTATATCTTTATTTCTTTTATCCCAATCTTTCTTTTGTTTTTCAAAATCACTTTGTATTCCATCCCACCTTTTCTTTACCCCGCCTGTTTTATAAAAGAGTAATAATGATTCTTGAATAGAAAGGCTCCCATCGATAAGAGGCGAAAATTTTAACATTACAGGATACCAGGAAGGAATATAAAAATCAATTAAAAAGAATTTAGTATCGTTTAATTCTTTATAGGCATCATTCATTTTTGTAATTACCTCTTCCAAATATGTCTGATCGGGATCCGAAATATTTTCAACATAAATTTTATTAGGTTCTACTTTTTCTACAACCCCATTCACAGTAGGATAAACCTTATCCCCATCATAAGTAGCCATTGGAACATTTACTCTAAGTGTATCCCCGGCTTTAACCAAAATATTAAAGTTAACTGAAGAAGTATTTTCATAAAGAGCTTTGGTCGCAATATCTGGTTGCGATCCCTCGGTAATTGAAGAATCCTGTCCTAAAGGTATTTCACAAGAAAGATCTGATAATTCAATGGGAATATGAGGCACTAAATTATCATCTAAATCAACGGGGCAGGTGGTCAAATTTTCATTTAAAGGGACTGGAACAATTTCAGGTATTTCCGGCTCTGTTACCATTTCGCATAATTGAGCAGAGTGTATTTCCCGGAATGATTCAAGGGACTTACTCTGTAAAAGTTTTCGATTTCTTAAATAAACGGCCGAAGCTAATAAGCTTCCAACTATAATTGCATCTAAAGATTTTAAAGATTTAAGAATAGATTCAATTTGTTTTCTTTCTTTTTCAGATATAGATTTTGCAGCTTCTTTTACTCCCTTAACAGCATTTTTTTCATCTTGTATTCTTTGTTTTAATATAGATGAAATAATGCGGATAAGTCTTTGAAGATATTTTCCTCTATATGGTGAAGGATCTTCATTTTGAGACAAAAATTCTTTTATCTTTAATCCAATTACATAAACCATAAATGCCCAGGGAGCTACCTCAGTTATTTTTGAAATAGCATTTGCCATTTCTGTGCTCTTTTTATAATTGGAGGTTTTTCTATCAAATTCATCAGAATTATTGAACAAGTTTATATAATCTTCCCCGGATAAATTTTTTCCATCTAGGGATTTTAGGAAATTTTCAAAATCTTGTTCATAATAATTTGGATTTTCGCATAGAAGAAGTATTTCATTAAGATAGGATTCTTCTACATCCTGCCCAATTAAACCCCATAGCTTTTGAAGATCCCTATTATTTTTTACATAGGATAAAGCCTCATCATCAGTGAATTTTTTACTTATAACATCTTTTAATTGGGAAAGTAGAATATTTAGTAAAGAAAAAGCAGCAGTTTTTAAAGCGAGAAGAGTAGCGGGTTTTTTAAGGAACCCTTTATATTTCTCGATTTCCAAAGTTAGTTTTCCAAAGGCAGCTTTTATTAATTTATCTTTAAGACTCATAAACTGACAATTTCAAAATGTTGCCATAATTCTTGTGGATTACAGATAAAATATGTATTGTCAAATGATACCTTTATTTCCCCCCACCCCGGAGCATTAAAATCTATATCTATAATTTGAATTTCTTCTCCCTTTTCTATAATCCAATCCTTTTTTCTTATATCGGATTCCTGGTATCTAAATTGATGCAGTTTGCTAGATATTGCATATTTTGATCTAGATCTTATTATACTCCGGGGTTTTAATTCCGTCATTCTAATTATTTCTAAGGAACTTGTCCACTCTGGCCATTTATTTTTAAAATCATACCAATCAGTTGAATCCTTGCCAAAATGAATTGGATAACCATTAACTACGATGCTAAATTGATATTTTTCAATTCCATACCAATTCATAAAATATAAATTAACTCGCGTTTGCCTATCTTTAGATCCCCCTGGTTTTTTCCATTCTTCTAAACTTCTCATATAATGGCTTTGACTACCCATATCCGCTGGTCCTGTTTTAATAAGCCCCATGGGTTTAAGCTCTTTATCTACAGCATTTATCATTTTGAATTCCTCATTACCTATCCCCATAGATTCCTTGGGATCTTCAAATCTTTTAAAGTTAAGGGTTTCATATATTTTTAAAGCCTTCATTCAAGACCCATTAATTTAGTATATTTACGAACAATTAATTCAAAGGGAAATAATTCTTCCCTACTCATATTTTTAAAATTATTTTGAATATTCCCCCATCCAAAATAATTAGTATTTGGAATAGCTTCTAAAGCTTCTTTACTAAAGGGAATTTGAAATTCCAAATATTTACCTGTTTGAACTAACTCCTGAATATTATGATAATCTTTTTTTAACTTTTCAATAGGACGAATACTTCCAATTCTTAATTTTTCCTTATCCAATCCTCTTTCAAAATTGGCAGATTCAATAATATACCCTTGATTATCAAAACATGCTCTAAATGCCGATTTATATTGTGTTTTTATAACTAGAACCCATTTATTTTGAGATGTTGATTTATATTTTCTAGGTTTTGCCTTTATATAAATCCGTTCAAAATATTCCGGGGATAAACAGCTCTCAATAAAATCCTCAAAATTAGGAGTTCCATAATCAGAAATTTCTAGCCAAAGATCATTTCTATTACCCGCTAAATTAATTGTAGAAATTCTTGAAGAAAAATTTCGGGAACTCTGTAATAAACAATTCATTCCTTCTTTTACTTTGGCTTTTACGCCTATTTGCATAGATTTCTTAGGATCAATGCCTCTTTCAAAATTAACAGATTCTTTTAACCCAGGTTTTTTTCCAAGAAGCTCTGCAGAAGGTAATTTTATTTCCGAAAAGAACACATCAACATCACCGTCCCCCATAATATCACAATTATAAGCGTAATTATATTTAGGATTTTTTAAGTAACTTTTCACATATTCTCTCATTTCCTTTTTCATATCCGATGGAAAATGATCCCCAAAAAGATATTCAAAAGGTTCAAGTAAATCATAAGTTCGTTTTGCTCTTTCTAAATATTCATTAAAGCTTAGAGAATCCCCATAAACATCTTCAAAAAATCTCGGATTGGCATGTCCTTTTCCATCTCCATCATTTGTATAGATTTTAAGGAATTCCAGATCACTACTTGTAATTTTATTAATCCTAGCATTTATTCCAATATCCATAGATTGTTTAGGATCCATTCCCCTTTCAAAATTTAATCTTTCATGAACTTTTGAGGCTGGCCCATCAAAGACATTATATTTCTTATCAACGGCTTCCCATTTTTCAATGTATTCCTTTATATGATTTAATTCCATAAGGGAAGCATCCTCGAATTTTTTCATATCCCAACCCCATGGATGAGGATGTCTTCGAGTAATAAAAGGAGCTAATACAGAGCTTCCCGTCCATTTTATAGGATCTTGCTCTATAATCCAATCTATTAAAGCCTCTCTTCTTTCCTCGATCCTTCCTATTTCCATAGAATCCCTTGGGTCCATCCCCCTATTAAATTCTAATCCTTCCTTCATATTTGGAAACATTTTTGATTTAATTTCTTTCATTTCTCTGAAAAGTTTTTTCCATCCGGATTCGGTAAGATCCTTTAAAGATTTAGAATTCCAGATAACTTGACCCTCTGGAATTCCTTCAACAAATTTTACTTGAGTAACTAACCATCCTAGAGAAGTTTTTTGAGCTATATCAGGACCTATTTCCATAACTTGCTCTTTTATTCTTTCCAAAACGCGTCCTATCTCTAAAGAATCCAGCGGATTTTCTTGACTGCGGACAAAATCGATGGATTCTGTTAGGGATAAAGATTTACCATTGAGAATAGGATAAATTCCAATAGCTTCTTTTATTTTCCAAATTTTGCTTTTATTTAAGAATCTTTTTATAAGCAGCTCCTCTTCTTTATTTGGGAATCTTGTTTTGGTGTCAATAGAAACCATATTCCCTTTATTATAATCATCCATTGCAAAGCGAGATGACCCGTAAGTTTTTACTTCCCCTTTAGTATTGATATATCCTAAAGTAGCTACTTCATAATATTGTTCTCCAGCATAATCCGGCGGAGTTATTCTTTTAAATACCATAATTGTTTGATGAGGAGTGTATCCATTATCGGGGCGGAGCAAAATTTCGCCAGGACGAAAATGTCCTCTTAAATCTCTTTTAATTTGCTCTGGTGTTTTTCCTCTTTCAAAATCTAAGCTTTCATCAATCTCTTCATCCTCAAATTCTTCTTCTTCTATTTGCTTTTGATACATATCCCATAAATATTCTGCAGCATCGGCAATATCAATTAAAGCATAATCTTGATCTATTTCCTCATAAATCTTATCGGGGTTTAAAGAAGTAATTTTCCAATTCTCATTATCAATATATTCTGCATCGATACGAGGATTTGAAACTTTCATTTTTCTTAAAATTTCGCCATTGTTCAAATCGATCATATAAAGAATGGAAACTTCAAAATCTTCCATGATATACACAAATTCCCAATCATATTTTGGATGCCCTGCTGGATTATGAAAATTTTCTGGGGACACTTCATACTTCTGTTCAAGATCTAAAACTTCCCCTCTTCGAGTAAGTTCAAATGGGGATTCCTCGAATTTCTCAATTATTTGAGGAATTAAATGATGAACCCCAATACGAAGACTCTTTTTTGGATTTTGCCCTCTTTCAAATTCTATGTATTCTTTAATTATCATTTTGAGATTAAAACATTATTTGAAATAGCTGCTTGTTTAGCTTGCTGAACCAATCCTGTATTTACCCCTGGAGTTGCAGGCATTTTTGCATCCAAAGCAGTAGCCATAGTTTGTAATAATGGAAATAAAACTTCTCCTAAAACAGCATGATAATAAGGACCTGGACCTAACTTGGTTGCCTGATTGCCACTTGCTACAACTTCGTCAGCATTTATACTAACTTTAGCTGCAGCAGAAACATTAACTTCATTTTTAGTAACGATATTAAGCTTATCCCCATCTAACTGTATTAAAGATTCTTGATTTGCATGTTCAATTGTAATCATACTATCAGGCGAAATTTGAATAAAACTTCCGCGATAATACATTTGCATTCCACTATTTCTTTGATATATGATAGTTAATTCTTCATCGGGATCGTAGAGTAATACATGAGTTCCATCATAGTCATCTTTAATCCTTTCAATTAATTGGGTATCAATATTTTGAATAGTAGTATATTCAGGGGAATAAATATCACCATTATTAAACTGAACACGAACTATTTGTCCAATTTTAGGAATAGAAATAGATCCAGCTCCATCACTAGCAAAAACAGTTGAATTAATTGGGACTGCCCAAGGAAGATCTTTGGAACTTAAGTGATCCATTAACCTATAAACACGAACTTGGCACCTACCAGAAAAAGTCGGGTCAATATTGTTCGAGATAACGCCTAACCAGTCGTTATCGTGAAGATCCTTCATTGTTAAATGTAAGCCGTCTGGTAATTGCATAATTATTTATTTTTAATAGGTTCGCTTAAATCTTCACTTGGTTTTGGTCTTGGAAGTTTTTCTTTTACTAATTCATTTTTTGAAATGCCTCCAAAGAAATATTTTCCATTTTCTATATCACTTTTTGTAGCTTTACTTACTTCTGCATCCTCAATTTCGCCACCTTGAATTTCTGATTTAGGTTTACTTCCTGTAAAATTAGGTTTTTGTAAATCGTCCCTTTTGGAAGTTGCTAAACTTGGAGCAGCACTTTCCAAACCGCCTTCTTCAATTCCCAAATTAGGTTTAATTTCAGAAAAGCTAGATTTTTCAAGATAACCTACAGAGGTTGCAACGCTAGGATTAGTTTCTTGCCCTTCGTCCTTTTGAATATTTCCATCTGTAGATCCTATTTTTACTTTAGATAGAGTTTTTCCTTCAATTGAACCAGAAGTAGAAGTGCTTAGCGGAATTCCCTTATAGACTAAAGATTGTCCTGTGATCGTAGGATCTCCATCTAAATCTGTTGCTTTTGATCTATCATTAGAAGTTAAAATATTTACTTGGGATTTTAATCCTTCGGGGTTCTCAATAGATTTCCCTATATTAACTTCATTATATATTTGAGAAATAAGATCTGTAGCTTTTGACATATCTTTTATTTCTTCCCATATTCCTTGATCGTTCAAAATTTTATTTGCTGCTCTTACTAAATTCTCTGTTCCATTTGTTGCTTCGGATTTAGCTATCTTTGAAACAAATTCTCTAAAAGAAGTATCTATAAGCTTATTGGAAAGTTCTTGAGAAGGCATCGTAGGGGCTAAGTCCTGAGTCATAGCTTGACGAACAAGGCCAAAAACAACAAAGATATTTTTACTTTGTGCAGCTGCAAGGGCTTCATTAAAGGAAACTCCTAACCCAGGTATTTTAGTCATCTTAGCTTTTCCAACTGCAGTATCTAAAAGATTTTCTGCAAATGCTTTTCCGAATTTGATAGTATTTCCTATCCATGTTGGCGGTTGAATGGCCTGAGATGCGTTGGAAAGATTAGATTCCCCGGATCCACCCGTTTCAACAAAAGGCTGTCCGGATGTATGAGAAGCTTTTTCCCCATAATCCATATCAGGATTTATATATGCTCTTGCTTCAGTATTAGCTGAGATTTTTAAAGGATTATAAGGAATATCCTCTTGCATGATAATAGGAACACTCACCCCTCCTAGATTAACTGGAATAGATTCTCCTTTAAGCATTGAAAATTCTACGCTTCTTTCTAATCCATTGATAATTCGATCTGTATAGTAATAATCAAGAATAGAATTTCTATATTCCTCTGTTATAGTTCCAACTTTAATGTCAAAAGATATTTCGGCCATTTGAGGATCCGTTACATTAAGATCGTTGAATTGAGAATTAAATGATGTAATGTCAAATTCACATCTTTCGCAATGAATAACATAAGTAGGCATTAAATCGTCAATAGCCGTTAAAACCATATTAGGAACTTCAGAACCTGGAAAAGTTTTTGGTTTTTGTTCTGAAGGATTTGTAGTTAATGTAGATTGATGAAATGTTCTGAATTCTGTAATGTAAATATCCATCATAAAATAACGCATCATATCGGGAAGTATCCATCTTTGATAAACATCATCCCATGCAATTTTGCGATAAAGATTTAGGAGATGAATAATTTTCCAATCAAGTCCTTCAAACATCTTAATTGTAACTTTGCCATCTTTAGAAACCCTGATACCTCTTTTTGGATCTATTTTTAATAAGGAGTCAATTCCTGAGATACTTTGGAAATACCATTGATAATTATTTTGAACAACATTCCATTTATCAATAAATTCTAAGAGCATTTTTTCTCTAACGAATTCATTAGCATCCCTTAAGAATTGCCTTGTAGAATAAAAATTTCTTGCATTAATATCATCCTGAGGCTCTGCCCTTTCAAATAATGGATGAGGCATTTTATCATAGTTTGTTAACTCAAGATTCGTATTTGCAGGTCTAAATCCAAGTCTAAAAGTCAAATAGGTTGGTTCATCAAAGGTTTTTGATATTTTTCCGCCAGCAATTACTCCGCTATTCAAGACTGAACCAGGAGTTCTAAAAGACTTAAAGATATTTTCAGCTAAGGTTGGCATTATCTGGTTATTTTTTTATTTATTGTTGTTCAAAGCCTTTTTTATCCTGTATTTTTACTGGATCAACAGGAACAGGAGCAGGCCATTCTCTTCTTGTTAAAATAAATTTTTGGGAGAATAGCGAATAGACTTGCGGAACATCTCTTACCCAGGATAAAGTAAATCCCTTAACATAATACCATCCCGTATAGAAAAATTCCAAAGCTGCATCGGCAACAAAATTTTTATCTATTAAGAGGTTTTCAAAACGATTCTTTTGTATTAAAACAATTGGAACCTTATCCCCTTTAATGATATTTAAGTTAGAACCCTGAACAGATATTTCTACATTTAATTTTTCTAATTCAACTCGGTTCAAAATATTTTGAATCTGTGATCTAACATAATTTCTGTGGTGATTTCCTGTCCATTTACTATTATCTTCATCGGGATTAGAAATTGTATATTGAATTCCTAACCATGGGGAACTATTATAGAGATCTGCATAGTTATAATTAGCTCTTGCGGGTTCATTGGAATGTAAGGAAGCATCCCAAGTAGCTCGCCCTCTCAATAAAATATGGCTGTTTAATTTTTCCTGGTCATAAGCAGGATCAATTTTGAAGGACCAATATTTAGTTTTTTCCGGGTCATCATAAAGAACTTTGTTATGCTCAAAGAAGCAAGCTTGAACATTAGTTCCATATTCAAAAGTAATAGCTGAAGATTTATTAATGGGTTTCCAGTCTGTGATATAAAAACTTGTTGTCCTATATCCTTCGAAGTTTGAAAATACTTTAGGAGCCTCAACAGCTTCATTTGTATTACTTCCCCAATAATATTCTTTCGGAACATTACTTAAAGAAGCAGCTATATCAATTTCATCTTCCGATGAAAGTAATTGTTTTTGAACATTTACAAAATTAAAATTATAATAAATATCGATCCACCAGTCAAAGAAACTATTTTCATCTTTCCATGATCTTGAAGCTATTTCTTCGATGGAAATTTCATAGCTAGTAAAAACAAACCATAATTGCTTATCATCTGTGTTTTCTTCGTTTGTATTAAATCCTAAACCTAATGATTTAGCGATTTCTTTTAGAGCTTCCATCGAAGTCATTCCATTAAAAGCTACAGCTTTTTTATATCCTGAAAGACCTGGTATAAAAAGTTCTCCAAAAAATGTAATTGTAATACCTGATTGAACAGAAGTACTTTTTTTAAGAGGGCTTACCCCCGTAATTACATAATCATTTCGGATAGGATGTAATAAATCAGTTTGATTAGTAATAGCCACAGAAATAATGTCCCCATCTTTAGGCATTTCCTTAGTTAGGAATTTATCATTAGAAAAACTTAAAGTAAGGATAATAGTCGGAAGCCTTTTTGTTGAATCTATTTCAAAATAATCAATCTCTCCCCTAGAAATAAGATAATCATTTATTTTTATAAAAGGAAATTCTACAGAAGTTTTATCTTCTATCTTTTGAGCTTTTCCCCCAGGATTAGTTTCGGGTAAGGACATTTCATCCAATACGATTGTTGGTTTGAAAACATTATAAATCCTATATTTTTCTTTTCCAGCATCGTTTCTACTAGCTTGTTTTGGGGGTTCACTATCCCCGATTGGATTAAATGTATAATCAGCCATTAGACTTTTTTGCTTTTTATAATTGTAGTTAAGAATTCACTTGAACTCATTCCATTCTTTAAACATGCACTTTCTCCAATGCCTTCCCCAAAATAAACCCGGCCATTCCTATGGACTATCTGTTTTGCTCCTTCATCGGCAATATTAGGAGGTAATGCACCCTCTTTAAGATTTCTATCACTAAAAGCAACAGCAGTTTTATCTTGTTTAGGAGCTTTTGTGGGGTCGATATATTTATATGAAAGCCTAATCTTATTCTCCGGAGAATCCGCTCCTTCCCCCTGTTTCTTAACATTATCCTGTGCACTATTTAAATCAGGGATAAGAATAATGTCTCCTGGAGAAATAGTAAAAGCATTGCTAATTCCATTATATTTTAAAATGAACTCTGCATAAATGGTATTATTATAAACTGCTTGAGAAATTAAATCGGGTCTCATGGCATAATCTGCAGGGATCCTATATGCTTGAAAACTAAGATAATTATTAGTTTTAAAGTTGAACATCGTCTGGGTCAAATCCCTAATTGTTGTTCCGTCCTCCTTTGTAAGTAAAGGCTTATTATCTATAGAATTTAAAAACATAATTACTTAAGTGATTTTAATGAAATCCAATCAGCTGCTCTGTAAGCGCTTCTATTTAATACTTTATTTCCTGTAAAATTAAGATCCTGATTAGCTGAAACTGCTGAGAATTTATCCCTATTCCAAACACTAACTGCTCCGGACAAAGTATTTTGTTTAATAGCGGGCTTGCCAAATTTACCTCCTGTTGTTCCGGAATCAGCAATAAATGTTCCCCCGGCAAAAGAAGGCTGGGAACCAGTCATGGATTGATTTCCTGTATATTTGTCAACCCTTGTTTCATAATCAGCACTTCCTGCAAAATTATCCGGAAGATCATAAATCCTACCCATACCACGGTTAAAGATAGATTGAATTGCATCTCTATCTCTAGCCATTCCGTGATCAAGATTAACTGTAATTTTTATCTCTAGGGGGAAATCATCGGGTCCTAATTCTTCTCCTAATTCAAGCTCTATGCTGTCGCAAATTAAATTCCCGATCATAGCGATAGGATTTAGAGGATTTCCAATGGTTACATGCCATTCCCCAACTGGTTCGCCTATTAGAAGAGCCTTTAATCCTGTTAGATAAGGAATTTGTCCCTCTGATTTTTCTGCTGATTTTGCACGAATTATATTTCCCGCAAGACTATCACCAGTAATAAGACTTTTTAAGCTTCCTTTTCCCAAAATAGCATTCCAAACCCCTTTTGCAAGATCAGCCAATTCTCCAGTAGCATCAGTGATTTTATCTGCAAAAGTATCGATTGATGATTGAGCCCATTGTAAAGGCTGACCCCTATACCATTGCTGAATCCCTTTATCCCCACCCATAAATGGATATTGCTGGGGATTTGCCATAAATCTATGCTGCCCACCCCAGAACATTGCTGAAGCAGATCCAATAACTAAAAAGTTCGAAAGTATATCTAATAAAACTGCTTTAGTATTTATACCCCCAATTGGTCGGGCAACATATTCGAATACCAAAGATATTTTATTTTCAAATTTTAATCCGGCTTCCCTTTTTTTAACAGAATCAATTCTGTTGACAGGTCCAATAACCCTGTTTTCGTAGGGACCTCCGCTATATGGATCTGGTGGTAAATTTCCTTTATTCAATATTGCTTGCTGGTCAAAACTTCCCGTAGCAATATTAAGCATCTTAGCAAATTTGGTAAGACCCCCGAAAAGCCCCGCGGGTCCTGCTTCCATATCCGGGTTTGCTTGGGATTGAACTTCAAAGACTTTTGCTTCTACATCCCCCCATTTTAATCCTGCACTCATTTTTAAAATAGTCGAAAGAGAATTTCCTGTTTCTTCCCCAAAATAAGTAACTGCCGTTGCCATTGGGGGAAAAGAAACTTTCTTTCCCCCTCCTTGATCTTGAGTTCCGGGATTTGCGTTTTGCGAATTAGCAGCTTTTTCATCTGAATTATTTCCAGCAGTACCAAAATCTTGTAAACCGTCCATTCCAGGAAACTTAAGGTTATCTACGATAGGAGCAGCATATCTTCGAAGAGTAATCATTCGATTGTTAGGAACTATATTCCAATATTTGCAATAAACAAAATCGCTAAAATGATAAGGTGTTCTTCCATAAGGATCCCCATTACCCCAAGAAATAATAGATGAAGTAGTTGGGTTTAAACTAAAAGCTAAATCTCCATCCGAAGCTTGATCTATTTCATACCATTTTCTTTCGTTTCTTCTATTGATGAGATAATTGCCTCCTTTACTTCCATATAATCTTGTAACAGCATACGTATTTATAAGGGAGGGAATACCCTTAAAGAAATCATCTTTTTTAAGTTGTTCCCTTTTTTCTGCCAAAGCAGACAAAACATCTTTTTGATTTTCAATTTGGGATTCTTGTACTTTTTGATCAGAAATTAAATATCCAGTTGTAGAAACCTGCTGAAATCTTGTATCATAAGGAGTAATTAAACTTGTTTTATTATCTGTTTGATAAAGTCTTTGTAATCTTCTATCAAAAGGCCCTATTGCTGAATCCTCTAAAGGCTTACCATCAAAATCAGTAAGGGGTATTTCGGAAGAAACTTCATCATGAACAGTTTGAGAATATCGTGCTCTTAGACATCCATCTAAAAATTCCTTAGCCCTAGCAAGAGATTCTTTATAAACACGAGCAGCAGCGATAGGATGGATATTGTCCAATTTATCCCCGGGAATATCTCTACTAAAAAAACCGTCTCCAGTTATAAGCTCATTGAAAAGCTTATTAACTTTAACTCGAAAACATTCATTTGTAGTATAGTAATCCGTAAATTCTATAGCATTTTCGATAGCCTTTAAAGCTCTATCAATTAACTGATCGACTTTCGTTTTACTTGCAACTGCTTCTGCCATACTGTATTTTATTTTATATATTCGAGAAACTAAAAAGTCTAACCTTGCGGGTTAGACTTTCCAATTTAATTTATCCTGAATAGGCTTACACTCGATAAGCCTAATCTTTTTGACAGAAGGGAAGAAGATTATTTCTCTAAAAAGATCGTAATATTGTTCTAGTTTTGGTACATTATAGTCATCTAGTAAAACTAAATCTGAAATCCTATCGCAGGTCTCTAATTCATTAAAAAGATTTTCAATTATATCCCTGCTAAGGTTTGGATTAGAATAAATAATCCCACGAATTCTTTTGGACTTTACATAATTTTCAATCAATCCCGTTATTTTTTGATTGACTATAAAAGCTGCATATTCATCTATCGTAGAATAAGTATATCCTAAGTCAGACAGGATTTCCGGAACACTTACAACTGAATAAAGTTTTAAGTTTAGAAAAGCCCGCTTTAATTTTGGTAAACCTTCGACAGTAATATAAAATTTCATTCCTATGCCTTTTTGCCAAATTCTTCCTTAGCTTTTTCATTGGCACTATAATAGTCCAGACCATCCTTAAGCATTAATTCCATTGCTCTATCTGAAATTTTTTTATTAATGATCGATTCTTCATGAGCATTGTTTTTAATCCTTATTTCTTCTTTTAATTGTTCCTCTTTTTTTCTGCCTTCAATGATATTCTGTCTCATCATTTCGAATTTTTCATTTCTCGGCAAAGATTTTTTGTACTTAGTAAGTCCTAGCCTTTTTTCCATGGCCTTTCTTTCTCGTCTGTTCATATTACTTTTTTTTGCTTAAGGATTTGACATAAAACACATTAAATAATCTAAAGTATGCGGCTAAGAAAAGGATTTCATCAGTTCGAATAACTGTTGAAGCATCCATTAACTTAAATTTTTTCTCTTTGATGCCTTGTTGAGCTTCCTCCTGGATCTTTAATCCTGTAACATCAACGGCATAAACTTTAATGGGGGAGTCTGACGTTAAATTACTATAAAGAGCTCCTAAAAACATCCAGTCTTTTGCAGCTTTAATATTGATTTTAGTAACTTCATAGAAAATTCTATTTGCAGCTACCAGATCGGTACTATCATCTGTTGAAATATATCCATTAAGAAGGGTCCAAACTTCTTCATCTTCAATATAATTCCAGTCTTCAATAATACCTATTTTTTCCAGAAGGCCATCTGAAGAAATCGTGTAAGGCAAAACTGCAACTTTGTCTTTTTTATCCACAAGGTAATAATGCCCATCAATCTCGATGACATCTTCATATTCGCCTTGTATTATTTTCTTCTTCTTAATTTCTTCCATTGATTAAAATTATTTTTCTTCTTCCTCGATAATATCTCCTTGAGCTTCCGGGCTTCCAACAACCGGAGCTTCTACTTCATAAGGAAGTTCATTTTTAGGAATCAAGGGTTCATAAGCTTGAAGTAGAGCCTGTTTTAGGCTTTCCTTAATAACTTGATTATCCAGGTTTTGAATTATATATTCAATAACTTTCGGACCCCCATTTTCAAAGCTTTCTTTTACAACGTTGTAAAGTGATTGGGTAGGCAAACTGATAATCATCGACATTTTTACAGGGGTATCGAATTTTTTTGCCTTTTCACACATCAGCCATACAGGATCCCCTGAATTACTTGGCTGCGATGTGCCTGGTGCTTGCTGCTGAGTTTTCATATCATTATTAGATGTAGCATTAGCTGGAGTGGCAGGTGTGTTAAACGTGTTTATTTGACCAAATTTTGATGCGGTCTTTCTCGGAGGGTGAGGAATAATTTTCTTTTTTCCTTCTATGAATGGTTGAACACAATGAAGAACTCCATCACCACCCATTTCCCATTTTTCTTCTTCCCTCCCGACCCATGTAGTTTCAATAACCCATACATTCGAAGGACTATCTACTTCGGCCATTAATTGACTTTGATAATCTTGACTATTTAGAGGAAGAATAAGTTGTTCATTACATCTTGATCCATCTTTAAAGCAGACGAAAACCATTCCGTCTTCTTCTTCGATATGATCAAAAATAACTACTTCCCCATTTCTAGGTCCTGCAAGAAATTGGAAGTATCTAACTGGCTGTTCCATTTTTATTTTAGTTTAATTTTTTCAATTTTTACTTCTTTCACTCGGACATCATAGGGAGATGTATTTGGCGAAGTCTCTTCTGTACTCTTGCATCCAGTCGATGGGGAATCCTTGACTTGCCCAGTCAAGGTAGTCCTCCCGAAAAGTTTCAAGAGCTTCATTAAAATGGTTTTCATAGTCCCCCGAGCTTAAAAAGTTCATTCTTAAAACAGGAATAACAAAAGTGTGTTTTGTTCCTTTAACCCTCCAAAAATATGAGGGAGTTGATACTTGTACCCCCATGCCATATTCCACAAAAAGAGGTTCAACCCATCCCTTGGGATGTACCTCCATTTCGCGGACCATTTGTAAATTATCAAAGTCGTATTCGTAAGGCATTATCCTACTTGTTTATCAGATTCCTCCGATGAACCCTCAACTGATGTTGTTCCCTTTCCTGACATAATTGCTCCACTAATCTTTCTAACTCCTAATAATGCTGCTGATAGTAATCCTAATTGAAGAATTTTTTCAAAAACTTCTAAAACATCTGGTTTTCCTAACCACCATCCCACCATTGCAGCTGCAAAAGAAGCGGATGTGAGAATTCCAGTAATTACGCCAACAAATCCGGAGCCAGAGGTTTTTCCGTTGGAATTATTGAAGGTTTCGCTAAATCTAAACTTAGATTTGTTAAATCCCATAGCCATATCTCTAATTTTAGTTGGTTATCATTATATTTATCCAACTAAAATTAGAGGGCCCTAAATTCCTGAATTAACGGAGAATATCAACAATCTTTGTAAGAACGATCGAAGAGATTTCTGAATCTTCGGTACTTCCTTTTAGATGCTGAGCAATTTTTGCCTCCACATCTGTTGGGCTGATAGCTTCAACAATGTATTCTTCTCTTCTCTTTTTAATTTTTCCTTTCACTTCAAACTCTATTTGAAGGGTGGCCTTGTAGTACGAATTTTCACTCATAATATTTTTGATTTTAGTTTTTTATAGAACTTATATTTATGAAAAGTATAAAAGTTTCGAATATATAGAAAAAGAGCATTCATGAATCTTAAAAGACCCCATAAATTTTACTTTGTTTATTTAACCAAAAACCTTGTTAATAGTAAATCATACATTGGATGCCATGCAACCAATGATTTGAATGATAATTATAAAGGGAGCGGGATAGCATTAAAACGAGCTATGAAAAAATACGGGGAAGAAAATTTTATTACAGGAATCATTGAATTTTGTTCTGCCGATAACCTATTTGAAAAAGAGATAGAATGGATAGAGAAATATAAAACATTTAAAACCGGATATAATTTAACTAAAGGAGGGGAAAGCAAATTAGGTAGTATATGTTCAGAGGATACAAAAGAAAAAATGAGAAATTCCTTAATAGGTAAACCTTCCGGATTTAAAGGACAAAAAATGTCAGAAGAGCACAAAGAAAAAATTAGACAAAAGAAACTAGGCAAATCCACTGGGATAGGTCACGTTGTTTCGGAAAAAACTCGAAAAAAGATAGGAAATTCTAATTCTATCTCCCTAATAGGAAACAAAAATGCAAAGAAAAAAATTCTTTGCATTTAAAATTAATCTTCAGCTGGTCCTTTACCCGATTATTTTAGCACAGGCGATTTCCAATCAGTTTCCATTCTTTTTTTTCGGAGAATAATCTTCTACCATTTCGTCGGTAATTTGAGAACCAATAAATGGAGCTTTTGCTTTTACCTCATCTGGTAAAATCTTTTGCGAATCAAAAACACTGGGAACCTTACCGCATTTAGTACAAACAAACACAGGCATCGGGAGTAATTGCTCTTGACCAGACGGAGAGATTAAAGGAGAAAGAACTTTGAAAAATAATTCTTCCTTGAAAAGAACCCCTCCACATTCACATGTAATGGTTTTTGAATTTTTAATAATTTCCGGAGTAATCTTTATGTTGCTCTGCATTCCGTTTGCAAATTGAGCAGCCCTTTTTTCGTTATCCATTTTAATTTATTTTATGTTCTTTTTCTTTACAAACACTTTGAAAAGTTCCTAACGGACCTGAAATTTCAAGATATGAAACATAGTATTTGGAAGGATCCATATCAAATTTCTGAGCTATTCCATTAGCTTGAATTTTAATATAATATCCTTTTGTAATAAACATATTCCACCTAGCATTTAGGATCTCCTCTCTTGAAACTCTATTAGCATCCTTGAGGAAATAAGTTTTAAGTCTTTCCTCAAAAATATTACTCTTAACTAAGAGAGCTCCAGAAATCCCATCTATAGTAAAGATATAAAATTCAGAGAGCTTTCTTATATCTGTGATTTTTACATCCTTGTGTGTCCAATCTTTTGCCAGTGTGTCCATAGTACTTTTTTATATTATATGTTCTTATTCTTTATAAGTTTTAATAAATCATCCCATGAATAATCCCTAATAGCATGTATTTGATCCAAGGAAAAGCCTTTCATTTTAGAAGGCAAAAAGATTAATTTGCTCGGGGAAATCCTTTTTAAAGTTTCGGGAAAGAAAATATCTCTTTTAGAAAAAGAATCATCAAAAATAGCAAAAAAATCCCCTTTAAATTCTTGGATAGATTCCCAAGAAATATAATTCATCTTGGAATCTATAAAAAACCTATTATCTAAAATTTGATCCCCGAGATATTTGTCTAATCTCTGAAGATCTTTTTTTATATTTGACCATTGGGGATCTAAATACCATTCATTTCTAATAATTTGAAGAACAGGAACATTTTGTTTAGAACAATTTATTTTAATCCAGGGCCAGGCTTTTTTTCCACTTTTTAACCTATCATTAAAATCAATCATTTGTTTCCACTTAAAGCTTTCCAATTCAAATAATCGGTAATCAATCCTCTCCTGTATTCCGTTTCGTTTTGCCTTATCTGATTAATCTTCAAAGGATTCTTCTTCCTTTCAATAATTTCTTTAGGAATAACAGTTTTGTATTGTTCTTTGAGAATCCATTTATGAGTTCTGGAAGAATAGGGAAGCTGAAGAGCTGCTCGAACAACATCATGTCCCAAGAATGGATTACGGCATTCAATAGTAAAATTCATGCTCATTCGGTCAACTCGAACTAAATGATAGAAAGGAAGCTCCTGGAATACATCGCTTTTTTGAGAATCATATTCACTTATTCTACGATAGCCTCCAAATAATTCATCTGCTCCATCCCCGGTAAGAACAATCTTATCCTTAATATCTTTGAAAAGATAATACTGAGGAATTACAGAGCCAAGATCAATCATCGAGTCATTTATATCGTAGATCTGCATTTTTTCAACCGGAGAAAGATCTTCGGGTTTTATATCAAGATAATTTATCTTTAACCCCCAATGATCTTCCATAAATTTAACATACTCTCCATCTTCAGCATTATTAATGGAGTAAATGTTTACATCAGCTCCAAATTTCTTGAGATAGAAAAGGATAATTGTGCTATCTAATCCGCCAGAGAACAAAGTAGAAACTTTATATTTTTTTGTAAGCAATCTTCTTCGAACAGAAGTCTCTATAAGTTCATGTATTTCTCCTTTTGGTAGATTTTTATCCCATCTATAATAATCCTGGATAACTCGAGGAGCAATAGTTCTTCCGCTTTCATATATGTAGATATTATTAGGCATAAGCCTCTTAACATCTTGATAAAGAGTTCGATTATCTGTATTATAACCCCATTTATTGACCGTGCTGATAAAGTTTTGATCAATTGATAGGTTATTACTTAACCCCTTTACCTCACTGGAAATTTCTCCTGTAATAGGATTTATATAAAGCTGTTTTTTTCCAAGAGGATCGGTAAAGAGGATGACTTTATTTTTTCGAACAATTACAATACTCCAAAATCCATCCCATTTGTTTATTTCTTCGAGATGTTTTTCTATAGGAACATCTTTTTTAAAAAGATCCTGTAAGTAAGCAGAGTCGTTTTCAAATTGTCTTTTGGAAAATTCATTATAATTGAAGATCTCTCCATTGAAAAGAAGAAAATCATCATTATCCAAAAGGATTGGTTGGGTCCAGGAATCTTCCTCGAGAGTTTGGATAGGAAGACGATGGTGTCCGTAGATCCATCCATTTTTCTCAATAGAGGTAAACTGAATTCCCCTATGCTTTATCGAGTCAATTTTACTTTTGTCCGGTGTCAGAATTATCCCACACATACACTATGTTTTAAAATTTAAATTAGCAAATTCGCCATGATATTTTTTAGCTGCTTCATCATAAGCTTTTGCAGCATCGATTTCATTATTAAATAAACCTATATGTTTTACTTTCCCAGCTTAAACCAATACCATTTATTTTTTAATTGTTTCATATTAATTTTCCTTCTTTGATTTATACTTCTATTTCCAATAGAATCCCCCTAACGGGTGTAAAATCCCCGGCTTTTACTTTAACAGATACAACAGTACCATCTTTTTCTGCTAATAATTCATTTAGCATCTTCATGGATTCA
>Ga0208459_1001001_pt1 | contig 28313 bp, 25 predicted proteins | sample AD_UKC087_MetaG_FD_184433 | JGI IMG/M metagenome (GOLD analysis project Ga0208459, IMG submission 184433) | Active sludge microbial communities of municipal wastewater-treating anaerobic digesters from USA - AD_UKC087_MetaG (SPAdes) (version 2) | ecosystem: Engineered > Bioreactor > Anaerobic >... | reverse complement strand
CTTGAGTTAACACCTCCGGCACTTTCTGCGGATATTTATAAAACCGGAATCTATCTTGCCGGTGGCGGTTCCTTATTAAGGGGATTGGATAAGAGATTGGCCAAAAAAACCAAATTAAAAATTCATGTTGCAGAGGATCCATTGAGAGCCGTTGCCCGTGGAACCAGTATTGCATTGAAGAATTTTGACAAATTCCCATTCTTGATCAAGTAGTTTTTTATGAAAAAACTTTATATTGAAACATACGGCTGTCAGATGAATATTGCTGACAGTGAGATTGTGGCTTCAATCCTGTCAGATCAGTACGAAATCACTGATAATTCCAGAGAATCGGACTTGGTATTGCTGAACACCTGCTCAGTTAGAGATAATGCCGAACAGCGAATCAGAAAAAGATTGCGAGAGCTCAAATCGCTCAAAAAAAAGAATCCGCAACTGCTGATAGGGTTGTTGGGCTGTATGGCTGAACGGATCAAAGAAGATTTGCTGGAACAGGAGGAAGCTCTCGATTTTATCGCCGGTCCTGATGCTTATCGTTCTCTGCCTCAACTCATTGAAGATGCTGCGCAAGGAGAACCATCCTTTAATCTGCTGTTATCAGAAGAGGAGACTTACAGTGAAATTGTTCCTACACGTTATAACGACAATGGCGTTTCCGCATTTATTCCGATTATGCGAGGGTGTAACAACTTCTGTTCTTACTGCGTTGTGCCTTACACTCGCGGCAGAGAGAGAAGTCGCGACCCGGAATCGATCATGGAAGAGTGTCGCAATCTGTTAGAAAAAGGGTACAGAGAAGTTACGCTGTTAGGACAAAATGTAAACTCCTACCGTTGGAAAGAGGGAGAGAAAAATTTCGATTTTGCCGATTTAATGGCTGCCATAGCGCAAATATCTCCCCTTTTGAGAGTTCGCTTCGCTACTTCACACCCTAAAGATATCTCTGATAAACTGATTCAAACCATCGCAGATTATCCCAATATTTGCAAATATATTCACCTTCCGGTGCAATCGGGAAGTTCTGCCGTGCTCAAAAGGATGAACCGCGTATATGACCGCGAATATTACTTAGAGCGGATTGCTACCATCAAGAGGTTAATCCCCGATTGTGCGTTATCTACCGATATTTTGTCCGGATTTTGCGGTGAAACTGAAGAAGATCATCAAGATACCTTGTCGATCATGAAAGAGGTGCATTACAGTTCCGCTTTCATGTTCCGATACTCTGTCAGAGGCGGCACTAAGGCTGCTGAGACCATGATTGATGATGTTCCCGATGCGGTCAAAAAGAGACGATTGGAAGAGATTATCGCTTTGCAACAGGAACTCTCACTTCAAAGTAATCAACAGGATGTGGGTAAAACATTTGAAGTGTTGGTTGAGGGGGTATCAAAAAGATCCGATTTGAAGATGTTTGGACGAAACAGCCAAAACAAAGTTTGCGTTTTCCCCAGAAAAGAGGTTCAGGTCGGAGATTACGTAACGGTTCTAATCACCAAATGTACCGCAGGTACGCTAATCGGAGAATTGGTATGAGTAAAATCTTGATATGGACACCGCAAAAAAGTCCCAGACTGGAATACACGCTCCATATCATGTTGGAAAAGATCTTAGGTGTTCCCTTCCTGATTACCGAAAATATTGAGGAATACAAAGCCTATAGCGGACCCCGGTTTTGCTACTCTCCTAAAGAGCCGCCGATCGAAAATAACTTGTGGATTCAGGCGCATCCTCTCCTTTTTGAAGAACATATCGTTGCGCAAACCATCGAGCCTACGCCCTGGAAGGAGTACACGCTTTTCTTTCCCACTGAGCAAGGGGTTTTCCCTGTCGATCCTTTGGCGATCTCTTTTTATCTGCTTACACGATATGAAGAGTACACCAACAAAGCATCTCAAGATCAGCATGGGCGTTTTAAAGTGAGCGACTCCGTGAGTTATCGCTTTGGATGGCATCGCAAGCCGATGGTGAATATTTTGAGTTTGGCTTTAGCAGATAAAATTAAGGGGTATTTTCCTGATTTTCAAACCATTACTCTACCCTATCAGCCGCTTACCACCTTCGATGTGGATATCGCTTACCTCTATCGGGGCAGAAGAGGTTTCCGTTTGCTGGGAGCTATGGCTAAGTCGTTTATTTTTTTCCGTTTTCATCATGGAATAAAACAAATCAGGGGGATGCTAAATTTGCCCGTACAAGATCCTTTCGACCGATTTGAACTGCATCGGCAGTTGGCTGCTGCTGAGGAGCACAAACCGGTTCATTTTGTGCTGACAGCTCCATTTTCTCGTTACGACCGCAATATTGATCCTGATAGTCGCGCTTTTAAGCAACTCTTAGACCAGTTGAGCTCCTTTTCGGATATCGGTATTCATCCTTCGTATCATTCCAGTGAAAAGACCGAATTAATCCGTAAAGAGAAACAGAAGCTGGAACAACGATGGGGAAACCTCATCACCAAGTCAAGACAACATTTTTTGAAAGTTCGGTTTCCCTCCACTTTTGAAGCACTGATTGATGCAGGTATTAAGGAGGATTACTCCTTAGGATGGGCTAATGAGGTCGGCTTTAGAACCGGAACCACAATCCCGATTCCTTTTTTTAACTTGGATCTGAATCAATCCAGGGATCTGCTGCTTGTTCCACTCCATGTTATGGATGGAGCGTTATTTCAGCTTTACGACAGCAAAGCTGAGTGTCTACAAGCGATTGAAGAGATTCGTTCGGAAGTGAAAAAATATGGAGGAACTTTAGTGATACTCTATCACAGTAATGCTGAAAAGCATCTTTTTTAGTACCTTTGCGGTTCAATCAAATCGGAATAGTTGAGCTTATGAATAAGAAAAGACATAGTGTTAAACTTCATCTTTATGAATTAGAGCAACATAGCTTTCATATTGCAGTGAAGGGAAGATGGAAAAACAAAACGATTCACCTCATCGTGGATACCGGTGCTTCGCGGACCTGTTTTGATCATGATTTTTTCACCCAACATGATTCCGATGCCTCAATTGTAGAGAATGAAGCTGATAATGTCAGCATCACCTCCTCCTCTTTCGAAACCAATATCACAACACTCACCGATTTAAAAATTGGAAGAGCCCTGATTTCGGAGATGCAGCTCGTTTTACTGGATATGTCGCATGTGAACCAGGCGTACAAAAGTTTAAAACTACCCTCTATGCAAGGCATTTTAGGGAGTGATTTCTTTGTCCAACATCAAGCTACCATTAATTTTAAAACCCTCAAACTCAATTTTTGGTTATGATTATTTTAGGTGTTGACCCGGGGACAACCATTATGGGTTTTTCTGTAATTCAGGTTCAAAACAATCAAATTTCTCCTTTGACTGTAGGCATTGAGCGGTTGAACAAGCTGCCCGACCACCACACCAAACTAAAGCGCATTTTCCAAAAGATTATCGAGATTATTGATCAGTATCATCCCACAATATTAGCCATTGAGGATCCTTTTTACGGGAAAAATCCCCAGTCGATGCTCAAATTAGGTCGTGCTCAAGGTGTTGTAATTGCCGCCGCACTATCGCGCAATTTGGAAGTCTTTGAGTACTCTCCCAGAAAAATCAAGCAATCGATCACAGGCAAAGGAAGTGCTTCGAAAGTGCAAGTCGCTGCCATGCTCAAAAATATGAACCTGCTCCACGCTTCTGTTGCCTCCCACGACGCAACGGATGCCCTCGCTGTTGCCGTTTGTCATCATTTTCAAAACCGAATCACCACCACCACCGAAAGATATTCCGGCTGGGAAAGTTTTATCGCAAAAAACCAAGACAGAATTAACAAGTGAAGGCGGAAGGCGGAGGGCGGAGGGCGGAATGAATTACGAATTACGGATTTGACCTCCCCTAGCCCCTCCAAAGGAGGGGAATTGGACAACTTTTACTCTTGATATATTTTTCCTTATACCATTTTTATTTTTATCTTCTTTTTGAAATTAAAAATATTAGGGGGCAGGATTTGAGGTGTCTCTTTTGTTATTTCAACTCCCCACTCTAGAATATTTGACCTTTTTTGGAAATATGTGATCAATTACGAATTACGGTTTTACAAGGTAGAAGGTAGAAGGTAGAAGGTAGAAATTTTTAGAACATAATACATTGAAAGGATTGATTATCAGGTTGATAAATTACAAAGTAGCTCAACTTCAAAATTTCGACTTTCGACTTTTTTGATTCCGAAATCCGAAATCCGAAATCCGAAATTAATTATATATTTGCGGTGATAAAATAAAAAATAATTAAAAAAAAACTAAAATGAAGATTCAATCTTATAATTATTTCCCTAAGGATAGGGAAGAGCTCAAAAAAATCATAGAAGAAAGAATAGCTAAAGAAGGTCCAACTTGTAATTTAAATGATATAGATACCTCTCAAATAACTGATATGAGTAAGCTATTTTACAAATCCCAATTTAATGGGGATATTTCTAAATGGAATGTATCTAATGTTAAGAGAATGAATGGAATGTTTGAGAGAGCTCAGTTTAATGGGGATATTTCTAATTGGGATGTATCAAATGTTGAAAGTATGTATGAAATGTTCAAGCGCGCTCAGTTTAATGGGGATATATCGAAATGGGATGTGTCGAACGTAATATATATGCTGGGCATGTTTGAGAATTCTCAATTCAATGGGGATATTTCTGTGTGGAATGTATCTAATGTTGAAGATATGGAAGAAATGTTCAAGAATGCTCAGTTTAATGGGGATATTTCTGAATGGGATGTGTCCAATGTAATAAATATGAGCTGGATGTTTGCAGAATCTCAATTTAATGGGGACATTTCTGAATGGGATGTGTCCAATGTAATAAATATGGGCCGGATGTTTGCAGAATCTCAATTTAATGGGGACATTTCTGAATGGGATGTATCAAATGTTGATAGTATGGCAGAAATGTTCAAGTGTGCTCAGTTTAATGGGGATATTTCTGTATGGAATGTAGGTAATGTTACAAGTATGAATGGTATGTTTTGTCTCTCTAGGTTTGATGGTGATATTTCTGAATGGGATGTATCAAATGTAATAAATATGAGCTGGATGTTTGCAGAATCTCAATTCAATGGGGGTATTTCTGAATGGGATGTATCGAACGTAATAAAAATGGAGGGCATGTTTAAGGATTCTCTATTCAATGGGGATATTTCTAAATGGAATGTGTCGAACGTAATAAAAATGGAGGGCATGTTTAAGGGTTCTCTATTCAATGGGAATATTTCTAAGTGGAATGTATCTAATGTTGAGAGTATGAAAGAAATGTTCATGCGTGCTCAATTTAATGGGGATATTTCTGAATGGGATGTGTCGAACGTAATAAATATGAAGGGCATGTTTTGGGCTTCTCAATTCAATGGGGATATTTCTATGTGGAATATGTTGAACGTAAAAAATATGAGTAATATGTTTTTCGGATCACAATTTAATGGGGATATTTCTGAATGGGATGTGTCGAACGTAACAAATATGGAGGGCATGTTTAGGAGTTCTCAATTCAATGAGAATATTTCTAAGTGGAATATGTCGAACGTTGAGAATATGGATGGAATGTTTAGGGATTCTCTATTCAATGGGGATATTTCTAAATGGGATGTGTCAAATGTAAAAGATATGGAGTGGATGTTTTCCGGATCACAATTTAATGGGGATATTTCTAAATGGAATGTGTCGAACGTAAAAAATATGAGTGATATGTTCTACAAATCTCTATTCAATGGAAATATTTCTATGTGGAATGTATCTAATGTTGAGAATATGAAAAGTATGTTTGCCGAATCTAAATTTAATGGGGATATTTCTAAATGGAATGTGTCGAACGTAAAAAATATGAGTGATATGTTTTACGGATCTCAATTTAATGGAGATATTTCTAAATGGGATGTGTCAAATGTAATAAATATGGAGTGTATGTTTAGGTATTCTCTATTCAATGGGGATATTTCTGAATGGGATGTGTCAAATGTAATAAATATGAACTGGATGTTTGTAGGAGCTCAATTTAATGGGGACATTTCTGAATGGGATGTATCTAAAGTAACAGAAATGTGGTTTATGTTTGCACATTCTCAATTTAATGGGGATATATCTAATTGGAATGTGTCGAATGTGGAAACTATGAGTTATATGTTTGCAGAATCTCAATTTAATAGTGACATTTCTACGTGGAATGTGTCGAATGTAATAAATATGAGTGATATGTTCTACAAATCTCAATTTAATGGGGATATTTCTACGTGGAATGTATCGAATGTAAGAAATATGCACAGAATGTTTGCAGAATCTCAATTTAATGGGGATATTTCTAAGTGGAATGTGTCGAACGTAAATAATATGAGTGAAATGTTCTACAAATCTCAATTTAATGGGGATATATCTAATTGGAATGTGTCGAATGTAGAAACTATGAACGGGATGTTTTGTTGTTCTAAATTCAATGGAGATATATCAAAATGGGATGTGTCGAATGTAATATCAATGGGGGAAATGTTTTTAGATTCTGAATTTAATGGGGATATTTCTAAGTGGAATGTTTCGAATGTAGAATTTATGTATAATATGTTTGAAGGAGCTCAATTTAATGGAGATATTTCTATGTGGAATGTGTCGAATTTGATAAATATGTTCAGTATGTTTGCCGAATCTAAATTTAATGGTGACATTTCTAACTGGGATGTTTCTAAAGTAACAGTAATGTGGAATATGTTTGCAAAATCTCAATTTAATGGGGATATTTCTAAATGGAATGTGTCAAATGTAAAAGATATGAGCAGGATGTTTGCAAAATCTCAATTTAATGGGGATATTTCTAAATGGGATGTGTCAAATGTAGAAGATATGAACGGGATGTTTAATGGAACTCAATTTAATGGGGATATTTCTAAATGGATGCTACATAAGAATGTAAGTATGGTAGATGCTTTTAAAAATTCACCCCTAGAAACACAACCTGAAAAACAACCTAAGCCTTAATGCTTTTTACTACAGAATCATCCCTTTTAGTCTTGTAAAGTAAAATTCTGGCAATTATAATTTTTCATAATCAGGTATGTCTGCGTTTTCATTAACATGCTGTTGTGAAGAGCTGTTATCATTCCACATAGAACAAATATATTCATAATGGGTTTGGTAACGCATGTTTTTAGGTGCCGCCCTTAGAAATGCCATCAAATTTTGCTTGTCCTTTGCACTGAGTACACCTTCTTTTCCTGTATGGCGAAAGTATTCCGCTTTCTCAATACACACACAAGTATGAAATTTTTGACCATTTGTCTCATCATCCGAAATATGAAAATGGGCAATAGGGGTCTCGCTTCCTCTAACAAACACTTGAAATTTCTGATTGCTTGAAGAATCCTTTATGTCGTTATCTCCAAAATAACCAACAAATGCCATTTCAGAAATTGCATTACATTCATTGTTGGTTAATTCCGTACCAATAGAATGTGAATTTTCCTTACAATTTTCTTTGTCTGTGAAATCTTCTAACTTATTGATTTTCATAATTTATATTTTTTAGCATATTCGGTTACCCCTATTATTCTGATTCCAAGTATTAGCAGTGACAATCTAGTTTGTTTTATTCGGATAATCAACATTTGTTTTTTAACCCCTCTTTCAACTTTATATGTTGTATATTTTTTCACGCAAAGATACAGTTTTTTAACACAAATACACATATAAATAACATGGAAATGGCAGGCTGCGGTAAAGTTACCCACTTTATAATGGCACTTTTTTAGCAATAAAATGTCAAAAACAGTCTATAATTTTCGAATTAAAATTTGTATATTTGCATTGATAAAATGAGCATAATCCTCTCTAAAAAACGAGGGATTAAAATAGTTAAACAAGGGGCATAAATGCGTAAAATCAGAAAGTGATTATGAATATATTAAGTTACAACGAACATAGTGAAGACCAGAATCATAAAACAATAGATGAACAATTGCAGACCGTTTATACTAATGAAATGTTGTTAGAAATGGCACACATCAACAGTAAAGACGTGGATACAAGTCCATTAAACCCACACATATATAAAGTTGATGTTAGAAGTAACGAAGGTGATGATAGCCCACCACATATTCATATTACTCATAAAACTGACAAATGGGAAATCAAAGTTTATATCTCAAATGGGGAACTTTATCAAGTGAAGCAGTATGGAAATAGAAAATATTCTAGTACATTTTCTGACATTATTGAATTAGCAAAAAAATGGTTTCCTGAGCAGTCAACATTATTTGGGATGACTGACAAAAAGAATTTTACAACAGCACTAATTCAATGGAGAGTTCTCAACCCAAACAATGTAGTACAATGCAATCCCATTTGGAAAGAAAACTAACTTTTACAATTCTATATGAGTTGGTATAAACTTTTAATTCCGATATTCTCAACCTTCATCGCTACAATATTGCCCTTTCGCTCCTCCATCTCGAAAATGGGTGTCTTGAACTTCGTAAAACAACCTTCGTAATTGAGGAAAATGATGTATCGTTACCAAAAATTAACCTGTAAGTGTTTTTTTAATTAAAATTTGTATATTTGCACTGATAAAATGAACTTAATCCTCCCTAATAAAAAGAGGGATAAATCAACTATAACTTAAATTTTAAAAATTATGATACAAATTAAACCGATCAATTGGAGCACTTATAAGAGTTTTGATTACTGTCCTGAAAATAAAGAAGAACTTAAAAAAATCATAGAAGAAATAATAGCTCAAGAAGGTCCAACGTGTGATTTAAATGATATAGATACCTCTCAAATAACTGATATGAGTGAGTTATTTTATGATTCTGAATTTAATGGAGATATATCCGGATGGGATGTGTCTAACGTAACAGACATGGGTAGTATGTTTTGGCATTCTAAATTTAATGGGGATATATCTTCGTGGAATGTAGCCAAAGTAAAAAATATGTGGGGTATATTCTTCTACTCTCAATTTAATGGAGATATTTCTAATTGGGATGTATCTAATGTAGAAGATATGGGTGGAATGTTCGTGGGTTCCGAATTTAATGGGGATATATCGAAATGGAATGTTTCTAACGTAATTAACATGAGGGCTATGTTTATTAATTCTAAATTTAATGGAGATATTTCTCAATGGAATACGATTAATGTTGAAAATATGGACCATATGTTTTCTAAATCTCAATTTAATGGAGATATTTCCAAGTGGAATGTGTCCAATGTTGAGGGTATGGAAGGTATGTTTAAAAGAGCTCAATTTAATGGAGATATATCGAGTTGGAATGTAGCTAAGGTAAAAAGTATGAGTTGGATGTTTGTCGGATCTAAATTTAATGGGGATATATCAAAATGGGTGATGAATAAAGAATGTAAAATGAAAAATGCTTTTGACAATTCGCCTTTAGCCACACAACCTGAAAAACAACCTAAGTTTTAATTTTAGAAAGGTAAATATTTTTATTTAATACTTAATTTTTTTAATTAATTTGTAAAAAAGTAAAGTTTTTTTATTATAATGCTGTAAGATTGAACATATTCAATGAATTAAACTATTGTAATATTGGAAAACAATTTAAAAACACAATAGTATGAGACCAACCATTATTTCTATAATCAATGATGCGCTTGCGAATCGAAAAGATTTTTTTATTCGAGAACAAGATATTCAGCTATATCTTGCAAACCAATTTATTAATAGTCAATCATTTGATAATGTTTTTATAGAATATTATGTCCCTGGTAATTTGATAAAGAGGTATCTAAAAAAAAATAATTCCCCTAATTATTCTTGGATTGGTAAAAATATTCTCATCGATATCGTACTAGAAAAGAACAATCTGTTCTATCCTATTGAAATTAAGTATAAAACGACAACACAAGCCTTACAATTTAATAATATCTTCGGACAAAAAGGAATACCTGTAACACTTGGGCAACATGGGGGACAGAATATTGGCTGCTATGACTTCTGGAAAGATATTAAAAGGGTTGAATTATTCGAAGAAATCTTCCCAAATGTAGTAAAAGGTGTTGTATTATTTGCAAGTAATGATCCTACATACCGAAACGCACCTTTAGATCCCAAGGCTTCATACGCTCAATTTTCAATTCATGATGGTAGAAAAGTATCTGTATCTAAAGATTCTCCTTTAGATTGGAATAATGGAAGTTGTGGGACAGCAAAAGGTAGACCTGCAATACATCTCATTCATGACTACAACATAGTTTGGACGCAAATGAAACAAATGCAACAAATCCAAGACCTTTATTACATTTTAACATAAAATTTATAGGTTGAATAGCGTTTTTATTATGGGTAAAATAAAGAAAAGTGAGAAATTGTGTTCTGAAAAAGACAAAATAAATGAAGTCTAACCAAGATGTCAAAGGTGATATTTTACTTGAAATGGCAACTATTGGTAACATCACTCCTCACTATGTGGTTATGATCAAAAGTAATGATGAAGAAAATATTGCACATTTTCACGTTTTAGACAAAGAGACTCTTGGAAAACAATTTAATTCTGCGATCTTTATTACCGATAATAGATATTTTAAACATGGAAATGCACAAGACGAATTGTCATCGGACTTGAGAAACGCACTCGTAAAATTTTTAAACCAAACGGATGAAGATGGAATGAGTAATTGGGCATTCTTGGTTAAAACATGGAATAGAAATAATTCTATAACTTCTGTTTCTGATTCAATAAAACAAAATATACCGGATTACACCGAAATAAAGCAATATTAATAAGTGTTGTTTTGCAAGAAAAAAAAGTGACATTAATGTATCTTGTTGATTTTCAAATAAATACAATGCCGTGTTCGTAGAGACGTTGCATGCAATGTCTCCACAGCAAATTATATTTTATTAATACAATGCAATTTACGCGATATTCTTAATAAAACCGAAATCAAGATAACCCCGAAGGGGTGAAATTATTATAGAAAAACATTGTCCCCAAGAACTATATAAACCCCGAAGGGGTGGCATTATAAAGGCGGAAGGTTGAATTAATTACAAATTACGGAATGTAGTGCGATTTTATGGAATATAGCTGAATAACAAATCAATCGTAAATTTAAGATTTTTTTGATTTTCGTTACCCAAAGTTCGATTTTTTACAAAACGTGTGTTAGCGGATAGTCTGATTAGCCCAGTAATTCTTTAATTCTTTTTACGTTTAATTTGTCTTTTTTAGGATCAAAAGTATAAGTGTCGTCTGATGCATTTTCGCCTACTATATTTCTTCGTCCAAACCACGGATTATCAATAATAAGTGAAGAAATAACATAATTTGAGTGAGTAATAGTAACTTCAACTCTGCCATTATTAAATATAATGGTTTTGTCGTCATTACGTGTTATAGGTAATTCTGATATTTTATTAAAAAACCGAGTATCAATGTTTGGATTATTTTCTGCCAAATTAAAAATAGTAGGTATTTCCGGATTAAATTTAGATTGGTTATTTACAGATTTGGCAAGTTGTTTTTGTTTTTCGTCTTCAAAATATAAAACAATTTCTTCGCTGTCAAGTTTTACTAGATCTTTTTCATCTTCTCCTAATACAATTTCTTTCTCAATTTTAATAGACTTAAAAGCGTTTGAACTCATTTTATTTACAGATTTTGGAATTACAATTCCTCTAAAATGTAGAAAAACATAACCATAACCTTCATCTCCTTTTCCAACAACAGAATTGTCTAAAACATTTTCTGCAATTTCTGTAACATGATTTGGAATTTTTATAACACCGCTGACAGGTTGTTTTCCAATATACCCATTTTCAACTTTAATTTTTTGCAATACTCCATTTTTAATTTCAAATTTTATCATAATATTGTTTTTTATCTGCCTACTCTTTTTAAGATTTTCAGCGTTTCTCTTTTGTCAAACTAACATTGTATAGCGGTGTTTGTTTCGGTGACCGCTGACGCCTAATTCATGAAGCAAAGATACAATAAAAATAACTACAATTTGCGATAATTTTGGTAAAACACAAAAAATCAGATAATACAATGTTGTGAGCAATAATTATTCCAAAATTAGAAATCAATTGGCTTTAGCCCAAATTTATAATAATGTCACCCCTTCGGGGTTCATTGGACTCTTGGGGTAAACATTTTGCTATAATAATGCCACCCCTTCGGGGTTCTTTTGAAGTATGAAATATGAATTTAGAGATGTAAAAAATCAATGTTAAAATACAATTCCCTGATAATCAAATAAATTAGAAGCAATTCTTCCTTCTACCTTCTTCCTTCTACCTTGTAAAGCCGTAATTCGTAATTGACACTCCATATCAAAAGTGGTAAATTTTCCAGAGTGGGGTTACAAAATGACGAAAACGCGAAATACGATCTGCCCCCCTTTTATTTTAAATCCCAAATAAGAAATATGAAGTAAGAAGTAAATATGAAATTTAGGGGTTAGGTTTGTTCATCGTAATTCGTAATTGCCTAGTAGGCTCTCGCGAACAGCACTCTCTCTTTCGATGGTTTGCCGGTTAAAATACAGGTTCCTTCTTCTTGTGGGTTGTTCAAAGGAATACAGCGGATGGTTGCTTTGGTTTTTTCTTTGATCAACTCTTCAGTTTCAGGAGTTCCATCCCAGTGCGCTGACACAAATCCTCCCTGATCCAGGTAGGCTTCAAACTCTTCCCAGGTATCGGCACGGTGGGTTGTTTCTTCTCTGAACTTCAACGCTTTTTGGTAGATGTTTTCTTGAATTTCATCCAACAGGTTCTCAATATATTGATCCAGTCCATCAAAAGGAACGGTAGTTTTTTCGAGGGTATCTCTGCGGGCAATTTCCGCCTGATTATTCTCAAGATCACGGGGACCGATAGCCACTCTGACAGGAACTCCTTTCATTTCATACTCATTGAATTTCCAGCCTGATCTTTGAGAATCATCATCGTCATATTTCACGGTGATGCCTCTTTTTTTCAGTTGATCCATCAAAGGTTTCACCTTTTCAGTGATGGTATCCAGTTGCTCTTTTTGTCTGTAGATAGGAATAATCACCACTTGGAGAGGAGCCAATTTGGGAGGAAGCACCAACCCATTGTCGTCAGAGTGCGACATGATGAGCGCTCCAATCAAACGAGTGGAAACACCCCATGAGGTTGCCCACACATATTCCAATTGATTCTCCTTGTTTAAGAACTTCACATCAAATGCTTTGGCAAAATTTTGACCTAAGAAGTGGGAAGTCCCTGCTTGCAACGCTTTTCCATCCTGCATCATCGCTTCAATGCAGTAAGTGTCCAACGCACCAGCAAATCTTTCACTTTCGGATTTTACTCCTTTAACTACCGGCATAGCCATTGTTTTTTCTGCAAATTCTGCGTACACTTCAAGCATCAGACGCGCTTCATCAATCGCTTCCTGTTCCGTTGCATGCGCTGTGTGTCCCTCTTGCCACAAAAACTCGGCAGTTCTTAGAAATAAGCGGGTTCTCATCTCCCAGCGAACAACATTAGCCCATTGGTTACACATAATAGGCAGATCGCGGTAGGATTGAATCCAGTTGCGGTAAGTATCCCAAATGATCGTTTCCGAAGTGGGACGAACAATCAGCTCTTCCTCCAATTTGGCATCGGGGTCCACAACTACTCCTCCTTTTTCATCATTTTTCAAACGATAATGGGTCACCACTGCACACTCTTTTGCAAACCCTTCCACGTGGTCTGCCTCTCTTGAAAAGAAAGATTTCGGAATAAAAAGGGGAAAATATGCATTGACGTGTCCTGTTTCTTTAAACATTTTATCCAATGTATCTCTCATCTTTTCCCAAATGGCGTAGCCATAGGGTTTTATTACCATACATCCTCTAACTGCCGAATTTTCAGCTAGTTCCGCATTTTTTACAATGTCAATATACCATTGTGAGTAGTCTTTTTCTCTGGAAGTAATACTTTTTGCCATCTCGAATCGTTTATATTAAACTTTATGATATCTTTGTAGTCTAAATAAGTGGCAAAGGTACTAAAAAACAATGGAAATTTTAAAAAAATAAAGATATGAAAACAAGAGTCCTTTTTTCGATGGTTATAGTTGCTCTGCTTGCTTCCTCTTGTGCAATTGGAACAACTGTTTATTATGATGATGTGTATGCACCTTCGACTCATGCACAATATCAACCTAAACCGAAACCCCAACCCCAACCTGCTCAAAACAATCAACCTGGTTATTCCCAAAACTACAACCAGGAAAACAATCTGTCTGGATATGATAACCAAGAGTACTACGATGAGGGGTATTATGATGAGAATTATGAACAGTATAGCTACACAGATGAAGATGGAAACACCTACATCAACAACTATTACTATTATGACGAAGATGACTGCTGTGATTTCTACGACTACTACTACACTTCACGCATAAGACGATTCCATACTCATTATCATTGCGGATGGGACTACTATGATCCTTACTTCACCAATCTTTATTATTATGACTACTACCCATACCACTGGGGAACCAGCATCTACTTAGGCTATAGCTGGTGGTGGCCGACTTACTACTACAGACCATACTACTATGGATTTGGTTATTATTCTTACGGATTCACCTACGGATGGGGCTACTATTGGCCGGGAAGTTACGGTTACTGGAGTGGATATAATTACGGCTATTGGAATGGATACATTAATGGATACTATGATGGCTATTATGCTAATTATTATCACAATAGCTACGATAATAATCACACCTATTTCTATGGTCATCGAAACAATACCGGTCCTTCTGCAGGTACCGGTGGAAGCCGACCCAAACCGGGTGAAATGGCAGATAACAGCGGAGGAAAATCAGTTTCCCGCTCCGTTACTCCTCCCTCATTTAATCAAACTTATAACTCTTTAAGTGAGGCTACTAATGGTCGCACAGCTCCTTCCGTTTCTGCTACTCAAAGTCAAACTCAAAGTCAAGCCCGAATGCCGGATGGAAAACAACCGACCACAGGAGTAACTACTCCGGCTCAACAAAGACAGCCTGCTGTTCAACAAAGAGTTCCTGATAATCAACAGGATAACCAACAAAGTACAAGACAAAACTACACTCCGGAGAATAGACAACAAGATAATAGCCGGCAAAACTATACTCCACAGAGTAGACCACAAAATAATACCAGAGAAAACTATACTCCGCAAAGAAGACCTCAAGATAACAGTAGACAGAACTATACTCCACAGAATAGACCACAAAATAATACCAGAGAGAATTATACTCCTCAAAGAAGACCTCAAGATAATAGCAGACAGAACTATACTCCGCAGAATAGACCACAAAATAATACTAGAGAAAACTACACTCCACAAAGAAGACCTCAAGATAATAGCAGACAGAACTATACTCCGCAGAGTAGACCACAAAACAATACCAGAGAGAATTATACACCACAAAGAAGACCACAAAATAACACCAGAGAAAACTACACTCCACAAAGAAAACCACAAAACGATACAAGACAAAACTATACTCCACAGAACTCAAACAGAAGTAGTAGTTCTACCCCTTCCTATAACAGTCGTTCTTCATCCTCATCTAACAGAAGCTATAATAACAGCAGCAGTAGCAGTACCAGAAGTAGTTCCGGCACTTCAAGTAGCAGCAGTAGGGGTAGTTCTAGTTCATCCGGTAGCAGTAGCAGAGGAAGTTCTTCAGGTTCTCGCAGATAATACAATATTTAAAAAACTATTAGCATAACAAATCATGAAAATTAAACAACTATTAATCATCTTATCGATAGGGTTACTCACTTCATACACATTTGGACAAAACGAAGTAGATGCCTTACGCTTTTCGCAATTTAGATGGGGTGGAACAGCTCGTTTTATAGGTGCCGGAGGTGCATTTGGTGCTGTCGGAGCTGATTTTTCCGCATTGAGTACCAACCCTGCGTCCATTGGTTTATTTAAGAAGAATGAGATCTCTTTTACACCACTCTCTGTATCAGTTTTCCAATCTGATTGTAAATATAATGATGAATTAACACCTTCAACTCATTTCAAAAGTACTGTTTCCAATTTTGGGGCTGTTTTTTCCATAAAACCATCCGGAGAAACCAAATGGGAAAGGGTTCAATTTGGTATTGGATTTAACCAAATCATGAATTTTAACAACAAATTCTCTATTGAAGGAAGAAGTAACGGAAGTACTATGGCACAAGATTTTGCATCACGTGCCAACGGAATACTATATGATTATTTGCCTGAAGAACAATACTTTGCATATCAGGCATATTTAATTGATCCTGTTCATAACACAGAGGATAATACTGAATATGTAGCCCCCAATGTAGGGAAAGATTTCTTTCAAACCAGCACGGTAACTACTAGTGGAAAGGTGAATGAATTGAGTTTCTCTCTTGGAAGCAATTACAATAATAAATTATATCTCGGGGCAACTTTGGGTATTCCATTTTTATCCTATCTTGAGGAAAGAAAATATGAAGAACGGGACGATTTAAGTGTGGCAGACTCTATCCGGTCCTTCCACATTAACGACCGCCTCAGTGTCAGTTCAACCGGTATTAATTTAAAATTGGGATTACTCTACCAGCCCGTATCATTTTTAAGATTTGGAGCAGCTATTCACACTCCAACCCTATATAAAAACATCCATGACGTTCTAGAAAGAGAGATGGTTGCCTTATTGGATACTTCCAATGTTAATGTCAGCTACACTAACGACTACAACTACCAGCTGATTACCCCAATGCGTTACATGGGTAACATAGCGTTTTTTATCCTAAACAGGAGTTTCATTAGTGCTGAGTATGAATACACTGATTACTCCACTATAAAGATGGGAAGCTGGGGCTCCAACAGCTATACTTTTAAAGATGAAAACAAAATAATCAAAGAGAGTTACCAGGGGACACACTCAATACGTTTGGGAGCTGAGGTTTATTTAGTGGAAAACTTCTTAATCCGCGGCGGATTCTCACACACTACTTCACCTTACAAAAATAAGATCAATGATGGTTCTTTTACCACCGGATCTGCCGGTATAGGATATAGAGGAAAAGTGTTTTTTATTGATTTTGCTTACGTAATCAGTAACCAATCACAAAAATATTGGTTATATAACCATGAGTTCGTAAATCCTGTAGATCAACATTTTAATTCTCATTCTATTATCGGAACACTCGGGTGGAAACTGTAACATAATATATTAATCTATTTCAAAAAGTTCGTGTATCTTTGCCACGAACTTTTTTTATTTTATATGCTCATACAACCTAGTGATAAACAAGCGATTGTGTACAAAAACAGGAGCTATTCCTTTACACAAGTTTTACAAAACGCTTATCAATACAGCCAATATTTTACAGCAAATGGGACTCAACCTAAAAAGGTTCTCATTTTTGCAGATAATTCACCCGAATATTTTTTTGCCACATACGGAACACTTCTTTGTGATGCAGCAGTAGTCCCCGTGGATGTTACCTCTACAGCCAAGGAGCTCGCTTTTATTATTGAAGATTGTCGTCCTGATGTTTTTTTTATATCAAAAAATAAGGGGGGAATCCTGGATGAAGCTCTCTCCACAGTTACCGCTTATGAGTATAGCATTTACTCTGCTGAAAATATCCCGGAAGTGGATCCCTCCTCAACAGAAACTCCCCTCTTTCCTGTCAAAGATGAAAGTCAGCTATTAGCAATTATTTACACTTCAGGTACAACCGGAACTCCCAAAGGGGTGATGTTGAGTTATCAGAATATACTCTACAATATCAGAGCAGTAAGTGAAGATGTCCCCATTTATAGATCGAATATTAATATGATGGTTTTACTGCCATTGCATCATAGTTTTCCCTTCATCGGTACACTACTAGCACCAATATATGTAGGAGGTACTGTCTATATTGCTGAAGGACTGAATGCTGAATCGATTATGAAAACTCTGAATGAGGGAAAAATCGGATTTATTGTCGAAGTCCCAAAACTGTATGAAGCTTTGGCGAAGGGAATCATGAACAAAATCAACAGTTCTGCTATTGCTAAATTGATGTTTAGGTTGGCAGGAGTTGTTGGAAGTAGAACTCTGTCCAGAAAATTATTCAAGACAGTGCACCAAAAAATGGGAGGACATATTGAGCATTTGGTTTGCGGAGGTGCTGCACTGTCTGATGAAGTGGCCAGAATTTATAAAACTTTAGGATTTTCCGTACTCACCGGCTATGGGATGACCGAATGTGCTCCCATGATCAGTTTTACGCGTCCAAACAGAGATAAAATCGGGTACTCCGGAGAATTGCTACACGGATTGGAACTTACCTTTTCTGATGAGGGAGAGGTTTTGGTAAAAGGTCCCAATGTTATGTTAGGCTATTATGAACGTCCTGAGGAGACTGCTGAAGTATTAAAGGATGGTTGGCTTCATACGGGCGATTTGGGCATATTAGACAAGAATGGACTCAAAATAACGGGAAGAATCAAAGAGATTTTAGTTACTTCCAATGGAAAAAACATCAATCCGGTGGAGTTGGAATTTGAGATTTTGGAAAAATCCAAAGTAATTAAGGAGATGGCGGTCATCCTTTTGGACGACATGCTGCAAGCTCTTGTTGTTCCCAACATGGATTATGTCCGCTTACACACCGGACAAACTGCAGAGACTCTTTTGAGGGAGGAGTTTACTCAGTTCAATAAAGGAACTATGTCCTATAAAAAGATCAAGAAGTTCCACATTATTTCTCGGGAGCTACCCAGAACCCGACTGGGCAAAATACAGCGCCACCTGCTACCGGATTACCTCCCCCTTAATTTTTCTATTCAAAAAAAAGAGGAAAAAGAAGAAAAGCGGAGTGAAGTATATCAATTGCTGAAACAGTTTGTTGAAAAAGAGAGTGAAAAAACGGCTCATGGGGATGACCATTTTGAGATTGATTTAGGAATGGATTCACTCAATCGGGTAGCTCTGATTGCCTACATTGAAACTGTTTTTGGAGTTTTTATACCCGAAAATAAGCTAGATGAGTATTCTACACTCAATAAACTAACTCAGTTTCTTGAAGAGCACGCATCGGTTACTCACGATTCTGTAGTTTCCTGGAAGGAGATTTTAGATCACAAATTAGAGGAGCTGAATTTGCCAAAATCCGGCTTACTACACTGGATGTTTGATCGTATTTTTCAGATTGGATTTCACCTTTTTTACAGATACCGTGCCACCGGATTGGGAAATATCCCTGATTCTCCCTGCATCATCATTGGGAACCACAGAAGTGCATTCGATGGTGTATTTATTACTTCAAAACTGAAATGGAAAACTACTAAAAAGAGTTTCTTTTTTGCCAAAGCCAAACATTTCAGGAATCGATTAACTCGTTTTTTAGCTGTTCACAACAACATTATTGTCATGGATGTCAACACCAACATTCGTAGATCATTACAACAGATGTCCAAAGTATTAACGCAGGGTAAAAACGTGATTATCTTTCCTGAAGGCACTCGTGCTAAAGATAAGAAGTTAAAAGAATTTCGCGATGCTTTCGCCATATTAAGCGTTGAACATCAGATTCCTGTTATTCCCGTTTTGATCAGAGGATCAGAGCTCGCAACCTACAGAAGTATCAGAATTCCTAAATTTTTATCTAAAATTGAGTTGGAAGTACTCCCGCCCGTACTTCCACTTCCGCATGAATCTATCCGGGATTTTCGAAATAGAATTGAAACCATTTATATTGAAAAATTATAACTAAAAAAATAAAAAAAGATGAGCGAGTTAGAAGAAAAAAACATTGAACATCAAGAAGAAGCAACAGAAGTTCAAATTGAGCCAACAGAGGAGAAGTCTTGTGAAGAATCACCTCTTGAAGAGAAACCAACTGAAAAGGAATCATGCGATGAAACAGAGAAGAAAGCCCATTGCAGGTACAGATTGCAAACGATATTCAATATCTTATTGGGTATTGCTGTTATCATCCTTTTTATTCTTCATTTTGTAAAACCCAAAGAGGAAAAATTTGTCCCCAAAGTTTTTGATGGCAAACCCGGTTCCGGGGAGATATTATATGTCAACTTGGATACCATCAATGAAAATTACAAATTGATTAAAATCTTAACTGATGACATTCAAGAGGAGATGAAAAAACAAGATGCCATATTTTCCAATAAAGAGGCTGCTTTCCAGAAAAAATATGCACAGTTCCAGGAAAATTATCAGAGTGGTGTATTGACAGCCATTCAGATTGAAAATGCACAACAACAGTTACAGCAGGAGTATGAACAACTAGAAATATCGAAAGAGCGAGTTTATTCTGATTTGCAAAACAGACAAGCTGCTGCAATAACTCAGCTATACGATTCACTTCAAGTGGTGATCCAACGAATCAACCAGGAACGAAATGCCTCTTTTGTACTCACCTATCAAACGGGAAGTCCTTTTTTAATTTTAGCGGATCCCAGCAGAGAGATCACAGATCAGGTGTTATTTGAGCTCAATAAATCGATGGAAAAATAAGTTGATTTAATTTTATCAATCTTTGATTCATAAAATTAGAAAATTATTATTATTTTTGCGGTTTGAAAAATCTAAAAATAAATTAATATGGCAAAGAAGGAAAAAGTGGGTGCAAAAAAAGATGATGGTGCACAAAAAAAAGAGACTTTTGTAAGCAAAACGATTTTATTTTTCACCAAATATAATAAATTTATTTACGGAGCTATTATTGCTATACTCGTTGTTATCATTGGAATTTTAGCATTCAATAGATTTTATTTACAAAAAAAGACTGAAAAAGCATCTCTATTGATATTGAAACCGATAGAAGAAATGATGAAAGGTGACTCAGCTTCTGTCATGTTAGCTTTGGAGGGAGATGATGATATGGATGGGTTCCTTTCCATTATTGAATCTTATAAAATCACCAGAACTGCAAATACAGCCAGATATTACGCCGGTATTTGCTATTTCAAATTGAATGACAAAGAGGAGGCATTGGAGTATCTTTTGAAATTCAAACGTAAAGAGGATATCTATTGGGCTGAATGTCAAGCTCTGATTGGAGATATTTATGATGATTTAGATCAACCTGAGAAAGCGATCAAACATTACGAAAAATCAGTTAAAGCCAGCCATAACCCATACGCAACACCGGTTACTCTTTTCAAATTAGGTCAACTTTACGAAAGAGAAGAAAAATGGGAAAAAGCACTCAATGCCTACAAACAAATCGAAAAAGATTATTATGATGAGTTCAAAAATATGGGCGTAGAGCGTTTTATTGATCGTGCTCAAGGTAAATTGGATAAATAATGAAAAAAACCAACCTTTCTGCTCAATCTTCCATTCCTGTACCTCGTCCAATCAGTATTGGGATTGTAGTCAGTGAGTGGAATGATCAAATTACAGAAGCATTAAAAGAGGGAGCTATTACCTTTTTACAAGAGCAAGGAGTTACCCAAAAAGAGATCATCACCCATTATGTTCCCGGTAGTTTTGAACTACCTTTAGGAGCCGGAATGATGTTGGATGAAAATGAAAAGTTGGATGGGGTGATCTGTTTAGGTTGTGTCATCCAGGGAGAAACCAGACACTTTGAGTTTATTTCTCAAGCCGTTGCTGATGGGATTATGCGTGTTGGTTTGGATTATGGTGTTCCTGTGATATTTGGCGTTTTAACCTGTGATACAATGGAACAAGCTCTGGATCGTTCCGGTGGAAAACATGGCAATAAAGGAGTAGAAGCTGCTGCCACCGTGCTTAAAATGATTAATCTGCAAAGAAATCTCAAACGATAATGAAACTTATTTTTTGGGGCACACCCGAATTTGCTGTCGCAAGTTTGGCTAAGGTATTGGAGTCTGAACATGAACTTTTAGCAGTTGTTACAGTCCCCGACAGACCGGCAGGCAGAGGATTGAAGTTGCAATACTCTGATGTAAAAAAGTTTGCTTTAGAACATCAAGTTCCGGTTTTGCAGCCTGAAAACTTAAAGGATCCCGCTTTTATCGAGCATCTGAAAGAACTCAATGCTGATCTCTACATTGTCATCGCATTTAGAATGTTGCCTCCGGAAGTTTTTGAAATTCCACGATTTGGAACATTCAATATTCATGGTTCATTACTCCCCAACTATCGCGGTGCCGCACCGATTCATTGGGCTGTCATCAACGGTGAAACCAAAACGGGAGTAACCTCCTTTTTTATCAATCACAAAATGGATGAAGGAGATATTATCGATTTCAAAGAGGTCTCAATCGGGGAAAATGAAACAACCGGCGAACTATACGAAAGATTAATGGAGTTGGGAGCGGAACTCACCATTGAAACCATTGAAAAAATTGAAAAACAAACGTTAAAACCGATACCTCAAACTCAGTATCAAAACCTCAATTTAAAGAGTGCACCAAAATTAAAAAGGGAACATCAACTGATCAATTGGAACTTACCTGCCGATCAGGTTCACAACTTAATCAGAGGTTTGTCACCCTACCCCGGAGCCTATACAAGAATTCAAAAAAAGGATGGAGAGGTACTCACTTTGAAATGTTATAAGTCTCTAATAATAGAGCAGGAAAGCAAATTTCCTCCCGGTTATATTCTGACAGATGGGAAACAATTTATGATCATTTCCTGCAAAAAAATGCAAATTTCTCTACTAGAAGTGCAATTTCAAGGGAAATCCAGGATGAAAATCGAGACTTTTTTGCAAGGTTTTCGATTCGAAAATTACACTTTAAATCTATTTTAGTGTACTTTTTTACTCTATTTTTCTATTTGAATGAACAATTTCGGTTTGTTTATTAACTTTTTAATTAATTTGCCCATTGTTTGAAAATATTTATTAAATTTGCGTTTATAGAAATATATCTAGTAACATAAAAAATTAAACCTATGAACAAAGCAGAATTAATTGGAGCAGTTGCTGAAAAAACAGGGTTAACAAAAGTTCAAGCTAAAGCCGCTGTTGAAGCTATTGTTGAATCCACTGCGGAAGCATTACAACAAGGAGACAAAGTTTCTTTAGTTGGATTTGGATCTTTCAATGTAGTTAAAAGAGCAGCAAGAAAAGGAAGAAATCCACAAACTAAGAAAGAGATGGAAATTCCTGCAAAGAATGTTGTTAAATTCAGACCCAGTGCTGAACTTTCAGACTCACTTTAGTCTTTAACTTTTAAAGATCTTTAAAAGCCCGCAAGGGCTTTTTTTATTGGAAAAAATGAAAAAAATCATAAATAGAGAGACCTTACGTCAAACTTCCGCTTATTTAGAGTCTTTTTTAACTGATAATCGAAAAGATAGACTCATTCAGGTTTTAAATGAGCGCACTCGTCATGTTACCGTAGTGGTTGAAGACCTGTTTCAAACCCAAAACATCAGTGCCGTTATGCGGAGTTGTGATTGTCTGGGGATTCAGGATATCCATATTGTTGAAGCTGAAAACCCATTTTCCATTCATTCTGCTATTTCCATGGGTGCCGACAAGTGGTTAACCCACTATCATTATCCTGCCATTGAAGGAAAATCGGACATTGCAAACTGCATTCAGCAGCTAAAAAATAGAGGATATTCTGTAGTTGCTACCCTTCCCGATGAAGATAGTTGTTATTTGGAAGAGTTACCGATAGAACAACCGATTGCTTTATTATTCGGGACGGAACTGACGGGATTATCACCCGAAGCGATACAGTTGGCTGACCAAACTGTAAAAATCCCCATGTACGGATTCACAACCAGCTTTAATATTTCCAATTCAGTTGCTATTATTTTATCATTTTTAGCGGAAAAATTAAGAAAATCTACAATTAATTGGAGATTAAGTGAAGAAGAAAAAGAAGAGCTCTACTTTGAATGGCTACAGAAATCAGTAAAAACACCAAAATTACTGATTCGGAAATTTTTAACTGAAAATGGGTTGCAGTTATAAAAAATTGTTGTATCTTTGCAGCCAAAATTTTTGAGGATTATAATAGAACAATAAAATATTTGAATAGCAATGAAAAGGACCTTTCAACCTTCGAACAGAAGACGCAAAAATAAACATGGATTTAGAGAAAGAATGGCTACTGCTAATGGTCGTAAAATTTTGGCTGCACGTCGTGCCAAAGGAAGAAAAAAATTGACCGTTTCTGACGAAACAATGGGTAAAAAATAGCATTTAATTTTTTTATACGAAGAAAAAAAGAGCTGTCTTATTGCGAGACGGCTCTTTTTTTAAGGTAGAAGGTAGAATCAAAAAAGGCGGAGGGCGGAAGGCGGAAGGCGGAATAAAAAAAGGCGGAAGGCGAAAGTTTTTTAGGTAGAAGGCGAAATGAAAAAAGGCGGAAGGCGGAGGGCGGAAGGCGGAAGAAATCCAATTACGAATTACAAATTACGAATTACGGAACCGAAAAATTGAATTGAATGCGATTATTGTAGGGACAGGTCGCGACCTGTCCGGGGAAAATAAAACAATGAAAATGGTCGTGAAAATGGTCGTAAAAATGGCTGTAGAGATGCAATGCATTGCGTTTTCATGACCATGTGTATCGTATTTTCATTTCTCTGATAATCAACGTTTTCAATACACAATTTGTCCAAAAGGTAGAATATTCCATAGACCACCCCGCCCTTCGGGCACCCCTCCTTCTTCCAGAGGAGGGGAGTTAAAATAACAAAAGAGGTACACCTTTTCTGCCCCCCATTTTTTTTTATTTCCAAATAAGAAACATGAAATATGAAATAAAGACAAAATAAACAATTACGAATTACGAACCAAAAAAGGCGGAAGGCGGAAGGCGGAAGGCGAAAGGCGAAACAAGCTGCGGATTTTAGATTTATAAACCTAATTATCAGACTTTTATCTCTGAAATAACTGGACAAACAATTCTAAATTCTAAATTCTAAATTCTAAATTGGAAAATCTAAATTCTAAATTTGATTGCAAAAGAGCTATTTTTTTCAAAAGTTATTGCAAAATATGATAAAATTTGGTACTTTTGCAGCCTTGTTTAAAAACAAATAGGTCAATATTTTATTAAATTAAAGATAGAAAAATGTCAGCTCAAGTTACCGGCAAAATATCACAAATTATTGGTGCTGTTGTGGACGTTCAATTTGATGAAAACGTAACCCTTCCCAGTATTTATAGTGCTTTGGAAATTTTTAAAGAAAATGGTGATAGAATCGTTCTCGAATGCGAACAAGCGATTGGAGAAAACACCATGCGTTGTATCGCAATGGATTCCACAGATGGATTGAAACGGGGTATGGATGTGATTTCTACAGGACGAATGATCTCAATGCCTACAGGTAATATCAATGGAAGATTGCTCAACGTGATTGGCGAAGCGATTGATGGAATTGATCCAATTGAATCCAAAGTAAGAAAAGATATTCACCGTGATCCTCCCGCTTTCGACGATTTGTCTACTTCGCAAGAGGTTTTGTACACCGGGATTAAAGTTATCGACTTGATTGAGCCCTACATGAAAGGGGGAAAGATTGGATTGTTTGGTGGTGCCGGAGTGGGTAAAACCGTGTTGATCATGGAGATGATTAACAATATTGCAAAAGCTTACTCAGGAATGTCTGTTTTTGCCGGTGTGGGTGAAAGAACCCGTGAAGGGAATGACCTTTTGAGAGAGATGCTTGAATCCGGTGTTATCCAGTATGGTGATGAGTTTATGAAGAGTATGGAAGCCGGTGGATGGGACCTTACTAAGGTAGATCACGAGAAGTTGGCAGATTCCAAATGTACTATGGTGTTCGGTCAGATGAATGAGCCTCCCGGTGCACGTGCCAGAGTAGCACTTTCCGGACTAACCGTTGCGGAATATTATAGAGATGGAGATGAGCAATCCGGAGGTAGAGACATCCTTTTCTTCGTTGACAATATCTTTAGATTTACACAAGCCGGTTCTGAGGTTTCCGCGTTGTTGGGTAGAATGCCCTCTGCAGTAGGATACCAACCTACGTTAGCAACTGAAATGGGAGTTCTTCAAGAGCGTATTACTTCTACAAAGAGAGGATCAATTACCTCTGTACAAGCGATTTACGTTCCTGCGGATGACTTGACTGACCCTGCTCCTGCGACTACTTTCTCGCACTTGGACGCAACAACCGTATTGAGCAGAAAGATCTCCGAGTTGGGTGTTTATCCTGCTGTTGACCCGCTTGACTCCACTTCACGTATTTTGACTCCCGACATCGTTGGAGAGTTGCACTATAACACTGCTCAAAGAGTTAAAGAAACCCTTCAAAGATATAAAGAGCTACAAGATATTATCGCTATTCTCGGTATGGAAGAGCTTTCAGAAGAGGATAGAAAAGTAGTTCACCGTGCCAGAAGAGTACAACGTTTCTTGTCTCAACCTTTCCATGTGGCTGAACAGTTTACCGGATTAAAGGGAGTCTTTGTTTCCATCGAAGATACAATCAAAGGATTTAACATGATCCTTGATGGAGAGTTGGATCACCTGCCAGAAAGTGCCTTTAGCTTTGTGGGTACTATTGAAGAAGCTATCGAAAAAGGAAATAAAGAACTTCAAGCTGCTAAATAATTATGCTATTAGAGATTTTAACCCCCGAGAAAGATATTTTTACAGGCGAAGCATCTCTTGTGCAGCTTCCCGGAGTAGATGGACTTTTTGCCATATTGGATAAACACGCGCCTATGATTGCCGCTCTGAAACAAGGAACCGTAAGGGTGGAAACCCCCGGAGGAACCAAGTATTTTGAGATCACAGGAGGCGTTTTAGAGGTCAAAAAGAATAAAGCGCTTATCTTGGTTGAATAAGGGTAGATTTTGAAGAAATTTTACACGATTCCCATTTTTATACCGGAGGACGCTTGTCCACACCGCTGTTCATACTGTAATCAGTACCATATTACAAACAAAACCCTCTCTCCCACTCCTCAAGAGGTGGTTGCGACTGTTGAGCAATACCTGAAAACGATCCCTTTTCAGAATGAAGATATCCGGGTTAAAATCGCTTTTTTCGGCGGTAGTTTTACCGGTTTGCCCTGGCAAAAGCAGGAGCAGTATCTGCAAGCAGTTCAGTCTTATATTGAGAGTCAGCAAGTTGATTCCATACAGCTTTCTACCCGTCCGGATTATATCGACGAGACCATTTTACGCAATCTCAAGCAGTATCACGTTTCCCTCATTGAGTTGGGCACGCCTTCGATGGATCCCGAGGTATTGAGGCTGGCGCAGCGGGGGCATACTGTCGAGGATATTCGCCGTAGCGCGCAGCTCATCACGACACATCAGTTTGAGTTGGGTGTGCAAATGATGATCGGCTTACCCGGTGATACCGCTGAGAAATCTTTTTTTACTTCTTTGGAATTAATAAAATTGGGGGGGACCCACGCGCGAATCTACCCTACATTAGTGATCAAGGGTACCCTGCTGGAACGGCTCTACCTTAGCGGAAAATACACTCCTCTTTCGTTAGAAGAGGCAGTGGCTTGGTGTGTTCCTATCTATAAACAGTTTGAGAGTCACCAGGTTACAATATTGCGAATAGGCTTGCACCCCTCCGAAGGATTAATCCACCAAACGGAACTGGTCGCCGGACCGTTTCATGTATCCTTTAAAGAGCTGGTTCTCACCGAAATCTGGAAAGAACGACTCCTGGCAGAAGCAGAAAAACAGCAGGGCGACACCTTTCAGATTACCGTCCCTCAAGAAGAGATCAACTACGCCGTAGGATACCAAAGCAGCAACCGGAAATGGCTGGAAAAGAAATATAAAACGGTTAAGTTTTTGAAGGTGGAATGAGACAATTACGAATTACGAATCCCAAAAAGGCGAAAGTCGAAAGTTGGAAGGCAAAAGTTTTAAAATTGAGCTATTCGGGGCGCGACTACTAATCGTGTAACTTGCTACTCGGTACATAAATAGAAGTCGCACCCCGAGTAAATGGTTATTACTTACATGGAAATATTCTTTTTCTTTTTGTAAATAAAAAAAAAGGGGGGCAGATTCTGTTTCGCGTTTTCGTCATTTCGTTTCCCCACTCTGGAAAGAATCCGAAATCGTTTGCGAGTGGGGAAATGGGATATCCAAAGAGGGAAGAATGTCCTGCCCCCTAATTATTTAAATTTCATAATAAGATGGAAAACTCCATCCAAAACATCTATTAGCCGAAACATACGACTTCAGCGGTGGACAAATCAAAAATATCACCAAAAATGGGGAGGGAAAGAGGATTGGTTTTAGGTAGGGGGGAAGGCAAATATAATTTTAATATTATGGAAACAGCAATTCATATCAAATGCACACAATCAGATCTTCAAATCACGATCCATATTTCGGTATCGGAAAATACGGTAAACACTGAGCCGACTATTGGAGTTACTGACAA
>Ga0208459_1000995_pt1 | contig 28456 bp, 21 predicted proteins | sample AD_UKC087_MetaG_FD_184433 | JGI IMG/M metagenome (GOLD analysis project Ga0208459, IMG submission 184433) | Active sludge microbial communities of municipal wastewater-treating anaerobic digesters from USA - AD_UKC087_MetaG (SPAdes) (version 2) | ecosystem: Engineered > Bioreactor > Anaerobic >... | reverse complement strand
TCTCGAAGAGGCCGAATCTGCAAGTGTCAGAGCAAAAACTCTCACAAATCAGCTTTCGGCTTTTACCAAAGAAAGCGAACCGGTTAGAGAAAATTCGAATTTAGAGGAAATTGTCAGACAATCGTCCGTATTTGTCCTCAGCGGATCAAAAAGTTCATGCATCTTTGATTTCCCAAAAGACTTATGGGGAGCGGAAATCGACTGCGGACAGTTCAGCAGGGTAATTCAGAATCTGGTTTTGAATGCTTCACAGGCAATGCCGCGCGGCGGAACGATTACGATTAAGGCTGAGAATGTAAGGGTTACGGTTGATGATCATATTCCGGTAAAATTCGGCAAATATATTTTATTGTCAATAACGGATGAAGGTCAGGGTATTCCACCTGAGATTATTTCAAAAATATTTGATCCGTATTTTACTACTAAAGAGACGGGTTCGGGCCTCGGACTTTCAGTTTCATTTTCAGTTTTAAAAAATCACGGCGGTCATATAACTGCTGAATCGGAAGAAGGAAAAGGGTGTGTTATAAAAATTTACGTTCCTGCATCTTCCACGAAACAGTTCAGCTGCCGGGATGTTGATGCCGGAGATCAGATGCCTGAACATCTGAATATAATGATAATTGATGATGATGAAGCGATCGGAAAAGTTACAATTGAATTGCTGAGAATACTGGGGCATGCCGTCTATTATTTTCCGAATTCTGATGAGGCAATTGAATTTTATAAGGAATATGTAAATAAAGGCGAAGTAATGGATGTAGCGGTAATTGATTTAACTTTGCCGGGAAAACTTTCGTCTGAAGAGATACTGAGAGAACTGAAGGCAATCGGATTTTTACGCGGAATTATTTCTAGCGGATATGTGAACAGTCAGGTAATTACGGATTTCCGTTCATTCGGATTCAGTTCATCCATCAAAAAGCCGTTTACCATTGATGAACTGAAGCGTTGTCTCTCTGAGGCTTTTGAAAATTGAAATGCGTGTCAATTGTAATAAATATTTCTTGACACTTACCTGTTCGGAGAAGATTTCTCAAGAGGCTTATTTTTAACAGTGTGGAAGAAATGACTGAAAACGAACAACTTACGGTATATCATAAACCCGTTCTTTACCGTGAAATAATAAATTATATAAAAGAAATATATGCTGAAGGTGATATCATTGTAGATTCTACCTGCGGTGAAGGCGGGCATTCTGAACTTTTTTTGAGTGAATTTCCGGGAAGAGTCGTTTCTTTTGAGCGCGATGCTGAAATTCTTTCAAGAGCAAAAAGCAGGCTTTCTGAATTTGAAAGCAGAGTTGATTTTATTAACGATAATTTTTCTGTCACTGATCAACTTTCACCTTACAAAGGTAAAATTGCTGTAATTCTATATGATTTTGGAATTTCTTCGTATCATTTCGATGCTTCCGGACGCGGTTTTTCCATTAAAGACAAGAATCTCGACATGAGGCTTGATCCCTCATGTAAAAGAAGCGCCTGTGATATCGTAAATTATGCCGCCGAATCCGAGCTTGCCGACATATTTTTTTATTACGGTGAAGAAAGGCATTCCAGACGTATTGCAAGATATATAGCTGAAGCCAGAAAAAAAACAAGAATTGAAACTGCCGAAGAACTTTCGTCGATTGTGATGAGAGCATTAAAGCCCAAAGGATACAGCCAGATTCATCCTGCCACCAGAATTTTTCAGGCACTTAGAATAGCAGTTAATTCCGAACTGGATCATATTGAAAAAGCACTGAACAGCTCATGGGAATATCTCCGTCCGGGCGGTATTATACTTGCCATGTCTTTTCATTCGCTTGAAGACCGCATAGCGAAAAACATTTTCAGAAAATTAAGTTCTGACGGACTTGTTGAAATTGTAACCAAAAAGCCTGTCATACCTCAGGATGACGAAATTAAAAGCAATCCCCGTTCGAGAAGCGCGAAGATCAGGGTTTGCAAAAAGATATGAAAAGCGAAAGCCGTATAATACTCCGTTATATTTTTATCTGTGTCTGCGCTTTTCTTTTTCTTTTGTTTTATCTGTGGCAGAGCATTGAATCTACGAGAATAAGGCTTGAATGCAGAACTCTGATAAAACTTCAGAAAACACTTGTTGATGAGAATGATGTTTATAAATATGAAATTGAAAAAATAAAAAATTCCGGCATGTCGGGCTCTTATGCCGCAGAAAGAGGCTATCACAAGGCTCTTCCTTCCGAAGTCGGAGTAATTGTTTTAAGCGGGAAGTAATATGACTGTTGATGATTTGCTGAAAAGATTTGAAGGAAAGCTTGTTTATGTGTCCGGCAAGACGGATAATGTTGTTGATTCTGTAGAATATGATTCGAGAAAAGTATCGCATAAATCACTTTTTGTTGCGGTCAAAGGTCTAGTTTCCAACGGACACGATTACGTCCGTTCACTTGATGAAAAAGGAGTTTCCTGTGTTATTGTGTCTTCGGAAAGAGCATCCGAGTTTTCAAAACTAAAATGCTGTGTCATATCGACGGATGATACCCGTGCGGCGCTTTCATATGTTTCCTCATATTTTTTCGGCGAAGCATCATTATCAATTCCTGTTATCGGAATAACCGGTACAAACGGTAAAACATCAACTACTTATATGCTTGAGGCCCTGTTTTCTAATGCGGGATATAATCCGGGAGTTATCGGCACTGTTGCATACCGCTGGAACGGAAATGAAATCCCGGCACCTAATACAACACCTGAGTCACGTGATCTTCATAAGCTTTTTCATGATATGAAAAATGACGGAGTGGACTGCGTTATCATGGAAGTATCTTCACATGGACTTGCTCTCGGCCGGGTAAATGACATAGCTTTTCAGGGAGCTGTTTTTACAAATTTAACCAGAGATCATCTCGATTATCACAAAACTTTCGAAGAATATTTTGAAGCTAAAAAAATTCTGTTCCGTCTTCTCGATAAGTCACCGAGACAGAATAAGTTCGCATGTATCAATCATGACGACGAATACGGAATGAAAATACTTACATCACGTAATGATTATTCTTATCCGTTTTATTCATTCGGTCTATCCTCTGATGCCGATTTCTTTCCTGTTGATAATTCACTGGTTACTTCAATTTCAACAGTTAAGTATTCAGTGAAACACAAAGAATCAGTTTATAATGTTAATCTTCCTATGGGCGGTAAATTTTCTTTTTTCAATTCACTCGCGGCTTTCAGTGGCGCATGCGCTTTCGGAATGAACGGTGAAACTGCAGCAGAGGGTTTTACATTAATTAAAAATGTTCCGGGCAGATTTGAAAGAGTTGATGCAGATTGTGAATTTTCAGTAATAGTTGATTATGCGCACACAAATGATGCGATGGAAAAACTGCTTTCATCAGCGAAAGAATTAAATCCGTCAAAACTTATTACAGTGTTCGGCTGCGGCGGTGATCGTGATAAGACCAAACGTCCGCTCATGGGTGAAGTTGCCGGAAAATATTCTGATACAGCCATTGTAACAAGCGATAATCCGAGAACTGAAAATCCCGAGACGATTATATCGGATATTCTTGCCGGCATGGAAGATTATAAAGATAAGACTGTTGTTGAAATAGACAGGGAAAAAGCGATACAGTATGCAATTTCAATTGCTGAAAAAGATTCCGTTGTGGTGATCGCCGGAAAAGGGCATGAGGATTACCAGATAATCGGCAAAGAGAAACATCATTTTGACGACAGGGAAATTGCCAGAAAATATATGGAGCTATCAGCATCACTTTCGGGGGCAGTTAATTGAAAGAAAAGGTTATATTTACCTCGAGCGAAATTGTTTCTGCCGTCGGAGGCAAATTAATAAAGGGAAATCCTGATATGACAGTCTCGTCAGTCACGACGGATTCCCGCTTGTCTGACATGGATGATCTTTTTATTCCTCTGAAAGGCGAAAAATTCGACGGTCATCATTTTATCAATGATATTCTTTCTGAAAAAAGAATGAAAGGTTTTCTTTATTCTTCTTCTAATTCAATTCCGGAAATTCCGGATGATTGTTTTGCGATTGAAGTCAAAGATACTCTGCACGCGCTGGGGCGTCTGTCTTCGTTTCATAGAAATCGCGTACAGGCTGAGGTGATAGGAATTACCGGGACAAACGGAAAAACAACAACCAAAGAGCTGATTGCCCAGATTTTTTCTCAAAAATACAAGACGTTAAAAAGCGAGAAAAACTATAATAATGAAGTCGGAGTTCCCTTTACGCTTTTCAGGCTTTCAAAGGAAGACAGATATGCCGTTATAGAAATGGGAATGAATCATTCGGGTGAAATTTCACGTCTTTCTTCATATGCACAGCCGGATTCGGCTTTGATTACGAATGCAGGAGAGGGGCATCTGGAGTTTCTCGGAACAGTTGAGAATGTGGCTAAGGCAAAGTCTGAAATTATGGAGCCCATGAAAAAAGGTTCTTTTATTTTTTTGAATAAAGATTCCGAAGCTTTAAATGTTATGGAAAGCAGAGCACAAAGTGCCGGATTGAAGGTTATTTCCTTCGGGCTCAAAAACGCTGATATATCCCCCGAAAATTTTAAGCTTTCCGCCGATAGAATCGATTATACTCTTATGGGTAAAAAATATTCGGCACCCTTGTACGGAATACATAATTTATATAATCTTCTTGCCAGTTCAGCCCTTTCTCTCTATTACGGAATCACATCCGAGCAAATCAATGAGGCTTTTGCTTCGTTTGAAAATGTCGGTAAGCGCAGTGAAATATCAGACAGTATTTATACAGTTATCAATGATACTTATAATTCGAATCCGCTCTCATTGCGGTCGGCACTAAATTCAATAGGTATGATTTATAAGGATAGACGGAAAATAGCTGTAATATCAGACATGAAGGAACTTGGTGATAAATCGGAATTTTATCACCGTGCCGCATGCCATGATGCTGTTTCCAGCGGATTTGAGTATCTTCTTACATACGGCGAATATTCGGAATATATGTATAAAGAAGCCGTTGTTTCCGGCGGAATAAAGGCTGAGCATTTTGATTCAAAAGAAGATCTGCTCGCATCGCTTTACAAACTGCTAAAAAAGGACGACGTTGTTCTTGTTAAGGGTTCAAGATCTATGAAAATGGAGGAGGTCGCGGAAAAGATAATCCGCGTATAATTATGTTTTATCATTTAGTTCTTCCGCTGCAGGAATATGTTTCCTCATTCAGAATTTTTCAATACATAACATTCCGCTCGGCGCTAGCCGCGCTGACAGCTCTTTTATTTACTCTTATTTTCGGTAAATTTATAATTCGCTTTCTTGCGAATCTCAAATTCAGGGAAGAGATACGATCGCTCGGACCAGAGTCTCACCAGAAAAAGGCCGGAACTCCCACTATGGGAGGAATAATGATTCTTCTTTCAGTATTTACCGCTGCGGTTTTCTGGGGAAATTTTAAGAATCATTACTTTGTGACGGCTCTGCTTGGTCTTTTGTCGCTTGGTATTCTAGGTTTCGTTGATGACTATATTAAATCGGTTCTCAAAAAAAAGGAAGGGCTTCCTGCCAGAATTAAGTTTTTGTTTCAGGTTTTAATTTCATTTATTGTCGCACTTGTAATCTATCTTTATCCTTCAAGTCCATCGCAGGTAACTTCAGTCTATGTTCCTTTTATGAACGGTCAGCTGTTTGACTTTGCCAATGTCAGTATTTTCGGAATGAATATGAACCTGACATGGCTCTGGTTTGTTTTTGTCGTTCTTGTTATAAACGGAAGTTCAAATGCTGTGAATCTGACAGATGGTCTTGACGGTCTGGCAACCGGATCAGTTATAATTGTAGGTTCTGTGTTCGGAGTGATAGCGTATCTTACCGGTCATGCTGTAAATGCGGCATATCTTCGAATTCCATACGTGCCGGCAAGTGCCGAGTTAACTGTTCTTCTTTCTGCGCTTCTAGGTGCCGGACTCGGTTTTCTATGGTTTAATGCCAATCCTGCACAGATATTTATGGGAGATACGGGTTCACTTGCCCTTGGCGGAATAATAGGAATAGTCGCAGTTATGACCAAGAAAGAATTATTTCTTTTTATAGTCGGAGGAGTCTTTGTTGCGGAAGCTCTTTCTGTTATTCTTCAGGTGGGTTCATTTAAACTCAGAAAGAAACGGATTTTTAAAATGGCGCCGCTTCATCATCATTTTGAACTTTCGGGTGTGCCTGAACAGAAAATTGTTACACGCATGTGGATTGCCGGGATTATACTTGCAATAATCGGTCTTTCAACATTAAAAATACTTTGAGGAAACAGTGTTAAAGGAAATTCAAAGCAATGATTCAAAAATTCTTGTTGTCGGTCTGGGATACCGTACAGGGCTCTCCACTGCGAATTATCTGATTTCTAAAGGATATTCTGTTGATGTTTCTGATTCAAAAAGCGCCGATGAACTGATTCCGGTTTCGTCACAGCTGAAATCCGGTGTAAGGCTTTTTGCCGGGAATCAGGATGTGAGTCTTCTTGAAAACGGATATGATCTGATTGTATTAAGTCCCGGAGTGCCTGCCTACATTCCTCTTATAAAAGCAGCTTATGAAAAAAACATAAAGGTGATCGCCGAAGTTGAACTTGCATATCATTTTACGAAAGGAAGCTGGGTGGCAATTACGGGAACTGACGGCAAATCCACGACTACGGCTTTTACTAACCATCTGATGAAATCGCTTGGGCTGAATTCGCGCGAAGGCGGAAATATAGGTATTCCTTTGATTTCTCTTGCTGATGATTCGTCAGAAGATACCGTAACCGTGGCAGAACTCTCATCGTATCAGCTCGAAACAGTTGATTCTTTTAAAGCAGATGCGGCTTTAATTACCAATCTGACACCGGATCATCTTGACCGCTATCCTTCAGTTGAGGCCTATTTTGATTCTAAAATGAATATCGTGAAAAATCAGACAAGTTCGGATTTTTTTGTCTATAATGCTGATGATGAAAATATTCTGAAGAGGCTTGACCGGGTTAAGTCTAAGAAATATTCTTTTTCTCTCAAAGATAAAACAGCATCCGCGAATTATGACGGAACTCATATTCTGTTAAATGTTAACGGCCGGTATGAAAAAGTAGTTCAGGCTGACAGGCTTTCTGTTTTGGGTGTTCATAATATCCAGAACTGCATGTCTGCAATACTTCTGACAAAAGCTGTTTTTGAAAAAATGAATATGTCTCTGCCGCATAATCATCTTGAGAGATTCTGTGCATCATTTCAAGGTCTTCATCATAGAATGGAAAAACTCGGCATTTGCAACGGAAGACTTTTTATTAATGACTCAAAAGCTACAACAGTTGGTGCCGTTGAAATGGCCGTAAAAAGTGTGAATAAGAATTCAGTATTCATAATGGGAGGCCGCGGTAAGGGAGACAATTATGCAAGGCTTGCCGAGATTATGAAAGATAAGGTCAAGGGTGTTGTGTTGATCGGAGAAACCGCAGATGAATTTTATGATATATTTGACGGTTTCAACAGGGCAAAAGCAATGTCTCTTTCTGATGCCGCAGAAAAAGCGCTTAAGATGACTTCGGAAGGTGATAACATAATTCTTTCTCCTGCCTGTGCATCATTTGACATGTTTAAGAGTTATGAGCACCGCGGTGATGAGTTTAGAAAAATTTACGAAAGACTTTCGAGCGGGCATGAGTAATGGAATTCAAGTCTTTAATAGACACAAGGCGTTCACATGCTCCTGATATAATTCTTCTTCTGACGCTTTTTGTTATCGCTTTCTTCGGCGTATCCATGGTTTTTTCCGCATCGGCAATAAAAGCGTCAATTATTTACGGAGATTCTCTTTTCTTTTTCAAACGTCAGGTAATATGGGTTTTCATTTCGTTCGGTATTATTTTTCTTCTTCAGAATTTTGATTATAGAAAATATATTTCTCTGACCAAGTTTTTTCTTCTATTTTCTTTTGCCGCACTTGTTGCACTTTATATTCCGGGTATAGGTCACAGTGCTAAGGGTTCAGTCAGATGGTTTAATCTCGGATTTTTTTCTGTTCAGCCCTCAGAGTTTGTGAAAATCGCTTCTATAATATATCTGGCCAAGGTTTTCTCCGCTAAACATGAGGAAAAAACTTTTCTTAAGATGACAGTTCCTCTTGCCGTGGTCGGTATAATTTTTCTTCTTGTTCTTCTTCAGCCTGATTTCGGCACTGCTGTAACTCTGCTTTTTGTTTCAGTCGCGGTTTTGTTTGTGTCCGGTTTTTCGTCTTTATATTTAATTCTTCTCGCACTTGTCAGTGTTCCGGCGTTTTATCTGATAATTTATCAGGTCAATTACAGATGGATGAGAATTATAGCTTTTTTAAATCCATGGGAAAACCGCTACGGTATTGGTTATCATATTACGCAGTCTTTTATTGCGTTTAAGAAAGGCGGTTTTTTCGGTGAAGGGCTTGGTCTAGGAACGCAGAAAATTGGAAAACTCCCGGAACCTCATACTGATTTTATTTTTGCAGTTATCGGCGAAGAAGCCGGAATTCTCGGCGCATTGATAATTATTTCATTATTTGTTCTTTTTTTCTGGCGGGGCATGAAAATCGCTTTTGATGCAGTAGATGATTTCGGGCGTGTTCTTGCAATCGCTCTAACTCTATCTGTGACTATTCAGGCGTTTTTAAATATGTCTGTTGTAACCGGTCTTATTCCTACTACGGGAATTCCTCTTCCATTTATAAGCTATGGAGGCTCCTCGATGATCTCAAATATGATCGCGGCGGGTATCCTTCTTAATATATCGAAATACCGTGAAACGGTTAATGAGACATTTAAATCGAATGATAAAGAGGTTTGGCATGAATAAATCGCTATTAATTACCGGCGGGGGAACAGGAGGTCATCTGAGCCCTGCAATTGCGCTTTTCGAAGAATGTAAATCGAGAGGCATTGACGCCTATATGCTGATAGGTGAAAAAGACAGAAAATTCAATTATCTCAGGGAAGTTGATTCTGACAAACTCATCAGTTACGGCGCACCGTCTTTTTCGAAGAATCCTTTTATGATTCCGTTTTTCATATTACGTTTTTTCTTTTCGGTATTCACTGCGATGCGGATTATGAAGCGCATTGGCGCTGATGATGTTATCGGAATGGGCGGATATGTTTCTGCCCCGGCATTGATGGCAGCTAAATTTACAAAAAGAAATATATATCTTTGCGAGCAGAATACCGTTCCGGGAAAAGTCACTGTCCGTTTTGCCAAAAAAGCAAAATATATTTTCGGAACATTTGATGAATCGAGGGATTATTTTAAGCCTGAAATAAGGGCAAAAATAATAACTGCCGGAAACCCGATACGTAAAAAAGTTCTTTGCGATATGGATAAGAACAGTGCTAAAAAATATTTCAATCTGGGTCATTGTTCAAAAATTGTTCTTGTTATCGGAGGCAGCCAGGGAGCGCTTCAGCTGAATGACCTGATAATGAATCTGAAACTTAATTATCAGAGCGATTTTTCTGATGTGGGAATTATCTGGTGCACCGGTTCTCTTTCATACGATAAATACAGTAAAATTGTCAAAGAAAACAGCAAAATGGGATCAGTTTATATTTCTCCTTTCGTAGAAGATGTCGGAATAGCTTACCGTGCGGCAGATATTGCAATCAGCAGATCCGGGTCAGGTGTTATGATGGAATTTGCTGCGATGGAGCTTCCTTCTGTTTTAATTCCGTATCCGTATGCAGCGGCTGATCATCAGAATAAAAATGCAGATGCATTTGCCTCTGTAGGAGCTGCAGTTAAGGTTCAAAGTTCAGCTGCAAAAGCAGATACGTTTGCACCGATGCTTTTTTCTCTGATTTCAAGCGAATCAAGAATTAATCAAATGAAAAATGCATGTGTAAAAGCTGCGAAATTAAATGCTGCAGCGGATATAATCGATAATATTATCAGATAGTGGCTAAAGGGGAGAAGAGATGATTTTCAGAAATAAAAATGGCATGCATTTCGTCGGTATCGGCGGAGTCGGCATGAGCGGAATAGCTGAGATTCTTTTGAATATGGGGTTTAAGGTTTCGGGTTCAGATAAAAATGATTCGGATAATACAAGACGTTTATCTTCCCTTGGCGCAAAGATATTCAAGGGTCATGACAGTTCAAATATCGATGATGAGATAAGCGTTCTTGTTACATCAAGCGCAATTGATTTTGATAATCCGGAAATCATCACAGCGAAGAAAAAAGGAATTCCGATAATTCACCGTTCGGAAATGCTTGCAGAGCTTGTAAGAATGAAGCATGGAATAGGGGTTGCCGGAACTCACGGAAAAACCACTACATCGTCGATGCTTTCAAGCGTGCTATGGAGCTGCGGACTGAATCCGACGAGTGTTGTCGGCGGCAAGGTTTTGAATTTCGGTTCAAATGCCAGAAGCGGAGAAGGCGAGTATCTTGTTTTTGAAGCAGATGAATCCGACGGCAGTTTTTTGAAGCTTCTTCCTGCTATCAGTATTGTCACAAATATAGATTCGGATCACCTGGATCATTACAAATATTTTGACGGAATCAAGGAAGCATTTCTGAAATATATCAACAATATACCTTTTTACGGTTATTCGGTTCTTTGTATTGATGATACTGTAATCAGAGAAATTCTCCCTCAGGTTGATAGACCTTTTTATACATACGGTTTTTCGGATGATGCGGATTTCCATGGAAAGGAAGTACGTTTTGAAGACGGAAAAATGAAGTACAGCTGTTATTTTAAAGGAAATAAATTGGGTGACGTTGAACTTGGTCTTTTGGGATATCATAATGCTCTTAATTCTCTTTCTGTTGTAGCTGTTGCAAGCGAACTTGGTATTGACTTCCCTTGTATCACACGCGGAATAGCAGAATTTAAAGGGGTTGGACGCCGTATTGAATATATCGGGGAGAAAGACGGAATTCTTGTTCTCGATGATTACGGACACCATCCGACTGAAATAAAGGCCACTTTGAATGCTGTAAAAAATCTGGGTCGCAGGACTGTTGTTCTTTTCCAGCCTCATAGGTATTCACGCACACAGCTTTTGTATCAGGATTTCGGAAAGGCCTTTTCTGATGCGGACTTGCTTTTTTTAACTGAAGTATATTCCGCAGGAGAAAGACCGATTGACGGTGTATCTTCAAAATTGATTTCTGATGAATATTCAAAAAATGAGAATAAAGAGTGCCGCATCTTTAAGTCACCGTCTGATGCCGCAATGGAGATCGGCAGTTTTCTGAAGAATGGAGATATTCTTATAACTTTAGGAGCCGGAGATATTTATAAGGCAGGGAAATTTTTCCTTTCCGGCGGGGTAAGTTGAATAAATTATTTCTGCTAATATTTCTTTTTTCTAATGTTTATGCAGAGGAGGAGTTTAAATTTGTTGAAACAAATGGTTTCAGTAATTATCCGCCTTCTGTGATTTTTCACGCTTCAGGCTTAAGAAAAAAAGGAAATATGTTTTCTGTCGATGTGAAAAAGATCAATAAGGTATTAGATTCTGCCGGATATTTCGAGGATTATGATGTTCTCAAGAAAGACGGTAAATTGATTATAAATGTAACTGAAAGAATTCCATTATACAGAATTCTTGCCTGTTCGGATGTAAATTATCTGTTTGAAATTGATTCTGATTATAGAATCATATCATCCGGAAGAGTTTTTTCTAAAATGCCGCTTTTGGTGATAAATACGTCAGATTTAAAAAATGGAAAATTGTCTGAAAGAATATATGCGCTTCTTGATAAAATTGAAAAAATGAAAACATCATCCGAGACTGCAAACGAGATTGAAGAAATTGATTTGACAGATGGCAGAAAGGCGGTTTTAACATTAAGGAACAGGCGTACGAAGTTCTGCTTTTTTGCAGAGAAAATGAGTTTCGCGAAAATAGATGCTCTTACGGGTTATTTTGACCGATATTCTGTCTATCCCGAGTATGTTGAGCTGTTTAGCGAAAATGCTGTTCTATACTGACTGGAGTTTTATATGGATGAAGTAATTGTAGGACTTGACATCGGTACATCGAAGACCTGCGCGGTTATAGGCTTTCTCAGTGAGAACGGTCAGATGGAAATTGCCGGAGTTGGAATATCTCCTTCCAAGGGACTCAAAAACGGTGTTATAGTAAATATTGAATCAACGATTGAGTCGATTGCAAAGGCAATGGAAGATGCGGAGTTAATGGCAGGCGCAGAGGTAACAAGCGCCTATGTCGGCATATCAAACGAGCAGATTCAGGGTGAAAATTCCAGAGGTGTAGTAGCCGTTTCTAATAGAAATAAAACGATTTCACATGCAGAGATAAAACGTGTGATTGAGGCGGCTCAGGCTATTGTTATACCTGCAGAGCGCCAGATCATTCATGTGCTATCGCGTGAATTTCAGGTAGATTCACAGAAAGGCGTAAAAGATCCGGTTGGTATGAGCGGAGTGAGGCTTGAGGCTGAAGTTCATATTGTAACAGCTTCGAGTACAGCTCTGATAAACCTCGGAAAAGCTGTTGCCGGTGCAGGTCTTGATTGTCTTGATGTTGTCTTTTCGCCGATAGCTTCGGCTGAGGCCGTTCTCAGCAGGGATGAAAAGGAGCTCGGAGTGGCTCTTGTTGACATAGGCGGAGGGACTACAGATATTCTTGTTTATACTGACGGCGGAGCGTCCTATTCGGCTGTGTTGCCGGTTGGAGGATCTCACGTTACAGGAGATATTTCAATTGGACTCAGAACTCCGATTGATTCTGCTGAAGTAATTAAGAAAAAGTTTGCTTGTTCGCTTATTGAACTTGTTGATGCTACGGAGACTATCGAAGTTCCCGGAGTAGGAGGCCGTGCGCCGAAAAGAATTTTTAGAAATGAATTGGCTGCTATTGTCGAGCCGCGAATGGCTGAAATAATGGAACTTGTAGACAGGGAACTTTTGAAAAGCGGAAGAAAAAATATGATTGCCGCCGGCATTGTTCTATCCGGAGGCGGAGCGATGATTGACGGCTGTGCAGAACTTGCGGAAAAGATATTCAATCTTCCAGTAAGAGTCGGGATTCCTAAAGACGTAATGGGATTGAAGGATAAGGTTGCATCACCTGTTTATGCAAATGCGGTAGGTTTGTTGAAATACGGACTCCGTAATTACCGTGCAAGAAGTTCAAGACCTAAAAAGAAAGGACTAGGAATAACGGGGTCAATAAAAAGATTTGTCGAAAATTATTTTTAATCATTATTTTGAAAGTATTTTAAAATCGTTCTTTTGATTATTCGAAAAGTATGGTTTTCATTTTTTCTGCAAGCTTCATGTTGAATCTTAAGGATTCCTCCATAGCCTTATACATTAACGCGGAACGTTCGGCAATTTTCAGATTTTCAGGTTTGTGTTTGTCATCTTCTGATTCATAACCTTCAGTAAGAGTATGTATAACTTTTTGCATTGAAAGTCCGATTATATCACAGACAGTTTTTCTTGACTCAAGATAGTTATCCAGTTCATCAAGTTTTTTTATTAAATGACGAATTTCATTCTGCGAATCGGTTTTTATCGCCAAAATAAGTTTTTCTGAATTTTCTTTTGCCTTGCATGCTCTTTCGTAATAAGATTCAATTTCGTTGAAAATTCTTTCAAACTTATCTCTGACTTCATTCAGATAGATATTGCCGTTAGGTGCGGAATTATAGATTTCGTCTATGAAAGAATTTAAATCTTTTATGCTGCTTAGTTTGATGTCTTCGGATTTTTCATGTTTTACACCGTTTAGAATGACTCCGTCACTGCTTGCATTGATGAGTGACGGTGAATTATGTTTTTCGAACCAGTTTTTGAATATGATCATTTTCTGATTCGTAAATATCTGAGGACTTTTTATGCCTTTCATGAAAATTTTGGGCAGTGCCGAGAGCTGTTTTCTGTTGAAATCCTGCTCGGAAAAAAAACGGTTTGTTTTTATATGCATCTGTTCGTCGAGATATGATCCTCTTGCATGAGCCAGACCGGAGGTAAATGAGAGATCCTGTCCTGTCAAAATTATAGGATTAGCCCCTATTTTAAGTGCGAAATCATATGCGTTTGTTGATACAGATCCTCCATGTGTTACTTCACCTTTTTCTCCGGTAATTTTTTCAATCCAGCGGACATTTTCGAATAGTGAAGATATCATGACCGTTCTTCCCTTGAAAAAACGGAATACGGAAGGATGTGTCGACGGATCAGTTACAAGTATGGTTTCTGTTTCTGAAGAATTTTCAAAATAACGGGCATTGATTATCTGAGGATCGACAGAAACACAGAAATGCGGTTCAATCGAATAACGCTTAAGCAGATAATAGGAGGTATCGACTGCAATTATCACCGCTTTGTCCTTGTTTGCATTTATGAAATCAATTGAATCCGTAAGCGACGGTCCGGCGCATACAATTATCGCCGGAATGTTGTTGAACTTATTGAAAAAGGCATTAACCGGAATTGCTTCGGTAATCCGTCTGATATTTCTTGCTGAATTGGAGCTCCAAAGTCTTTCAAACTTGGATAGTGTAGCTATGTTGACTTCCTTATTTGAAAAATAGGTTTTTATTGAATTGTTGATGTTATTATAATAATCCCCGAAAACCTGTGCAGAACCTCTATGAAAAATGAAAGTTACCCGGTTTGTCGATTTACCCTTAAGCAGTTCTGCGAATTCGGATTCATCGGGATCGGCACATATAATGACGCGTTCATCCTTCAATATTGTACTTAAATCTCTTGATGCTAATGACTGCTTTAAAACTTCTGGTGAACGTTCTATTATCAGAATATGTGAATATTTTCCGATTTCTTTTAGAATTATTTCAACATGATATGCGGATGCGAAACCGTATATTACGAATAGATCAAAAGTAAAATCGCTTATTTCTGAGATAAATCTTTCGGCTTCCTTAACAGGATCGAATCTGCTGTGGAGCGGTGTTTTTTTGCCGTCTGACACGACTTCAACTACAGGAAGTCCTTTCGGTGTAATGATTGTTGATACTGTATTTTCCGGGCATGATATTATTTTATCTCTGAGAAGCGGATTAAGCAGGTTTAAGTTTTTTTCTAGATAGTTCATAGTTTACCTGAATTCGATATTAATGATCAAACCGTGATCAAGACTGCTTCCCGGCGGCGGATTTTGTGAAAAGGATTTTCCTTTTCCCTTGAGAAGGTATTGTATGTTATAATTTTTTTGAATATCAGACAGGATATCAAGGGTTTCGGATTCAGTTTTGCCTGAAAAATCAGGCAATTTGTCGTAGTTGATAAAAGACTTCCCGGATGTTTTTTTAATTTTATCCTGTGTGACTTTTTTAACGTTATTTTTTCTGTACAACAAAATATCATCGGCAATTTCCGAAAATATCGGAGCTGCTATTTCACTGGCGGAAGTAATACCTTTAGGTTCATCAATTACAACAGTTATACATATGTCGGAATTTTCTACGGGTGCGAATCCCGCGAAGACAGAAAAGTTTACGTTTTTCACATAGCTTTTTTGAATAAATTTTTGTGCTGTTCCGGTTTTGCCGCCTGCAGTGAAGTATTTAAGTTTTGCTTTTCGTCCTGTTCCTTTTTCGATAACATCTTTGAGCATTTCTTTCATTTTGAGAGCATTGGCTTCAGATAATATTCTTTTTGAATCATTATTCCCAAATGTGCGTATTGTATTCCCTTCATTATCTTCGATTTTGTCTATGATGCGCGGTGAAAGATAAACCCCGTTATTTGCTATTGCAGAATATGCAGAAGCGAGCTGAAGAATTGTGACAGATACTTCCTGACCTATTGAAATTGAATATTTTGAAAGTCCGGACCACTCGTTCACCGGACGCAGTATTCCGCCGCTTTCGCCGGAAATGCCGGAACCGGTAATTTCACCGAAACCGAATCTTTTCATTATTTCATAAATTTTTTTGCCTTCAATCGTTCCAACAGACTGAGTTATAAATGAATTGCATGAATATCTAATCGCTTCTTCAATACCTAGATTTCCGTGTGTGCCGGTACAGTTGATTGTTGTGTCTCCTATCTTTACTGCGCCTGTGCAGTTGAATCTTTGTTTAATGTTTTTTGTGTTTTCTATCCAAGCAGAAGCGGAAAAAGCTTTCATGACGGAACCCGGTTCAAATGAATCCGTTATTGCGAAAAATCTTCTTTCGTCTTCGGATGAAAGTGAAAAATTGTTCGGATCAAAAGACGGATACTTCGCAATTGCAAGTATTCTGCCTGTTTTTACTTCAATTACCGTAATTGTACCGGATTTGGCATTTTTTGAGGTTACTGAATTTTCAAGAGCTCTGTAAGCTCTATTTTGAATGTATCTGTCAATTGATAGAACTATTGATGATCCGTATTTGTCAAAGAGACCGGAACTGGAATTGTTTTTATCCTGTCCGTTTAAAAGATCGTTATAACTGTATTCCAGACCTTCAATACCATTATTTTCAAGAGAGCAAAAACCAGTGATATGTGAAAAAAGATTAGAGTAAGGATATTTTCTGACATCTTCTTCCAGTATATATATACCTTTTAGTTTGGCAGATCTAATGTTCTCTGCTTCATATTTTGATATATTTCTTTTGAGCCAGATAAACTTTTTTTTTCGGCTGATTTTTTCGGATATTATATTTTTTGATTCTGATAAAATTGATGAAAGTTCGGCAGCTGTTTTTTCGGATGACTCTATTTCTTCCGGATTTGCAAAAACGGAAAATCCCGGAACTGATATTGCGATATAATCTCCATTAGAATCTTTAATATAACCTCGTTTTATGAGACGGTTATTGTTTTGCTTTATTGAAATTCTGCTGTCAAAAGAAACAAAAATAACTTTTGCTGAAATAACAACAGCAGCAATAAATACAATAATACCTGTGATCGCAATTCTTCTCTTGAAATGTTTGCCTTCCATCAGCGGATCAGACCTATTCTTGTGAAATCCATATTTTTGATATTTTCCGAATTCCAGAAAAGGAGAAATGCTCTTCCTTCTATTCTTTCGACTGGGACATAGCCGAAGTAACGTGAATCCTGAGAATCTTCCCTATTGTCTCCAAGAAGAAGAATCATTCCTTTTGGTACAAGCCCGTCAATTTTCCCGGTCTCGTAAATATCATAGTTAGTCTTCCCGTTTGCGTAAGGTTCATCAAGTTTTTCCCCGTTAAGAAAGACTGAGTCATCTTTTATTTCGATTTTATCTCCCTCAACTGCAATACAGCGTTTGACATATTCTCTTTTTTCATCACCTGGAGAAAGTGGGCGGAATATTACAACATCTCCGCGCTCTATTTCGGGAAATAAAAAAGGTTTTATTTTTTTCGGGGAATCCATGAAAAATAATTTAGGTATGTTCAGTCCGTAGGAGATTTTTTCGGCAAAAATATAATCTCCTTCAATCAGCGTTTCTCTCATTGATGAAGTGGGAATGTAAAATTTTCCGATAAAAAACTGCATAACATGAAAAGCTATTACCAGAGCTATGAATACCGATTCAGCAAGGTCATAAGCGAGATTAAGAAGTCTGTCACCGGGAAGAATTGTTTTTTCAAAAGAATGGTGAAAAGTTTCGTAATTTATCGGTGTAAAAGCGTATAAAGGAATCAAGTAGCGGTTTTCCGCTGTTTTTACATAAAGAAAGCTGCGGAAAATGAATTTGATTGATTGAATATCGCTGATACTGCATGAGTCAGTCTTTCTTGTATTTTCTATACGAAAAATAGAGCCTTCGACTATTATAGCAAATTTTTTATTACTAATCGTCCATAATATGAGGTAAATGGATTTAAATATCCAGTATGTTGTGAGTAATGAGCATAGAAAATAGATTGGCAAACGGGCTGTGATGATTACCGGTGAGGCAGCAGGAATGAAAATGAAGGAGTAAAAAACGAAAAGAGATACAAAAATGCAGATAAATATTTTTTTTACAGCATATTTAAGTTGAAATTCTAATCGCAAATCAACTATTTCGGATTTTATCTCGGCATTTCTGAACATTTCACCCGCCAGCAGACAAAAACAAGAAAATTTGCGATAAAATAATTATTTTTCTTGATTTTGTGGAATTTTATTATATTAGTAACCCAATATCTAATTGGCAGCTTAACAACTGTCCACAATTTTTTAAGATGGAAAAGTTAAAAAAGGGGATAGAGTCGCTTGCTGGAGATGCTTTAGCCGAGCTTATCGCTAGGCTTGAAATTACATCAAAAGCCCCTAATACAATTGCGGCAAAGTTGGGTACTCTTGAGGGCGTTGATAAGCTTTTATCTTCATTATCAGAGAGGGATCTTCACGTTTTCTCCGTAATTGCAAACGGAGATGATGGTGTAACTATAAGCGAACTCGAAAAAGCCAGTCATCTCAAATCCGATCAGATAGAATCTTCAATAGAATCCCTTAAAAATTTTGCACTTGTTTACATTTTTAAAAATAGAAAACATTTAAATAACAAACTTGATAAGCTCCATGTTTATAAACCTGTTTCAGATGTTATTATACCTCAAAATAAACAGTCCGTAGTTGATAAACTCAAAAGTTTGATTGAGTACTCTGAAGCAAATCCTGAGAAAAAAATAAGCCCGGGATTATCAAAAGAAAAAATCAAATTTTTAGAGTCAGTTTATTCTTTCGGAGGAATAATTACACTTCAGGAAGCATATGAAGAATCTTCATCGAAGAAGCTGACTTCTGAGCTTTTTGAACTTCGTGATTCCGGATGTATTGATATTATATCAATACTGGATTTTCCGTATTCCACTGCAATAATTCTGAGAGAAAAGTTTTTCTCATATTTTCACGCTAAGGCCGGTGAAAAAAGATCATTTACCGCATCAAACGGATATCTTGCAATAAACAATATCCTGCGTTCATTTGATATAATTTCTACATATGGACTTTATCTGACACAGCAGGGTGATTTTAGAAAAGTTGACCGGAAAAGACTTTCAGAGGCGTCTTATTCTCTGACAGACTGGAACGGCCAGCAGCTCAGCATAGATGAATCCAGTCAGCTTTCATTGTATTTGATGGATATGCTGAGAATAATATCTCTCAGAAAAGATGCAGTTTTTGCGGATTTGTCTTCAGTCAGCGATGATATTATTTCCCCTGATAAACTGGTTAAAAAGATAATAACCAAGCAGAAAGACCGGTTTGAATGTAACACTGTTTTTTCACCGCCTTTTAAGACGCCTGGAAAATCCGAACTTGAGTCATTCATCAATGCTTTGATCCGCAATTCTTCAGTAAACATATCTCATATGAAAACGCATTTTTTTGCAAGTTCTGTGACTGTCAGTCCCAATTTCCTGAACCGTTTAAATGAATCTCGTCAGATAATTACAGAAAGCTTCATTAATACTTTCCGTTTTCTTCTGCTTCTGGGGCTTGTTGAGGTCAGCGGCGGTGAAATAATTCTCAGTCCAATATACGAAAAGATTACCGGAAAACAGAAAACTGAGCCGGAAGTTAAGAGTCTTTATATTAATCCTGATTTTTCACTTATTGTTCCGAAAGATACCGTCAAACTTGAAGCAATCTATCTGATAGTTGCATATTCCGAATTGCTGAAAAATGATGTTATCATAAATGCAAAGATTACAAAAGATTCGATAATAAAAGCATATAAAAGAGGAATGGAACCTGATGTTTTTTCAGCTAAGCTTGAAATGCTTACGCAGAATCCGCTTCCTCAGAATCTGGCTTTTTTGCTTAAAGAATGGGTCAACCAAACACATAAGATTGATATTTCACTTGTTCATGTAGTGCATACTAATAGAACTGATTTTCTTGAAGAACTTAATAATCATTTTTTTGAAACAAACCAGTTTAAGCAGATATCTGATAATTATGCTATAATTAAGAAGAGCGCTCTCGATGAAGTGATTAAGCTGGCAGAAAAGCACAAAGCTGTCATCACTCTCATGAATGACGAAAGCGGTGAAATGTGATTTAATCATTGTTCATCAGTATAAACTGTTATTTTGTTGGTCTTTTTCCAGTTGATATACTGACTTAGCGCTTCGATTGTTTTTTCATTAACAAAAAACAGATTGTCTTTTAGTTTTACGAGCATCCCCTTGTAGATTGCATATTTACCCTTGTGGTCAACATATCCTAAAGGTTCAACGTTTTTCCAATTTTCACAATTTTTTAATACAGGAATTTTCCTGAGATACAATTCTTTAATTTTTCCGTCCTGAACGGAGTTCCTTAGCAGTTTTTCCCACTCCAAATTCTTACCCCTGATTCGAATTAAACTTTGAAAGTTCTGCTTTTAATTTTTCATTTTCAGCACGTAAGCGTTTTACCTCTGCATGAAGAGCAATAGATTCCTCACGGCTGAGTTCATATGTTCTTTCCTGGGCTTCGAATATTTTTTCGCGTTCAGCTATTTCCTGCGCGGAAAATTCTATAACAGACTGCTGGGCTTTTATTGTGTTATTGGCGTAAATCATTTCCTGATTTCTGAGAGAGTCGAGCATCTCTTCTACATCAAGAACGTTTTTAAGTTCAAAAAGTGATTTCTGATGATGTATCGTAAATTCTTTAATTGCTTCATTTAGATTTTTTTGCTCATCAACAAGATTTTTTTCATACTTAATAATTTTTTCAAGCGCATGTTTTTGCGAATCAGATTCAAAGGGATATTGTTTATGAACTTTTATGAGACTCTGGTAAGCTTCAAGACGGTCTTCTGCTTCTCTTGAAAAAGATTTCATCATAAGTTTGTATTTTTCTATGATTGCTGTTTTTTCAATTAGAATGGCGAATTCTCTTCCGTCTATTGTTTTATCTAAAAATTCCAAATTGAGTATTTCTGAAGATAGTCGTGTCGCGCAATCTATATCTTTCGCATGAACGAGAATATATTTTTGACCTCCCGCAAGGCGGTTGTCGTCTTTAATAATATCTACAAGTTCGGAAAGGTTATTGTAGCTGATATCAATTATAAAAATATTGCCATTTTCTGATGAAATATTTTCATTCTGAAAAGAAGTTATGATATTAAGGTCGAGACCGGCTTTTTGTATCTGATCCGAAATGCCGGTTGCTGATGATTTGTCAGAAAAATACCAAATATCTACTTTATCCATTTCAACTCCATATGACAATAAATGCGCACTATTTCAGAAAATATCATTGAATAATAATATCAAGAACTTTTTCAACCATTAAATCAATTAAAAAGACGAAAAAAATGTTCTTGCCAAATATCGAGGGTTTTTTTGTGTGTACATCTTCGGAGAGTTATGATTAAAATTATTAAAGTGAAACATGTATTTGTATGCCTTCTGTTCTTTGCTTTTCATTGTGCCGGTCAAAGTAATGATTCTAGAAAATTTGAAGATATAATTTCGGATGCCGTTGTTGAATTACCTTCAGCTGAATTAACAGAGTCTGATTTTTTTAAATCTATAGACAACTTATCAATTATTCGTTCATTTCAGGTTCAGGAGCAGATAGACTGGTATCTCGGTTATGATTATGCCGGAACTGTTACTGCGTTTGAACGGTCGCAGAAATATATACCTGCAATAGAAAATATATTTGAAAAAGAAAAGGATCTTCCATCTGAACTGATATATTTACCTCTTCTTGAAAGCGGCTTCAGTCCTGTTGCTGTATCAAAGTCCAATGCAAAAGGCTTGTGGCAGTTCGTCAGTGTAACGGCTGAGGAGCTTGATTTAATGGATGATTCATATGTCGACGAAAGAAATGATATCCGAAAATCCACAAAAGCAGCTGTAAGACATCTTAAATATCTATATTCAATTTTTAAAAATTGGGAGTTCGCGCTTGCGGCTTATAACGGAGGAGCAGGTTATGTCAGAAGCATTATGTCGAAAAATCCCGGTATGAATTACTGGCAGCTTGCAGAAGCGAATAAATTTAAAAGAGAAACAGCTCTTTATGTTCCAAGATTTGCTGCACTTCTTATCATCCAAAAACATCTAAAATCAACAACCATATATCCTAAACTGTCTGATTTGAAATATAATTATATGAAAGTCACTATCGAAACGCCTGCGACTATTTCGGATGTTTCAAAGTCTTTTGGTATAAGCGAAAAAAAAATACGTGAGTTCAATCCTCAATTAAAAGGAAATGTTATACCGCCTTATTACAAAACTTATTCTTTACTTATACCGGATTCGGAAAGTATAGCAATGTTGAATTAAGAAATATCTTAAAATATATAGAATCATGTTTATCTGGGCGAATTCGGGATTTTAAAGACGGTATTAGATAATAGAAAACACGGAAAATATTGAGTTTCTTATGTTATTGATATATGCCAAGCTAATAAAATAAGTTTCAATTATCATACGTTTTATGGAACTGCCTTCTGCTTGTATCAAAACGGAGTTGATAAATCTACAAGGCAATTGAATAATGTTTTAAATGAAACTTTTAAAAGTAAATCAATTGCGGGGTGATATGAATACTGATAAAGAGAATTCCCTTGGATTATTGCTATATGGATTTTCCGCTGCAGAAGCCGGTTTACTTAAAGAAAAGACAGAGAGTTTTCATGAATCTGATATTATATTTTTATCCGCATCAGAGAGAGAAGAGTTTACTGTTAAAGATATCCTGAATATGTCGGAACATTCTTTCGGGCAAGCTCTTGATGAGAGATTTATAATGTTTCTCGGATTTGATGATGATTTAATTATGAAATTTATGAAATCGTTCCCTTCAAACATAAGACGGCCGATTTTTTGCGGATTGACAAGTTCAAATATTGAATGGAAAGTCAGTTATCTCATGAATCATTTAATTGAAGAAAAACGGAAGTTTGAGAAATTATCTGATGATTGAATCGATATATGATATTGAAAAATATTTTAAAGCGGAAGTAGTTTCGCATCCATGCAGTTACTTTCCGGATAAAATTTCAACTTCAGTAGTCTTTTACAGCAGTTCATGCCTGCCGCCGGAAATTGTTGATTTCATTTTGTCTTCGGGCTATCGAAGATGCGATAATATTTATTATCGGAACATTTGTCATCAATGTAATGCTTGTACTTCTTATCGTATAAAAATTAATGAATTTATTCCAAACCGTTCCCAGAAAAGAAACATTATTTCTAATTCTGATTTAAAAGTTTCCTTTCATAAACTAACGCCTACTGAAAATAAAAAGTATGTATATCGTGATTACTACAGAGAAAGGCATTCAGAAGACAATTGTTCTGATTATTTTGCGGATGAAGCCCAAATTGATGATATTATGCTTTCACAAATGTTTTCAGATTTCGGCAATTCAGCAGAATGTGAAGTAACTACAGAATCAGGAAGAATAGTTTCGTTCAGTACTGTTGATTTTGGAGAAAGATCAATGTCGGCAGTATACACTGCTTATGACCCATTTTTTATAAAGAGAGCTCCTGGAATATTTGCTGTTCTTTCAATGATTGAAAAGTGCAGGGAAATCGGTTTTGATTATCTTTATCTGGGTTTTTATATAAAGAATCATCCGAAGATGAGCTATAAGTCATCTTTCGGATATTCTCAAATTCTTGATGACTGCCAATGGATTGATTTTTAGTCCTTATAGATATCCTCTTTAAGACTGTAAAGTATTCCATTTGCAAGTCCGACAAATATATTGTTTCCCATTGCTGAAGGGGCAGTGCTGACTCTTGTATCAAATCCGAAAGTCCATGCGATTTTACCCTCTTTCGGAATGGACATTGAATAAAGAGTATTGCCCGCTGAAATGTACATGATAGAATCAACCAAAAACGGCTGATATATTTGAGAAGAAGATAATTTTTTATCCCAAATTTTTTCACCGGTAATTCTGTTAAGTGCGTAAAAAGTACCTGTAGAATTACCCAAGAACATAGTATCGTCAATTACGAGAGGAGTCGTTGATATGTTCGATTCCGATTTAAACCGCCATAATTCTTTTTCTTCATCAATTGATACAGCATATAAAGTTCCGTTGATCGTCGGAATATAAAGAATATTTCCCGATATCATAGGCGAGGCATTGGCAATTCTGCTTTCTGTTTCAAATATCCACTTTTGATTTCCGTTAGACCTTTGCAGAAAAAATACTTTTGATTGATCTGTGCCGGCTATCAGATAATCTTTTTTGTCATAGTATGCAAGAGATGAATATACGCCGCCTGATAATTCCTTTCTGTAGTTGAGTCTTCCTTCTGTATTGAATGAGTATAGATATCCGTACGTCGTTGCGAAATAAATATACTTATCTATCAAAAGAGGTTCTGTTTCAAATAGAATAGGACCCTCAATTTCCTTTTGCCAGAGAATTTCTCCCTTTTCAGCATCAATTGAATAAAAGTTGCTGTTGACATCAATAATGAAAATTGAATTTTTGTAAATTACCGGACGTGATTTTATTATAGCGGCAAGATTCATTTTCCATTTTAGTGTGCCGTTGAAATTATGAGAATAAAGAGTTTTGTTCTCTGACATGGAGATGATTGATTTGTCAGTTATCAGAGGACGCATTATCTGACTGAGATTGCTTGCGAAAGTCCATCGAATGCGGTATTGAGCGGAATCTTCTATAAGAGTGATTTGAAGTTTGCGTTTTTCATCTTTTGTAAGTGAAACAGACTGTTTGTATGTTTCGTAACCGTAAGCTTTAATTAAAATTGCTAAATTTTTGTCGTGTTCGGCATTGATTTTTACTGAATGTTTACCGGCTAATTTCCCGTCTACATATATATCTGCGTGTCTTACTTTTGTGATAATCTCAAGAGATGTTTCATTTTTAGAAATCTCAGGTTTTACTGCTTCCGGAGCAACCGTTCCGCCGAGGACTTTTCCATCTGTTTTTACAGTGTCGGAAATAAGTTTTGTTTTTTTGCTTATGTTGAATGTATTAACATTACTTACTGAAAGTTCATTCTGTCCTGAATCATATGTTTTAACTTTCCAAAAATACTGACCGGGTTGTAAACTCAAAGCAGGGGTTGAATTGGTATTGAAGGTTTTTCGAAAAACAACAGCCAGAAATTGAGAGTCTTTTGATATTTCAAGACTGTACATAACATCAGAGATATTTGTCCAACCGAAAGGTATTTCTGCGGCAGTTTCTGTTTCTTCAAGTTCTTTTGCTGTATTGTTTGCCGGAAATGAAAGATTTGGAGCTTCCGCATCAATAAGAGAAAATTTGCGAATTTCCGAGAATGCTGTTTCTTTATCAGGATTATCTTCCTTTACTTTCCAATAATATGTCTGTTTCTTAAGATTTCCTTTTATTTTTATGTAATTGGTTTCGGTTTTACCTGAAAAAACTATATCAGAAAATGCTTCATCAGAAGCAACTACAACTTCATAACGGGCGATTGACGGATCTTGTTTCCAGCTGAGTGTTATTCCGTTTTTCTCAGCAGTTGTAGATCCGAATTTTGCATTGTCCGGAACCTGAAGAGATGGAGGTACAGCCTCGGTTCTTTTGGATACTTTGAATAGAGCAGGGCGGCTTTTTGATTCATAGCCGCTAAGTGAAGCAATGTTAATTTTAGTTTTGATTCTCCAGTAATATTTTCCTTCAGGAATATCGTCGAGCGCAATCTGTGTTTGAGCTGTCTGAATCGATTTGATTACAGATGAAAAATTTTCATCATCGGCTATTTCCAGAATATAACTGGATGCAATTTCATTTCTGCTCCATCTGAAATTTATTAAAGGAAGTGTTGAATCGAAATAAACTGAAGAATTATTTGCAGGATTTGCTGGATACACTGGTGTATCTTTTATAAGCAGAAGTCTGCGGGTTTCGCTAAGAACTATATCGCCGCCCGCAGATTTGCTTTTAATTCTCCAGAAATATCTTCCTTCGGATAATTTTACAGATTTCTGATTTTTATATGTTTTGAGATTTTCTGAAAAGTCGCGTTTTGTGGATATTTCGATAGATGAATTGCGGTTTTCTTCTTCTGAGTGCGAAAAGATAACATTGAAATTATTGCTATCGGAAATAATTATTTTATTGTTTTCTGGAGAATTTAAAATAATTTGCTGTTCAATCAACTGCGGATTGGTTGAGTTATTGGAAATTACAAGCGTTTGATTCTGGCCGACAGCTACTTCTCCGCCAGGAGTAATATATTTGGCACTTCCGGAAGATACCGACATGTTGATATCTGATGATGACGATCTTGAAATCTGAGCATCGGCTGATTCAATTGCAATGATGGAGTTACCGGATTTAATGTTCAGCTCTGTATCTGCTGAAACGCCTGATCTTTGAGCGAAAATTGAACCTTGTTCAAAGTTAATATCTATTTTATTTCTATCCTGAGAAAATAAAATTAAAGAATTTTCATCCATGTTGATATCTGTTCCATCAGATAAATGGACGACAGCTTCTGAACCGTCTTCTGTTTTAATTGAATCATTGTTGTAGACGGGAGAATTTTGTTCAATGGTTGACCAAATAGCCTGTTTTGAATATTTGCGAAGTGCACTTTTTTTCTTAAAAGATACTGTTCCAATCTGCTTTGAGTTTTCTGCCTTCAGGTCTTTGTTCAGATCCGAATAAAGAAGCACAGAGAATACAGCTGCAGCGGTAAAACTTGAAAAGACAGCAATTATATCAGAAAAAATAGAATTCATACCATTACCTATTTATGAGTTCTTGTGAAGACGCCGTCCCAGGCTGAATCTGGCGGAGTAATCTTGTAAAGCTCGCATCTTTCCGCAAGCATACGGGCAGATTTGTCTTTGCGTCCTTTAGCTTTTTCACTTTCTGATAATTTGGCTATTGCAGAATCCCATTCTCTGGCCAGATATAATCTAAATCCTTCTTCATAAAATTTAACATGGTCGATTAAGTTCTGAGTTGCGTCGGTTTTTCTGCATATAAGTTCGTAAAGTTTTACAGGTTCATTTTTACCTTTTACTCTTACAAGATCAAGTTCACGCGTAAAGCATGTTCCGCCGGTATTATCTTTTATCATTTCAGTGATGAGGATGTTGGTTCCATAATCCTTACCTGCGGCTTCAAGTCGCGCAGCAAGATTGACAGTATCTCCCATCATTGTGTAAGAAGCGAGGGCGTCTGTGCCCATGAAGCCTACTTTGGCAGGTCCCGTATTGAGTCCTATTCTTATGTCCATTTCTCTTGCTTCAGGAATATATGCGTTTTTTGATTTCCAGAAAGTGCGAAGATCGTGAAGTTTTGCTATCATATCTATTGATGCAAGACAGGCTTTGGTCTGATGATCTGCAACATCCACCGGAGCATTGAATATTCCGACTATTGCATCACCGATATATTTATCGAGGACTCCGTCATATTGTTTGAGTATTATTGTCATTGATGAAAGATATTCATTCAAGAGCGAGGCGAGATCTGCTGACTGAAGTTTCTCACTGATTGTTGAAAAACTTGCGACATCAGAAAAGAATGCTGTAATTTCTTTCTCGGAACCGCGTTTGAGAGCGCCAAGATCTTTCATAGCCTCATTAACTACAACAGGATCAACCATGTTACCGAGAATGTTTTTAACTTTCTCACGTTCTTCAAGTCCCAGTCCCATATGTACAAATGAACCTGTCAGCTGGCCGATTTCATCACCGGAAGAAGGTTTAATTTCGACTCTGAAATTTCCTTTTTCTATTTCATTCGTAGCATGCAGAAGTTTGAGAAGAGGAGTCGAAAAGGTTTTCGCGAAAAAATATACGAAAAGAATTGCGACGGAAAGAGTTATTCCCAGTATGTAAATGTTTATTCTTTGAATAGCGTAAACGCCTTCAAAAGCCTTATTTTCCTCGATGGTCGCGATGATACCTATTCCGCCGAATCCGATTTTGCTGAATGAACCCAGGTAAGTTTTTTTCCCGGAATCAGAATAGCGTATTGTACTGTTTGGCGATTTGCTCTTGAGCATTTGCTGTACTATCGGAGATTTTATGAAGTTACCGTGATTTAGAACTATTGCTGCGTCATGATGTGCAAGAACTTCTCCGTCTCCATTGACCATATACGTTGTTGTGCTGTCTGAAGTCTGGGCAAATGACGGCAAAAATCTTTCAAGCTTGATGTAGCATGCAAGTGTTGATTCAACTTCGCCATTACCGTTTTTTTTAAACGGGAAAGATACGGCAAGTACCGGATTTTTAAATCCGCGCGAAACATTAAATACCATAAATTCATTTGAAAAAGCCCTTAAAAACGAATCTGAAAACTCCTGATTTATTCTGTTAAAATCATCAATGGAGACCTGATTGTTCTGCATGAAGTCTTTATTTTCAATTGATCTTGTTATGATCAGTTTGTTGTCGTCTGTTTTGCGGATAATCGCCAGATAGAGAAGGGTGTTGTCATTTGTAAAAAAGTTTTTTGCGAATAAATATTTTTGTTCTTCGCTCTTGAACTCCTGATTCATCGCGGAAGCCATCAGATTAAGTTTGTCGGCGATAGAAAACAAGTCGGATTCGACTTTTTGGGAGATGATGGATGTTGTCCGGTT
>Ga0208459_1000992_pt1 | contig 28497 bp, 18 predicted proteins | sample AD_UKC087_MetaG_FD_184433 | JGI IMG/M metagenome (GOLD analysis project Ga0208459, IMG submission 184433) | Active sludge microbial communities of municipal wastewater-treating anaerobic digesters from USA - AD_UKC087_MetaG (SPAdes) (version 2) | ecosystem: Engineered > Bioreactor > Anaerobic >... | reverse complement strand
CCGCGCCACCTCAACCAGGGTTAGTCCCGCCTGGTGGCGTTGATGCTGAAGAAACCTTGCGACAAGGGGCGCGACAGTGTCCGAGCCCACTTCGAAGTAGTTCGAGTCCCCGGGAAAAACCTGTACCTTAAAACCCTTGCGGTTTACAAGACACTCCACGGCGTCGGCGACCATCGCATAAGCGTCCTTTTTCGTGCGGCCCTGCGTGTATATCCCCAGCAGCGGAACTTCGACCGCCCACCATCCGCCGGATCTAATCAGCCTGCCCGTGAACCTCAGCATGGCAGAACCTCCTCATCTTCGGTTTCCTGCGCAGCCTTCAGGATGGATCTGGCGGTAATTTCGTTGATATTGCATTGTCTGGGCACCGCCAACGATTTCCTGTCGCGCTTCCACACGTCGTGATTTCCTCCATGTCGCACGAAGATCCAGCCCAGGCAACGAAGAACCTTTTCAAGTTCAACGCGTTTCATTGAAATTTTACACCAATAAGTGTTTGGCGGCAAGCGCGTCGTTTTGCGGCGCGTCAGTCTGTTTCGATATGGGCCGGAAGTTGTTTCAGTTGACCGGGGGCGTTTCAGATGAATTCGATCTGCACGTTCGTGGTGTCGGCAGCGGGGGTGAATGTCACTGCCCAGACGTTTTCGCACGGGCCGGGGGCGATGGTGGCTTCGGCAGGGGCGGTGATCGTGGTCGGGGCGACAGGGCTGAAGATGTACGCGGTGACTTCCTGGCCGGATGGGCTTTCGATATCGAAATCCAGGCTGGCGTCGTCGTAGTTGACTTGTTCGTTTGATATTTCGACTGCGCCGCCCAGAAGGTGCCTGGTCGTGAAAACCACATGCGGTACGTCAGCGTGTTCCCTAACAACCAGGATGGCTGCGGTGCGTGGCTGTGCCGTCATGCTCCATTCGGGCCCGGTCGCCCATTCGCAGGTGCGATCCCATCCGTTAAACAGCAGCACTTCGGCATCTGGTTCCAGGCCCAGGTCGGACCAGCGAAGGGTTTTTTCGCGTGGCGCCTCGGCAATCGGGGCCGACGCCACGACGTCTTCGTTCAGGCCCCAGTTGAACAGGCCGACGACGTTCCATGTTTGAGAACCCCGTTCGACCGGCAGGACCCAGTATTCGGGGAATTTCAGTTCGAAAAGGTCGATCGGGCGGGCGGTACGGGGGTAAACCGGCAGCATCGCGCGAACCGTGTACAGCCAGTCCTGGTGGTCGTGCATATCGATATACGGTTCGGCGATCTTTACGATGCCGCCGTAAATCGCGACGAACGAAGCCCAGGCGCGGGCCTCCTGGAACGTCAGCCCAAGCGGTTCGGACCGGAAGAAAAGCAGGTCGGGATGGTTTACCCAGGCGCGCGACAGGTACCAGCGGTGGGCGGCCGTCATCAGCGTGACCTTGATGCTTTGCTGTTTGTCGTCGCCCCACTGGGGGAAGTTATCCAGGGTGGTGCGGCACCCGTCCAGCAGGCCAAGGGCCAGGCCGACCGCGGCCACGCCCAGCATGAACGTGTCCTGGCCGGCGGCGTCGCGGATGACGCGCATGGCGTTACGGTACGCCTCTGATGCCGTCACTGTCGGGTCATGCAGGTTCTTCGTGAACAGGGCGTAATAGGTGAAGTCCATCTTCAGCCACTTGTAGCCCCATTCCTGCGTGATGCGCGCAAACAGGTCGTGCAGGAACGCCAGGACCTCCGGATGTGTCAGATCCAGGACGGCGTTGTCGGCGGGACGTACCAGCAGGTTGCCGTAATCGTTGATGTCCGCGAACCAGTCCGGGTGGGCCGCGTAAAGGTCCGACGACTTCTTCACCCAGAAGGGCGCGATCCACAGGCCGGGAATCAGTCCGTTCTCACGAGCCTGCTGCGCCAGCCATGGCATGAAGTCCTGGCCGGCCTGGTCGGGAAATTTGGTCTTGTTTGTGATCCAGTCGCCGTGGTCCTGCTGCCAGCCGTCATCGATCAGGAAGTATTCCTGGCCGTATGGGGCGAAGTCCGACACCATCGCGTTGAAGTTGTCGATGATGCGGCTGGCGTAAATGTCCTGGGAATACCCGCCGCTGCTGCCGCCGCCACCCCATGAATTCCAGCCGGACGGCACGTTCTGCCAGACCGCCTTGTTCGCGAACGCGGCCAGGCGGGTTGCCCAGTCTTCCAGGCCTTCCTGTGGTGTCGCTGGCGCAACGTCGATATAGAACGTTTCGCCAGTCAGGCCGGGGGCAGGGCCGCGGGCGGCCGGATCCGTCGTCGTCAGGGGTTTTGGCGGGTCGTAAAAGCCGAAACCCTCGACGGTCGTGAAGCTTTTGCGGCCGTCCTGCTCGATCGAGAATTTTGGCGAGTAGTTGACGCGTACCATGCCGATGGACTTTTCGTTGGAAAGCCAGCCCGCGACCAGCGAATCCGGGCCTTCCGGATCTTTGACGGCGATGTTCCAGTTGGAAACGGTGCCCGGCTGGAAAAGGAACGAATCGCCGTATCCCATGCGGAAGATGCGGGACTGGTAATCGAAATACACGTCTGAACCGTTGTCCAGGACCGTGTGCATGGCCGGGTTGGCGCCGATGAACATCGCGCCGCCGGTGCGTTCGTCAGCGACCAGCGGCGACATGAATTTAGCGTGGCAGTTCTCGTCGGCATCCCAGCGGACGGCCATTTTCGCGGTCACGAACGTGCCCGAGCCCCGAAGACCAAGCGTCAGGTCGATTTCAGGCTGGTCGTCCGCCTGGCGCAGGATCGACAGCGTGACATCGACGCCCGAACCGAGCCTGTCATCGACCGGGACTGCGGCCCAGGTGGCCTTGCGGCCCATGGTGCCCAGAATCGTTCCGGTGTCGCCGTTGTCCGCGACCAGTCGGGCCTCGGCGCCGGTGATTCTGATCGGACCGGCCTTCGAAACGACGTCGTACACGCCATTGTCCAGGTCGAAAGCGACTTCGACCAGTCCGTTCGCCAGCTTCAGTATGCGGCCGTCCTGGCCGGCCGTGATCCCGGCGTAAGACACCGGTTCGGGTGGCGGCAAGTCGGCTGGCACGTCCAGCGGCGATTCGTCTGTGGTCATGTCCGGGTGCGTGTCGGTCATGGTATCCGCGGCGGTGTCGGTCATGGTATCCGCGGCGATGTCGGCCATTGTCTCAGGCAGAGCGTCGTCGGGCTGTTCGACGTCGGCGGCCGTGTCACCGACCAGCGCATCGCCGGTGTCCCCGGGATCGGCCCCGCCCGAACAGGCCGTCAGAAGAACCGCCGCGACAACGATTAAATACCTGTTCATGCCCGGCCTCCGGGGGTTGCGATGATTGCGTCACTATACCGCCGCCAGCCGCGCCCCGCGAGGGGCAAAGTGGAACAAACCGCCCCGCCGCCCGAATAGTACCTGGCCTGGATTGTTTACCTAACCCTACGGGAGAGCGGCCTGCCTGTTGGTAACGTTTGACGTTATTAACGTGTACCGTTATTATTGCGGATGATCGGTTCGTTCAAGTCTCGGGATACGGAAAGGTTGTTTCGTCGGGAACACACCAGGGCTTTTCCCGCTGAAATCGCCCGGTCGGCGCTGCGGAAGCTGCTGATGCTTGATGCCGCGGTACGTCTTGACGATCTCAGGGCTCCGCCGGGAAACCGGCTTGAGGCGCTGAAAGCGGACAGGGCGGGGCAGTTCAGCATCAGGGTGAATGACAGATGGCGGATCTGTTTCGAATGGTCCGGAGGAACAGCGGAACACGTTGAGCTTGTGGACTATCACGACTGAGGTGCTTAAATGACTGGAAAAATGCCGCCGGTGCATCCGGGAGAGATACTGGTCGAGGAATTTCTGAATCCGCTGGGCGTTTCGCAGTACAGGCTTGCGAAGGCAATCGGCGTGCCAGCGCGGCGCATCAATGAAATCGTTCATGGAATCCGCGGAATCACAGCGGACACGGCCCTGAGACTGGGGCGTTACTTCGGCACTTCCCCCGAATTCTGGATGAACCTCCAGGCCCGTTACGATCTGGAAGTTCGCCGTGAACAACTCGGCAGCCTGCTGACGACCGGCATCCCGGTCTTCGCCGCGTCGCAAAGACCGTGAATTTGAACCAAAAACGTGACGGTTTGAAAGGGAAGTCCTTCCGACAGGGCGGTTCCGCGCGGCGATCAGAACATATGGACGGGCCAGCCGCGGGTCACGGCCTCGGCCAGGATGGCGCGGTTGGGCTTGTCGTTGCGACCGATGACGACCGGCACGCGGCTGGCGCACAGCATTTCGAAGTCGCCCATGCTGTCACCGAAGGAAACGTCGGGCAGGCGGCCGAATTTCTGCTGTATTGCCGTAACCTTGCCGGCGTTGCAGATAAGCGGTTCGACCATCGTTTCGGTCATGATGCCGCCCTCCGGGGCGCTTGCCATCGCGATGACATTGTCGGGGTCAAAGTTCATCTTCGGTGCCGCGGCGCGGACGGTCCACTGGTTGGTGGCGGATACGATCCAGACGTCGAAGCCGGATTCGGCCAGCCCGCGGGCCAGGTCGGCCATGGCTGGGCGGTAGTTGGGCCAGGCGGCCGCCATCTGGATTGACCAGCGGACGATGTCGGATTCGGGGATGCCGACCATGGACTGGACGGCCCAGGCGTAACCCTGGGCGCGGTTTTCGGCGACCCGGTCCTCGTATTCCTGCCAGATGTCGCGCGTGCAGTCGCGATGGGGCAGAAGGTTGCCGGCGATCAGCCACCTGAAGAAGGCCTCGCCGATGTCTTCGTTCCACAGGGTCCCGTCCGCGTCGAAACAGGCCAACTTGCGGCCGGGCTCGGCCATCAGCAGCATTATCGCGTCCTGAACCGGCTGGGAAAACGGTTCGAGCCATTTCGGAATCAGTGTTGTCGTCATGTGCTTATATCCAGCGCAAGGCCAGACAATTACGCCGGAGCGACGCGCGTGTGTCAATGCCAATTGTTCGGGCGAATGATCACGTCGAAGCTTCAGAGTGGGCGGGTCATCTGGGCATAAGAGGGCAAAGTGACATGGGCGAATTTTCATTCGCCCTTACGGGGGAAGGGCCGGAAGGGTGAAACGCCATGGGTGGACTTTAATGCGACCCTGCCGTGACGGTTCGTGTACAATCGCGGCGTTTCCGGGGGCTTGCTGATGCGGGGACGAATATGATTGAAATCACGAAGGGTGCGGCGGAAAGAATAAAGAACATCAAGGCGTTCGCGCTGGACATGGATGGAACGGTTTACCTGGGGAAGCGGCTTCTGCCGGGAACCCCGCCGTTTCTGCAGATGTGCCGCGATCGGGGCATTCCGTACGTGTTCCTGACCAACAACAGCTCGAAATCATGTGCCGATTACGTGAAGAAGCTTAACGGCATGGGGATTGATGCAGATCTGTCGAACGTCATGACGTCCGGTGACGCCACGATTCGTTACCTGCATTCCGAGTATCCGGGAAGGCGCGTTTATCTTTGCGCGACGCCGTCATTCGAGCAGGAAGTCCGGGAAGCCGGCATCGAACTGGCGCGGGGCAGGGCGGACGCCGACCTGGCGGTGCTGGCGTTCGACATGACCTTGACGTTCCAGCGGCTGGTGGATCTGTGTGACATCGTTCGCGACGGCAAGCCGTTCATCGCTACGCATCCCGACAACAATTGTCCGGTCGAGGGCGGGTACATTCCCGACGTGGGCGCGATGCTTGCTCTGGTGAAGACATCGACGGGTCGTGATCCCGACTTCATTGTCGGCAAGCCGAGCAGGCTGATGATAAGGGCCCTGTGTGAAAAGCTGGGGCTGGATGCCGCCGATATCGCGTACTGCGGCGACCGGCTTTACACCGACATCCGCATGGCCGTCGATTCGGGCATGGTGGCGACGCTGGTCCTTTCCGGCGAAACGACGATGGCGGACGTGGCCGTATCGGATCTGAAGCCGGACATCATCTTCGACGATCTGGGCGAAATCGCAGCCACCATGTGACAGAAGCGGCCGAATTTTCACGCAGGCGGGCGGATGTAATCCGCCCGTACAAGGCCAGGGCAGGGGGACTGGATTCACCGGCCGCGCAGTGTCATAGATACCTTCAGGATGTCGGACAGGACGCCGGCCGCGGTGACGACCCCGCCAGCGCCGGAGCCCTGCACGATAATCGGGTAATCCAGGAAGCGGTCGGTTGTGAACGCGACGAAAGCTTCGGTTCCGCGCAGAAGCGCGGCCGGATGGTCGCGTTCGATCAGCACCGGGCCAACCTTAACGACCGGGTCCTGCGGCGTGCCGGTGGCGTGTGTATCGACGATCGCCAGGTAACGCATGATCTTCCCGCTTTCCTTGATCGCCGCAATCCTTTCCGCCATCGTCCGGTCGTAAGCCTTCAGGCTTTCGAAGAACGCATCGGGACTCATCGGCGTCATCAGTTCGGGCGGAAGAAGGGGCTCGACAACCAGGTCGGACATCTCCAGTTCCAGGCCCATTTCGCGCGTCAGGATCAGCGCCTTGCGGGCCACGTCCATCCCGCCCAGGTCGTCCTGCGGATTCGGTTCGGTGTAGCCCAGTTCCCGGGCGATCCTTGTTGCCTGCGAAAGAGGGACGCCAGCCATCAGTTCGTTCGTGATGTAGCCGATCGTGCCGGAAAAGCTGCCTTCGATGCGCCTGACGTGGTCTCCCGTCCTGACCAGGTTCTTCAAGGTCTCGATGACCGGCAGGCTTGCGCCGACGGTGGTCGAGTACAGATAGACGCGGTGGTTGCGACGCGCGGTCGCGAACAGTTCGGCCCGTTCGGCGCCCGGGATGGTCAGGGGCTTCTTGTTCGCGGCCACCACGTGGATGCCGCGGGACAGCGCCTGGCGATAGATTTCTTCCATGCCGTCCAGGCCGGTCGTATCGACCAGTATGGGCACGGGCAGGCGACGCAGGTCGTCAAGGCGATCCAGGACGTCCCCGGGGCCGGCCGCCTGGAGTAGTTCGCCCCACCGGTCAAGGTCGATCCCGCGGTCGTCAAAAATCAGGGCGCGACTGTCGCGTATGCCGACGACGCGCAGCAGGACGTCACATTCGCGTTCAAGCCGGTCGCGTTCGTCGCGAATCTGGGTCAGCAGGTTGCCGCCGACGCTTCCCTTGCCAAGGATGAACAGCGACACGTCCTGGTGGCTGAAGTTGAAGGCCGAGTGAACCGTCCGGACAGCAACCTGTGTGTCCGCAGCGTCGATGACGCATGAAATCGAGCGTTCGCTGGCGCCCTGGGCACTGGCGCGGATGGGAATGCCCATCATGCCAAGGGAATTGAAGAAGCGCCCGGCCACGTTGGTCGTGCGGCCCATGGCCTCGGCGACCAGGGTCAGCAGGGTGACCGGCTCGCGCAGGCTGACCGGCTCGATTTCGCCGCGTTGCAGTTCAAGGATGAATTCCCGGCTGATGGCGTCACTGGCGCGTGCGGCATCGGCGCGCCTGACCACCGCGGCGGCCGAGTGGCCGTGGGCCGACAGCGTGGACATCCAGACGGTGACGCCCGCCTGTTCCAGGGCACCAAGGACACGTACGGAAGCCTGTGCGCGCATTGCAATGCGGCGGACCTGGATGCTCAGCAGGGCAAGGTTTTCCATCGAGGTAACCGACGTTGCCGCCGATTCGTCCTGGCTGCCGGTGGCGTCAATCAGCGTGCCGGGGTCGTCCGGGCGCATCGTGTTGCGGATGCGCATCGGGATGTTGTCCTCGATCAACGGAATCATCGTGCGCGGATGAAACAGCGTCGCGCCGAAGTCAACCATTTCCAGGGCTTCCATGTAGCTCATGCGCGCCAGGGGATACGCGTCGGCCACGATTCCCGGGTCGGCCGTCATGACGCCGGAAACGTCCGTCCACACGACGACTTCGCTGGCCTTAAGTCCCCGCGCAAGCAGCGAGGCGGTGTAGTCCGACCCGTTGCGTCCGAGCGTGGTCGTGCGGCCGTCGGGGGTGCGCCCCAGGAACCCGGTGGTCACGGGCACGCGGCCGTCCCAGTCCGCCGCCAGCTCGCGCAGACTGGCCCTGGTGGCGTCCTGATCCACGACCGCGGCGCCAAAACCGGCGTCTGTCACGGTCCATTGACGTGAGTCCACGAATACCGCCGGAAGGCCGGCCGCCTTCAGCAGTTCGGTCAGCACAGAGGCCGACAGGCGTTCGCCGAAGGACAGGATCAAATCCAACGTTTGCGGCGTCTGTTCGTGCAGCAGGCTCATGGCGTACAGAAGCTGGCGCAGTTCGTCCGTCATGGCCCGGATCAGCGGGATGATCCCGGATCCGCCGTTTTTGCCGCCGGGCAGGTTTTGCAGGACGAACAGTCCGTTGGAGGTCGTCAGATCCATGACCGTATCGACGATGCGGCCCGCGGCCTCAAGATCGCCACCAGCGGCCAGCTCGCTGGCCTCGATCAGGCGATCCGTCGTATGTTGCATCGCGGAAACGACGACGGCGGTCGGGCACCCGGCCGATGTCGCGGTGATGATTTCAATGACCTGGGCGATGCGGTCCGGAGCGCCCATGGACGATCCGCCGAATTTCAGGACTTTCCAGTCGCTCATGATTTCACCTCTGCCCGAAAGTTGGCGATAAGACGTGCCAGTTGCGCGATATCAATCAGGAATGCATCGTGTCCGTGGGGCGAATGAAGCGTTTCCAGACGCGCCCCGGGAATGCCTGCGGCGATCTCCGCCTGGTCGGCAGTCGGGTACAGCACGTCGCTGTCGTATGAAACGACCAGGACCGGGATGCGAATCGCCGCAAGCGCCGCCTGCAGTCCGCCGCGCCCGCGGCCCAGGTCGTGCGTGTCCATCGCCCTTGTCAGGATCATGTATGTGTTTGCGTCGAACCGGCCGACCAGCTTGTCACCCTGGTGGTGCAGGTATGATTCGACCGCGAATCGGCCATCGTCCTGGATCGTCCGGCCGAACCTCGCCTGGAAGCTTTCGTGGCTTCGATAGGTACACATCGCGGTCATGCGCGCGGCCGCCAGGCCCGCGGCCGGCGGGCAGGTTCGATCATATCGGCCGCCGCACCAGTCGGGGTCCGCCATTATCGTGGCGCGCTGGGCTTCGGAAAGCCCCGTGCACCATGCCGAATGGCGTGCGCAGGCCGCGATCGACACGGCCGACCGCACCATCTCCGGGTACATCGCCGCGAACTCCAGGGCCATCATGCCGCCAAGGGAGCCGCCAATGACCGTGCGAATCGATCGTACGCCAAGCTGCCTGCACAGGGCCGCCTGTGCCGCGACCATGTCGCGGACGGTCAGCGCGGGGAAGTCGGGACCCCATGGACGTCCCGTGGCGGGGTTTCTGGCAAGAGGCCCGGTCGAGCCATAACAGCTTCCCGGAAGGTTGGCGCACACGATGAAGTCGTCGGCAGGGTCGGCCGCGCATCCGGAACCGATTAGCCCTTTCCACCAGTCATCCGCGTCCGCCGAGCCCGTCAGCGCGTGACAAAGGACGACCGCGTTGTCGCCGGCCTGGTTCAGTCGGCCCCACGTGCGGTACGCAAGTCGTAGTTCCGGCAGGCGCACCCCGCTCTCCAGGGTAAGCCCGCCGGGGATGTCCGCGAATTTCGTCAAGTCCGAGACCGGTGCCGCGGTGTCGGTTTCCCGAACGTCAATGGCTTCGTCCCGGCCGCAGGCCCCGTCAGTCCCGCATGCCGTCGCAAAGGCCTGGCGGAAGTCGGCGATGATGTCGGCGACGTTTTCCAGGCCAACGGAAACCCTGATGAATTCTGGTGTTATGCCGCAGGCGGCAAGACCTTCGGGGGGCATCTGCTGGTGGGTGGTTGAAGCCGGATGCAAGACCAGGGTCTTTGCGTCGCCGATGTTTGCCAGGTGCGACGCCAGCTTGACTGAATCGATGAACCTTGCGCCGGCAGTCGCCCCTCCGCGGATACCGAAACCCAGGACAGATCCGAAGCCGCCGGCGAGGAAGCGCCGGGCGTTTTCGTGCGACGGATGCCCTGGCAGCCCGGGGTAGTTGACCCACAGCACTTCGGGGCGGCGGGCCAGCCAGCGGGCCAGCTTCAGCGCGCCGGCACACTGTTCCCGGATGCGCAGGTGAAGCGTTTCAAGTCCCTGAAGGAACATGAAGCTGTTGAAAGGCGACGCGCACATGCCGATGTTGCGAAGGCCCTGAAGGCGAGCCTTGCGAATGAACGCCATATTGCCGAAGTCGCGGGCATAAACGACCCCGTGGTAGCTTTCGTCGGGCGTGGTGAAGTCCGGGAATCGGCCGCAAGTCCAGTCGAATCGGCCGCCATCCACGATGACGCCGCCAATCGAGGTTCCGTGGCCGCAGATCCATTTGGTGGCCGAGTGAATCACAACGTCAGCCCCGTGCCGCAGCGGGCGGCAAAGAACCGGAGCGAACGTGTTGTCAACGAACAGCGGAACGCCGGCCGAATGGGCCGCCGCCGCGATTCCGGCGATATCCGGGACGTCGCCGCCAGGATTGCTGATGGTCTCGATGAAAACCAGGCGCGTTTCCGGCCGCATTGCGCCAAGGACGCTTTCAGGTGTCGGGTCGTCGATGAAGGTTACGTCGATGCCCAGCCGTTCGAAGGTGTGGCGGAAAAGGGTGTCCGTGCCGCCATAAAGGGATGCCGCGGCAACAATGTGGTCGCCGGCGCGCGCCACCGTGTGCACGGCAAGGAAGATGGCCGCCATCCCGCTGGAGGTCGCCAGGGCGCCCGAGCCGCCCTCCATGGCCGCAACCCTCTGCTCAAATACATCGGAGGTCGGGTTGCCTAGCCTGGTGTAGATGTTTCCTTCACGCTTCAACGCGAACAGGTCCGCGGCATGATCGGCGCTTTCAAACACGTAGCTGGCCGTCTGGTAAAGCGGGACGGCACGCGCCCCGGTCGCCGGATCCGGCGCCTGGCCGGCATGAACCAGGATAGTCTCGATGCCCGGCCCGGCGTCGTCGCAGCAATCATCCACGACCAGTTTGTTCAGTATCCGTTGCATTTCACGCTCCCGTAAGCCGTGCATCGCTTCGCACGACATATTCGTCCTGCCATGCGGCAGGCAGCAATCCTTCATGTGTTTCAGGGGAACTGGTGCGACCGGTCAACGGACGGCGGCCGCACCGCCGCGCATTCGACATACGGGATGCGTCCCTGGGCGGGTGATGTCGGCGGGCCAGCTTTCGCCCGATTTGACATCAGACTTTGTGGATCCTGGCTTCATCGTGTCCCTTTGTGCCACCGTCAGAAAGCCGGTGTGGTGCCCCAATTATGACGATTCGCTCTGATATTTCAACAAAATTCTGAAAAATGACAGTTGTTGTCACAATTTTGGGCGTCCACGGGGGTAAACGAATACTCGGTGGCAGCCTACTTCGCGTCCGGCCGCTCTTCCTTCAGCAGCTTGTCCGGCTGACTCGGGAAAGTCTCCAGGACGGGTATCTCATCCACTGGCGTGGCAGGGCAGGTCAGGGTCGGTTTCGAACCGCGTTCCCCGGCAAGGGCCGCGTCGATCTGCGCCGCGATAACAGCCATCTCTTCCTTCAGCAACTCGGACATTGCCTTAACGACAAACACCGGATTCTTCTGCTCGACCTTCTTCTTGCGGTCGAATGAATAGCGCCAGATCACGGTCTTGTCGGAAAAGCGGGTCAGTTCCAGCCGCAGCGCCAGGTGTGCGTACCAGTCACCCCCTGAATCGAATTCCTCGATGGATTCGATGTTTCCGCCCAGTTCGTAGTCGGGCACCTTGTCGGTGTATTCCAGGTAAATGGAATTGACAATGTTCAGCGACTGGATGTGTTCCTTGATGATGTCGCGCAGCAGCTTCTGCGGCTTGGCGGCCCAGTAACGGAACCCGTAGTACATGAATTCAAAGGGCGATTGCCGGTAAACAAGCTGCGGCCTGTTGTAAGGTTCACCGATCGTGAACCGCTTGACCCTGATGCTTACCGGATAAAGCGGGGCCCTCTCGAAATTGGCCGGGTTGTCATCGATTGCGTATGCGAGCGTGTAGTACTTGCGCTGGGGACCGGTTCCGCATCCGCCCGCAAGCGGAAGCATCAGCAGAAGCACAATAATGCCCAGCGTAATCGTGAAAGCTTTGTTCTTCATCATGGCAGCTTGCGCTCCTTTTCCTGGGATCCACCAAGAATCAAACCCGGGTTCTCGTGTATCATCCTGGCGAATTCCGAAAGGTTTTCAAGTGCTTCGTCCAGATACGTCAGGCTGGAGAAGATGTCGTCCTTTGCACGAAGGACGGTCGTGTCGATGTTGTGCACGGTTCCTTCGGTCGTGTCGATCAGGCTTGCCACCTTCACGACGATTTCGCGCAGCTTCGCCTCATCGACGGCCGCCTTGCCTTCCGCCGTGATGACCTCGACGTTACTGACGATATTCCGGATCTTCTGCTTTTCGACTGCCTGGTTCAGGTTTGCCGCAAGCGTCTTCACCTCGCGCAGGGCATCGGTCGCCTCGACCTCCAGCGTCGCGATGGTCCGGTCCAACTTGTCCGTCGAGCCCTTCAGGTTGGCTATGGTTTCCTTTATGTTTCCGCGATTCTCGTCAATTGTCTCCCTTGTCGATATCGCCAGCTTGTCGATGTTATCGACCGTGGTCATGATCTTTTCGCGATTCTCGGCGGATACCAGCGCGTTCAAGCGGTTGGCCAGGATTTCAATCTTCTCGGCGATGTTTTCCGCCTTCCCGGTCAGGCGATCCATGAAGGATTCACCAGGCAGGATTTCGCTGCCGGGCGGCAGGAACTCGCTGTCCGACGTACCGCCGGTCAGTTCGATGAACTTGCTGCCGGTGATGCCCGACATCGAAACCACAGCCCTCGTGTCCTTCTTGATTGGCGTCCCCTGCTTCAGGCTTATCGTGACGATGGTCTCGCTGACGTTTTTCCGGTTGATGTTCAGATCTTCGACACGCCCGACCCAGATGCCGTTGTACTTGACCGAAGCGCCCCTTTCGAGTCCGGACAGCGAGATGCTGAAACGAACAGTATATTCGTCGTTCTTTTCAACCAGCTTCAGGCCCGCAAGGGTGCCCAGCGTGCCGAACAGCACGACCAGTGAAAAGATCAGGAATATCCCGAGTCTGACTTTCTGGGCGCGGGTAATCATTCCCTTTCCTCCAGGTATGACAGCAGCGGCTTGCTGCGGCCGGATTGGGATGGAACGCTTCTGGCGAAAAAGGCCACGACTTCGGGCACCTGGCACTGCTTCGCCTGGCGAAGCGAACCGTCGAACAGAAGCTGTCCACCCCGGCCCAGCATCACAACGTCGTCTGCAATCATATCGATGCTGGGCAGCTCATGGGTAACGACCACCACCGACATGTCGAAGGTGGCCTTCAGGTTCAGGATTAATTCATCCAGGCTGGCCGCGGTCTGCGGGTCAAGCCCGGCGCTTGGCTCGTCGCACAGCAGCACTTCCGGATCCAGCACCATCGCGCGGGCAAGGGCAGCACGCTTGCGCATGCCACCCGACAGTTCGGACGGCAGCATGTCGATTGCGTGTCCAAGGCCGACCAGGTCAAGCTTCAGCCGCACGATCTCGCGGATTACGGACTGCGGCAGTTTCGTGTGTTCGCGCAGCGGCATTGCGACGTTCTGGGCCACCGTAATCGAATTCAGCATGGCGCCCTGCTGGAAGAGCAGGCCGATTCTCGACAGCGCCAGTGTCAATTCGTTTCCTTCCAGGTAATTCAGGTCGTTCCCGGCGACGGATGTCCGGCCTTCCCAGGGGCGCAGCAGCCCGATGATCGACTTCAGCAGGGTGCTTTTGCCGCATCCGGAAGTTCCGACGATTGTTGAGATCTTGCCCCGCGAGAACTCCACCGACAGATCCGTGATGATCGGATTTCCCGGCGTGTATCCGACGGTCAGGTTTTCAACCCTGATTATTGGGTCTTCCTTGCTCACGGCACCTACCAGTCAAACCAGAAAATCAGGCTGAACATCGCATCAGCCGCGATAACGCTGAAGATTGCCTGAACCACGGACGATGTCGTCGCGATGCCGACCCCTTCGGCGCCGCCGTGAACCTTGAATCCGCGGTGGGCCCCGATGAAGACGATAATCCAGGCAAACGAAACGCTCTTGATTATGCCGGTGACGATATCCTTTACCGTCAGCGCGGACCATAACTCTGCGTTGAAGGTCACGAAACTCTGGTCAAGATAAACCATCGCGACCACCAGGCCGCCAAGAATGCCCATGAAGACGGACATAATCGACAGAAGCGGCTGGGTCAGCGTAATCGCGGCAAAGCGGGGCACCACCAGGTGACGTATCGGATTGATGCCCATCGTCTTCAGCGCATCCACTTCCTCGGTAATGACCATCGTCGAGATTTCGGCCGCGATGGAACTGCCGCACCGGCCCGCCACGAGGATGGCCGTCATAAGGGGGCCCATCTCGCGAGCCATCGAAATGCCGACAAAATCGGCAAGATAGACGTCAGCGCCGAAGTCGTGCAGTACCGATGCCGATTGAAGGGCGACCGTAAGCCCGACAAGCAGTGAAATCAGGGCAACGATTCCGAAGGATTCCAGGCCGATACGGACCATCTGATCCAGGACATATTCGCCACGGGCCCGGTTCATGCGGTTCCAGATGCCGGTGACGGTCAGGTAGAAGGTATCGACGACCAGAACCAGCATGTCGATGGTGCCCTCGATGAGCCTGTCGATGCCGTCGCCGGTCTGCTCGAACATGTTGGGGCGCCGTCTGGGCCCGATGTCGTCAAGGATCGAGACGCGGAACAGCTTCAGGGCGTCGCGGGCATGCGTGCTGACGCCACTGACATGCAACCTGGTGCCCCGCCTGGTCGCAGTCTCGGCAATCACCCGGCACAGTGCCGCGCCGGCGCTGTCCATCGCGGTAACATCTTGAAGATCCAGAATTATTTCGGATGCCCTTGCCGTCCGGACGGCCGCCGGCACGTCGCGCCACGTGCTTGCGACGGTGTTCCGGTCAACCGCTCCGTCAAGCCTGATGGTCAGGGCGGGCATTTCTGGACTTTCTGCGGCCATTTTTCCGGGCAACCTGTTGACAAACCAATCCCTGCGATGAATTGTCAGCCCGGATCATTATTATGGTCAAGAAAGCGACAGGTTCAGGCGCGGTTCATGTGTGGTTCAGGTGCGGTTCAGGCGCTTGCAGACCAGGGCGTGGATGGCCGAACTGATGCGGTTCAGGTGCGGTTCAGGCGCTTGCAGACCAGGGCGTGGATGGCGGAACTGATGCGGTTCAGGCCGTGAATCATCGCGTCGCGGTCCGCCGGGTTCATGTGGGTGTCGCCGCCGTGGGCGTCGATTGCGGCGATCTCCACGTCCCTGGAATAGGCGCGCAGAAGGTTCAGCTTGACGACGGCGGCGCCCATCGTCGCGTCTGGCATTACCCATCCGACATTCAAGAATTTCTTTGTGTTATGTGATAACTTCTGAAGCTCGTCGGCCTTCAGGCCGCCCACCACAAGCTCGGGAACCGGGGTGCCGACAACCTCGGCGGCAAGCAGCCGGCGCAGGTAGTCCAGGATGTCCCCAAGGTCCTTCGCGATATCGCCCAGACCTTCCGCGATACACGCCTGCTGGGCGTCCAGGACGTACGCCTGCAGCAGATCCAGTTTGCCGCGGAACCGGATGGCCGGATGGTTCTTCGGCACCAGGCTGCGGTTGTCGAACAGGTGCGTGAACCCGCTCGGCTTGGAATCCAGTTCAAGGCCGCTTTCCAGGATGCGGAAGGGCTTCTTTCCCTTTCTCGCCAGTTTCGCCCGTTCGCGGCCGAAGCGCTCGGTCAGGCATTCAAGTTCCTGTTTTGGCGTCATCACGCGGGGAAGTGCCGCCATTTCCAGGACTTTTTCCTGGAACGCCGCCGCCGCGGCCTGGACTGCATATATGTCGCCGACCAGGAAGCCCCCGGCGAAGTTCGTTTCAGACGGCGGCGGAATGAAAATCTTCATTTCAACGTCGGCGACCTTCAAGGCCGCGTCCAGGGCGACCATCGCCTCGATCGGCGGGGCGATCAGGTACGCCATCGGGGTGCCGGGCTCGACGCCGGCCAGTCCGGCCAGATACCGCCCGACCGACGGTATGACGTGCGGGAAAAACGCCAGGCTGCATTCGTCGTTTGCCGAATAGAACCAGGCCTTTGTGTCAAGATAACGGGTGGTTGCGGTCAGGGCGGATGCGACGCTTTCTTCATCGGCGGCGGCGAAGATGCCGATGACCTCGCCCGAAAGCGGGCCGCTTGCGTGCGCCGAACCTGCATAGAAACTGCGGCCATAGACGACATCGACGTCGGCGGCCTTGGTGCCTTCGTCCAGCGCGGTGTACAGGGCGTCGTCGCTGGTGCAGGTCAGCAGGCCGATCGCGCGGTGGTTCGGCTGCAACTTCAGGTCGCGTGCAAGCTGTGGATCGACATTCGGGATGACCCGCAGGCCAAGGACGCGCGGCTTAATCGGTTCCAGAATCATGATTTGTCAACCGTTACGGCGGTTTGTCACCCGTTGGCGTCAACGCCCGTCTTGCGTTCCCGCAGGGCCTTTGCGCAGCCCTCGACCAGTTTTGCGGCCGCTTCCTCGCAGCGAAGGCCGCCGCGGTGGATGTTGGATGTGACGTCGCGCATGGCCTCGTTGAAGTTCCTGGCCTTCATGTAAGTCACGTAACCGCCCATGGATTCCGCGGTTTTCAGTCCGGGGCGCTCGCCGACAAGCAGCAGGCTGCATTCGGCGCCGGTCAGCCTGGCAACTTCGTCCGAGACGACGACGCGGCCAAGCGAAACGGCATACACGGTTCCAGACCTGATGCCGGCACGGTTAAGTCCGTCCAGGATCAGCGGCAGGATTGTCGGGACGTTCGCGTTCAGGGCCGTCGCCGAAAGACCGTCAACCAGGACAATCTGGATCTGGGCGCCCTTGACGGCGGTTTTCTTTATCTTTTCAACTGATTCAGCGTCCAGCTTGCGGCCAAGGTCGGGTCGGCGCAGGAATTCGGCGCGGTCCTTCGCGGCCGAATGCAGGTGGACGATGTTGAACTGCTTCAGAATGTTTTCGTCCAGGCACGACGAAACGGCGTCCTTGGCTGCGGCGTGATCCTCGCGGAACGTCAGGCACGTGTCGGTGCGTGGGCGGACACCGGTGCGGCCGACGCCCAGGCGGGCAGGGGTCGCGCCAAGGTAAGTGGCGCGGTTGCCATCGGGCAGCCAGTTCTGCAGGGCCGGCGGCAGTGGCATCGGCATTCCGGCCCAGTCGGCAACGCGCTTGGCAAGCTTCAATTCTTCGGCAGGACGGTTTCCACCGGGCTGGAACTTCGTCGGGGCGTTCTGCTTTGCAAGCGCCTCGACGACTGCGGCGGTGACCAGATCCTGAATCTGTTTTTCGTCCATCGGTCACCGCCCTACAGGAACAAACCCATGTTTCCGGCGCCTGAAGCGGGCGCAAGCCCGCGCGTCAGACACGCACAACGTCATAAGAACAAACCCATGTTGCCTGCGCCTGAAGCGGGCGCAAGCCCGCGCCCGTCAGACACGCACAACGTCACAAGAACAAGCCCATGTTTCCGGCCGAAGACGTCAGGCGTCCCGCCTTCATCAGGCCCATCCGTTCCATCCACTGCTCGAATTCCGGGGTCGGGCGCAGTCCAAGCAGTTCGCGCACCGACGCGTTGTCGTGGAAGCTGGTGGACTGGTAGTTCAGCATGATGTCGTCGCCCATCGGCAGGCCCATGAAGAAGTTGCAGCCGGCCGCGCCCAGGATTATCGCCAGGTTCTCGTTGTCGTTCTGGTCCGCGTCCATGTGGTTCGTGTAGCACACGTCGCAGCCCATCGGCAGGCCGTGGAACTTGCCCATGAAGTGGTCTTCAAGGCCGGCGCGCGCGACCTGGCGTCCGTTGTACAGGTATTCGGGACCGATGAAGCCGACGACCGTGTTGACCATGAACGGTTTGTAGTGGCGGGCCAGCCCGTAACAGCGGGCCTCCATCGTCACCTGGTCGGCGCCGTGATGCCCGCCGCTGCTGAGTTCGCTGCCCTGGCCGGTCTCGAAGTACATCAGGTTCGGCCCCGGCGCCGTCCCCTTTTCCGCGATCATCGCGGTGCCTTCCGCAAGCATCGCGTTGTTGATTCCAAAGGCGTTGCAACTGATTTCGCTGCCCGCCAGGCTCTGGAACATCACGTCCATCGGTGTGCCGCGGCGCAGCGCTTCCATCTGGGTCGTGATGTGGGCCAGGCAGCATATCTGGGTCGGGACGCCGAACGCCCGCGTGAAGTCGTAAAGGCGGTTCAGGATCGCCGACGTCGCTTCCCATGTGTCCGTGACCGGGTTCACGCCGATAAGAGCGTCGCCCATGCCCCAGGACAGACCTTCCATGGTCGATGCCAGGATGCCGTCCGGGTTGTCGGTGGTGTGGTTGGGCTGCAGGCGGACCGAGAAGCGCCCGCGCAGGCCCAGCGTGGTGTTGGCGTGCGTGATGACCCGGATTTTCGCGGCGCCGAGCGCCAGATCCATGTTGGTCATCAGCTTGGCGACGGCCGCGATGCATTCGCTGGTCAAGCCCTGTCCAAGCGTCAGCAGATCCTCGCCGGTCGTGTTGGCCGACAGGACGTGCTCGCGAAGCTGGGCCACCGTCCAATCCTTGACCTTGGCAAAGATTTCCTTGTCCAGGTCGGCTTCAATAAGACGGGTGACTTCGTCCTTGTCGTACGGCGCCGCGGGGTTTTCCCGGATGTCGTTCAGCGTCAGGTCGGCCAGGACGCGCTTGGCCGCGATGCGTTCCATGTCGGAAGTCGCCGCCACGCCGGCCAGTTCGTCGCCGGACTTCAGCTCGTTGGCCCGCGCCATCACGGCCTTTACGTCCGGAAACGTGAATGAATTGCCCTTAACTGTTGAAGTCAGCTTCATAGCGGCATTAGGCTAGCGTATCATCGGAGGCCGGTCAATTGGATTCAGGGCGCCGGGCCCTGTCACGCCAATCAAGTCCGCATGCATACTTCGTCGATGATTTTCCTAACGGATTCGGGTGATTCTGCAATTCTGTATTCCCAATGGCCATAACTGCCGTCGGAATTCACCGCTGCGCACCATCTTCGTGCCGCCGCCGCTTTGACTTCCTTCAAAGGATCAAAGCCCTTGGTTTCAAGCAGCAGGTACCGCTCTGAAATCGATTCCGCCTTAAGTCTAATCACGAAGTCGGGAATGTATTCGTGTTGACCCCCGTCGTGGATATAGTCGATTCCGAGACCGAGTCCGGCGTTTTTTACAAATGCGTCGACCATCGTATGTGTATCAATGAAGTAGGCCGCGGATTGTTCCCACTTTTTCGTATCCGCAACGACGTAGTTCACGTGACTCTTTCTAATTTCACGTACATCACGGCTCGTCCAGAAATCCACATCCGACGTGGAGCCGGTTGGCCGGGACTTTTCGACGATCGGGAGTTCGGACGGCACATCCCTGCTGTCATCCCCATGTATGTTCTGCATCAGTATTTCGATCAGCCAGCCGTAGTAGGGTGCAAGGAAAATATCTTTGATATCGGCCGGTTCCACCACGGTAACGCTGGTCGTCAGATACGTTCTGACGATTTTCGCGAGTTCCGGAAACAGGGCATGGGGGGGGATCCCGCAATCCGTAATCGATTGAAACTGCCTGGTCAGGGTCGACGCGACATCAAATACCAATTCTTGAATTCGCCTTTCCTGCCGGAACCTGTCAAGCCCGACCAAGTCGATTCTGCCGGGCCCGTTCAATGACAGCTTGCCCTGGTTAGTGGGATGCAATCCCTTCATTTCGACCTCGGGCGGAATCTTCCCCGGTTCCAGTTTCAGCTTCGGGATGCTGTTCCAATCCACACGGAGTCCGTTTTCGATCTTCTGCGCGTATCCTTCGACGCGCGGAAATCTGATTTCCAGGTGTTTTCGTTCGGGAAGAGCCCTGACGTGATGCCGTTTCTCAGGTGCTGGTGGGGGCACTGTCTGATTTGCTTTGAACGGCACCACCCTGAAAGGCACCCCGAATACCTTGGCCACTTCTTCATTCAGTTTCCCGTCCGGTCCAATTTCGTAGTTTGCCCGCCGCAGTCCGCGGCCCACCACCTGTTCGCAAAGAAGTTGGGACATGAATGGACGCAGCCCCACGATATGCGTGACCGTGTTGCAGTCCCATCCTTCCGTCAGCATCCCGACGCTTACGATGCACCGAATATCCCTTCCCGGGGGATGCAGCGGCCGATTCAGCTTTTTTGCCAGGTCGACGAATCCATCCGGAAAAATTTCCTGTCCGTGTCGGTCACAGGGCCAGGAACGCTTTCCAACCGTGTCCAGCGTCAGCCGCATCCACCTTGTTTCATCGGCCCTCGCGGTATCGGAATCGGTTTCGTCGACCACTTTTGAATGAACAACGATGCTGTTGACAGCCCCGTCAGTATTTCTGAACGCATGAAGCTTCGACGGAGGAATGCCCACGGGACAGACGCCATTTGCCAGCCATTCAAAAATCACATTGGCCAGCGAGGTGTTTTTGCACACGATTATGAATACCGGAGGTCGGCTTTCCCCACGGATATCGGTCCACTGTTTCCATGTCTCTTCCCAGAGTCCCCCAAGCATCGCGATTGGGTGGTGCGCCCACTTCAGGATAGCCTCCGGTTTTGGTGTCGCATGTTTTCCGCCGCGTTCGGCGGCAGTCAGTCGGCCCGGCTGGAGTATCCATTGCCAGATGTTGAAATATCCCGGCATTTCGGAGCCGGTGCAATCACGCACCGCCAGTTGGGGAATTTTCACCAGGCCGCTTTCGATTGCATCGATCAGCCCGAAGTCGCTTACAACCCATGGGAACGGCCTGTTCGCCTGCTGACCGACCCTGTTCAGGAAGTACGGTGTCGCCGACAAATCCACGCAGAAGTTGATCCCGCGATGCTTGTTGATGCGGTCGAGCCCATCGATCCAGACCGTTGCTTCCGTCTTGTCCGAAAGCCACTCGTCCTTTTCGCTTTCGTCCATGTCGTCCCAGTCGTCGGGCCTTTCCACCTTCACCCTGTAAGCGTGGTGCGCCTCGTCATTGAAAACCAGGATGTTTTTCTTGCCGACCGCGTCGTGAAGGACCCTGTTGACCAGGCTTCGATCACTTTCGAGATACTTGACCGAACGAATCGTCAGTGTCGAGTCGGTATCCGGGTCACCCTCAATGACCTCGACCAGGCCGTTCGCGATTTGAAGATGAAGCGTTTCCCTTGTAAGCCAGCGGGTTCCACGTTTTGTGTCGTTCCGTTCGCCGATTTTGATCGTTTCCCGGGTCGGGATTGCCACGCCGACCTTGACGACCTTGCCGCCATCGCCCGCGGTCGGGGGTACCCGGGGTTCCAGGATGTGCCAGTTCGTGATGATGACGGTTCCCTGCGTCAAAACCGGCATCAGGTGTTCGGGAACAATGTCCCGCTTGCGGTAAAGGCTGGCGTCCCCAAGGAACGGATTCAATTCGGCCAGTCTTTCCCTGATGGTCACGTTGGGGCAGACCACAAGAATTACATCCGAAAAACGCTTGTCGCCCCGGTTGCTTGCCTTGTTAAGAATGCTCCAGGCAGCCAGCAGTGCCATGACGGTCGTCTTGCCGGCGCCGGTTGCCATTTTGCAGGCGTATCTGGTGAAGGCGTCAAAACCCCTGGCCTTGACTTCTTCGCTGGGCTCGTCGTCCGGCACGCTGATCCCCTGAAGGAAATCGGGGCGGGCTTCGTTAAGGAAGATAATGGTTTCGGCCGCTTCCAGTTGGGCAAAAAACAGGCGGTTTTCGCGCCCACCCCGGCGCCAGTATGTCAGCAGGTCATAAGTGGTTCTGGTAACGCCCGGCCACCCCTGTTCCCGCCAGGAATTCAGCCTTTCCCGGATCAGGTTTACAAGCCGCATTTCGATGTGGACGCCGCCGCCATCGGCTTGTTCCCGGTTGGGTTCGACATAGTAATACATGGCCGGCCGGCGCCCCTTGCGACGTTCCGGTGCCGCGCCCTCGACCAGCCACCAGTGCTCCGCCGGTTCCTCGAAAGGCGAATTCAGTATGGGGTCAGATACTTCGAATGTGCTCATATATTAAAAGCCCGCTGGATGAAGTCGAGTTTTTCGATGATCTCTGGATCAATTTCGTCCGCCGTCATTACTTCCGCAATCTGGTCGAAGTCCGTGTATTCGAAGCCGTGGATACCGACGAAGTTGAATAACGCACCAAGAATCTCTGTCCGCGCCTTTTTTGTGCGCAGGAAGTTGTCAACCACGGGCGTCGGTGCAAGAGGCGCATCATAAAATCTGTCGGTCAATTCACTGCCAAACAGGGTGACGAAGAATTCCCGCACCCGTTCATCCTGTTGCGCCCCGACCTTCCTCGAGACGAATCTGGCCAGCGATTGCGGATGAACCAGATAGCTTTCCGTTTCGTACCGCGTCCACGCAATCCTGTTCAGAACGCCGGTCCGGGGCTCTGGCGAGGCCGAAATTCCCCTTGCCTTTCCGTCACTGTCAACCAGCCAGACGCCCGTAATGTCTTCGCGCGCAAGTTTCAGGGCATCGAAGTGTGTCTGCGCCTTGATGCCGGGAGCCCCGTCCCGAGCCTCCCATACCTGCGGCTTCCAGAAAGGCTGGCGGTTCAGGTAGTCGGCCGTCCCGTGCCCCAGAATCGTTGCCCACGTCCGCAACAGATTCAGATCGGTATAGCCCTCAAAATAAAGGACCCCCGGTGCTTCAAGAGCATTGACGACATCAACCTGTTCAAGAACCTGCATTGCGCTTGCGAGTTTGTCCCTTTCCGCGACCGTCGAAAGCACCCTCGGCGTTCCCATCATGACGGTCAGATTCTGCGGGGGAACCGACCTGAAAATCACTTCGGAGTGCGTCGCCAGAATCACCTGTGCGCCTGATTTTGCCGCCACCTTTCGGATTTCAGAAAAGATTGTGTCCTGCAGGAACACATGCAGATGCGCGTCAGGCTCGTCGATTAACAGGACCGCCCCCGGCCTGGTGTACAGACAGGCAAGCAGCAGAAGCACCTGGTGGAACCCACTTCCCGCACCCATGATGTCCAGCGTAAGGTCGCTGCCCCGGCGTCTGTATTCACAGACGATGAATCCACCGGGGGTGCCGGGAACCAGCAATTCAAAGCCGAACAGCCTTTTCACGCTTTCGCACAGGTCGTCCCATCCATTGGTTCTGGAAACATCAAGCAGAAGATTCCGCAATATGCTGCCGGGGTGCTGTCGCGCCAGCAGCGATTGAATCAGTTCGGGATTGTTGATGGCGCCTTCTTCGATATCGAGTCCGTCCACGCTCGAAACGTATACCGTCGTTGGCGCGGGTTGCTCAAGCGCCTCGCGCAGCGTGTCCTTTGTGGGGCGCACATACACCTGTTCGCTGCTGTCGGCGTTGATTTCCATCGTTATCCGGCGGCCATCCGCAAGACCGACACCGATTTCGATCGGTCCCGTGTTCTGTCTGTCGCGCCACAACAGGTCGAACGATCGCAGGGGAACCGAATTGAAAGCCTGTCTGGTCACCGGCTTTTTGGAATAGAATCCTTTGTGTTTGTTCAAGTCGTGAAGTGTCTGCCACTGCGTCAACGCCAGCGACCATGCCGACAGCGCCTGAAGAACGGTGGTTTTTCCCGCGTTGTTCTGGCCGGCCAGCACGACGTTGCCGGAAAAGGCGAATCTGACGTCATCGAACTGCTTGAATCTGCGGATCGTCAGTTCCCTGATAATCATCGAGCAATCTCCAGCTTTCGAATCGCGATCAGCTCGTTTCCACGGGGATCAATCACCTTGACCGCCACCTGACCGTGCTCGCCCGCGGGGAACGGGGCGCTGGTCGTGCCGGAAAGGTGTTCCCAGACCGAATCGTCATATTCGGCCTTCAGTGCTTTTTTCAGGTTTTCCCAGGCTCCGGTGCGCGGGAAGAAAGCCTGCCTGACGCGGAACACCATTCCGTTGTAATCGGTATCCAGGAACCAGGCCGGAACGTCGTTGCCCAGAAGATGGGATGGGGCCATCGTGACGGGATCGAATGTGTCCAATCCGGCCAACGTTACGGACCAGAGGGTTTTGTGTTCGCTGTCCGGATCCGGATTATCCGTGGACGCCAGATTGAAGTCGGGAAGCCCGCACAACGAAAATACCTGGCTGGAACGCATGTTCTTCAGCAGGTCGCCCATCTGAAGATCCATTGAAGCCTGCAGATACACGCACGGAATTCCGATACGTCCGGCCCTTTCCACGAATTCACGCGCCTTGGGGTCAATTCCGTATCCGATGACAAGCAATCGTCCGTAATGTTTCAAACCTGCTTCGTCCCAGGCCTCGCGAACCAGTCTTTCCGATATCGCCCCGTCCGCGGGCCCGAACAGGATGGCCACGGGTTCGGTCTGTCCGTCACCCGCGTCGATCTGCGCTTCGGCCGACAGCGAAAGCGTTTTCGCCGGTGGCCTGACCTGTTTCAGCGTGACCGTATCGTTGCCGGCAAGACGAAGAGTGGGCGCCCGACGCAGAACCTCGATCATCCGTTCAACGTGATTGCGGTGTTCTTCGCCCTGAATGCCGGGGGAATCAGGCTCTTCGTCAAGACCCTCCGACGTCGGGATGGTCGCTTCAAAGGTGAAGGGGCCGGTAACACGGACGATGTTGTTTTTGACATCCGGGCGGTCCACCAGGACTTCCTGAGCCGGCGGCTCGTTGTTCGCGATGCTGCCAAGCGTGATGTGCGGAACGATGCCCCCGATTTCTTCACCCTTCGTATTTTTTCGCTGACGATACACGAACCCGCCCGCCGGGCCGCGGTCCTCGGCCACCAGTTCGAAGTAATCGAAGGTGCCGGTAAGGAGCCGTTGTCGGGCCAGGGCAAGAGGCACCCTGCTGGTGTCGATTGTGATCCACCTGCGCCCCCACTGTTCCGCGACGAACGCCGTCGTTCCGCTGCCGCATGTCGGGTCCAGAACCAGGTCGCCCGGGTCGGTCGTCATCAGGATGCAGCGCTGGATGACCTTAGGAAGTGTTTGAACAACATATAAACGTTCTTCCCCGTAACCACTTATTTGGGTATCGGTCCACATGTTGGTGATAGGTGTTACCGGGAAGTCACTCAAATAGTTAATGTATCTTAGGGTTTTTCCCTGCGCGATTAGTCGGTCTAGCTCGGCAAGTCTTGTTAGGCCCTCATGTGTTGTTTTCCAGTGGGCGTTTGGTGATGGCTTGAATGTACTTTCTCGCCACTCGAAGGGTAAATCAGCCTTGGATGGACCATCAGAAAAAAGTGGGTATGCTTGGAATATCTTGCCGCCCGTAAGCGAGACTTGGTCTCGCAGTTCATCCTTTGTCAAAGATCTTCGACAACCATCACTAGTTTCAATCCATGTGTAATTCGTGGCCCCTTCCTGTCCCGGGATTTTTTTCACGAATAGTTGCCGAAACTTGATGTTTGGAAGACTTTTTGCATACCAAAGTAAGTAGTCGCATACAGATGGAAGTGTCGAACTGCTTTGACCGCCAGTCTTTTTGAAAGAGATCAGGGAACAGAAGTTTTCCTTCCCAAAGACCTCGTCCATGATTTCGCGCACGTGGTGGACGTTTTCGTCCGAAATCTGGACGAAAATGGAGCCCGTCGGCGCCAGCATCTTTTTGCAGAGGAAAAGCCTGTCGCGCAGGTATGTCAGGTAACTGTGAAGGCCGTATTCCCATGTGTCGCGATACGCCTGGACCATTTCCGGTTCACGGGTAATATCGTCGTCATCGTTGTGACTGACGTCGCGTTTGCGGATGAACGGCTGGAAATTGGACCCGAATTTCACGCCGTACGGCGGGTCCATGTAAATCATCTGAACCTGTCCGCCCAGCGATTCGTAATGCAGCAGCGAATTCATGACGACCAGCGAATCGCCAAGAACCATGCGATTAACCCACTGGTCGCGATGCTCGTATGCGCGCAGAACCTGGTCGGACAGCGAATGTTCCACCGAGCCGAACAAAACGTCGAAAAAGTCCGGCTGTTTGTCTTTCTTGTGTTCCTTCAGTGTTTCAAGTATTGCCTTCGTCGATAGTCTTTCATGCACGAAGAGCGGCAGCGTGGGAACCTCGAATGACGAATGTTCCGCCTTTCCCGCCCAATCCAGAAACGGCTTGCCAAGTGAAGCCAGTTCGGTCGCGGCGCGTTTCGCATCGGTCAGGTTGTCGGATTCAAGGATTTTTCTTATCAGCGCTTCGCCAATTTCGCGCACGCTGTTCTGTTCGTCCCAGCGCATTTCAGGTGCCAGCGAAGAATCGAATCGATAATTGATCGGCGCCTTTTTCTTTTTGAAATGTGCCTGTGCGCCGATTTCGGGCCTGGAGGGCAGGTCCGCTTCCGGGTACGAATATGGAATGGCTTCCCGAATCTGACTGCTTGAATTCTTTATGCGCGGCATATTTCGTTCCTTGCAATGAATGACATTCAGACATCTGGGGTTAATTGAAACTCAGTTCTGAATGTGTGGCCAAATTGGTTGACTTTACCAGTCGGTTAATTATGAAAATCGGTATCGGCATCCCAAAAATGAACTTCGCATCACCGATAAAGTCGGTTAAAACTAACACTTTCAATCTGACGAAACAAGATTTCGTGGCCGGATTGATTACGGACGAATTGATTTTGTCGTCTGATTGTGCGACATCGACGCTGGGTTCGAATACTGATGGATTTTTGATGATGGGCAGAAAGTTCTGGGTGGCCGTTCCCAGGGCGCTGACGATAGCCGGGTCGGATTGCAGCGGCGGGGCCGGTCTGCAGGCGGACCTGAAGGTCTTTTTCAGGTTCGGAGTGTTCGGGCAGTCTGCCGTCACCGCCGTCGTGGCTGAAAATACGGTCGGCGTCCAGGGCGTCGCCGCGGTGCGCCCCGACTTCGTGGCCCTGCAGATCGACAGTTGCCTGTCCGACGTGGGCGCCGACGTGGTCAAGACCGGGATGCTGGTCGATTCGGATATTGTCCAGGCGGTTGCTGAACGGCTGCGCTTCCACGACGTGCGGCGGCTGGTCATCGACCCGGTGATGTGCGCCAAGAACGGTGACCGCCTGATAGCGGTTGAAGCGGTCCATACCCTGGTCAATAGCCTGTTTCCGCTGGCGACCGTCGTGACCCCGAATGTCCCGGAGGCCGAGGCCCTGTGGGGCCGGAAAATCCAGTCCGTGATGGACTTCCGCACCGCCGCCGTGGCCATCCGCGCCATGGGCCCGCGCGTCGTCGTCATGAAGGGCGGACACAGCCCGGTAAATCCGGAAGGCGAATCGGTCGATTACGTGCTTTCGGGCGACGACTGGGTTCCGATTTCCGGACCGCGCGGCAGCGACCGCAATACCCACGGGACCGGATGTACCTTCTCGGCCGCCATCGCCGCCCGCATGGCCCGGGGCGACGACCCTGTGACCGCCGTCCGCGTCGCCAAGCAGTACATCACCGAAGCCATCGCCACCGCCCCCGACCTGGGCCACGGCCACGGCCCCGTCAATCACTGGGCGGAGTTGAATCGGTAAGTCCGCAGCAGGCTGTTGATTTCTTGCGCTGGATTGTTCCTGGGCGGAGTGTGCAGATACCGCTGGCGTCACGATATCCCGTGAGGGAAGGTGGGCGACGGACCTAAGGCATCTGATCCAGAAGCACCTTGATTTTAATAGTCAGGTTATGGATGATGATAAATGATGTAAATGACCGTCAAATACCAGAATGCCCCTAGGAGAAATATATGTCGTTCAAAGCGCCGATTTCATTGATTGTCATTCCTGCTGTCGTCTGTTGCGGTTTCGGCTGTATCAAGCCAGAGCCCGCAAGGGATATCATGTCTCATGACATAGTTGTTGGCGATTCGTTAATTGACTCAAGCGATCCCGACTCAGTTGACTGGGACACATTGCTTGACGGTGTAGTCGATGTGAAGCCCGACGACATCTGTGGGCTGGTTGACGCTGATCCAGTGCATGTTGAGGGGCAGCCTTGTGAAGATGAAGGCGAATCATTCTGCATTGAAGAAGGATCTTACGCAAAATTCATCCCGAACTTTTCGATGCAATGTATCCGACCAGGTTTTGTGAGTTGCACCGTTGATCCAGCAAATGCGACCTTGAGTTGGCAGAACTTCGGTTGCGAAAAACTTCTCGACAACTCCGGTTCCGATTGTGGCTCATTGATTGGCTCTGTTAATTGCATCCAAAGCGGTACGGCATCTTCCTGTTGCCCATGGACGGCGCAAACCTACCGTGCAGGAAGCGGAGTTGCATGTTCTAGTGATGAAATCGGGCAATCTCGCTGTGGTCAGGGAGATAACCACAAGGGAGGTCTTCTGCGCACATGCAACTATTTAGGCCAAGCTCAGGCGCTCTATCCCAAGGCTCCTGGTTCCGAGGGACCCAGTTCGGACAAATGCGATTATATATTTGCCGAGTGTCCCTACTGGTATTACTCCGAATTGTGCCCAAAGCTGGAACGTTGCTATCACCCCACGGCCTGCGAGTCAGGGACGAATGAATATGGGGAACCCACTAACGTCTGCGCCAGGGCTT
>Ga0208459_1000987_pt1 | contig 28534 bp, 28 predicted proteins | sample AD_UKC087_MetaG_FD_184433 | JGI IMG/M metagenome (GOLD analysis project Ga0208459, IMG submission 184433) | Active sludge microbial communities of municipal wastewater-treating anaerobic digesters from USA - AD_UKC087_MetaG (SPAdes) (version 2) | ecosystem: Engineered > Bioreactor > Anaerobic >... | reverse complement strand
GTCAGATCTGATTTTGAGCTTTATAAAAAAGAGCGGTCTCTTATGACATTTTCTGATTTAATTTTTTGCGCGAATTCCATTCTTTCTAAAGATATAGCTTTCAGAGAAAAGATGAGACAGCGGTTTAGATATATTTTTGTCGATGAGTTTCAGGATACTTCGGACGATAATTTTCTTCTTTTAAAAAATCTTATGCCGGACGATAGACCTAATCTCTTTGCAGTCGGTGATGACTGGCAGTCCATATACGGCTTCCGCGACGCGAATATCGATTACATGATTCGTCCTCATAAATATTTCCGTTCGGTATCGAAATATTTTCTGACTGTCAATTACCGTTCGCGCCGTGAGATTATCCGTATATCAGAGAGAGCCATAAAAAGAAACAAAAACAGAAGCAGAAAAAAAATCAAATCGGCTTCAGGTAAAGGTGGCGAAATAGTCTTTAAGCGGTATGATTCATGGAAGGATGAAATAGAAATCATCAGGCAGATTCTATCTCAATCGATTGCAGGAACAAACTGTGTTTTATACAGAAACAATTACTATGGCGACAGAATAAAAAAAGAAATCGGTGATTGCTGGGTTTCATTTTCAACGATTCACGGATCAAAGGGTCTTGAATATGATAATGTGATTCTATGCGGAGTTGAAGACGGAGTATTTCCGTGCGCGTTCAATTCGCTTGAAGAAGAACGCAGACTCCTTTATGTCGCGCTGAGCCGTGCGAAGGAAAAGCTCTTTATTCTGTATAAAAAAACCGAAAGCATAGAGCCTTTATTTATCCGTGAGATTACCTGACTTATTTTCGTTTGATGAAAGTCTTGTCATCAGTTTTCCGCAGCATTGCGGAATAGAATCATCCTTGGATATTCTTGATGTTTTTTTGCAGATATCGCATACATAAGTATAAAATTCCATTTAAGCCCCGCATAATAATATTTGACCTCAATAAGAACATTTATACATTGATTATTTTAAAGAAATAAATCAATAATTTTTTAAAGGTGCGAATGAAAACTAAAGTTATGTTTGTGTGTCTTGGAAATATATGCCGTTCTCCGATGGCTGAAGCTGTTTTTAATCATCTTGCCGCAGAAAAAGGAATGTCGGATTCCGTAAAAGCATCATCAAGCGGAACGGCTGGATATCATGAAGGCGGAAACGCGGATCATAGAACAATTAAAACGCTACGTTCTCACGGGGTGCCGATCAATCACACTGCTCATAAAATTACAAAGGCCGATATCGCCGGATATGATTTGATCTTTGCGATGGATTCGGAAAATCTTTATAATGTTGAAAGAATTGCATCAGATGCTGATAGAAAAAAGATTATGCGTTTCCGTAAATTCGATCCGAAAGGAGAGGGTGATGTGCCCGATCCGTATTACGGAAGCGAAACCGATTTTGAAATAGTATATGAAATGTGTCTGCGTACCTGTGAAAAAATAATCGGGCACATAATGAAAGACAATGAATAGTATAAGACCGGTTATTAAGGATATTTTCGGCGCGTCAGCCGAAGTGAAATCTTTTACCCCCGTTTCGGGCGGTTCGATAAGCGGGTCGTATTTTGCAGAAATAAATAACGGCAAAAGTTTATTCATAAAAAAGAACAGAGTAAGTCCGGAAAACTTATTTAAATGCGAAAGAAACGGACTTGCAGCTCTTAAATCTTCCGGGGCGAGGGTGCCCGAGGTTTATAAGGTTTTTATTGATGCAGGGCATCAGTATATAGTCATGCAGTATATTGAAAGAACTTCTCAATCAAAATCTTCTGATTATAATTTCGGAAAGGAGCTTGCTGAACTTCACGCGAAAGATGCCGGAGATAAATACGGTTTTCATGAAAACAATTATATCGGGGCAAACCGTCAGTTTAATGATTATTCGTCATCATGGGTTTCGTTTTTCGGTAATATGAGGCTCGGTCATCAGCTGAAGCTCGCGCAGTCAAATAATTATTTTACGGATCATGAAGTAAGTTTATTTTTCAGCCTGATTGAAAAGCTCGAAAGTTTTATTCCGGAAGATAAACCTTCACTGATTCACGGTGATCTTTGGGGCGGCAATTATATAAATTCCTCTGAAGGATGTTATCTGATAGATCCTGCGGTTTATTTCGGTTCAAGGGAAGCTGATATTGCGATGACTGAATTATTCGGCGGTTTCTCGAATGATTTTTATAAAGGCTACAATGATGTCTTTCCTTTGGATAGGGGATACCGGGAAAGGAAAGATATTTATAATCTCTATCATGTTCTCAATCATCTTAATCTTTTCGGATTGTCATACAAGAACCAGGCTTTGAGTATTGCGAAAAGATATGTTCTCTAATTAACTCTTGATATTTCAGAAAGAACATTCTTTAAATAGGTTTTGTCATCATAGTCAAGATTAAGTGTTAACTCTTTTAAAAAATATTCAGCCTTTGTGATGTCAGAAAGAATCAGTGAATCGTACGCTGTTTTTCTTACCTGCGGATTTTTGTCTGATGTAAATGCTGCAATCTTGTCAAAAAGTTCAGGGTTTCTCATATTGCCTAGATGTTCAATCGCTATCTGGCGTATCGCGGGATTATCGTTTTCGGAAAGAAGAGTCATCAGACTGAAAATTTCATCATCATCAATTTCACTCAAAACTTCAGCCGCGAGAAGTGCAGCGGAATTGTTTTTTTCGAGAAGCCGCTTCATGTGAGGGATTATAGTTTTCCCCATTCCTATCAATGTGTTCTCAATGCTGGTAAGATAGAAAAGCGATATTCCCGAATCTATGCTAGTTTCGATTATAGACATAATTGCCGGGATATATTTGCCGCTGTCTATAAGTATCGCGCCTGATGCGGCGTTTCTCACGTTTGCGTCGGAATCGTTAAGCAAAGAAACAATTTTTGCTCTATCAATGTTTTCAAAAGAAGAATACATTCTGCATGCGAACATGCGTATTTCCTCGTCCGGCGATGAAAGAGCGGATTCGATCAAAGGCAGCATGATCTTGTTGGTTGCTGAAAAAGAGAGTGCGTCGAGCTTTGCGCGTTTATCAAGTGAAGGGTAAAGTTTTTTTAATGTGTTTTCAAATAAGGTTTTGTCTTCAAACGCTTCTTCAAATCTTCCGGTTAAAATCATTGCCGTCATGTATTCGTCGTCATTCATCGGTATTGATGAAGAAAGAAGTATCTCAGCCGCGGCCCTTCTGAAAAACATTCCTTCGTCGTTTAATAGAATATCTTTGAGAACAGGAGTCGCTTTGAGTTTGTCTATTTTAACCATGGCGCTCATGGCATTAAGTCGTGAAGGATGAAAACGGTTTCGTGCGGTTTTTGAAACGAGCGGAAATGATGAAGTATATTTAATTTCACCGAAAAAAGAAATGATGTCGTCCGTATCAAGAGGAACATCAAGAAGAAAGAGGAAATCGCCGCTTGCTGTATTGTGAGGAAGTATCGGAATGAAAAAATGAATATCTTTTGCAATCGCCGATAAATATTTTTTAAGTGCTGAAATAAGAAAATCCTGAAAAGGCGAAAGCGCATGAATAATTTCGCGTTTCTGGTCTACTGAGATATTCTGTTTGAATGCAAAAATTTCGATTAAGGCGCACGCTGCATCGAAGGATCCGGTTTGAGAGATTCTGCGGCAGGCGTTTGAAAAAGCGTTTTTTCTCCGTCCAAGCGCCGCAGATTTATAATAATTTATTTTAAGCGAATCGAACAATCAGTCTCCTATGTCGAATATTCCGCGTTGATTTTCACGTAATCAACCGAGATATCGCTCGTCAGATACATGAATGAAGAATCTCCTGCGTTCAGTTCAACCGTAACTCTGAATTCCTTTTTCTTCATAACGGATTCGAGATCTTTTTTGTCGAAATTGAGAGGTGCTCCGTTTTTGAATATCATCATATCATCGAAGCTGATCGACATTTTCTGCGGATCAAATTCTGCCCCGGAATAACCCGCTGCACAGGCGACTCTTCCCCAGTTGGGATCGCTTCCGAAAAAAGCCGTCTTGACTAGAAGAGATTCTGCGATTTCTTTTGAGCACTTCTTTGCATCTTTTGCAGTCTTTGCGCCGTTTACGAGAATTTCAACGCATTTGGTAGCGCCTTCTCCGTCTGTTACGAGCTGTTTTGAAATATCGAAAAGAACTGCATATAGAGCTTTTTCAAATTCTGCAAGGTCGTTATTCTTGAGATTATCATCTGAAACCGGAGAAAGTATTATCGCGGTGTCATTGGTTGACATGTCTCCGTCGATTGTGATTGCGTTGACGGTTTTATCTATGGTCTCTGAAAAAATTCTGTCGAGATCATTTTTTGCGATCGGTGCGTCGGTTACTGAAAAGCAAAGAAGTGTAGCCATGTTGGGAGCGATCATTCCAGCTCCTTTTGCGGTAGAAGCGATTTTAAAACTTCCTTTTGATGTTTCAAAACTGTAACAGCAGAATTTAGGTACCGTGTCCGTCGTCATTATCGCTTTTGGAATTTCCTTTCCGTTTTCAGGCGAAAGTGCGGCAGTCAAAGAATTTATTTTAGCTGATATTTTCTCGTATGGAAGCTGAACGCCGATGATTCCGGTTGAACAGTTGAGAATGGATCCTGCTTCCGCGCCGATTCCGTTTGCGGTTTCGGCAGTGAGTTTGACTGCGGTTTCATAACCCTGATCTCCCGTGCAGGCATTCGCGTTTGTGGAATTGATGAGAATTCCCCTGATTTTGTTGTCTTTTCTTTCACGGCAGAGTTTTACCGGAGCAGCGAAAACTTTGTTAGTTGTAGTTACAACTGCCGCATTACAGTCTTTGTCTGCCGAAATCAGACAAAGATCGAGCCGGTTTGCGAATCTGATTCCGCATTCAATAGCCGAATATTTATATCCCCGGACGAGTTCAAGTCCGCCTTCTAATTTTTTCATATTGATTCTTAATTCCTATTTCCCGGATTTTATTTCGTCCCAGATTTTTGAATATTTCTTGTTGTCTTCTCCGAGATCGACGATAGTTTCTGATTTTTTCATCACGGCATCAGACGGCTTAAACGCAGGATTGTTAAGCGTTTCTTTATCCATAAGTTTGAGAGCTTCTGAGTTTGGAGACATGTAGAAAACAAATTCCATGTTTTCCGCGCATATTTGCGGATCGTGGCAGAAGTTTATAAATTCGTATGCAAGATCGATATTTTTAGAATCCTTCATTATAACGAAATCGTCTGATGAATAAGATGTTCCTTCAGCCGGATAAAAGAATCCTATATTTTCATTTTCTTCTATTATCTGCAAAATGTCTCCGCTGTACTGCTGAACGATAAAAAATTCGCCCGAATCAAGACCGCGTTTGGCTTCATCAACGTCAAACTTCGCGATATTTTTTTTCCATTTCAGAACGAGTTCTTTTGCTTTCTGAAGTTCGGATTCATTGCGGCTGTTGTAGCTGTAACCGAGCTGTTTAAGAGCCGCGCCTATTACTTCTCTCATATCGTTTAACAGGGTAGTACGTTTTGAGTAATCTGCTGATTCAAATATGCTCCAGCTTTCTTTTGGAGAAGCAACCTTCTGTTTATTGTAACCGACACCCGTGAAACTCATCATGTAAGGAACGCTGTAATTCATGGCTGAGTCGGGTTTCGATTTTATGATTTCTGCGTCAATATTTTTGATATTAGGAAGTTTTGCTTTGTCGATAGGTATAATCATGTTTTCCTTGTTCATGACTTCAGCCATATAGCTTGTCGGGATGATGATGTCGTAACCGGTTGCGCCGGATTTGATCTTTGCATACATTGACTCGTTTGAGTCAAAATAGTCCACGATGATTTTGCAGTTGAATTTTGATTCGAAAGCGGAAACTATTTCCGGTTTGATATAATCCGCCCAGTTGTAAATGTGAAGTTCCTTTTTGTTTTTGCCGGCGCAGGATATTGATAATGATACTGCTAAAAGGCTTAAAACGGCAAATGTTATTTTTTTCATAATTTACTCCAGTTTAAAAATCAGCCCGGAATTCGAAAGAACATAGGCAAACAGAGTACAAATATGTACAAGGCTCTTCATTGGCAAGAAAATTTCTCTACAGGCGCTAATTTCTTTCCATTCTCTCGCGGAGTATTTCTTTAACTTCTGATATGTCGGACGAAGCTTTTTCCAGTCCTGAACTGATGCTTTCAATTTCATGAAAGCTTTCTATCAGAATATCAGTTTGTTCCGCAAGATTCTCGAATACTGTTCTGAGATCATCTGAATAAGGAACGATTTTCTTAACTTCTTCCTGTGTTCTTTTCGCAAGATTTTTTACTTCACCTGCGACAATACCGAAACCGCGTCCGGCATCACCGGCACGGGCAGCTTCTATTGAAGCGTTAAGCGCAAGAAGATTTGTCTGCATCGAAATTTCGTTGATCGCGCTCGTTATCGGCGTGAATTTGTCCGAGATTGATGAAGATTTTTTCATTTCGTCGCCGAGCTTTGTCAGGCTGTCTTTTTCTTTCGAAGAAAAAAGTTTAATCTTTTCGATCATTCCTTCTATATTGCTGTTTTCTATATCGCGGACTGCGTTTTGAACAGCTTCGATGCTCTTTGCGCTGTCTTCTTTTTCGGCGAGCATCATGAAGTGTTTATAGTAATGGCAGTTTTCTGCTTTGTTCAGTCCGTTGAAAACAGCCAGTGCCATTTTTTCACAGCTTCCGTATCCGCATGCTGAGCAGTTATACATATCTTTTTCAGAATGCTTCATCATAGAAGCGTAAACGGAAGAGAGTTCGCGCTGACTTGGAATTTTGGATGTGTTGTTCTGCGCGAGATTTTCATATTTTCTGCCGTAGAGATTTTTCTTCCAGAACTTGTCGATTGTGTGTTTGAGTTTCCGCTTTCCTGAAAAAGATGAACTGTATCTTTTTTTCATGTCATTTTTTCTTTCAGAGATAAGATGTTCAATGCGGTCAAGATTCGCGTGCCTGTTCGGTGTTCCCGGACCGCCGTTGCATCCGTGTTCGCAGTTCAGGCAGTCAACGAGAAGCGGTGCGGTTCCGTTTGAAAGAGAATCTGCAAGAGAGTCAATATATGCGTAAATTGTGTTCGTTCCTTCAATTTTGCGCGAAACTTTTCCTATGCCGGGATGCTCTCTTTCTGCGGTTTCAAGTAGCCCGCCTGGTGATGAAAAAACAACAGCGCGCTCTGCAGGCGGATTATCATAGTCGGTTTTTGGATAGTTATCCAGATTTATTCCGGTATTATCAATATGCTCTATTAATGAGTTGCAGGTCACGTTAAATATTTCTCCGGAAAATCCGAGTTCATCAAATTCGCGTCTTTTGGCAAGACAAGGGCTTATTACAAGTATTTTATGCTGTGAATATTCAGGATAAAATTCACGGATCATTTTTACGGTATGCATCATCGGGCTGTCTGCCGGTGCAAGATGTTCAAGAAGTTCGGGATGATAAATTTCTATGTAGCTGACAATCGCCGGACAGGGCTGGGATATAACCAGACGGGGTTTGTCATTTTTTACATGCTCAAGATAAGTTTTGACTGTGAGTTCCGCTCCGAAGCTGACGTCGAAAACCGCAGATATTCCGGATGATTTTAGATATCCGTTTAGATTGAGATACCTGCCTGGAAAAGCGGCGGCTGAAGCCGGAGCAGCGATAGCTATCATTTTATCTTTTCTGCTTAATGATTTTTGGAACAACTGAAAATCATCGATTCCAGAGCGCGCATCATGCGTACAGTAGTCAAGACAGCTGCCGCATCCTATGCACAGATTGTGATTTACTTTTACATATTCGCCGCTTCCGTCGTTGCACATTTTGACAGGACATGCGGTGATGCAGGCGTGGCAGTTGACGCATTTATCTTTATCGACATTTATTACCGGAATTAATTCAGCCATCATAACCCCTCTTTGGAAACGCCGTATGCGTGCTGGTCTGTAAGTGAAAACTGGCGGCGTTACAGCCAAAAAATGATATTGATTATGATAGCAGAATTCTTTTTATATAGCAAGAAAAGAATCGTTTATGTTTAAATGGTGAAATTGAAATAATCGTATGCGGTGTTTTTTGTGAAACCGCATTTGCTGTAAAGATTTTTTGCCGCGTCATTCTCCATTTGCGTGCATAATGTAATTCGCGCAGCTGAGTTTTCCTTTGCAAACCCGATTGATTTATTTATAAGAGCTTCGGCAATTCCTTTTCTGCGGAATGAAACGTTAACAAAGAGATCATTGAGGTAATAAGTGCGTTTCATCGCGACTGATGAGAATGACGGATAAAGCTGAACGAATCCGCACATTATGTTTTCTTCAAAAGCGGTGAAAATTGCCGAGTCATTTTTTGTAAGTCTTTCACTGATGAAACCGCATGCGGATTCCATGTCGGAATTCTGACCATAGAATATACGGTAGTCGTTGAAGAGTACTGAAAGCTCATCACAATGACCCGCGTTGCATTTAATTATCTGCAGCATTAATAATCCTCTTTTACTTGACTTAATCTATGGCTGACTGATATTAAATCAATTCATCCCGTTAGCGGATATGAGTCAATCTTTTTAGGCGCGTAATATAATGAATTCCAGACAGTTTTTTAAATCATTCGGAAAAGAAGCGGCCGTAAAAATATATCTTTTTATAGGCGAGGAAGAAGGAGAGAAAGAACGCGCCCTTTCAATGATTTTATCATCTTTTCCGAAGGGTCAGAAGATAGGGCGGTTTCACGCTGAAAGCGGAGAGATTGTTGCGGCTGCTGAAGTTCTTCTTCAGCAGGATATGTTTTCTGAAGCGAAGGTTTCGGTAATTTACGGCGCTGAAAAACTTATTAAAAAAACTGATATAACTTTGATAAATGAAATACTCGACTCAGATTCTTCGGGAACAATAATTCTCATGTCTTCTTCCAGCACTGTTCCTGCTTATATGAAAAAACGTAAAGATTTTGTTGAGGTAATGTTCTGGAGAATGTTTGAAAGCGATCTTCATGCTTACGGCGCAGAACGTTTCCGTGAAGCAGGAAGATTTGCGTCGAAGGATGTTCTTGCCGCGATAACGAGTCTCACCGGGCGCGATTTTGCGAAGTTTGATGCTGCTGTGGATAAAATTTTAGCTTATAATGATTCAAAAAATATAGCCGTTGAAACTGTTGTTGCAGTTGTGGCGGATGAAAAAGAAGTGAAAATATTTGATTTTATAAATTCGCTTTTTCTCGGGAAAAAAGATGCACTTTATCTGCTGAGCAAGGTTCTCGGAAGCGGAATGCACGAGCTTCAGATTTTTGCTTTTATTTGGAAAGAAGCGGAACGTATTGAGAAATACGTGTCATTGAAAAAAAGCGGAATGAGTGATTCGGATATTGCCGATTCTATCGGCGTGTCGGCATCCGGAAAGGATGAATTTCTGATGAGAGCCAGGCGTTTTGACGAGGCAAAAATAAAAAAAGTTTTTATCTCGCTCGGCAATGCTGACTCCGCCGTGAAAGGCTGGCAGATCGTTTCCGATCATGAGACAATTGTTCTTAATCCGCTTGTTGAAATAGTCGAAGCCGCTTTATTCTGAAATTTCTATTTTCTTTAGTGCGTTTACTAGATTTTCAGGAAGGGCAATCAGTTTTTTTGTTTTGATATCTATTGCAACCATTTCAATTTCGCAGAACACCGCATTCTTCCCGTCTTTCTTTATGATGTAATCCCATACGAAACTCATTTTTGATATTTTTTTTGCGCGGACGGATACTTCGGCTTTATCGAACATCACGAGCTGATTACGGTATTTGATCGACACATCTCTGAGAACCAGCCCGAATGGTGATTCTCCGGTGACGCGGATTGAATTTTCCCTTAGGAATGCCGCACGGGCGCGCTCGCAGAAATAAAGCGCTTTGGGATGGTGAATGATTCCGTAGCAGTCTACGTCTTCAAATTCTACTGTGATACTGTGAATGAATTCAGCCAATGATTTCTCCAATAACTTCGATGAGTTTTTTTATTTCCTGCATTGAGCCTACTGAGATACGCACGTACTGATTCTGAATGTCGCCCTTAAAGTAACGTATCAGTATCATTCTTTCTTTAAGTTCGAGATATAGTTTTTCGGACGGAAAAGAAGCGTGTTTGGTGAAAACGAAATTTCCTTTTGAAGGAACAATTTCAAAACCAAGTGCTTCGAGCCGTTCTTCGAGATACTCCTTGTTGTTGCGGAGCATCTGCATGTTATACTTGAATCCCTTCTGGTCTTTGAGGGCCGCGAGTGCGCCGGCAAGAGCAAGTCTATCGATATTATATGAATCTTTAAGTTTCAAAAATCCCTGTATTATATCCGGGTTTGCGATTGCCAGACCGACACGAAGCCCTGCTAGAGAATATGACTTGGAGAAAGAACGTGTGACTATAAGGTTATCGTATTTGAGAACCATATCGACAGCGCTTCCTCCGTAAAAATCAACATAAGCTTCATCGATGACAAGAAGCCCCTTGAATTTCTGAAGAAAATCCCCGATCTGTTTCACGGTAAGGGATGTTCCTGTGGGATTGTTCGGAGAAGTAAGAATTATGAGATCATATTTTTTCTTTAGAAACAAATCAAGGTCGTAATCGAAGTTATCTGTGAGTGGTACTTTTTCATAATTGATGCCGTTGGCTTCAGCCATTGTGTAATATAGAGAATATGAAGGATAAGCGAAAGCCGCGAGACCCGTTTTTTCGATAAAACCTCTGAATAACAGCGTAAAGATTTCATCAGATCCGTTTGAAACAAAAATATTATTTTCTGAAAATGATCCGCCGAGCAGTGATGCCATTTCTTTTCTGAGAGGATCGGCATTCGGGTTCGGATATTTACGCAGAGATCCGTCGCAGGCGTTTTTTATGGCTTCAAGTACCGGAGGCGTCGGAGGGAAAGGCGATTCGTTGGTATTGAGTTTGATGAACTGCTCGATGTTGTCGGGCTGTTCTCCGGGAAGGTATTCCGTCATAGCTTGAAGCGTCGAATTCCAGTATTTCATATTGCTCACCTTTAATCATGCCGATTTTCATTTTTGCTCCGTGTTTGTCAAATAAGTTATGATTATATAAACAGCTTGAAATATTCGTAACATTACCGTAGTGTTGATTTCTAATACAGTATTGGAGAATTTATGAAAAAATATTTAATATTTCCGGCGCTTTTAATCGCGCTTAATATTTTGGCGGCTGATGATGAGACTGCGAGCAAAATTATTTCCGTGAAGTCATATCAGAATCAGTCGCTCATAGTAAGAGAAACCGAGGTTGAACTGAAGAAGGGAGAGAATACCGTCGTTCTTACATCTCTTCCGAAAGGTCTTTTTGACTGGTCGGTTAAATCTTCCCTGCCGAAAAATTTTGAAGGCAAAATTGTAACAGTATCAGTCGAACAGAAGATGCTTGTAGAAAGATTCCAGAAAAAAGTTCAGGATATTGAAGACAAGCTTAAGGAACTCGCAAAACAGGATCAGCAGTATGTTGATGATCTGGCATCTCTAAAAACTCAGGAGGATTTCGTCGGTTCGGTTTTGAATTTTACGAACATTAATGCCTCCAAGGAGCTTCAGACGCGCATTCCTCAGGTTAAAGTATGGGATGATACCCTGACATATTGCGTATCAAAGAAAAAAGAAATAGCCGCACGCAGACGTCAGATTGAATCAGCGCGCGAGGAATTGGGCAAGGAAATTCAGAAATGGGAGTTTGAACTGATTCAGATCGCGGGAGACAGTTATTATTCAAATTACCAGCTTCTCAATAATGCCCGCAATAAAAATGTGCAGAACATGATGGTTCAGCAGTACGCTGATTCGAATGTGTATTATTCAAGAACAAAATCGATTTTAAAAAATCCTACTCAGGGAACCGATATAGAAAAAAGAATAGTGCTGACTGTTTTTTCTGCCCGAGCAGCAAAAGCCAAGATAGAATTCAGCTACATGATTCCGAATACAAGCTGGAATATGATTTATGACATCCGAGGAAGCCGTGATAACGGCAAGGTCGATCTGACTGTTTACGGCAATGTGTATCAGAAAACCGGCGAAGACTGGAAAGACGTTAAACTCTTTCTTTCAACAGGTGCTCCGTCGAATAATATCGTTTCACCTTATTTTAATCCATGGTATCTTGATATTATAGAAGAAAGAAATTATGATAAAGAGGATGAGTATGTAAGCGCTAAATCTGCAAAGAAAGCAGAACGTCCGATGGCGCTAGCCAAACAGGATTATGCAGATTCGGTCCAAGAAGAGAAAGTTCCGGAAACCGCTATCCGTGAAACCGGCGCATTCATGGAAATAGAACTTCCGCTGACTCAGAGCATATTGTCATCAGATAAACATCAGAAAAAGCTGATTAAAGATTATTCTTTTTCTGCAGGAAAGTCGCTCGGATTGAATTTTGAGCTTTATCTTTGGCAGAGCCGTGAAGCTTTTATAACAGCAGAGATAACTAATTCGACTGAGATACCTTGGCTTCCTGGAGAAGCTCAGATATTTCTTGAAAATGAATATATGGGGAAGATGAATCTTCCGTATATCCCTTCCGGCAAAAAAGAAACCGTAGTTCTCGGAGCCGAACCGCGGATAGCTGCAGAAAAAACTTTGGTTAAAAAATTTGAGGATACTAAAGGAGTTTTCGGCGGAAAAAGACGAATAGTATATTCGTATAAAATAACTGTTGAAAACAACATGAAATCGCAGAATAAAATTATTCTCCGCGACAGAATTCCTGTTTCGCTGAATCAGAAGATATCAGTTGAAATTAAAAATGCTTCGCTCGAACCTTCCGCGAAAGAACCGGTTGACGAAACTGTTTATTCTCAGGGGCAGAGAAAATATATTCTGGATTTAAAGCCGGGCGAAAAGAAAACCATTACCTATGAAGTTGTTGTTTCGTTTGATAAAGAACAAAATGTAAGCGGACTTGAATAATTCAGGAAATCCATTTATGATCCGTTTTAACGGCTTTTCTTAGCATGGAAATATAATCAGCGCGGGGAATAAATTCCCCGCCCATGCTTTCCATATGATCCGTGTGAACCTGTGAATCAATGAAAAGAAAATCTTCGTTTTCAAGCTTGCGGGTCAGGCTAATCAGCGCGAATTTAGAAGAGTTGCTTTCTCTTGAAAACATCGATTCGCCGAAAAAAGCTTTGCCGATTGAAACGCCGTAAAGTCCCCCTGCGAGTTTGCCGTCCTTCCACGATTCAACTGAATGCGCGAAACCCAGCCTGTGAAGGTTTACGTAGGCATCAATCATGTCGTCCGTTATCCATGTCCCTTCGATCCTCATATCCGCGCATGCTGAAATAACTTCTTCAAATGCCGTATCATATCTGACTTCAAATACTTTGCGGTTAATAATCTGCCGCATCGTTTTCGATACTTTGATTTTGTCCGGAAAAAGAACAAACCTGGGATCTGGCGAATGCCATAGTATCGGATCGTTTTCGTCGAACCACGGAAAAATTCCCGATGAATATGCTTCGATAAGACGTTCGGCGGAAAGGTCTCCCGCGAACGCAAGGAGACCATGTTTCGGAGCCTTGAGCGGATTTGGGAAAGCCGGATCTATATCAAGATTTTTTATCATTTGATTCTGTAAAAATAAAGTTTTCGTTTCTAAAATCAACAGTCAGTTTTCCGCCTTTTGAAAGCTTCCCGAAAACTGTAAGTTCCGCGGCAGTCTTAATAATTTCATTTTTTATTACACGTGAAATTTCTCTCGCGCCCATTTCTTCGGAGTAACCGCGCGCGCATATTTCTTCAACGCATTGCTCTGTAAATTCTATTGTAATTTTTTTCTTTTTAAGACGTGCAGTAAACTGATCAAGATTTTTTTTCGCGATGCGCAATGCCATTTCTTTGTCAAGGGCGTTGAACCTGATAACCGAGTCTATACGGTTTCTGAATTCAGGGGAGAATATTTTTTTGAGAGCATCATCAACCGCGCCGGTGTTGTTTTTTCCTGAAAATCCGATTGTCTTTTTTTCAAGATCGCGCGCGCCGGCGTTTGAAGTCATGATGATGATTGTATTTCTGAAATCGGCTTTGCGTCCGCTGTTGTCTGTGAGCGATGCGTAGTCGAGAATCTGAAGCAGTGTGTTGAAAATATCCTCATGAGCTTTTTCGATTTCATCAAGAAGAAGAACCGCGTGAGGTGTGCGGCGTACTGCTTCAGTAAGAAGGCCGCCTTCTTCATAACCGACGTAGCCCGGCGGCGAACCGATAAGTCTGGCGACGGAATGTTTTTCCTGATATTCGCTCATGTCAAAACGGTGAAGCGTGAGAGAAAGATATTCCGCAAGCTGTTTGGCGAGTTCAGTCTTCCCAACGCCGGTCGGCCCAACAAAGAGCATTGATGCAACGGGTTTCTTTTCTTCGGAAAATCCGGCGCGTGATGAAATTACTGCGCTTGAAATTTCTTCTATCGCTTTATCCTGACCGAAAATCAAACCTGAAAGATGAGCATTGAGGTTTTTTAGCTTATCCGATTCGTTCGTTTTTACGGCTTCTTCTGAGATATTGTACGAGCGGCTCATAGTTTTTATAATATCAGAGGGATTGATAACAGCTCGTTCGGTTGTTTTGTTTTTTATAGCAGCTGAAGCTCCGGCTTCATCAATGACGTCAATTGCCTTGTCGGGAAGCTTGCGTTCGGCAATATATTTTTCAGATAGTTCAACAGCTGTACGAAGTGCTCTGTCCGTGTATGCTACATTGTGGTGATCCTCGTATCCTTTCTTGATCCCCTGAAGTATTTTGTACGCGTCTTCAGTGCTGACTTCATCAATGTCGATCTTGGTGAATCTGCGGAGAAGCGCTCTGTCTTTTTCAATTGTCTTTCTGAATTCTTCAAACGTTGTTGAACCGATAACTCGGATCTTTCCTCCGGCTAGAGCCGGTTTTATGATGTTGGAAATGTCGAGATGTCCGCCTGATACAGATCCGGCTCCTACGATGGTGTGAATTTCATCGATGAATAGAATTGAGTTTTTCTCGGCTTCGATTTCGTTTAAAAGTTTTTTCAAGCGGTCTTCAAAGTCGCCTCTGAATTTTGTTCCGGCAAGAAGTGCGCCGACATCAAGAGAGAAAATCTTTGCCGACTGAAGAACTGATGGAACATTAGATGAAGCAATTCTGAGGGCGAGTCCTCCGGCGATAGCAGTTTTCCCGACGCCGCTTTCTCCGACGAAAATGGGATTGTTTTTGAAGCGCCTGCAAAGAACATGAATCGTTTTGTCGAGAATGTCCTCTCTTCCGATCAGGGGGTCAATCTCTCCGCGTGAGGCTTTTGCCGTGAGTTCTTCGGTGAATTTCGAGAGAACTGATTTTGAAGTAGGAACTTCTTTTATTTTTTCTTCAGCGCTTTCTGCCTCATTGTCTTCTGGAAAGCCGTTTTCTGTAACAGCGTTTAATATGTCGAGTTTTTCAACGCCTTGCTTTCTGAAAAGGTATGCGGAATATGATTCATTTTCATCGAATATTGAAGCTAAAATATCGCCAAGATCAATTTCTTTTTTCTGTGAAGATATAACGTGAGAATAGGCTCTTTCGAAAATATTCTGAAGGGAAAATGTTTGAACCGGATTGGATGAATTTTCACCCGGTTCAAATTTTTCTTTGAGAAAATTGTTTAGCTCCGTTCTCATTATTTCAGTATCGCACCCGGCAGTTTCTAATAAAGTATTTGCAGAATCGAAATGAAGCGCGGCATAAAGCACATGTTCAGGTGAAATATATTCGTGCTTGCGGTATTCTGCTTCCTTGAATGCCGATTGAAGAATCAGGCTCAGTTCGGTATTGATATTCATGCTTCCTCTATTCTACAGCGTAATGGAAAACCATTTTGCTTGGCGGCATTTTTAACCTGCATTACTTTCGTTTGAGCTATGTCATAGGTATATATCCCGCATTCCCCGAAACCGCCCCGGTGAATATCAAGCATAATAGCGGTTGCTTCCTCTGCTGATTTGCGGAATACCCTCATCAGAATCTCAACGACAAACTCCATTGAAGTGAAATTGTCATTCAGCATAATTACTTTGTACATAGAAGGTTCTTTTATTTCTGTTTCTTCGAGAAATCCTGTTGAACTTTCAGAAGAATGCTGGTTATTGCTCATTGTTCCGTCCGGTTAAAATCATTACTTTATTCTTAAAACATTATTTGAATCTGATTAATAATAACAATTTCAGCCGGATATTGTCAACTATATTGGCGGAACAAGACATCTTGAAATTTTTCTTCTTGACAGTTTTTGTTTTTAGCGGAATGGAAATTACATGATGATATTGAAAATGGAAAGAATACTATTTGCCGCAATATTTATACTAAACGCAAATTGTGCGCGTGATCCGGAATATTTTCCAAAGGAGAACTGGAGAAGCTCAAAACCGGAAGCTCAGGGTCTTGATTCGAAAAAAATTTCTGATATGATCAGAGTTTTGCGAGATAATGATAAAGTTCATTCTGTTGTAATAATACGAAACGGATTTATTGTCACCGAAAAATACTTTGAGGAATATGATCGTGATACAAAAGAGAATTTAGTTTCGGTTACGGACAGTGTCGTTTCTCTTTTAACCGGTGTTGCTATTGAAAAAGGGAAATTTGATAACACGAAGCAAAAAATAGATTCTTTTTTTGATCTTAAAAAATATTCCAATTCAAGTTTGAAAAAGAATGAGATTACAATTGAAAAACTTTTAACCATGACTTCCGGAATTGATTGGAAGTGGAGGCTTGATCCGGCTAACACCTCACACATGATTCTTTCCGGCGATTCTATGAGATATGTTCTTGATTTTCCGATTGAAGAAAACCTTCCGGAGCGTTATAATTACTGTTCTGCGAATTATCAGATTATTTCAGGATTACTAACGAAGGCATGCGGCGAAAACATTTCAGCATTTTCTGATAAGAATCTTTTTTCTTTGATCGGAATAAAGAACTATGTGTGGCTTGCTGATTCAAAAGGTGTAAACTGGGGCAGCTTCGGTCTTTATCTGCGGCCGGTTGATTTGGCAAAAATCGGTTATCTTATTTTAAAAAAGGGGAAATGGAAAGACAAACAGATAGTATCTTCCCGATGGATTGAAGAATCGTTGAAACCTCGTGTAAAATGCAATTATTTTCCTGATGATACTGCTTCATACGGCTATGGCTGGTGGACAGAACCTTTTGGATTTTCAGCTAAGGGTTGGGCCGGAAATTATCTTTTTGTATTACCTGATTATGACATGGTGATAGTGGTTACTGGTGAAACCAGATATTTTGTATTTGATCAATTTTCTAAACAGCCTGTATCATTTTGGGGAGAGCTCCGTGACGGACCGACGAAAAGCTATGTCGCTGAAGTCGTTTCGACGATGCTTCTGCCGGGAATATCAAAAAAGTGATTGTTTGTTCTGAAACTAATTTTCCATTAGAATTTTCACGGCTGCGAAACAGTGGATGCCGTTTTATATTTGTAGTAGACTACGAAATGAAAAGCTTGATTCTCTGTCCGACTGATGAATGTGCTTTGAACGGCATTTTTTATTACGTTCGCGGTGAAACCAATGCTTCTTTCGATACGGAAATAAAGGCGGATATTATGAGCATTTTCCCGCCGGATTACGCGGAATACAATTTTGCTTTTGAAAAGGTTATGAAGAATATTGTTTCTGGAAATTCATATCTTTCAAATTTGACATTCCGATCCGAAATTGAAACTCAAAACTCTTTGGATGATATTTTTATTTCATCATCAGCTCCTTATAAACTTTTAATTCGTGATAAGTTCACAGTTTTTTCACCGGAAATATTTGTAAAAATAAACGGGAAGGAAATAAAGACTTTTCCGATGAAAGGTACTATTTCTTCGGATTATCCCGATTCTCTAGAAAAGCTTATAAATGATGAAAAAGAGCAGGCTGAACATTTGACAGTTGTGGATCTCTTGCGTAATGACTTGGGGATAGTCTGCGAAAATATCAATGTGGAGCGATACCGTTATGCTGAGAAAATATCATTTAATGACGGAGGTATTTTTCAGACGAGCTCTGAAATAAAAGGTATTCTTCGGAATGAATACTATGAAGACTTCGGAAATCTTTTACTTCAGATTCTTCCGGCAGGTTCGGTGACCGGTGCTCCCAAGAAAGAGACAATTTCAATACTTAAAGGTGCTGAAAATTATGACCGCGGTTTTTATACCGGCGTATTTGGTATTTGTGAAGGAGATTATCTTGACAGCTGTGTTATGATCCGCTTTATAGAAAAGAAAAAGGATAAACTATATTTTAAAAGCGGCGGCGGGATTACCGTTTACAGTAATCCTGAAAAGGAATATGAAGAACTCATTAGAAAAATATCCATTCCGATTCATAGAGACAGTTAGAATAGAAAATGGAATTCTCTGTAACTTTGAATCGCATAATGCGCGTATAGCTTCTACTTTTGCAAAGTATTTTCCGCTCAGTGATCCTTTTGTAATTAAGGACATTCAACTTGATTCTGTTCCGGTAAAGGGCAAATATAAACTAAGAATAGTTTATTCCGGAGATGATCGAAATATTTCTGTTGAAAAATATGCAGTAAAAAAAATTCGTTCTGTATTGGCAGTTGAATGTAGTGACGCAGAATATTCTTTTAAACATGAAGACCGTTCGTTGTTTTCTTTTTTAAAGAATAATGATTTTGATGAAATAATTGTTTTAAAAAAGGGTATGGTTACTGATTCATCTTTTTCAAACCTTGCATTTTATGATTCGGGAAAATGGTACACTCCTGAAAAATTTCTTCTTAATGGAACTATGCGGCAGAAACTCCTGGCTGATAAAATTATTTATGAAAAAAAGATTCCGGCAGAAGATATAAAAAAATATGAGAAAATATCCTTTATAAATTCAATGCTTGATCTTGGTGAAAGCTGTATAGGTACGGATAAAATAGTATTGAATTGATAGAGTGACTATTCGAGTTTAATTGTTGTCCGTGTATGCAAAGTTCGAGTCTTTTCAATAAATTCAGATTGAATTTGGTAAAAAACCGGATAGTTATCCACTTTAAAAATAAAAGTCGAATACCAAAATTGGTTTTCTTTCGGTTGTAATAAATATTTTTCAAACCACTCATTCAGCATCAGGGAAACTGACAGTTTATTCGTTTTTCTTAGTTCTATACATGCCTCATATAATTCCGGATCGATTGAAAAGTGGATAACTATGTATTTTTTTCCGCGATTTTGGTATTTTACATTAGAAAAAGTTTTTAAACGGTTTTCAAAAACCCGGGAATTTACCATGCTTCTTAGTGCAGTATGAATTAACTTGGACTGTTTCATTTTCCTTTTACGGCAAGCCGTTGCGATAATTACAAAATATTTTTTCTCTATAAGAGCTGTTGTTCTTAAGTTTTTCATGGTTGCCCCATGAGTAATAACGGAATTTAAAAAAAAATTTTCGCGATTGAGAATATTTTTTTAATTAGCAGCTTCATTTAAAGATTTTATAACAGCTAAAATTTTAACAGTTATATTGATGCTGATTGCCCCATATTGTTTTAAAAAACTTGACATTTTTTGCGAATAATTTATTATGTACTTAGTTGGTTCCCAGCGCCTCAAGTAATCAAAAAAATGGAGTTTATGTATTTTTCGTAATAATCCCGTGTTCCGGCATTCCGCCATTTTTCCGCATATTCCCTATAAAGGCGTAAATTGAAATAATACATTCATCTTATAAAAGGTATATATGAGTACAGAAAACGAACTCGAAAAAAACGAAACTATTCAAGAATCTCCGCAAGTGGAAGAAGCTGCTTCTGATGAAGTTACTACCGAGCGTAAACCACGAAGGCATTCACGCAATTACAATAATGTAAATAACGGAAACAACGCTCCCGTTGCTCCGCAGGCTCCAGCGCAACAGCCGAGTACAGCAGTAGAGAAGCTCGATTTGGCTGAACTGAAGAAACGCACTATCAATGAGTTGCTATCTCTTGCAAGGGGCATGGGAGTTGAAGGTATTTCCGGTCTGAAAAAACAGGATCTTATTTTTCAGATTTTGAGAAGTCAGACTGAAAAAAACGGAAATATTTTTTCTTCGGGTGTTCTTGAAATTCTGCCGGAAGGTTTCGGGTTTTTACGTTCACAAAACTACAATTACCTTCCTGGTCCGGATGATATATATGTTTCTCCATCTCAGATTCGTCTTTTTGGTTTAAGAACAGGTGATTATGTAACCGGTCAGATCCGTCCGCCGAAGGATGGAGAAAGGTTTTACGCATTACTCCGTATTGAAGCCGTAAACTATGATAATCCTGAAAAGCTTCAGAAACGTATTCTTTTTGATAACCTTACACCGATATATCCCAATAAACGTATAAATCTAGAAACAACCAGTGAAAATATAGATACAAGAATAATCAATATCATGACTCCTCTCGGGAAAGGTCAGCGTGCACTTATCGTTGCTCCGCCGAGAACTGGGAAAACTATTCTCCTCCAGAAAATTGCAAATGCAATCACAACCAATCACCCTGAAGTTTTTCTTATCGTACTTCTGATAGACGAACGTCCGGAAGAAGTAACAGATATGCAGCGTTCCGTTCAGGGCGAAGTCGTTGCGTCTACGTTCGATGAGCCTGCTCAGCGTCACGTTCAGGTGTCCGAAATGGTCATCGAAAAAGCAAAAAGACTTGTTGAGCATGGAAAAGATGTTGTCATTCTTCTTGACTCGATTACGCGACTTGCGCGTGCATATAACCAGGTTGTTCCTACCTCAGGCAAAATTCTTTCGGGCGGTGTCGATTCAAACGCGCTTCATAAGCCTAAAAGATTTTTCGGAGCTGCTAGAAACATCGAGCAGGGCGGATCTTTAACTATTATCGCTACTGCCCTTGTTGAAACTGGAAGCCGAATGGATGAGGTAATTTTCGAGGAATTTAAAGGTACAGGAAACGCAGAATTACATCTTGACAGAAAACTGGCCGAAAGAAGAATATACCCTGCGCTTGATGTCAACAAGGCAGGAACCCGCCGTGAGGAGCTTCTTCTCGAGGAAGAAGAGCTTCAGAAGCTCTGGGTGCTCAGAAAATTCATTTCCACTATGAGCCCGAGCGAGGTCATGGAGCTGTTAATTGACAAAATGAAAGCAACAAGAAGCAACAGAGCCTTTTTTAAGGCAATGAATTCTTAAGAAAATATAAGGAGAAAATATATGAAAGACGGAATCCATCCTGAATACCACGAAACCGTAATCAAATGCGCTTGCGGAAACGAAGTTAAGACACGTTCCACCCTTAAAGATGTTAAGGTGGAAATTTGTTCTGCTTGTCATCCTTTCTATACAAAGGAACAGAGACTTGTTACAACTACTGGTCGCGTGGAAAAATTCAAAAAGAAATACAACATCAAATAAGAATCTTAACGCCGCTTATGCGGCGTTTTTTATATGTTCGGGCATTATTTGATCATTTTACAGGCTTTAATTGCTTTTTTGTTATTTCTATCTTCGACTATTCCATCACTTTATGCTTGCAAAATTAAATGACCGGGATTGACTTTTGATATGCAGAATCTTTTAACAGTTTATGAATTATCCCAGCGGATAAAAACCTGTGTGGATAACAATCCGCTTTTATCCAACGTATGGGTTAAAGGCGAAATTACCGGCATAACATATCATTCTTCGGGAAATATATACTTCACACTAAAAGACAAAGACAGCCTGATCAGTGCGGCGTTTTTCCGCTATATGAATTCCAAACTCAAGTTTAAACTTAACGAAGGACAGAGCATCATCGCGCTTGGAAGCGTAGTCATCTATGACAAGCGCGGAAGCTATCAGCTTAAAGTCGCCGACATCATGCTTGAAGGTGTCGGTGAAATTCAGCTTATGCTTGATGAACTGAAAAAGAAGCTAGCGAAGGAAGGGCTTTTTGACGCATCGAAAAAACGTCCTTTTCCGTTTCTTCCCAAGCGTATCGGAATTGTGACTTCACCAACTGGTGCCGCTTTGCGTGATATTCTAAAGGTTGCACTAAGAAGATATCCCAATCTTGAAATAATTCTGGCACCTGCGAAGGTGCAAGGAAGCGATTCTCCTAAGAGCATCATCAAGGCTATAAGGGAGCTCAACCGCGAGAAATGGAATGTTGATCTCATAATCGCCGGACGCGGCGGAGGTTCTGTCGAGGACCTTCTTCCTTTTAGCGATGAAGGCGTTGTGCGCGCATTTGCTGAATCCCGCGTTCCTATAATTTCAGCAGTCGGGCATCAGATCGATCATCCGATTTCTGATGAGGCGGCGGATTATGCAGCTCCTACTCCGTCCGCTGCTGCCGAATTTGCGGTTCAGGACAAGTCTCAGCTTTCAGCATCAGTACTGCAATTTTCCCGCCGGATGGATTATGCTTTGCGGAAAATAATATCTTCTGCCGACGGCCGTCTCGTTAATGTTGAAACTAAAAAAATATTTACAGAGCCCAAAGCCGCATTTGAGTTTAAGGAGTACGAACTTGACCGCATAAGCGAATCTCTTCATTATGCCCTAAATGAAAAGCTTAGGGATTCGTCAGCGCGTTTGGATAAATGTTCTCGTTTTGAAAAAGATATGATTTTAATTACACGATCAAAAGAAATGCTCTTTGCTAAGGGAGCGGAACTTCTTGAAAAGCTTTCACCGCTTTCGACCATTGCGCGCGGTTATTCTGTTCCACTCGATTCGGCCGGAAGAATAATAAACTCAGTTGACAAAGCGAAGCAGGGGGAAAATATCAAACTGCTTCTTTCGGACGGTTCTCTCGGATGCTGTGTAAATTCCGTAAATAAAGGAGATGTTCTTGGAAAAGAAAAAGAAAAAAACTGAAGAAACAAAAACTTTTGAATCCGCGCTGGAAGAACTTGAAGATATCGCATCCGAACTAGAAACTGGGGATCTCGGACTCGATGAGGCGCTAGGAAAGTATGAGAAAGGCGTTCAGCTTTCACGCTTCTGCCGGAAGAAACTGGATGAAGCCGCCAGAAAAATTGATATTCTGCAGAAGCAGGGTGATGAAATAATTTCAAAACCCGTGAAGCTTAAGGATGATGAAGGCGAAATCGAAGATGGCGAGGATGTGCAGGGGGAACTGCTTTGAAAAAAATATTTGCTGTATGTTTTCTGTTTTTATTGGCATCATGTTCCAAAAAAGATCCGGTCGTTTTTTGCGAGGGAACGGACACAGACGGTAAGCCTGTAAAAATAGGAAAGGTTTTCACGACTGGAATGATTACTGTTTACGGAAAATTTTCATCCCCTTTCGGAACTGAAAATGTAACCATCAAACTTTATGATACCGAAGATGGTGATATTCTGCCGGAAGAAACACAGTCTGTGAAGGTTGATCCTTTGGCGAAAACCGTGCGCACGGATTTTTTAATAATTAATGAAAGTTCGTATAAGGCGGTAGTCGAGGGAAAAGACGGAAGCGTTCTTGGTGAAGGACATGTTAAAATACTTGAATGAGGGGAAATAAATGGCTGTAGCATTAAAAATAAAAGAATCCATTGCATCATCGTCATGGATAAGAAAAATGTTCGAAGAAGGGATGCGTTTAAAGCAAATTCACGGCGCTGATAATGTTTTTGATTTTTCAATAGGAAACCCTGACGCCCAGCCTCCAAAAAAGTTTTTTTCGCTTCTCAAAAGATTTGCCGAAGAAGCTGTTCCGGGTGCGAGCGGCTATATGCCTAACGCAGGATTCGCTGATGTAAGAAAAAAAATTGCAGTCAAAGCCTCCGCCGAACAGGGGCTAGTTCTTAATGAAAATAATATCGTTATGACTGTCGGGGCAGCCGGCGGACTTAATGTTGTTTTTAAGACTCTTCTGAATCCCGGAGATGAAGTGATAGTGCCTGCTCCGTATTTTGTTGAATATGCAGCGTATGTTTCGAATCACGGCGGAGTTTTGAAGACTTCTGAAACAAAGGAAGATTTCTCTCTTGATGTTGATTCAATCGCATCTTTAATCAACACAAAAACCGCGGCAATTCTGATCAATTCTCCTAACAATCCAACAGGTAAAATATATTCGCCTGAAGATATTGCAAGTCTTTCGCGTATTCTTTCAGAGAAGAGCAAACTCATAAACCGCGAAATATATTTAATTTCCGATGAGCCTTACCGTGAAATAGTTTATAAGAGCGCTCATGTAGCTCCGGTTCTTTCGGCATATAATAATTCAATAGTTGTAACTTCTTATTCGAAGACGCTTTCTCTTCCGGGTGAGCGTATCGGATACATCGCATTCAATCCTGCCTGTGATTCCGCTGATGATCTTTTAGCAGGAATGATAATGGCAAACCGTACTCTGGGTTTTGTAAATGCTCCGGCATTAATGCAGCGCACTGTTGCTGAAATGACTTCTGAAAAAGTCGATGTTGCCCTGTATGAAAAACGCAAGGATATGCTTGTTGAAGTTCTTCGTTCGGCCGGTTATGATTTTTTTGAACCGCAGGGCGCATTCTATATTTTCTGCAAAGCACCCGGCGGAGATGATATCTCTTTTGTAAGCAAGCTTAAGGAGCATTTGATACTAGCCGTTCCCGGCAGCGGTTTCGGAAAGAAAGGATATTTCAGACTTACATTCTGTGTAGGTGAAAAGACAATATCAAATTCTGCAGAGGCTTTTAAGAAATCAATAGAAGCATGACGTCATGCATACGCAAAAGGTGCGATGCACCTTTTGAATCTGTTTTTCCCGAGAGTCAGGATCAACACAAGGCTTCGCCTTATGAATCTTTTTTTGCATGGATCATGCAATAATATCAAAGATGCCCGCGAGGCGGGCAGACACAAAAGGTGTTTCACACCTTTTAAATCCGTTTGTCCATTTCTTTTGTTTGCCCAAAAGAAATGGACGAAAGAAAAGGGCACCGCTGCGCGGGGCTTGTCGGGCGAATTCCTCGCACCGGCTTTGCCGGATGCTGCGGTCGCCCGAGTTGAGTCCGACTTCGTCGGACTTTTTAATGGATATTATCTCTCATTCATGTTTTGCTGAAGAATTAAGATGAATGAGATAAAGCCCTCTCCCGTGATTGACTATCTTTATTGGCTCCGCCAGTATATGTTTCATTTTGGAAGTGGGCATGTAGTTCTTAGTGTATCAATTGTTTTATTTTGAGTTTGACAATATAATAATGGCATCTACAAAGATTATATGAATATTGCAATTAAAGCATTTGCTTTAAAGAGGTGTTATATTCAGGAAATACTCTGACACGCATCGAGTAAAATGGCTGGAAGATATGCGTATGTAAGCACGCATATAATAAACAATATCCTGAGTCGGCTTGATGATCTATGAGTTTCGTAAATTACGCCTGATAGTACTGTTTTATGCAGGGCATATGTCCCGATAAATAGGGATCAGTTCAACTTATGGGATATAAGGAAACGTCTGAAACGGTTTAGTATATATCAGCAGGTGCTATCATTTATGCATTGGTTAGAGAGCTTGTGAAATTACTATGGATTCGACTCCGAACCTTTCTCAATAAAAAACAATCAGCAGAATTTTAATCATTAATTATTTATTCTTGACATACAGTAGATATATGTCTAGGTTTATATGAAATTAAATATGCCAAGGTGTAAAATGAAACTGTTTAAAATGGGTTCTATTTTAATAATTGTATTAGCTTCATTTACAATAATAGCACAGAATAGCTACTCAAAAAAAGATATCAAAGAATATTCTTCGTTTATTAATCAATTTATTGCCGTTTATGCAGATGCTCTTGTTCCTTTAATCTCAACCTTCAAATCTGATACTGTTTCAGAAAATAAAATCACGGTAGCTCTTGATCAATTCGGTAAGAAGACAAATGCATATGCTACTGTATTTGCTGATGAAACAAAATATGTATTGATGCGTGATGAAAATCTTGTTGAATTATGGCCTAAGTTGAATATTGATGCCAAAAAAAAAGAGCTATTACTTGAAAGGATCGGATATCTGAAAGAAGCTATGTTTAATTATACACAAAAACACGATAAACAAATATTTGCTTCAGAGAAAGTAGTTAATAGTATAGAACAATTGCGTTGTTTTGTTGACACAATAGGATCTAATTATGAAGAAATAAAGGCTATTGAAGGTTTAATTCAGCTGAATGATTCGACCAATTTAGGGAATTCATCTTCAGCCCATGATAATGAACAAGCAGAAGAAAGTGCTACATCTGAAGATGATGTTCAAGAATATAATGCACGGCAAATTATTGATATATTAAATAATGATGTTTTTTCATATTACAAAGATGACTTGAAAGATTATGATACTCCATTAAAAAAACAGGTGTTTAAGAAAACTGATGAGTACAAAGAACTTTTATCAACAATTCGAGAGATCGCAAAAAAAATAAAAAACGGAAAAGTGAAGATGATAGATGAACCTGGAGACTCGCTTTCCGATTATGATTTGAAAAGAAATGGATTCTATTATAATGTTGGAGCGAATTTTACAGATTACGGTGCTGGTAATTACCCAATTTCTAAAAATGGTTTTTGTCTTGATCGGATTCCTACTAGTAAGACTAAAGATATTGGAGGAACTATTTGGAGAATATTTTTGCCATGTGATGCTGATACGGCAGTAAATATTGAAAAAAACAATGATATAATTTTTGTTTATACATTTAAGGTAACAGGTGTTGTAGACAAAGTATTTACAACATTTGTTATGGGAACTGGTTATACCGTAAGTTATAAAGCTAAATATGTAAGTATAAATAATATAGAATTAAAAATTGTAAATAAAACAAGTAATGAAGTATTAAAAACCTATTTCTATAAGTAATAGAATTTAATTTGGCTTTATATATAAGAATATAATAACAAGTATTAGATTAATTGTATTAAATAAAGATTCAAATAATATTTATGTAAAAGACTTGAAATTGGAAATAAATCATTTATATATTAAATTATTAAATATGTGTTCACATATATGCCATCAAATTCCTGAAAGATCATTTAATGTTTTAGGCGTTCAATTTCCAATTTGTGCTCGTTGTACTGGTATTTATACTGGTGTTATTTTCGGAATTATTGTTAAAACAAAGCTTGTAAGGATGAAATATTTAGAATTGTTTTTGTTAATATTATCAGCACTTGCTTTAAATACCCTTTCTTATATTAATTTCTTTGATGTTAATATTTTAAGGTATCTATTTGGGTTTATATTTGGATTATTTTGCGGCCAGGTGATAAGGAAATCAGTAAAGGAAATAGTTTATTAAATTGGTTTTTAAAAAATAGTATATATGAGGTAGAATATGAATTTTAAAAATTCTCGTGTCGTGGCATTTTCATCTTTGATCTGTGTTATTGGTTTATTGTTTGGCGTCATGATTGCCTGTGGTGGGAGTGGAAGCTCTAACAAAGAAGCTGAGAAAATTAGTGAAGTATCTGAAGTAAAGAAAATGTCTAGGGATGAATTCAAAAAAGCTGTAATGTATAAAAATCAAAAACAAGTACTGGAAATATTTGGGAAACCAGATTCGACTGCTGATATGGGAAAAGGAGTTGATTGGACTTATATTCGAAGAACATTTGACCCTATTAATGAAAAAAATGATCATAGCGTTACTGTACGATTTTGGTATGGTAGAGTTGAATATCTTACTTTTGTCCAATAATTACTAATTTCACTAAATTGACTTCTTAATACTTTATTAAAACATAAGAATAAATACATGGTGGATTATATCAAATAATCATTCAATCAGAGAGTTTTGGGAATGTAGTTGCTATTAAATTCAAATAAAATAGTAGAGGTGTTTTAATAGATGAAAAACTTTTTAATTATGGCATCAACTGAAATAGCATTGGTAATCGCAATGCTATTTCTTCCCAGCACAACCATTGCAGATGAATACTCATCATTTAAAAGGACTGTTAATGAAAATGGTACTGAAACATTTGTAATTCCTGTTAAATCCAAGGAAGGTCAGAGTATTTTAAAACTTATAAGCACATTGGAATCTCCGGGTAAGCCAAGTCCATCGGAAACATTGAAGGTTTTTAGCCCGCTCAAAAAAGATAGCTGGGATTTAGACTTGCGATATCTACGGCATGTAATAACTGGTGATGATCCTTATTATGTATACTATATCATGTTTACATGGCAATCCAAAGATGAAGATGGAATTATTCATAATATTATATTAGCATGGTCTGTATTTTTGGATAATAATCGAAATGTTAAGAGTTGGTCACCGGATGCATCTAAGTGGGCATTGAATGGAGAACTGGTCAGTGAATTATCTGAAGATGATTCGTGGGAATTAGCTAAACTTATTTGTAGTGGTGAATATTTTAAATAATAATTTCTACAATGATGGTATTCGCCTTACATATTTTTTGGAAATATATACGACAATCGGCTCCTTCGGGAGTCGATTGTCGTATAATAGAAGCAAAAGAAAAGTGGGACGGAAACAGAGAGGAGAAAAAACAGAATTTGCCGAAGGCAAATTTATCTCTGATCGGAGCGCAGGGTTCTGTCTGAGCCG
>Ga0208459_1000985_pt1 | contig 28577 bp, 20 predicted proteins | sample AD_UKC087_MetaG_FD_184433 | JGI IMG/M metagenome (GOLD analysis project Ga0208459, IMG submission 184433) | Active sludge microbial communities of municipal wastewater-treating anaerobic digesters from USA - AD_UKC087_MetaG (SPAdes) (version 2) | ecosystem: Engineered > Bioreactor > Anaerobic >... | reverse complement strand
AGGATGGTGCGAGGGGGCGACCATTGCGGTCAATCAGCAGCCGGTGACGCCCTTGACCATCGAGAGAGGCTATGCCGTTTTGGCGCGCGAGTGGCGGACCGGCGACACGGTGGATCTGAACCTGCCGATGCCCGTCCAGCGCATGGTGGCGCATCCGCTGGTGAAGGAGAATCGCGGCCTGGTCGCGCTTCAGCGGGGACCGCTGGTCTATTGCTTCGAGGCCTGCGATCACACCGAATCGCTCGCCTCCATTTCCGTCCCTGTCTCCGCCGAACTGGCAACCGTCCGATCCCCGCACCTTCCGGGGGGCGTTGTCGGACTTCAGGGCACGGGCGAGATCGCCCCGGATCGGGTCTGGACCGGCCATCTCTACCAACCCTCCGTGCCGACCCGGCGGGTGCCTGTCACCGCAATCCCGTACTTTGCATGGGACAACCGGGCCGCAGGCGCTATGCGAGTGTGGCTTCCAATCGTCCCGCCCGTGCCTCTCGTCGGCGGACTCGAGACCCAGGCTGCCGTCGCCGTCTCGTTCGCCAACAGCAACAGTCAGCCGCAGGGGATCAATGACGGGCTCGAACCGAAGAAGTCGGACGAACAGCCGCCGGCCCTTTGCCATTGGTGGCCACACAAAAACCAGACCGAATGGGCCCAGTACACCTGGAGACAGCCGGTCAGAGTCTCCGGCGCCCGCGTCTACTGGTTCGATGACACCGGACGCGGCGCCTGCCGGATTCCCGCCTCGTGGCGGATCGAGCATCTTGATGGCGAGCAGTGGAAGCCTGTAGCCGGGGTTTCGGAATACCCAATCAAACTCGATTCCTGGTGCGCCGTCGATTTCGAGCCAGTGACCACCACTGCGCTGCGTCTCGTTGTTCAACTCCAGGAACAATGGGCCGCGGGCGTCCACGAGTGGCAAGCGATCCCCGTCGAAGAGGACTGAGCGGACCCTCGTGCAGCGGGCTCATCCACCTCTTCGATCGGGGAGCAGGGCCCGTAGCCGCCAAGCACCGTGTTCACTTGCGATGGCGGGGGAGAAGATGCGCCCCCCGTCGGCCTTTTCCTCTTCATGAATTGGCGAGGGCAGGGCCGGCCGTGCATCTGTGGTTTGTTGGTTGGAATGGAGTTTGCGCCGCGTGGGGGCACCCGACCCGATCACCGAGAGTATCCCTCCGGTGGGGCGACGTCCTCGTCGCCCGCAAGCACCATCGGCGACTGCCATGGTCGGGGACGAGGACGTTCCCACTCCTACGCCTTAGTGTGTCCGTCGCAGAGCACGGGCCCCGGAGCCCTCGCCGGGCGACTGAACGCCGGCATCAAACAGAGACACCACAAGGCCGGTCCCGAGTGACTTTCGAGTGGCGTCGGCGATTCTGCTTCGCCATGATGGCGCCGATGACTCGCCTTCGCTTACACCTCTGGCGTTTGTTCATTTCTCACGCTCATCGTCTTGCCGGTTGCCTGGCCGTCGGCCTGGTGTCGACCGCTTTGGGCCAACACGATCGCCCCGCGGCCGGCCTCCCGCCGGTCCCAGTCTCGGGCTTGGCTTATACCAACGCCTTTTTCCCCGGCGCGACCTACCGGGCTGACGTGCCCGCCCAGGAGAGCCTGATCGGATTTGCCGCCGGGGAACGCGCCAGCACCGCCGCCGAAATCGAACGCTGCCTCAAAGCCTGGAATGCTGCTGCACCCGATCGGACACGCCTGGTCGAGTACGCCCGCAGCCACGAGAACCGCCCGCTCCATTACCTGCTGGTCACGGCCCCTGCCAACCTTGCCCGGCTCGACCAGATTCAATCGAGCTTGGCTCGTCTTGGCGATCCGCGCAGCCTCAGCGAAGCGGACGCGCGCGGCTTGATCGACACACTGCCGGCAGTTGCCTGGCTCGCGCACACGATTCACGGCGACGAGACTGAGGGCTCGGACGCGGCGTTGGCGCTCGCTTATCACCTGGTCGCGGCGGAGGACTCGACGACAGCGCAACTGCTGGCCAACCTCGTGATCATCATCGATCCGCTGATGAATCCGGACGGGCGCGACCGGTTCGTGAAGATGATCGCCGAGCACCGCGGCGCTTTGCCGAACCTCGACGACCAATCGCTGGTCCACGAAGGATACTGGCCCTACGGGCGCGGGAACCACTACCTGTTCGACCTGAACCGGGATTGGGCTCTGGGGGTGCACCCCGAGACCCGCGGCCGGATTCGCGAGATCAGCCGCTGGAATCCCCAGTTGTTTGTTGACGCCCATGGCATGGGATCCCAGGCGACCCACCTGTTCTCGCCCCCGCGCGAGCCCGTCAACCCCAACATCCCCCCGGGCCGGGCGGAGTGGGGACTCCTCTTTGCCCGAGAACAAGCGCGCGCCATGGATCGGATTCCATTCCTCTACTACACGGGCGAGTGGCATGAGGAGTGGTATCCGGGGTATGCCGACGGCTGGAGTTCGTGCCGTGGCGCCGTGGGAATTCTCTACGAGCAGGCGCGCGTGGCGGAGGACGGGGTGCGTCGCCCCGGCGGACGCCTTCTCAGTTACAGGGAATCCGTCCACCACCACATCGTGGGGGCGATGGCCAACCTGAGAACCCTCGAACGCAATGCCCGGCAGCTCCGCGAGTACCTTTATCAAACCCGCAAGGCGGCTCTGGACCCCGGTGGCCCATACGGTCAGCGCACGTTCGCCATCCTGCCCACCGCCAACCAGAGCCGGCTGGCGACTCTCGTCGATCTGCTCCGGCTTCAAGGCATCGAACTCCACCAGGCGACCGCTGAAATCAGCGCGCCGCGCGCCCTGGATCAGTTGGGGCGGGAACGGCAGAATTGCGCGCTGCCTGCCGGAACGCTCCTGATCCCCAACCGCCAACCGCTGGCCCATCTCGTCAGCGCCCTGCTCGAATTCGATCCGCACTTCAAACCAGAGATGCTCGCCGAGGAGCGCAAGGAGCTTCTGCGTTTTGGCCGGTCACGCATCTATGACACCACCGCGTGGAATCTGACCATGCTCTTTGGGCTCGAAGCGTTCACGCTCCCAACCGACCTGCCCGAAGGCACGAAGCCATTCGAATCGCCATCGAAGCCCGCCCCCATCCTCGGGGAGGTCGATGCGCCGGTCGCGTTCGTTTTCGACGGGGCCGACGATCATGCGGTGACCGCCGCCGCGCGCCTGATGGAGCGGGGGATTGAGGTCCGCGCATCCGACAAATCCTTTCGCTTGGACGACCGCGATTTCGCCCGCGGTTCGATCGTTGTGACTCGACTGGACAACCGCGACTTCAGCGGCAACTGGCGCGAGACGATCGAGCACACGGCCGTCGAACTGGGCCTCCCGGCCGTGGGGCTCTCAACCGGCCTGGGCGAGGGCGATCTTCCGGATCTTGGCGGCCGCCACTTCCGCCGCCTCGAACCGCCGCGCATTGGCGTGCTGGCGCGGGGCCGATTCAGTTCGACCGACTACGGCTCGATCTGGCAGGCGATTGACCAACACCTCGGTATCCGCCACAGCCACCTCGAAATCGATAGCAACCCCGGCGACCTCACCCGCTACAATGTCCTGATCGTTCCGAAAACGTGGTCGGCCCTGCCGACGGGTCTGCTCGACAGTCTGAAGGAGTGGGTGCGCGGGGGCGGAACCCTGATCGTCGTTGCGACCTCGGTCAACGCCTTTGTCGCCCCGAAAGCCGAGTTCAGCAAAGCCAGACTGTTGGGCGATGTCCTCGACAGGCTTCCCGAGTACGAATTGGCGATTCTGCGCGAGTGGGAGGGCTGGACCGGCGTTGTCCCGCCTCTGGACAAGGTCTGGCGGCACATGGCCAAGCCCGATCTCGAGTACCCTTGGCAAACGGTCAAGGGGGCGCATCCCGATGAAAAGGAACTCAAGAAACGTGAGGCCTGGCAGTCGCTCTTCATGCCTCAAGGGGCCTTTCTCGCCGCCAGGGTCGACACCGACCACTGGCTCACAGCCGGTTGCGACGAGATGCTGCCGATTCTGGCGGACACCCAACCCGTCCTGATGGCAGCCGAGGGCGTCGAAGCCCCGGTGCGGTACGGTCACTGGGTGGCGGCCCGCCCTGTGAAGTACGCGTCCGCCGACGCCGGGACTGGGGAGCGACGGAGTCGGTCCGATCCGTCCGATCCGTCCGATCCGCAAGCCAAGACAACGCAAGACAGCGACAAAAAAGAGGGAAAGGAGCCCGCCCGACTCGGCTGGTGCGCGCCACCGCCCGGCACGGAAACCTATCTCCGCATGAGCGGCTTGCTCTGGCCCGAGGCGGCCCATCGACTCGCCAACTCCGCCTGCGTCACCCGGGAACGCCTTGGGCGCGGCCAGGTGATTCTCTTCTCGATTTCGCCGACTTTCCGCGGCGGGACCCGCGGCCCGCTGAGAATCTTCCTCAACGCTGTGGTCTGCGGCCCCGGTTGGGGTGCGAACCAGCGCATCGTTCCTTAGGGTCAGTGCGCCCCCTGGCGTTGTTGGATGCGCGTGAGGGCCCAGGAGGCGTGTTCGGCGATGAGAGGCTCGTGATCGCGCGCAGCGCATTCGAGGGCGGGGAGAGCAACCGCGGTTCCAATGTTGCCAAGGGCGACGCAGACATTGCGCAGAAGGCCGCGCCGCTTCGCTCGAGCGAGCGGCGTGTCGGCGAAACGGCTTCGGAATCCGGAGTCGTCGAGGCGGAGCAACTCGATGAGATCGGGTTCAGCCAGGTCGGGGCGAGCGTGTTTGCGCATCAGGGATCCGGCCTGAGCAAAGCGGTTCCAGGGACACACCGACAGGCAATCGTCGCAACCGAAGATGCGGTTCCCGATGGCGGGACGCACCTCGGCGGGAATGGGGCCTTTGAGTTCGATGGTCAAATACGCGATGCAGAGCCGGGCATCGAGTTCGAACGGGGCGATCAAGGCGCGCGTGGGGCAGGCCTCGAGACACCGGGCGCAGGAACCGCAGCGATTGGCCTGAGGCGGGTCCGGCTCGAGTTCAAGCGTGGTGAGAATTTCGCCCAGAAAGAACCAATTGCCGAGCTGGCGGCTGACGAGGTTGGTGTGCTTGCCGATGAAGCCGATTCCAGACCGCTGTGCCAAATCCCGTTCGAGCACGGGGCTGGCATCGACGCACGCCATCGAGCGGGGGGCGGGGTGATCGAGCGTGGCGATGAAGGCAGCTAGCTGCTCGATGCGTTGGGCGAGGACGTCATGGTAATCGGCGTGGCGCGCGTAGCGGGCGACGAGGCCGCGGAGTTGCGGTGACGCCCGGGCAGACGGCGGGGCCGGGGCCTGCCAGTAACTCGCCGCGAGCGTGACGACGCTGCGGGCTCCGGACAGCAGAATCCGGGGATCGGCGCGTTGGGCGGCAGTCCGGAGCAAATAGGCCATCGTCCCGTGCCGACCGGCCTCGAGCCAGGCTATGAATCGGGGGGCATGGGGGGGCGGATCGGCGCTGGTAACGCGGCATGCGTCGAATCCGAGTTGGCGGGCACGCTGGCAGAGGGCTGCTTTCATCTGCGCCGGGCCGAGCGCCTGGCTGAGGCGAATTCGCGGAGGACGTGGCAGATCACGTCACGGAGTCGACGCGGGCCGGTGTTCACGAGGACGTCGGCCTGTCGGTAGAACGGCTCGCGTCGGGCGAGGAGTTCGCGAATATGCGCCCGGGGGTTGGGAACTCGGAGGAGCGGGCGATGGGAATGGTGGCGGACGCGTTCCCAGATCACGTCCGCGGTTGTCCAGAGGCAGACGACCAGGGCGTGGCGTTTGAGGCTGACGAGGTGATCGAGATTGGCTCCGAGGCCGCCCCCCGTGGCGATCACGGTCCGGTCGCACTGAGCAAGATCCTCGACCACCTGGCGCTCGAGTTCGCGAAAAACCTCCTCGCCATCCTGCGCGAAGATGTCCGCGACGGACTTGTGCGCGCGCGCTTCGATGAGCCGATCCGTGTCGACGAAGTCGAAGCCGAGGTGATACGCGGCGGCGTGGCCGACGGTGGACTTGCCGGTGCCCATGAAACCGATGAGCGCCAGATTCCGGATCGTGCGATCAGGATTCATCGGCGCGGCAAGAGGGGACCACGCGCCTGTCGGGTGCGAGGCGTGCGGCGGGCCTGCCAGACTTGCAGCACGCCTTCGAGCGTCAGGCGGGGCGCGACCGCCATGATCTCCGGCAGGCTGCGCGCCATGAGCCGGGCGTAGCCGCCGGTGGCCACGACTGGCGGGCGGGAGCAGCCCAATTCGCGCCGCACTTCGGCGACCAGCGTGCGGATCAGACCGCGGTAACCGAGCACGGCGCCGATCCGCATGGCCTCGGCGGTGCTGCGTCCGATGGCCTTGCGCACCTCGCGGATTCGAACGCGCGGCAGCAACGCGGTCTTTTCGTGGAGGTAATCGGTGAGGGCGGCCAACCCCGGGGCGATGATGCCGCCGACGTAGTCGCCGGACTCATTGACAACGTCGAGGGTGACCGCCGTGCCGAAATCGAGAACCAGCACCGGGGCGCCATATCGGCGGCGCGCAGCCACCGCGTTGGCGAGGCGGTCCGGCCCGATCGATGCGGGATGGGGATAGTCGATCCCCAGACCGCGCACGGTGCGATACGTGAGTTCGAAGGGTTCAATGCCCCAGGCGGCCGACAACGCGCGGCGCACGCGTTGGGTGGCGCGAGGCACGACGCTGCAGAGAGCCACCCCTTCCAGAGGGCGGCTCCCGACCCATCGGGCGGCGGCCCTGGCCGCAGTGCCGTCAAACCACCCGGATGTCGCCACGTCGAGACTTCGGTCGATTCGCCGCGCCGTGGCGAGCCCCAGGTGCGTGTGGGTGTTCCCAATGTCGAGAACAAGGATCATTTGGCGAGCGTGACGTCGCCGCCGGTAATTCGTTCGAGGCGGCCGTGCTCGGTCCGCACCAACAGCGCGCCTTCGGAATCGAGCGATTCGGCTCGCCCGCGAATGCGCCGGGAGCCGAGCAGAATGGTGACATCGCGGCCCAGGGTGGTGCAGAGCTGCTCCCACTCGGCGGCGAGCCCCTCGAATTGCCCCTCCTTGAGCCGGAGATAATCGCGATCAAGCGCGCGCAGGACGGTGACGGCCAATTCGGCCCGGTCAAAGGGGCGGCCGGCTTCGGCGCGCAACGACGTGGCGATGCGCCGAAGGTCCGGCGGAAAGTCGCCAGCCGCCTGGTTCACGTCCAGCCCGATCCCGAGCACGACATGCCGGATGCGATCCAGCTCGGCAGTGGGTTCGGTCAGGATGCCGGCCACTTTGCGTCCGCCCACGAGGATGTCGTTGGGCCATTTCACTTCCAGCGTGAAATCGGTCTGCTCCCGAATCGCGCGCGCCAGCGCGGTGGCCGCCATGATCGTGAGCTGAGTGGCTTCGTGCGGACGCAGCACGGGGCGGAGCAGGATCGAGAACCAGAGTCCGGCCCCGCGGGGCGAGACCCAGCGGCGTCCGAGGCGACCGCGCCCTTTGGTTTGAGACTCGGCGAACACCACGACGCCTTCCCTGACGCCGTCGCGGGCGAGCTTCTCGATGATGTCGTTGGTCGATGTGGTCTCGCGGAAGACACGGATGTCGCGACCGATCACTCGAGTCTTGCCGAGGCGCGACAGCAGATCATCCGCGTGCAGAACGTCGGGCGTGCTCAGGAGGCGGTAGCCGCCGTGCGGGCTGGCCGTGATCTCGTAGCCCAACGCCCGCAAATCCTCGATGCGCGCCCACACGGCCGCGCGGCTGACTCCCAGACGCTGCGCCAACTCGGTCCCGGAGAGGGAACCGGCGCCGGAGCTGCGCAACGCGGTCAGAATCTCGGCGTCCATGTTCATCGCGAGCCTGTCATCGAATCCTGATGCGCGGCGGCAAAATCCAGCGCCAGATCGACCGCCCGCGCCGAGTGGGTCAGCGCGCCAACGGAGACGAAGTCGACCCCGGTTGCGGCCACGGCGCGCACCGACACCAGGTCGATGCCGCCGCTGGCCTCGGTCAGGGCCCTGCCGGCGATCAGAGTCAGGGCGCGACGCATCCGCCGCGGGGACATGTTATCGAGGAGGATGATATCGGCGCCGGCATCCACGGCCTGTTTGACCTGGGCGAGGGTGTCGGCTTCGACCTCGACCTTGAGCCGCGGATACCGCCGCCGGGCCCGCATGACAGCGGCGGCGATGGGATTGGGTTGTTCGCCGGCCAGAGCGGCAAGGTGGTTGTCCTTGATCAGCACGAGATCGTCGAGTCCCTGGCGGTGGTTGAGTCCGCCACCGCACGCGACGGCGTACTTCTCGAAGCGGCGCCATCCGGGTGTGGTCTTGCGGGTATCGAGGATGCGCGCGCGCGTGCCGGCGATGGCGGCCACGTAGCGGGAGGTGAGCGTCGCAACGCCCGAGAGCCGCTGCAGGAAGTTCAGGGCGACCCGCTCAGCAGTCAGCAGCGCCCGGGCGGGGCCTTCCAGGCGCATAACCGGCTGGCCTGTCCCGATGCGATCCCCGTCGGCTGCGAGCGGTTGGATGCGAGTTCTGGGCGAGAGGCACCGGAAGGTCGCCGCAGCGATGCCCAAGCCGGCGAGCACCAACTGCTCACGGGCAACCACATGCGCCTGGGTGCGGGCGCCGGCCGGGACGGTTGCCAGGGTTGTGGCATCGCCTTGCCCAATGTCTTCGGTCAAGGCCCGCCGCACCGCCGTCCGGATTTCCTGGGGTGAAAGTGCGATCACCAATGCATCATCCCCCAGGACAGGCCCAGGATGAAGGCAAAAAAGCGGGATACCCGCGGCACCAGTGGATCAGCGAGTCTCCGGCTCCGCCGCGGTCACAACTCCATGAACCATGCAGGCGCATTTGCATTTCTCCCGTTTTGAGACACTGTTGCCCGCACTGGCTCGGGTTTCGGAGTCTTCCGCTTCGCGGCGGTCAGGACACGATGAAGCCCGCGGGCCAGCCCTGATGGCCAGAACGAGCTATGGACGTGCTATACTTGATCGGCGTGCTTGCCGCGTGGTTTGTATTGATGAAGTGGGTGTTGCCGCGATTCGGCCTCCGCACCTGAATGTCGGACGGTTGCTCGGTCGAGCAACATCGCAAACACCCCGAATCCGCCCGCCGCGAATCCGCACCCCCGGAATCGGACAAGGACGTTTGAGTTCACTGGCGCCGGTACGGCGTCGGGATCACCAGCTTACCGGAATCTTCCTGGTGTTGCCGAAGCGGTCCTTGAAGATCAGGTGGTGCTGGGTGTGACCGTATTCGTGGACGAGCTTGGTGATTTTCACGTCGTAGCAGCAGTATTCGGCGATCTCGATCAGCTTGCCTTCCCGAAACCACCGGATGGCCTGCATGCCGTCGCTCGTCTTTTCGATGCCCAAGGTAGCCGTGGCAATCGAATCGAGTGAGAGCCGATGCGGCAGCGTTTTCTGCAGCTCGACCAGCATATCGAGCGTTGGGATTTGGGATCGATCGAAGAACGGAGAATGGCCGGCCAGGACCTCGTAGTCGAACCGCAGGATATTGAATCCGACAACACGGTCGGCCCGGCGCAACTCCTCGATCAGGTCGTTGACGCGGGATTCGGGGTAGATCTGGTAGGTCCCGCGGGCGGTGCTGAAGGTGACACCGACGCTCATGCGCATGTCGCGAATCTTGTTCCAGCCGCCGACCTCCTCGGCGGACTTCTGCGTTTCAAGATCGAAGTAGACGATGTTGCTCACAGGCTGGGTCTGGCTTAGCAGGGAGTGCGTCCCCGCTCAATACCGGAGTCGATCGAAGGACAGTTCACCGCGGCCGGCGGCGGCTCGAGGCCGGCCGGGCCTGCCAGGACGCAGCCCGTTCGCCTTCCCAGATGCGTTCGAGAGGCTGACGTCGCCGCACGCAATCAGCCCGACGCTCGCTGACCAGAATCTCCGGGGGAAACGGGCGGCTGTTGTAATTCGAGCCCATGACCGCGCCGTAGGCCCCAGCGCTGAACAACGCGAGGTATTCGCCTTCGTCCACCGCCGGCAAAAGCCGGTCGCGGCAAAAGAAATCGCCCGACTCGCAGATCGGTCCGACCACGTCGAACAAGGCTTGCGCTCCGCAGCGGCAGCGGAGCGGGAGGATTTCGTGATACGCGTCGTAGAATGCCGGACGCACCAGATCGTTCATGGCGGCGTCGACAATGAGAAACCGTTTCTCGCCTGTCTTCTTCACGTACTCGATGCGAGTGACAAGGATGCCCGCGTTGCCGACGAGAAACCGGCCGGGCTCGACCAGGATTTTCAGGCCCAGCGGACGCAGCAGGGGGACGAGCTTCGATGCGTACGTGACGGGGGTGAGCAGTCCTTTGGCCGCGGGCGTCACCCACCAGTCGGGCTGGCCGCTGGCCAGAGCGGATTCGTAGACGATGCCAATCCCGCCGCCGATGCTGAAGAACTCGATTCCGTATTTCTTCGCCAGCGTGGCGGCCAAAGGCGCGACCCGGCGCACCGCCGACTCGAACGGTTTCACCTCGGTCAGTTGGGATCCGATGTGCATTTGGATGCCCCGAAGCCGCAGATGCTTGAGCCGGGCGGCGCGCTGGTAGAGCGGCAGAACGCTCTCGAAAGCGATCCCAAACTTGTTCTCGTAGGTGCCGGTGGTGATCTTGGCATGGGTCTGAGCGTCGACATTCGGGTTGACGCGCACGGCCACAGGCGCCCGTTTCCGGAGCCGAGCCGCAACCCGGTCGATCCGCGCCAACTCGGCCTCGCTCTCGACGTTGAACGCATAGATCCCGCGGCGCAGGGCCAGGGCGATTTCGGCTTCCGTCTTCCCAACACCGGCAAAGACGCATCGCGCCGGGTTGCCGCCCGCCGCTATGACACGCTCGAGTTCGCCCGCGCTGACGATGTCGAAACCCGATCCGAGGTCGGCGAAGGTCCTCAAGACGGCGAGGTTCGAGTTTGCCTTGACGGCGTAGCAAATGAGGTTGTCCAGCGGAGCCAACACCGCATCGAGGCGTCCGTAATGGTCTTCGAGAGTCTTCTGGGAATAGACATAGAGGGGTGTGCCGTACTCTCGGGCGAGTCGTTCCACCCGCAATCCCTCACAGTGGAGATGCCCATCCACGTACCTGAAATAATGCATGATCCGCATCTCTGCCAGACTCGAGGGCTCTTGTCACGACTGGAACACCATAAAGCTTTACCCCTGACCGCACCACGCGTAGGTTCGGACCCGTGGATCCACACGATTTCACGGTGCGCCGCGCCACGCTCGATGACCTGCCGACGTTGAAGGGGCTCTGGGATGTCAATCGGCTTCCCGCCCTCGATCTCGAACGCCATCTGACGGAGTTTCAACTCGTCTTGCGGGCGGACGGCGTGCTTGCGGGAGCGGTGGGGCTGCGCGCCTGCGGCGCCCAGGGGCTGGTCCACAGCGAAGCGTTCTATTCACAGCAACTCGCCGATCCGGTCCGGTCCGCGGCCTGGCAGCGCCTGCAAATCCTGGCCCGCAACCAGCGCTTGGGCCGGCTCTGGATTCATGGCGAAGCCGCCCCCGGCTGGCAGGCGCTCGGATTCAAGCGGGCCATGGCCGAAGACCTGAAGAAGCTGCCGCCGATTCTGGGAGGCGAACTGGGGCCATGGTTCACCGTCGCGCTGATCGACGAGACTGCGTTGGCCGAGGTGGTCGAGCGAGAGTTGACTGTCTTCCAGCAGGAGGCCAGGGCCGAGAATGAGCGCCTGCGGCAGCAGGCCCTCTGGTTCAAGTGGATTGCCGGCCTGATCGTGTTCGGCTTCCTGGCCGGCGCCGTATGGGTCCTCTACCGCGTGTTCTCCTCCCAGAATCGCCGCCGAATCCTCCGCTGAAGCAGAGGCAATTCGAGAAGGCATCCTATGAATCCGAACTCGGAATCGTCTTCGAACGGGGGCTGCGCGTGTTCAGGCGGCTGGCCGCGTCGCGACTTTCTCAAAGCCGTCGGCCTGGGAACGGCTGCGGCTGCAGTGCATCCATGGGAGGCCATGGCCGGCCCGTTCACCAGGGCCGATTTCGAGAAACTGGTCCCGCGCGACAAGAAGCTGCGTCCGGAATGGGTGAAATCGCTGTTCGAGCGTGGCGAGCGGACCGTCTATCGGGGGTCGGACCTGGATCACATCGGGATGCCGATTGGCGGGCTATGCGCGGGCCAGGTGTATCTGAGCGGCGACGGGCGGCTTATGCACTGGGACATCTTCAACCAGCACATTGGCACGGGGGCGGAGCATTACGCCAAGCCGATGGCGATGAACCAGCCTTTCATGCAGGACTTTCATATCCGCGTGACCTCGGGCACAAGGAGCCGGGTCCGCCGACTGTGCCGCGACGACTGGCGCGACGTATCGTTCAACGGGCAGTACCCCATCGGGCGCGTCGAGTATCGTGATCCGGAGTTCCCGGTCAGTGTCGATCTCGAGGCGTTTTCGCCATTCATCCCTTTGAATACGGCGGATTCGTCGCTCCCGGCAACGGTCATGCGCTTCAGAGTGCGCAACACGAGCGATGCGGGGGTTTCAGTGCAGCTCGGTGGGATACTGCAGAATGCCATCTGCCTTCACACAGGGAAGACCCGGCAGGGATTCCGCTGCAACCGGCTGGTCCGTGAGGAAAACGCATTGATCCTCGAAGCCTCGGCCGAGGATTTGCCCGCGGGGCCGTCCACGGCGCGAGCCGACATCGGTTTCGACGATTTCGAGCGGGAGAGCTATGGCGATTGGCTGGCCGGCGGCGCGGCGTTCGGGAGCGGGCCGGTCGAAATGACGCGCATTCCGCAGTACCAGGGCGATGTGGGGGGACGAGGGCGTCGGGTGGTCAACAGCCACGCCTCGGCGCCGGGCGGGTCGGTCGAGGAGAAGGACCGGGCACAGGGGACGCTTACGAGCAGGGTCTTCTCGATCGAGCGGGACTACATCACGTTTCTGATCGGCGGGGGGGCCCATGCAGGCCGCACGTGCATGAACTTGCTGATCGAGGGTGAACCGGTGCTGAGCGCGACCGGCGCCAATGACAACCGAATGCGCCCGATGAGCTGGGACGTGCGCCGCTGGATGGGGAAGAAGGCGTCGCTCGAGATTGTGGATGCAGAATCTGGCGGCTGGGGCAACGTGGGGATCGACGATATTGTGTTCAGCGATCGGCCGCGAGAACCGCTCGGCCCGCTGGCGAACGAGACGGATTTCGGGACCATCTGTTTGGCGTTGCTCGAAGCGCGGCCTGACGACGTGGGACAAACCAATCTGACGGAGCTGACGGGCTTGTTCAACTCCGACAAGACGTCCGCGGCCCCGACGCGCAAGCCCTTTGGCGATGATCCAATTGGCGGTTTGACGCGCACCATCACGCTGGCGCCCAACACGGAGGCCGCTGTGACCTTCCTGCTGACCTGGCACATGCCGAACCTCAAGATGGATCGGCTGCCGCCGGGCCGGCATTACGCGACGCGGTTCGAGTCTGCCGCGGCCGTGGCCCGGTACATCGCACGGCATTTGGCGAGGCTCAGTGGCGAGACGCGGTTGTGGCACGACACGTGGTACGACTCGACCCTGCCCTATTGGTTCCTCGATCGGACGTTTCTGAACACTTCGATTCTCGCCACCTCGACGTGCCATCGGCTCGGAAACGGTCGGTTCTGGGCGTGGGAGGGCGTCGGTTGCTGCCACGGCACGTGCGGTCACGTCTGGCAATATGCCCAGGCGATGGCGCGGCTGTTTCCCGAACTCGAACGAATCACGCGCGAACAGGTGGATTTCGGCCTCGCGCAGCAGAAGAACGGCGCGATCTATTTCCGCGGCGAGTTCAACAACATCCCGGCCATTGACGGCCAGGCCGGCACGATCCTGCGCGCGCTGCGCGAACACCAGACGTCGGCCGACGCGGCGTTTCTGAAGCGCAACTGGCCGCGGATCAGGCGGGCGATGGAATGGTTGATCGCGAAGGACGAAGACGGCGACGGACTGATCACGGGCAATCAACACAACACCCTGGACACGGACTGGTACGGCCCGGTGGCATGGCTCAGCGGACTGTACCTTGCGGCGCTCGCCGCCTCCGAGGCGATGGCGCGCGAGGTGGGCGATCAGGAGTTCGGCGACAGGTGCCATGCGATCCTCGACGTCGGGCGCGCGAAGCTTGTGCACGAACTCTTTGACGGCGACTACTTCATCAACAAACCCGATCCCAAACACGCCGAGGCGATCAACTCCGGGAGCGGGTGTCACATCGATCAGGTCATGGGACAAAGCTGGGCGTTTCAGGTCGGACTTCCTCGCGTTCTTCCCGAGACCGAAACGCGTGCGGCATTGAGGGCGTTGTGGCGCTACAACTTCACGCCGGACGTGGGGCCGTATCGGACGGCCTACAAGCCGGGGCGCTGGTACGCGATGCCCGGCGAGGCGGGGTTGTTGATGTGCACATTCCCGCGGACGGACTGGGATTACGAGCAGGCGAAGGGAAAAGGGGCGGACTGGGCGGCAGGCTACTTCAACGAGTGCATGAATGGGTTCGAATACCAGGTCGCGGGTCACATGATCTGGGAAGGGATGGTCCAGGAGGGACTGGCGATCACGCGGGCGGTGCATGACCGCTACCACGCCTCCCGGCGCAATCCGTGGAACGAAGTCGAGTGCGGCGACCATTATGCCCGGAGCATGGCGAGCTACGGCGTGTTTCTTGCCGCCTGCGGCTTCTCCTATCACGGCCCCAAGGAACACCTGGGCTTTGCGCCGCGGTTGACACCGGAGCAATTCAAAGCGGCGTTCACGACCGCGGAAGGCTGGGGATCATTCGAGCAGAAGCGGACACCGGGCGGACTCGAAGCGGCGATTGACCTCAAGTGGGGGACGCTGCGATTGCGCGTCGTGAAGCTGAAGCCGGCGGACGGAACGGTGCCGGCATCTCTGAGGGTGCGAGCCGCCGGGCGCGACGTGCCTGCAATCCTTGAGATGCGGGAAGGCCAGGCCGAGATTCGTTTCAACGATCTGGTCGAACTGAAAAGGGGCGAGAGGCTCGTTCTAACGCTGGGCTGATGCCGGACTCACCTGCGCGTACTCGGCATACCGCTCGGCCACTTTGGCTTCCTGCTCGTCGCCGCGATGGAAGTAGAAGCGGTAGCGCCACGTGACACTCTGGCCTGCCGCCACTTCGAGGTCACCGGTCCCCGCCGGTTTCTTCTCGAAGTCGTGGATTCCGAACGGATTCGCCGCGAACAAACCGTAGTCGCGCACGTGCCAGTGCGTGGGATGGCGCGGATTCCACGGATGATCGAAAATGGCGACACCGACGGTTTGGCCTTCCACAGGTCCATAGTAATCAACCCACTTGGCGCGTTTGCCCCAGGTAGCTCCGTCGCGAAGCCCCTCGCTATTCACGATGTGCCCCTCGGCCGGCTTCCTGTTGCGCGTCAGGCGCATCGCCTCGTTCAGGCGCAGAGCCATGGTCCCTTCCTTCGTGTCGCCGAACGTCAGCGGACCTTCCGAAGCATGAATTGTGATCTCGAAATCCACAATCCGATCGGCGGTGCGGTTGTGAATGCGGATGGTGCGTTCGTCCGTTGCAATGAGCGTGCCGTCTTTGGCCACCAGCTTGTTGGCCGCCCGGATCACGCCGAACTCCGGACCGGACTTCACCTCGAGGAACTTGTCATGGAGAGTCCTGCCGGCATTGGCTCCCTCGGACCAGAAATCATGGCCGTTGACGGCACCGTGGGCCCACCAGAACGAACGCTGGTGAGGGTGATCGCGCTCCTCCCCCTCGACTTCCTTCATCGGCCAGTTGCGCGTCATGGGCAGGCCGGCCGGGCCGAGGACCGGGTAAAGGAACGGACGGGAGAAGCCTCGGTAGCGGTACTCGGAGAAGAGTTCTCCTCCGATTTCGATGCGGAGCTTGCCATCGAGATCGGTGATCCGTACTCCCGAGCCATCCGCGGCGTTTGTTGTGTGCAGGAAGAGGAGAATGGCGACCGCGGTGCAGACGAGGCCTCCAAGACGTCGAAAGGGCATGCTTAGGCTGAGCATCGGGGCGAGCTTAGGAAGCGGAAGCGGATGGTCAACAAGAAAGCTCGACACACCAAAGCCCGGCGCGTCCGGCATCGAGTGTGTCGCCCGGTTGTGGCGACTCCTGCCGCGCACGCAGGTCATCATGCTCGCAATCGAGGAAGACATCGACCGGGTGTTCGAATCCCTGAAGGCCGGCGCCACGGGCTACCTGGTCAAACATGCCAGGCCGGAGAAGATCCTCGAAGCCGTGGCCGAGTTCCAGCGCGGGAGCGCGCCGATGTCCAGCGCCATTGCGCGCCGGGTGGTGACGGCGTTTCACCAGCCGCCCTGCGAGGGTGGCGTCGGCGAGGCGCTCACGGTGCGCGAGGAGAACATACTCCGTCTGTTGGCCAAAGGCTGCCGATCCAAGGAATTCGCCAAGCACCTCCGGATAGGGGTCAGTACGGTGAATACGCACGTCCGCCATCTATTGGAAACTGCACGTCCGCTCCCGTGCGGAGGCCGTGGCGCGCTACATGGGGCGGTGAGCGCCGCCCCCTGGGTTGGCGTCGAGCGCCGCTCGTTCACTGGACCTTCGGGGGCGGCACAGCCCGGCCCTCGAATTGGGCAAGCTGCTCGTCTTTCGAATAGGTGCCGTAGAAAGGCGCGTTGGCATCCAGCCAGAGATAGAGGCAGCGCCGATCCCCGTCTGGCAGCGCCGCCTCTGTGCGATGCGTCGGGTCCTCCAGAATGCCAGTCAGCGGGCTGGCGTCCGCCCCGATGCGACCTGGAGGCGTCGAGGCCTCTGCGATCGAGGCGCCGCCCCACTCGAACCACCGCAGAAACGGCCTCAGGTTCTGGTAGGATCGCGTGAAGGGCGGCGCCGGATCGCCCGTGAGAATCAGCGCGCTTGTGTCGGCGCCGGTCGATCCGTCGTGGCAGCGGACGCAATGCCGGTCGAGGACGGGTTGCACCAGCCGTGGATAGCTCAACGGGCAACTGCCGTCAGGACCGGGTTCGAGGTGTGAAGGCGGGCGTTTCGAGGCCAGGGTCGGACGCGTGATCGGCGTATTGCGCCGCGGCTCGTGGCAACCCACACAGCCCCTGCGTTCTCCCGGCTGGAGGTAGGTCACACTGCGCATGCTCTGAATGGCGCGACCGGCGGCGTCGACGGCCTGAAAGTACAGCGGCTTGCGGGCCGGAGCTCGGAAATAAGCCGATCCGTCCGACTCCACCGGCACGATCCCCAGGAGCAGGCGGGCGCTCTCGGCATTTGCATGGCCGATGCGGGGTTGATTGGCGACGTGCGTGTGCGTCTTGGGGAGGACTTGAAAGACCCGGAGCTGACGAACCGGACGGTCGGTAGGCATCGGGCGGAGGCTCAGGCGGACATCGGTGAGGAGGAATTCGCCCTCGTCGCCCAAAGCCGGATCGAGCGTGCTCGCAATGGCTGGGGGCGCCGGCCGCGGAGCCAGGGGGATCGGGTACATCGAGGACGCCTCCGGATCGCGGTAGAGCAGTTCGAGGTTCCCCGCGCGATCCAGGTAATAGAGCCCGGTGCGCGTGTCGCGCAATTCGCCCGAACTCATGCCGGGCAGCGGCTCGTGGCTGAAAGCGACCAGAAACCAGTCTTCCGACAACGGCCAGGGGCTGTGGAAATAGCTCTTCGGCCATCCCGCCGCCTCGGCGAAACAGACCTCCGGCGTCAGGACTTCCATATCCTCGAGCCGATCTTCGCCCGTCTCCGGATCGAGCGCGGCGCGCTGCGGATCGACAATCACCAGCGAGCCGCCAACGTCGGCATGATGGGCTCCGGCCACGAAGACAATCCGCTGGGAGCCCGGGATGGCGCGCGGCTGATAGCATGCGTTGATCCGCGTCGTGTAGTTGCCAAACAGCGACACCGGGTTCGAGCCGTCGGGATTGCTGGCCCAGAGACCGTGGAAATTCGCCGCCGAGCGATCGACGTAATCCCAGCGCGTGTACACGATCCGACCGTCGTGAAGGACAAACGGATGCCATTCGTTGGTCTCATGCCACGAGAGCGTTTTCACATCCGATCCGTCCTTGTTCATCCGGTGAAGCGTGTAGGCCGGAAGCGGTTCCCACTCATTGTGGCACCGGCCATAGCCGCCGCGCCGGGTCGACATGAACGCGAGGGCGCCATCGGGCAGCGGACAAGGATCGAAGTCGTCGTTGGGACCGTCAGTCAACCGACGCAAGCCGGAGCCATCGACCTCGATCGCGTACAACTGGAAACAGCGCCGATCGGCCGAGTTGAAGTCCGGCTTGCGCAGCGCGCGCTCGGCAAACGCGAAGTAGAGCGTGCGCGCGTCATAGCCGAGCGCCAGCGTGGTGTAATTGCCTCGGGGCAGCCGACCCGCAATCAGATCGCGCACCTCGAACGAGACCCCGGGCCGTTCGAGCACAAAGACGCCGCCGCCGGCCACGTCGCCGTAGTCGTAGAAGTACCCGAGGTATTCGTGCAGCATCTGGCAGACAAACCGATGCCGCTTCATGAAAGCGATCGGCTGCCCTGTAACGGCAGGATTCCGCAGTGCAAGGACGCGTCCGCTCCACCGCACGCGATGGTACAAGGCAATCCGCTCAGCAGACGGCAACCGACCGGCCGCTCGCGCCTCGGTCCGCAGTGATTCCCATGCGCGCCTCTCGATGTCCAACTCCGCGGGTGGGAGTGCCGACGCCAGAATGTTCAGCAGACTTTGCCCCCGCACCACCGCGGCTTCGAGGGCCTCGATGCTCCCGGGCTCGCGGCCCAAACGGCGTTCCTGAGCTGCCCAATCCGCCTCGACCGTCGACTTGAGCTCAGGCTCGACCGGGCCTGGGTGCACCGGGATGCCAGAAGCCGAGGCCCAGAGCGCACAGGCCAAAAAGAGGTGGGACCTGGTCATCAAGCAAGATAAGCCCAGGCATTAGATCACGCCCAGCCCCGTAAAATGTCCGTGCTAAGCCTTCCAGCCGTGGTTCTCGCGCACCTGGATCATGGCGGCGAGGATGTCATTCCATGTCTGTTGCTGTGTCATGATGGCGTTGGGGAACATGCATCCATCCCAGCATATGTGTTTGAACTTCCTGGTCACCTTGCCGGCGCCGTCCCGCATCCAGTAACCGGCATCGCGGGCGATGTTGAGCTTGCCGTTCGGATCGGTGGCCATGCAGTGCTTGCCGGTCTTCTCATGGGCGCCCGATCCCTTGACTGTCGCGTCGTTCTGCGCCACATGGAAATCAATTGTCCACGGACGCAAGGCCGCCGTGAGCTTCTTCATGGCCTTGTGGAAGACCTCCGGTTCCCATCTGAACTTCTCGGGGACCAACCGGTGCTCCGGAGCATTGGAGCCGAGCAGGTAGAGAAGGGTGTGCGCCATGTCCGCCTGGAACCCGAGCACCCGAGGCTGGCCGACGCCTTCGAGGACCTGAAGCATGTACTTCCAGGAATGCATGCCGCCCCAGCAAATCTCCCCTTCGGCCGCAAGTCGTTCCCCGCAGCCCTTGGCCACCTTGGCGGCCTCTTTGAACGTCTCGATGATGCGCTTGGTGTTGCCCTTGGGATCCTTGTCCCACTCGGTCACGCTAGCGGACGAATCGATCCGCACAACGCCGCCCGAACGCAAGCCGAGTTTTCGGAACGCGCTTGCGATCCGGCACCCTTTCCGCACTTGCCCGACGAATTTCTTCCGCTCCTCCTCACCGCCCATGGCCGACCCGCCGCCTGTCCCCTTCCAGACCGGGGCGACGACCGACCCGATCGCCAAGCCCTTGCCCGCGATCTTGTCCGCCACGCGCTTCAAGTCGTCGTCGGTCGAATCGATGTCGATGTGGGGAGCGGACAGGAACAGGTCGACGCCGTCGAACTTGACGCCGTTGGCCTCGGCCTTGGCGGTCAAATCGAGCATGGTATCCAGATCAATGCCGGGCTCGGCGCCGGGGCCGCCTTTGCCGACGAGGCCGGGCCACATTGCATTGTGCAGTTTCGGGTAGTTGTTGGCGGAGTTGCTCATCACAGAACCTTTCAAAGCAGGCACTTCGACACTCTCATCAGGCGGCAAGAAGGGTCTTTGGCTTGCTGTTACGCCCCGGTCGCATCGAGTGCTCTCTGGATTTTCCATTGAGCCTACCCGCGCCGGCTTCGGGCAATCAACGCCAAACTGCGGCGTTGGCCCCACTCGATCCACGATCCCAGGACGATGTGCGGCACGAGATGCAGGATTGCGCCAGACACCGGGCTGCGGCATAACCTGTCGCCACAATGGACATTCGCAAAATCGGATTGACGATGTTGGGGGTGCTGGCCACGGGCGTCTGGGCCCAGCAACCCATCACTGAAGCTGAAACCAACGCGCTGGCGGCGATCCGCGCGCAGCGCACCGACGGGCTGATCACCGTGCAGCCGTGGGTCCAACTCCTCGACTCGAACCGGCTCGGGGTGGGCTGGATCACGTCGCAACCGTCCGACGGCGCGGTGGAATGGACGCAGTCGGAGAACGGCGGCGAATGGCGGCAGGCGTGGTTTTCGGAGGACGGTTTGAGACAGGCGAATACCGCGATGCAGCGCGCGGTGATCGGCGGCTTCGACCCGGCCAAGCCGATTCGCTTTCGGGCCAGATCCCGGGCCATCGAGTCGTTCAAGCCGTACAGTGTTGCGTTCGGCCAGCCAACAGTCTCCCAGGACCGCAGCCTGCCCGCGCGCTCACGTCCGAACGGCGCTGTCTCGTTCCTCGTCTTCAACGACATCCACAACCGGGCGCAGTTGTATCCGCTGCTGGTCGAGAAAGCGGGAATGCCGGTCGATTTCGCGGTCTTCAACGGGGATGTGCTCAACGATCCGCAGACCGAGTCGGAGGTCGTCGACAACCTGCTGATGCCGATGGCCTGGTTCGCCGCGAAGTCGATCCCCTGCTTCTTTCTGCGCGGCAATCACGAAACGCGCGGCGCATTTGCGCGGCGGTTGAAGGACTATCTCATCCTCCCCGGGGAACGCTACTACGCCGCGATGACGTTCGGTTCGGCGCGTGTGGTGTTCCTCGACACGGGCGAAGACAAGCCGGACACGAGCAAGGAATACAGCGGCCTGGTCGATTTCGATCCGTACATCGAGGCGCAGACGGACTGGCTCCGACGAGAGATCGCGGGCGACGCCTTCCAGCAGGCGACCTGGCGCCTGGTCGTGATGCACATGCCGCCCGATTGGCGCATGGATGAGGCCAAGCTCTGGCACGGTCAGCGTCGCGTCAATGAGCGATTCGCCCCGCTCCTGGACGCGGGCAAAGTCACCGCGGTGATCAGCGGTCACACCCACGCTCCGGAGGTTGTCGAGCCGTGTCCTGACGCGAGCCGCGGCTTCCAGTGGCCGGTGTTCATCGGCGGAGCACCGTCTCTCGCCAAGGCCACCGTTTTTAGAGTGGATGCGGACGCAACGACGCTCAAGATCACGCGCTTTGCCAGCGACGGCACGGTGGGCGCGGAGCGCACGTGGAAGAAGTGAACTCGCGTGAAGGAGAGGGCGAAGGCGCGGGACAAAGACGGACGGAAGACGCCGGGAGCCGCTCCTGCGGTCGAGGACCTGGATTTGACCTGAGACGCGCCTCGCCGGAAATGAAGTCCGGCAACGATGTCTGCCCCAATATCCCAATCGCCGACGCAAGTTGTCAGCGTCCCACAGGAAGTCACGGGACAGCCCCGTCGCGTGGTCGTGGGCCGGGTAACGTGGCGAGACACGTTCGCCGCGCTTCGGTATCGCAATTACAGACTCTTTTTCGTTGGCCAACTGGTGTCGCTGATCGGGTCGTGGATGCACAACACGGCCCAGGGATGGTTGGTATACCAGTTGACGGGGTCGAAAGTGCTGCTGGGCACGGTGGCGGCTGTCGGATCGCTGCCCATGCTGCTGCTCTCGATGTGGGGCGGTTCGGTAGCCGACCGCCATCCCAAACGCGTCGTCATCTGCTGCACCCAAATCGCCATGATGCTCCTGGCCTTCGCGTTCGCGGCGCTGGTCTGGTCCGGAAAGGTCCAGCCGTGGCACATCCTCGTTCTGGCGGCGCTGGACGGGGCCGCGATGGCCTTCGACATGCCGGCACGACAGGCCTTCATGGTCGAGATCACCGCACGCGACGACCTGATGAACGCAGTGTCGCTCAACAGTTCGATCGTCAACGGCGCACGCGTCATCGGCCCCGCCGTCGCGGGATTCCTCATGGCCAATGTGGGCATGACGCTCTGCTTCGTCTTAAACGGAATCAGCTACTTCGCCGTCATCGCCGGCCTGCTCATGATGCGCCTGCCAAAGTTCGTCCCTCCTCCGCAGCCGGCTTCGGCCGGCCGCCACATCCTCGATGGCTTTGCCTACGCGGCCGCTCATCGGCGTTTGCGCGCCCTGTTTCTGCTCTTAGGCGTTGTCGGCATTTTCGGGTGGTCGTACTCCGTCCTTTTGCCGGCGTACGCGACGGACATTCTGGGCGTGAGCGAGAGCGGATACGGTGCGCTTTTGAGCGCAAACGGTCTCGGGGCGCTGCTGGGCGCCCTGACGGTGGCGACCTTCGGCAGCCGGATGCAGCCCCGCCTGCTGATCCTGGGGGGGCTGTGGACCTTTTCCGCCATGTTGCTGCTGCTGGCCTTTGTGCGTTGGTTGCCGCTCGTCCTGCTCTGCCTGGCGGTGGGCGGGTGGGGCTTGCTCCTTTACTTCGCCACCACGAACACGCTCATCCAGACCAGCGTGTCCGACGCGATGCGCGGACGCGTGATGGGCATCTGGGGGCTGGTGTTCGGCGGCATGGTGCCCATCGGGGGACTCGAATCGGGCGTGCTCTCCCAGGCGGTCGGCGTCCCCTGGACAATCACAGTGGGAGCCGCGGTCTGCGCCGGTGCGGGCCTGGTCGCATGGTGGCAGGGGCGCAGCCAGCCGGGGCCGTCCCTCAATCCGCGCCCGTGAGTGCTGGCCAAGACGCCGATCATCCGGCTGGCATATTTGTGCGCAGCCGCAACCAAAAGTCGGAGGGCCGACTCCGCCATTCGCTGAAAGGGCCTCGTGGAACTCGACCCTCTGTGACCCGTCGCCGGCCGGGCGAATTCCGGGGGATCGTCGCACGAAGGAGCGCCGATGAACGGACTTCATGCCGTTCCATGGAGAATCGCTGAAACGCCTATCCTCACCTTGATGCTCGCCTTCGTGCTTTTCGTGGTGAGCTTGGGCGAGGATTGAAGTTCCCTCCTCTTCGCTTGACGGCACGGCTCCAGGTCCGCGACCGTAGGGGTGCCGATGAAGTTTATCGATGAGTATCGCGACGCCGATCGCGCACAGGAATGCGCGCGCGCCATTGCACGCTCGGTGACCCGTCCCTGGACGATCATGGAGGTGTGCGGGGGGCAGACCCACGCCATCGTGAAGTTCGGCATCGACGAGCTTCTGCCCCGGGACATCACCCTCGTCCACGGTCCCGGCTGTCCCGTCTGCGTCACGCCCCTCGAGTTGATCGACAAGGCGATCGCCATCGCCTCGAAACCCGGTGTCATCTTCTGTTCGTTCGGCGACATGCTCCGCGTTCCCGGAAGCCACACCGACCTCCTGTCGGTGAAGGCAAGCGGCGGCGATGTGCGCATGGTCTACTCCCCCATGGACTCCGTCCGCCTCGCCCGCGAGCATCGGGATCGACAGGTCGTGTTCTTTGCCGTTGGCTTCGAGACCACGGCTCCCGCCAACGCCATGGCGGCGTTCCAGGCGCGACGGGAGCAACTGACCAACTTCTCGCTGCTCGTCTCGCATGCCCTGGTGCCGCCCGCCATATCGACCGTCCTCGGCGCCCCCCACAACCGTGTCCAGGCTTTTCTGGCGGCAGGCCACGTCTGCGCCGTCATGGGCTACCATCAGTACGAGCCATTGGCCCGGGAATACCGCGTTCCGATCGTGGTGACCGGCTTCGAGCCGATCGACATCTTGCAGGGCATCCGGCGTTGCGTGCTCCAACTCGAAGCGGGCGAGGCCAAGGTCGAGAACCAATACGCCCGCGCCGTGAAACGGGAAGGGAACCTTCCCGCCCAGCACATGGTCCGCGAGGTCTTCCAGGTGATCGACCGCAAGTGGCGCGGGATCGGTGTCATCCCGCGCAGCGGCTTCGGGCTGAGCCCGGCCTATGCCGAATTCGACGCCGAACGTCGATTCGGGGTCGCCGACTACCACGCGGATGAGCCGTCCGAGTGCCTGAGCGGGCTCGTGCTCCAGGGCGTCAGGAAGCCGGTTGATTGCCCTGCGTTCGGCACCCGATGCACACCGGAGCATCCGCTGGGCGCCACCATGGTTTCCAATGAAGGGGCCTGCGCCGCCTACTATCGCTACCGACGCCAACAGGAACCGCACCGATCTTTATGACCTCTGACGTCACCGCCGCTTGCCCCCTGCCCATCGGCCAGTACACGCACGTCCTCATGGCCCATGGAGGCGGCGGACGCCTGATGCAACAGTTGATCGATCAGGTCTTCATCTCCGCATTTTCGAATCCGCGCCTGGACGAGCGTCACGACGGCGCGATCTTGGATGCCCAAGGACGCCGGTTCGCATTCACAACCGATTCGTACGTCGTGCGCCCTCTGTTCTTTCCGGGTGGCGACATCGGCACGCTCGCGGTCAACGGCACGGTCAATGACCTAGCCATGTGCGGCGCGCGTCCCCGCTGGCTGAGCGCCGGCTTCATCCTCGAAGAGGGTCTGCCGATCGAGACCCTCGAACGCATCGTGGCCTCGATGCGACAAGCCGCCGCAACTGCGGGCGTCGAGATCGTCACGGGCGACACGAAAGTGGTCGAGAAAGGCAAAGGCGATTCCCTGTTTGTCAACACCGCAGGCCTGGGCACGATCGATCACAGTATGCCGATTGGCCCGCGTCACGCGCGGATTGGCGACGCGATCCTGCTCAACGGCGACCTGGGACGACACGGGATGGCGATCCAATCCGTGCGCGATGGGCTCGAATTCGAGGGGCCGATCGAAAGCGATTGCGCCCCGCTGGCGGACATCGTCATGGGGTTGATCGAGGCCGGAATCGCAGTGCATTGCCTGCGCGACCTGACCCGCGGCGGCCTCGCCGCCGGTTTGAACGAAATCGCGGCGACCGCCCGTATCCAAATCGACATCGACGAAAGCGCCGTGCCCGTGAGCGAGCCGGTTCGAGGCGCATGCGAAATCCTCGGCTTCGATCCGCTCTACGTGGCCAATGAAGGCCGGATGATCGCCTTTGTGCCCGAATCCGATGCCGACCGGGCGCTGGCGATCATGCGCGCTTTGCCGGTCGGAGACGGTGCGTGCAGGATCGGGTCCGTTCTCTCCGATTCGCCGGGCCTGGTGACGCTGAAAAGCCGGATTGGCGCCCGCCGGATTCTCGATCTGCTCAGCGGCGAGCAGTTACCTCGGATTTGTTGAGGCCCACCGGCATCCGATCGCACAGGATGTCGGGCGATGCTCGGCGATGACTCGACGGCTCGGTTTCCTCCGGGTCTCCGGATGTTCTGGACCGACGGAATCGAATAGACACGTCCAACCGGGTGGCCCTGTCGCCGAGTTGCATCCGCGTTCGATGCTTTGGACACGACGCGACTCGGGCGACGACAACCGGTTCAGCATGGAATCCGTGCCAAATCAGTCAAGTTCTTGCGCCTCGCAGCGGGGGTGGTTGGCACGGTTATTTCATCTAAATTCCTGAAGGGTTGCTGTTGTTGAGGTTGGAAATAGCGCTTATCAATTGGCGTGGTTTGGTGCGTAGTAGCCGTGCGATGATCTCGACAAACCACTGTCAAATTAAGAACCTGTCACTTTATACAACTGCAACCTCTCGGCCCTGCGCATCTGCCTGATCGCGCTCAAGGCGGACCTTCACCCCGAGCCTTCTTGGCCGGCCCTGCAGGAGCGCTGCCAGAACAATCCCCAAATCCCTTTCCAGATACTCGTCAAGCACCGCTCCAAATGAAAAGACCGTCGCCTGCGTTCGGGCTTGCGAGCCGCTGGGTTTTCGATGGAATGAAGCGGATGAAGCGACTCGCCCAAAAGCTCGAGGAATCCCCGATGTTGGCCCGCGTTCTGCCTTTCGCGGTGTTTCTCGGGCTCACGGTTGGCCAGGGCCTTTTTGGGTCAGCGGGCCGTTACTGGATGTATCTGGCCAAGACGGCGGTTGGCCTTTGGCTGGTGTGGCTGACGCGTCGTTACGTTCGGGAGATGCGCTGGAAGTTGAGCTGGGAGGCGGTGGTGGCGGGCGTGGCCGTGTTCGCCGTCTGGGTGGGCCTCAACGACTCCTACCCGAAACTCGGCGGTGCAGGCCCTGCCTGGAATCCGAACGACCGGTTCGGAGACGCATCGGCCCTGGCGCTTCTGTTCATTGCCGTGCGGATTCTGGGCTCGACGTTCGTCGTGCCGCCGATCGAGGAGGTGTTCTACCGCTCGTTTCTTTATCGCTACCTCGTGAAAAACGACTTTCTGTCCATTCCTCTGGGCGCGTTCGCGTGGATGCCCTTTCTGGCAACGTCCGCTGTGTTCGGCTTCGCGCACTTCGAGTGGCTGGCGGGCGTTCTCTGCGGCCTGGCGTATCAGGGATTGGTCTGTTGGAGGAAGCGTCTGGGCGATGCGATGACGGCTCACGCGGTCACCAATTTCCTTCTTGGGCTTTGGGTGGTGTCCCGCGGCGCGTGGCAATTCTGGTGATCAAACTACTTGAGCGCCTGGTCCTCGATCCGAACGCCCTTCTTGGCGTTGTTGTAGCCGAAGTAAGTCGGGTTGAACTCTCCGACAGGCGTGGCATCGGCGCGCGCCGGCACTTCGAGTCCGGTCAGGAAGAAGCTGGCATTGACGATCAGGCGGCGCAGATCCTCGCTCTTGAAATCCACCGCGGCGCCGATGGTCGAGCAGAGGATGCTCGCCTGTTTGCCGGAGGGGGCCGCACACTGCCGCAGCCAGACCAGCGGCATGATGGCTTTGTTCAAGTTGGGCGGGTCGTCCGGGTTCATGCCGGTGAGTGTCAACCCGTGCAGGAGCACAGTGGCGTCCGCCGGAAAATCCGGGTTGACGCCGTAGACGTCGGTGGGGCCGAACACGTCGGCGACCCCGCGCAGGATGGGGTGCTGACGGTTTTTGCCGTCGACCAATCCGCGTGAGGCCTCCTTGCCGTGGTCGCCATGGTGGTAGGTCCAGGTTTCCCCGACCGTGAGGCCGCCGAATCCCCCTCCCTTGGCGTCGTAGCTGTACTTCGCATAGGGACTCTGCTTGTTGCGGCTGTAGGCGAAGGCGTGGGTGGCGGTGCGGATGACAATCATCGGTTTGCCGGCGTCGAGGAAATCGATGATGTGCTTCATGTCGGCATCCGGCAGTTCGCGAAAGCGGAAGGCGTTCACAGCGAGGTCGGCGTTGGCGAGCAGGTGCAGCCCAGGGACGTTGGTCTGGTTGTGCGGGTTGATGACGCCTGCCGCATCCTGAGAGAACAGCACGGTGCATTTGAAACCGTGGCGCTGGCTCAGCAGCTTCCCGAACATTGGCATCGATTCCTCCGATCGATACTCCTCGTCGCCCGCCAGGAGAACGATGTGTTTGCCGTTGGCCTTCCCGGCGGGCGGTTCGTAGACGACCCAATGGGCGGCGTTGCTATTTTGGCTCAGACAACTTAGAACCATCAGAAGTGCAAGGCGTTTCATGCGGCTGTGTATAGCCTGCGTTCCCGTCGGAGGCGACAGGAAATGCGCATCCTCGAAAAGAGACGGTGTTGGCGAATCGCCCGGGCCAGCGGGCCCGAATCGAGGACCGGACCCCCTGACCGATGCCACATCCGGGCTCCAGTGCGGCCCCGCTCGGAGCGCTCGCCCGCCTGCACCCCAAAATGAAGACTGCAGGCGGCAGACTGAAAGGCGTTGCCACCAAAAGCCCGAGACGATTGACTATCCCCCCACGGTGCGACCCGAAACGAAGCTGAGCATAACGAATCGATTCCGCAGTCCCCGCGCTGTTCCCGGCCGGAGATCCGACCGCGCGAAGCGGTGCAGTCATGCGCCCCAGAATCTACCCAGCCCGCGACGAAGATGGGGGGTCATGCTCGTGTTGGTGGGGTTGATGGTGCTCGCGCTCCCGGGCTGTACGACTTCACACGGCAAGCGGGTCGGGTACCGGTACAATCCCGACTACGGCGTTGCCACCCTCCAATTCCAGCAGACGCTGATGGGTCAGGCCAACGGGCTGATTCCAGGCAACCGGGCGCGGCTGCTGAACAATGGGGACGCCTTCTTTCCCGCGATGTTGGAAGCGATTCGGAACGCTCGACACAGCGTGAACATCGAGCTCTACATCTTTGCCCGGGGGAGGATTGGCGAGCAGATGACGGCGGCTTTGTGCGCGAAGGCGCGCGAAGGCGTTCAGGTGAGGGTTTTGGTGGATGCCATGGGATCGCGCACGGGAGGGCTTGACCGGCGGATGATGGCCGCGGGGGTGCATTTTCGCAAGTACAAGCCGGTGACCATACCGACCATCACGAAGACCGGAGACCGGACGCACCGCAAGATTGTGACCATTGACGGGCGGATCGGGTTCACGGGCGGTTTTGCCGTGGACGACCGATGGCAGGGAAACGTGCGCAATTCGCGCGAGTGGCGGGAGGTGGTCCTGGAGATCG
>Ga0208459_1000983_pt1 | contig 28613 bp, 23 predicted proteins | sample AD_UKC087_MetaG_FD_184433 | JGI IMG/M metagenome (GOLD analysis project Ga0208459, IMG submission 184433) | Active sludge microbial communities of municipal wastewater-treating anaerobic digesters from USA - AD_UKC087_MetaG (SPAdes) (version 2) | ecosystem: Engineered > Bioreactor > Anaerobic >... | reverse complement strand
CGTTACACCATTCGTGCAGGTCGGAACTTACCCGACAAGGAATTTCGCTACCTTAGGACCGTTATAGTTACGGCCGCCGTTTACCGGGGCTTCAATTCAAAGCTTCGCGTGAGCTGACTTCTCCTCTTAACCTTCCGGCACCGGGCAGGTGTCAGGCCTTATACCTCATCTTTCGATTTTGCAAAGCCCTATGTTTTTGTTAAACAGTCGCCTGGGCCATTTCTCTGCGGCCACTATCGCTAGTGGCGTCCTTTCTCCCAAAGTTACAGGACTATTTTGCCTAGTTCCTTAGCCATGAATCACTCGAGCGCCTTAGTACTCTATACTTGACCACGTGTGTCCGTTTGTGGTACGGGTGCCGTACGAATTAACGCTTAGCGGATTTTCTAGGGAGCATGATTACATCCATTATCCGATTGTTCAAGAACGCTCGGTACTGTTAGGGTCAGCTCAGAAAGCGGATTTGCCTACTTCCCTCAAAGCCTACACCATTCAACCCACTATTCCGTCAGTGGGCAGGACTGTCACTTCTCCGTCTCCACATCGCTCCGTACGCCAGTATCGGAATATTAACCGATTCTTCCATCGACCTCGCCCTTAGGCTTAATCTTAGGACCCGACTAACCCTGATCCGATTAGCGTTGATCAGGAATCCTTAGTCTTCCGGCGTGGGGGTTTCCCGCCCCCATTATCGTTACTTATACCTACATTTGCTTTTCCATAAGCTCCAATATAAGTTACCTTAAATCTTCAATGCCTATGGAATGCTCCCCTACCAATCCCATCATAATGACAGAATTCCACAGCTTCGGCAGTATGCTTATGCCCGATTATTATCCACGCAGGATCGCTCGACTAGTGAGCTGTTACGCACTCTTTAAATGAATGGCTGCTTCCAAGCCAACATCCTAGCTGTCAAAGCAATCCTACTTCGTTAGTTCAACTTAGCATACATTTGGGGACCTTAGCCGGTGGTCTGGATTCTTCTCCTCTCGGACACGGACGTTAGCACCCGCGCCCTCACTGCCGCGCTTTATTTTCAAGCATTCGGAGTTCGTCAGGACTCGATAGGCGGCGAAGCCCTCTCATCCAATCGGTCGCTCTACCTCTTGAAAAAAACACGCAACGCTGCACCTAAATGCATTTCGGGGAGTACGAGCTATCTCCAAGTTTGATTAGCCTTTCACCCCTACCCTCACGTCATCCGAAAGCTTTTCAACGCTTAACGGTTCGGCCCTCCATCCCGTGTTACCGAGACTTCAGCCTGCACAAGGGTAGATCACTTGGTTTCGCGTCTGCCACTACTGACTGAACGCCCTGTTCAGACTCGCTCTCGCTTCGGCTGCTCCTCTAAAAGGATTAACCTCGCCAGCAACGGCAACTCGTAGGTTCATTATGCAAAAGGCACGCCGTCACACCAAAAAAGTGCTCCGACCGCTTGTAGGCGAACGGTTTCAGGTTCTATTTCACTCCCCTGTTCGGGGTACTTTTCACCTTTCCCTCACGGTACTGGTACACTATCGGTCTCTCGGGAGTATTTAGCCTTACCGGATGGTCCCGGCAAATTCACACAGGATTTCACGTGTCCCGCGCTACTCAGGGTATCGCTACGGTTCGTCTCGCTTCGAATACCAGGCTTTCACTGTCTATGGCCCGGCTTTCCAACCGGTTCTTCTCACGAAATGTCGTCCGATGTCGCGACCCTACTACCCCGTTGCAGCCTAAACTGAAACGGTTTGGGCTCTTCCGCGTTCGCTCGCCACTACTAACGGAATCATTGATTTATTTTCTCCTCCTACGGGTACTAAGATGTTTCAGTTCCCCGCGTTCGCCTCCCTAAAACAAAGGGATACCGTGGCTTCACCACGGTGGGTTGCCCCATTCGGAAATCCGCGGATAAATGGTTATTTGCACCTCCCCGCAGCTTATCGCAGCTTATCACGTCCTTCTTCGCCTCCGAGAGCCTAGGCATCCGCCGTCCGCCCTTCTCTTGCTTCTTTTAAAATTTTATTGCTCGCTGACGCAAGCGAACCTCACGGCCCGCTACGCCATACCTTATACTTGCTTCTTTTTCCTAATTATTGTCCAAAATGTCAAAGATCTACGTGCCCGGACAAAAAACCGGAACTCCTAGCGTTGCAGTAACGACCGCACGGCCGACCGCACGTACCACCACAGCTTAAAACGCTAAATGGTGGAGAATAAGGGACTCGAACCCTTGACCCCCTGCGTGCAAGGCAGGTGCTCTAAGCCAACTGAGCTAATCCCCCGAATAAGTAGTCCCAGGCAGAGTTGAACTGCCGACCTCCACATTATCAGTGTGGCGCTCTAACCAACTGAGCTATAGGACTATGCGGCTCAAAACGCCTACGCAGCTACCCACGTATATCTAAAAAAAAGGAACGAACAACTATGCAGTATGATAGAACAAACATTTAACACGTCCAACCACCATACGGAACCCCGCCTTCTCTCTATAAAGGAGGTGTTCCAGCCGCACCTTCCGGTACGGCTACCTTGTTACGACTTAGCCCCAGTCATCGGATTTACCCTAGGGCGCTCCTCACGGTCACGCACTTCAGGTCCCCCCAACTTCCATGGCTTGACGGGCGGTGTGTACAAGGCCCGGGAACGTATTCACCGCGCCATGGCTGATGCGCGATTACTAGCGAATCCAGCTTCACAGAGTCGAGTTACAGACTCCGATCCGAACTGAGAACGGTTTTAAAGATTAGCATCCCGTCACCGGGTAGCTTCCCTCTGTACCGCCCATTGTAACACGTGTGTCGCCCCGGACATAAGGGCCGTGCTGATTTGACGTCATCCCCACCTTCCTCACACCTTACGGTGGCAGTCCCGCTAGAGTTCCCAGCATAACCTGATGGCAACTAACGGCAAGGGTTGCGCTCGTTATGGCACTTAAGCCGACACCTCACGGCACGAGCTGACGACAACCATGCAGCACCTACACATCTGCTATTGCTAGAAAAAGTGTTTCCACTTCGGTCAGATGCATTTCAAGCCCGGGTAAGGTTCCTCGCGTATCATCGAATTAAACCACATGTTCCTCCGCTTGTGCGGGCCCCCGTCAATTCCTTTGAGTTTCATTCTTGCGAACGTACTCCCCAGGTGGATTACTTAATGCTTTCGCTCGGCCGCTTACGGTATATCGCAAACAGCTAGTAATCATCGTTTACTGCGTGGACTACCAGGGTATCTAATCCTGTTTGATCCCCACGCCTTCGTGCATCAGCGTCAGTAGCGTACTAGTAAGCTGCCTTCGCAATCGGAGTTCTGTGCCATATCTATGCATTTCACCGCTACACGGCACATTCCGCCTACCTCGCTCGCACTCAAGATCACCAGTTTCAACGGCAATTTTACGGTTAAGCCGAAAAATTTCACCGCTGACTTGATAACCCGCCTACGCACCCTTTAAACCCAATAAATCCGGATAACGCTTGCATCCTCCGTATTACCGCGGCTGCTGGCACGGAGTTAGCCGATGCTTATTCGCAGGGTACTTGCAATACAACACACGTGTCGCACTTTACTCCCCTGCAAAAGAAGTTTACAAACCATAGATCTGTCATCCTTCACGCGACTTGGCTGGTTCAGGCTAGCGCCCATTGACCAATATTCCTCACTGCTGCCTCCCGTAGGAGTCTGGACCGTGTCTCAGTTCCAGTGTGGGGGACCTTCCTCTCAGAACCCCTAATGATCGTCGCCTAGGTGAGCCGTTACCCCACCTACTAGCTAATCATCCGCATGCCCATCCGCAATCGATAAATCTTTCAGACTCACCGGATGCCCGGTAAGAATAATATGGGATATTAGTCCGACTTTCGCCGGGTTATCCCCCAATAGCGGGTAGGTTGCATACGTGTTACGCACCCGTACGCCGGTCGCCACCAGTGTATTGCTACACCGTGCTGCCCCTCGACTTGCATGTGTTAAGCCTATCGCTAGCGTTCATCCTGAGCCAGGATCAAACTCTTCATTGTAAATAATTATTTCTCCCGGCGCAGATTCCGTAGTTCAAAATAAATTGACAGTTGGACGTAAAAAAAAACGCCCGCCCTAACATACTACATTCATTGTTGTTCCAATTATTATCAAAGAACGAAAAATCCCTAAAACAGTCCAAAATTGAACAGGTCAAAAAAAATAGACCGAAAAGGAGTGCAAAGATAATGCTTTTAAAAGTAACTACCAAATTTAAAAACAATTTTTTTTAAAAAATCGTGCAAAAAAAAATTGAAAGCGTCCTTCCAAAAGCGGATGCAAAAGTAATACTTAAAAAAATAACACGCAAATAAAATGAGCAACTTTTTTAAAGGAAAAATACAAATTGCTTAAAATAAGATATTTAAAAATAAAATAGGGTTTGTTTTCTTAGATTTTCAGATATAAATATCCCTGAAAAATATGTTTTTCAGCATAAAAATTGAAAAACTTTGGCGTTTTTTATCAACTATTTTTCGTGAAATGACGTTTTTTTGCTCAGAGATTGCGAAAACCGTAGATGTTATGGATGTGTAATATACCTATTATATTATTGTTTTTTGTTTTATCAACAACTGCCAACGTTGTTATTTTGTATAAATCCATCAATTCCAAAGCATCGTTTACCATATCGTCGGCAGCAATTGTTTTAAAATTGGTACTCATAAAATCAGCCGCTGTCAACGAATGGAATTCGTCATGTTTCTGAACGGCACGGCGAATATCGCCATCGGTAATGATGCCGGTTACGACACCTTTGGCGTTGGAAACCATAGTAACACCCAACTTTTTAATGCTGACTTCACACACAATGTCTTTAAAAAGTGTTGTTTCGAATACCATTGGCACAACATCGGTCATACAATCCTTAACTTTCGTGAGCATTCGACGCCCAAGCGCACCGCCCGGATGGTACAACGCAAAATTTTCGGGGCGGAAATTACGTTTTTCCATAAGACAAACCGCCAAAGCATCGCCCATTACCAATGCGGCAGTGGTTGAAGTGGTGGGAGCAAGCCCTATTTTCGAAGCCTCTTTTTCTATACCTATATCCAAACAGAAATCGGCTTTCTGAGCAAGGCTGGATTTTATATTTCCCGTTATGGCAACAATGGGACAGCCCATTTTTTTCACAGGGTCAATAATATTAAGAATTTCGGTCGATTCGCCGCTATTGGAAATAACTACCACTACGTCGGCAGGTGAAACCATACCCAAATCGCCGTGAAGAGCTTCGGCGGCATTCATAAAAATAGATTGCGTACCCGTAGAAGCCAATGTCGAAGCAATTTTATGTCCAATAATACCGGTTTTGCCAATGCCCGTTATCACAACTTTCCCTTTTGCATGGAAAATTAAATCGACAACTTGATTGATTCTTTCATCAATTCGGTCGGCAACCTTTGCTATTTCTGACATTTCAAGACGAAAAACCTCTTTGCTTCTTGCTATGCAATCCATAATTACAGATTTTTAGTAATGGAATCGATGGCTACCGCTCGCGTAAGGATAGCGCGCATATCGGACAATTTTAATTGATTTGCTGCATCAGACCAAGCTTCGGCAGGCGATGTGTGTACTTCGGCAAATATTGCATCGACACCTATTGCCAAAGCGGCATTCATCAAATACGAAACATATTTACGGTCGCCACCGGTCGTTGTTCCATTGATGCTCGGTTTCTGTACCGAATGTGTAGCATCGAACACCACGGGATAGCCATACGAACGCATTTCTATCAAACCCCGCATATCGACCACCAAATTGTTGTAACCAAATGAAGTACCGCGTTCGCACAAAAGCACTTGGTCGTTGCCCGACTCTACGCATTTTGTAATAACTTGCTTCATATCCCACGGAGCCATAAATTGACCTTTCTTTATATTGATAACTCTGCCTGTTTGCGCAGCAGCCACCAATAAATCGGTTTGGCGCGAAAGAAAAGCGGGAATTTGAATTACATCAGCCACTTCGGCGACAATAGAGCATTGCCACGATTCGTGTACATCGGTAACAATGGGCAAACCATAAGTTTCCTTCACTTTTTGGAGCACCCGTAAGCCGGTTTCCAAGCCTACACCGCGCAACGATGCAAAAGAAGAACGGTTTGCTTTGTCGAACGACGATTTGAAAATAAAATTAATACCCAAGTCGTCAGTTATCCGCTTCAGTTCCTCTGCAACGGTAAAAATTAATTTTTCGCTTTCAATAACACACGGACCGGCCATCAACGTAAACCGCTGATTACCACCTATCGAAAAATTATTGACTTGGATTTGACGCATTTTTTTAGTCACAATTAGAATAAAACTTTATCCAATCAACTTCCATAAAACCTTCGCCACCTTTTTGTTTGGCTGTGATATAAGAACTTAACATCGGGAACATCGGTTCGCTTGGCACACCGTTCGACGTACGGAATACTTCTACATTATTTATATACCACACCAATTCTCTTTTTGTCCACACCAACGAATAGATGAAAAACGACCCGAAATTGATGCCGGTAATTTTTCTGGAAGTGTATTGATTTTCAAATTTTGTTTTCCAATAAACTCCCACTTCTAATGTTTTACCGTTGCATTTACATATATTTATAATAGGAAGTTTACTGTCGCCCGTTAGCCAGAAAGCGTGCGATATTCCTCTTCCTTTGAAACGCATTTTAGCGCGGAAAACGCCATACTGCTGCGAAATAGCATTAGCACCATGCAAAACATCCCCCATATAGTCGAAGTGATGATTAACAAAACCTAATTTAGCATCCCACGCACGTGTTTCGATTGGCTCTTTTCGCACCACAACATTCAAAATGCCCTCCGACACAAACGTGTTGTTACCGTTGTTGTTACCTTGTTTTTCAGAAGTGAGCGAATAGTTGCCAATCAGTTCTTTTTGTTTGTAGAAAAATCCGCTGTTCCATTTGGAAGCATTCATTGTATTCCAATCGAAATTTTCAGTAAATGTCGAAGTATATTTGTTCAGAATCTCAAACGGTTTCGGGTCTGTCTTTTTATAAAAAATGATGTCAATATTAGCAGATAATTCTAAATATCTGCGTTCGGTATGGAAATCTTCGGTACGTTCCCAACGATTTCTGTCTGCCCAAAAATCGTTTGCATCGATAAATTCTTTGGTAGATACTTTAGCTTTCAACCTTTCATATTCGCTAATAATATAGGAAGAATGGAAGCGCATATAATTTTTGTACCTTTTCGATTTTTCAAATTTTTTATAACGGCGCAGTTCTTCCGATTTTTTCAATTCATTTTTTTTGCCCAACAGACGGTATTCGGGCGTTTTTTTGAAAGCTAAAAAATCTTTCAATTCGGCAGACTCCAATGTTTCGTAATAGTGATTAATATTAAAATTGTTGTCCAGCTTACGAAATTTTTTTAAATCCCGATATTCTTGGGTGTCTTTGTATTTACGCGACAAGAGCATTTTTTTGTTTTCGCGAAATTCGGGGGATTTTACCTGTTCGTACAGGTGTTGGTATTCCTCCAATTCTTTCGATTGCTCAATAAATTTGTAGCGTTTGTAATCAGCTAAAAGGGCATTGTATTTGGCTTCTATTTTCGCCGTGGACATCATGCCTCCCAATAAGTTTTTCCAAAACAGATTCATAAATAAAGTTTTAAGGTTATTGCTGTATTGTTTGCAAATAATTGATACATTCTTCAGCCGAATTGACAATTTTAAGAATTCCGTCCTTCAGGTTGTAGCCTAAATTTTCGTGATGCATACGGTCTATCAAAGCTATCAATCCGGCATAATAATCGTCAGAATTGACAACTATCACTTTCCCATCGTGAAAACCAATCATACCCGAAGCTATTGCATCGCACATCTCATCGAATGTGCCAAATCCTCCGGGAAGAACTATAAAAACATCTGAAAATTCCTTCATCATCTCCTTGCGTTCGCTCATGTCGCCAACGATATACAGTTGGTCGGGCAAAGTACTTTTGCGTCCTTTGTCCACTATCACTTGCGGCACCACGCCTATAATATCGCCGCCACCTTCGTGGACAGCTTCTGCCACCGCATCCATCAATCCGCCTGTAGCGCCACCGTACACTAACGTATGACCCTGTTCGGCTATAAAATTGCCTATCAAGCGAGCTTCGGCTTTAAAAGCTTCGCTCGTTTGCGGAGCCGATGCACAGAAAACGCAAATATTCATAATTTGTTATGTTTACACACACTCAAATTGACATTTAATTCGCAAATATACGGAATTCATTCCAAAAAAACGCCATTTCCGAAGAAAGAATGTGAGTTTTTATTTTTCTTGCAAAAAATTATGCATTGCTGCAGCCGCTTTACGACCATCGCCCATTGCCAAAATAACCGTCGCTCCTCCGCGCACAATGTCGCCTCCGGCAAAGATTGTGGGAATGGAACTTTGCATCGTATCCGCATCTACTTCTATCGTGCCTTTTTTGGAAACAGCCAATCCTTCAATGGAACGCGGCACCAACGGATTGGGCGAAACTCCCACACTAACAATAACTTGGTCAACGGGAATTGTTTCGACAGCTCCTTCGATAGGCACCGGACGGCGTCTTCCCGAAGCATCGGGCTCGCCCAACTGCATTTTTTGCAATACCATAGCCACTACATGACCTTTTTCATCACCGATATATTCTATTGGATTATGCAAAGTCATAAATTCGACACCTTCTTCTTTGGCATGTTGTACTTCTTCCAAACGCGCAGGCATCTCCTCTTCCGAACGGCGATAGATAATCATGGCACGTTTTGCACCCAAACGGCGTGCCGTGCGCACAGAGTCCATAGCGGTATTTCCGCCGCCTATCACCGCCACATTTTTGCCGCGAACTATAGGTGTATCGAAATTATCATCGGCAGCATGCATTAAATTGACGCGTGTCAAATATTCGTTGGACGACATAACGCCCACCAAATTTTCTCCCTTTATATTCATAAAATTAGGCAATCCCGCACCACTCGCCACAAAAAGCCCTTCATAACCTTCGGCTTTCAAATCGTCGAAACTGATGGTTTTACCGACAATGCAATTTTTAATGAATTTCACGCCCATTTTTTCCAAATTGTTGATTTCTACATCTACAATTTTATTGGGCAAACGAAATTCGGGTATGCCGTACTTCAAAACTCCGCCAATTTCGTGCAAAGCCTCAAACACGGTAACATCGTATCCCAATTTAGCCATATCGCCGGCAAATGATAATCCCGAAGGACCGGAACCAACGACACCAATTTTGCGACCATTTTTTGCCGCCATTTTAGGCAACGAAATTTTGCCGCTCTCGCGCTCGTAGTCCGCAGCAAAACGTTCCAAAAAACCAATAGCCACAGGCTGTTTTCCCATTTTTACATAAATACACTGCGCTTCACATTGTTTTTCTTGCGGACAAACGCGACCGCAAACAGCCGGCAGTGCAGAAGTCTCTTTCAGCGTTTTGGCTGCTTCCAAAAATTCACCGCGCTCGATGTTTTTGATAAAACCGGGGATGTCAATCCCCACCGGACAGCCTGTCATGCACGAAGGATTGGCACAATCGAGGCAACGTTTAGCCTCTATAACTGCCTGTTCTTCGGTCAGCCCCAAATTTACCTCTTCAGAATTTCGACTGCGATAATCACCGTCCAATTCGTTCATTTTCGTACGCTCAATGGCTGTGCGTTCTTTCGGTTTCATGCTTTGGCGTAAGGCTGAGCGCCAAGGTGTATTTCTATCTTCTTGCATAGCAAAATCTCTTTTATTTGTTGTTTTTGAATTTTTCCATCGCCAGCATTTCCTCTTCCCTGTAAGCGCCTAAGCGTATCAACATTTCGTCAAAATCAACTTTGTGAGCATCAAATTCCGGTCCGTCCACACAGACAAATTTTGTTTGTCCGTCTACCGTAATACGGCAAGCACCGCACATACCGGTACCGTCCACCATAATTGTATTTAGAGAAGCCACCGTAGGAATATCGTATTTTTTTGTCAGCAATGCTACAAATTTCATCATAATAGCAGGTCCTATTGTAACGCACAAATCCACTTTTTCGCGATTAATTATTTCTTCAATACCATGTGTTACAAGTCCTTTTTTGCCGTAAGAGCCGTCGTCGGTCATTACCACAACTTCATCGGAATATTCGGCGATTTGTTTTTCCAAAATCACCAATTCCTTTGTGCGTGCCGCCAACACCGTAATTACACGGTTTCCTGCTTTTTTCAACGCTTCCACAATAGGCAATAACGGCGCAATGCCCACACCGCCACCGGCACATACTACTGTACCGAATTTTTCGATATGCGTGGCTTTGCCAAGTGGTCCAACAACATCGGTAATGCTGTCCCCAACGTTCAAATTACACAACTTTGTGGAAGAAACCCCCATTTTTTGGACAACCAGCGTAATTGTGCCTTTTTCAGTATCCGATGTCGCAATGGTTAGCGGTATACGTTCGCCCTTTTCATCGACACGTACAATCACGAAGTGTCCGGCACGACGCGCTTTGGCAATAAGCGGAGCCTCTATCACTATTTTAACAACATTAGCCGAAAAATATTCTTTTTCTACAATTCTGTTCATCAAAAAACAAATTTTTATTTTAGATTTTTGTAATTAAAAGTACAAAATTACAAAAAAAAGAAGAAACCACGTATTTATCAACAAAATATTTGCGAGATTAAAATACGGTACGGTGTTTTTATGGTAATTTTCCGTTTTTACAACATTAATAAGAAGCCCGTTTTTCAACAGTTTCAAAAATAATTTCATTTTATTCTTATTTTTGTGTAAAAAAAAGCTATATTTGCAGTTCGAATTTTGTAACAATTTTTCAACACCATTATTAATATAAATTAACTAAAATGCAAAACAAAGGATTTGTCAGAGTATTCGCCATAGCATTGGCTTTAGTATGTCTTTTTTATCTCTCATTTAGCTTTGTAACAAGCCATTACAACAAAAAGGCACAGGAATACGCTCAAGGAGACAGCAACAAACAATTCAAGTATTTAGACTCTATTGCCGGAGAACAGGTATGGTTGGGTTATACTTTAAAAGAGTGCCGCGAGAAGGAAATAAATCTCGGTCTTGACTTAAAAGGCGGTATGAACGTCATACTGGAAGTGTCTGTTTCAGACATTTTGAAGGTTTTGTCGGGATACAACACCTCCGAAATTTTCACCGAAGCACTTAAAAACACTCAACTGCGTCAAACAAAATCGGGTTCTAATTTTTTAAAGATTTTCCAAGAAGAATTTGAAAAAATTGACCCCAACGCTAGGTTGTCAGCTATTTTCAGTACTGTTGAACTCAAAGACAAAATTCAACTAAGTTCAACCAACGATGAAGTAATAAAAGTTTTACAAGAAGAAGTTGACGGTGCTATTTCTAACTCTTTCAACGTATTACGTTCACGTATTGACCGCTTTGGCGTAGTACAACCAAACATCCAAAAGTTGGAAGTTGAGGGTCGTATCTTAGTAGAACTTCCGGGTATTAAAGAGCCTGAACGTGTGCGCAAACTGTTGCAAGGTTCCGCTAATCTCGAATTTTGGGAAACTTACGAAGCCAGCGAACTGATGCCGATGTTGCGCCAAGCAAACACCATTATACGCGAGTTGAATCAAGTGGAAGAAGCAGCCGAAGAAGTAAAAGAAGAAACTGTTACTGCTACGATTGAAACAGCCGCTACCGACTCGCTGACTTTAAACAAAGACTCTTTGCTGGCAAGTCTCAAAGATAAAAAAACGTCCGAAGACCAAGAAAAAGCATTAGCTGAATTCAAAAAGAACAACCCCTTGTTTTCTGTATTGAACGTTTACGAAAACAGCAGAGGGCCTTTGGTTGGTGTCGTATTGGCATCGGATACTGCTACTGTAAACGCTTTCTTTAACCTAAAACAGGTAAAAAGTATAATGCCGCGCGACTTAGCACTGAAATGGACAGTAAAACCCATTGACCCGAAAGCCAAACAGTTGGCATTTGGGCTTATTGCCATCAACAAAACCACCAACAGAGAAGGACGTGCACCACTTGAAGGAGACGTTATTACTGATGCCAACGTAGATTTCGACCAATTTTCGTCACGCGCCAACGTAAGCATGAAGATGAACTCCGAAGGCGCAAAAGTGTGGGAACGTTTGACCGGAAATAATATCGGCAAATCCATCGCCATCGTTTTGGACGACTATGTTTATTCCTATCCGACAGTAAACACCAAAATTTCGGGCGGTAGCTCACAAATCACAGGTAACTTCACCACCGAAGAAGCCAAAGACTTGGCTAACGTTCTGAAATCAGGTAAAATGCCGGCTCCTGCACGTATCGTTCAAGAAGATGTTGTAGGTCCGTCGTTGGGACAAGTGGCAATTAACAACGGTTTGATTTCGTTTGTTATCGCTTTTGTACTCGTACTGCTTTACATGATTTTGTACTATGGTATAATTCCGGGGTTAATTGCCGACACCGCTTTACTATGTAATATTTTCTTTTTGTTCGGAATTTTAGCCTCTTTCCAAGCAGTGCTGACCTTGCCCGGTATTGCCGGTATTGTGCTAACCATGGGTATGTCGGTCGATGCCAACGTGTTGATTTACGAACGTATACGCGAGGAACTTTTGGCGGGCAAAAACTTGAAGAAATCTATTAACGACGGTTATAGCAACGCTTTCTCGGCTATTATCGACGCCAACTTAACAACTATTTTAACCGGTGTTATTTTATTCTTCTTCGGAACAGGTCCTATCAAAGGTTTTGCTACCACGTTAATCATTGGTATCATTACCTCTTTCTTTACAGCCGTGTTCTTGACTCGTTTGATTTACGAGCGTATGTTGCAAAAAGACAAAGAATACAACTTGCCGTTTACAACAGAGTTTACGAAAAACTGGTTTAAAAATACGCATATCAATTTTGTAAAATTGCGTAAAGTCGGCTACATTGTTGCATCTTGCTTTGCCGTAATCGCTATTGTTTCATTGAGTGTTCGCGGACTGAAACAAGGTATCGACTTCAGTGGCGGTCGCAACTACATTGTACGTTTTGAAAAAGAGATTGTTGCCGATGATGTACGTGAAACATTATCACACGTTTTTGAAGGGTCGCAAACCAACGTTATTACCATGGGAGCTACCAACCAAATTCGCATTTCTACCAACTATGCTATCGATTCGCAAGACGAAACAATGGACGCACAAATAGAAGAAATGTTGTTTAATGGCTTAAAACCATATATGAACGACAGCGTTACACTACAAATGTTTGTTGACCGTTACGAAATTGTAAACGGAAAATATATTCCATCGACAGATTTTGGTTCCGGAACAACTTTTGGTATTCAAAGTTCGCAAAAAGTGGGACCGTCCATCGCCGACGATATCAAAACTGCGGCTATTTGGGCTGTGTTGCTGTCGTTGTTGGGTATCTTCCTCTACATTTTAGTCCGTTTCCGCAACTACGCTTTTTCAGTTGGAGCAGTAGTTTCATTGGCAAACAACACCTTGTTTATATTGGGTCTTTATTCGTTGTTCTACACCATTATGCCTTTCTCTTTGGAAATTGACCAATCATTTATCGCCGCTATTTTGACCGTTATCGGTTATTCTATAAACGATACTGTAGTAGTGTTCGACCGTATTCGCGAAAATCTCGGATTGTATCCCAAACGCGATTTTGCACGACAAGTGAACGACTCTTTAAATGCTACGTTAAGTCGTACTTTTAGCACAACATTGAGTACCGCTATTGTATTGGTGGCAATATTTATTTTCGGTGGCGAGGTTATTCGTGGATTTGTATTTGCTATGTTGATGGGTATCTTAATTGGACCTTTCTCCACATTGTTCCTTGCTTCGCCTATTGCTTACGAGATAGAAGAAAGGAAAAAGAAAAAAGCATTGGCTGCCGAAGCTAAAGCCAAATAATGAGAATTGGAAAACTTGGAAAAGCGAACTCTCTTATCGGGTAGTTCGCTTTTTCATTAATATATAGTACCTTTGCAATAAATAAAAAAAGTATGGCAACTTTACAACGAAAAGATATTGAGATAATGGCTCCCGCCGGCTCGTGGGAAAGTTTGGTTGCTGCCATAAACGCCGGAACGGATTCCGTCTATTTCGGTATTGAAAACCTAAATATGCGCAGCCACTCTTCGAATAATTTTTCTACCGAAGATTTGAAAAAAATTGTTGCTACTTGCAACGAACACGGTATAAAATCGTACCTGACCATCAACACCATTATCTACGACAACGATTTAGCGTTGATGCGCCAAATAGTGGACATCGCTCGCAAAGTCGGTGTGAGTGCCATTATTGCATCGGACGTAGCTGTAATGCAATATGCTGTTTCGCAAAATGTGGAAGTACATCTCTCTACACAACTTAACATTGCTAATATAGAGGCTTTGCGCTTTTATGCCCAATTTGCCGATGTAGTGGTGCTGGCGCGCGAACTGAATTTGGAACAAGTTGCCGCCATTCACGATACCATTGTAAAAGAACACATTTGCGGTCGCAACGGCGACCTTATACGCATTGAAATGTTTTGCCACGGTGCACTTTGCATGGCTGTTTCAGGAAAATGTTACCTCAGTCTGCACGAACTCAACGCATCAGCCAACAGAGGCGCTTGCATGCAGATTTGCCGCCGCGGCTACACCGTGAAAGACAACGATTCAGACATTGAACTAAACATTGACAACCAATATATTATGTCGCCAAAGGATTTAAAAACCATTCATTTCCTTAACAAAATGCTTGATTCGGGTGTCCGAGTTCTGAAAATAGAAGGACGAGCGCGCGGAGCTGAGTATGTAAAAACTGTGGTGGAATGTTATAAAGAGGCAATTGAAAGCTATTTGGAAGGCAGTTTCAACGAAAAGAAAATAGCCGAATGGGATAATCGACTTGCCAAAGTGTTCAATCGCGGATTTTGGGACGGTTACTATTTGGGGCAACGTTTAGGCGAATGGAGCAGCAACTACGGTTCGCAAGCTACCGAAAAGAAAGTTTACGTAGCTAAATGTACCAATTACTTCAAAAAAATAGGCGTTGCAGAATTTTTGTTAGAAGCACAAGATTTGCACGTTGGCGACAAAATTTTGGTAATTGGCGAAACCACAGGAGTTTACGAGGATACAATAAAAGAATTGCGTGTAGATATGAACAGCGTTGAAAGCGTTGGAAAAGGCACACTATTCTCCATTAAAACCAACGAAATCATACGGCGCAACGACAAGTTATTCAAGCTTCAACCACGAAACACCAATAAAAAATCTTAACTATTACTTTTGTAAAGAAGCCATCAAGCGATCTACCGCTTCACAAGATGACGACAAAACGCCATTGATTACCACCACGCAATCGGTGTTTGCCATATTGCACAATTTCATATCGGGCAAACGGTAGATTTTTTGTGAAAAGCGGTAACGTATGCCTTCACGCCGTACATCCGTTAGTACCGATAAAAATCGGTCGCGCGACTTGAGCGGCGTTTTAAAACTCATTTCCACACGCGCCACTACAAAATCGATACCTTCGCGGTGCAACGCATCGAAACTGATATTGTTTTCCAACAAAAATTCGTGGCGTGTATGCTCATAATAATGCTGGTAATTAGCATTATTCACTATGCCCTGCAAGTCGCATTCGTAGTCGCGAACTTTAATTTCCAGTTGATAAATAGGTGTTTCTTTCATAATAAAATAGCGTTATTTTTTCATTATTAAAGTCAGTCCGTCTCGTAAAGGCAAAATTACTTTTTCAATTCGATTATCGTTAGCAATAAAATCGTTAAAGCGCAAGATGCCTTTCGTTTGCCAATCGTTGGCAGCAAATTTTTCCACAATTTTTCCACCCCAAAGCGTATTGTCCGCCAAAATAAATCCGCCCGTACGCACTTTGGGTAACACCGCTTCAAAATATTCCACATAAAGGCGTTTGTCGGCATCAATAAACACTAAATCGAACGTTTCGTCCAATGTAGGAATAATTTTCAGTGCGTCACCGATATGTAGTTGCAATTTAGCAGCAAATTCCGACATTTCAAAATGTTGGCGAATAAAATCTTCCAACTCATCATTAATTTCAATTGTATGCAAAATGCCGTCTTCGGGCAATGCTTCAGCCATGCACAACGCCGAATAGCCCGTGAATGTCCCCAATTCTAAAATGCGACGCGGCGCAACCATTCGGCAAATCATTTTCAGAATGCGCCCTTGCAAATGCCCCGATTCCATACGAGGATTGATGGTAAAAAGGTGCGTAGCACGGTCTAACCGCTGCAAAAATTTGGGTTCAGCATCGCCATGTGCTACAATATAATCTTCTATTTCTTTTATGTTTTGCATGATGCCGTTATTTATAAATCAGGCGCGACAAATTTTCGGGTGCAAAGAGCTGTTGTGCTACATTGCACATCTGTTCAGCCGTTACCGCCGACACTTTTTCTATCACCGCTTCGTAAGGCAAAAAATGGTTTTGGTGCAAAAACGATTTTGCCATCGACAACGCCAAACTCTCCTTGTTTTGCGATTCTATCAGCAATCCGCCGGCTGTCTGCCGTTTGGCAACTAAAAGATGTCTTGCATCCAACGGTTGCTCCATGACTTTACGCAACTCCTTATCTATCAATAAAAAACATTTATCGATGTGTTTTTCGTCGCATCCGAAATAGATGGTAAAAATTCCCGTATCGCTGTACGGCACATACGACGATTCGATGGTGTAAACCAAGCCCCGCCGCTCACGCACCGCCAAATTGAGGTAACTGCTCATATTGGGACCGCCCAAAATGTTCGTCAGCAAAAACATAGCTGTCGTATTTTCGTCGTCAATTCCAAAAGCCCGATTGCCGACAATGCAATGCGCCTGACACGTGTCTTTCGTTTGTGTAACGTGAGTCGGAGCATACGCCACAGGCTTTTGACGTTTAAAAAGTCGTTCGGAGCGCGGCATCGCAAAATATTTTTCTGCCCAGCGAACAATTTTATCGAAAGCAACATTGCCCATAGAGAAAAAAACCATTTCGGTAGTAGTGTAGCAACGCTCCATAAAACGCACCGCATCACCACTAGTGAATGAAGCCAACGTCTTTTCATTCCCAAGAATGTTTTTTCCAAGCGATGAGCCGGCAAAAACCTGTTCGTCAAAATCATCGTATATCAATTCGGAAGGAGAATCGTTGTAGAGCTGAATTTCTTCCAAAATCACATCCGTCTCTTTTTTTATTTCGTGAGGAGAAAACGTGGAGTTGAACATCACATCGCCCAGCAATTCCATAGCACGCTCAACGTACAAATTTGGTACCGTAGCATAAACAAACGTTTCTTCTTTGGTGGTATAAGCATCTAACCCGCCACCCACCGATTCCAAGCGGTTCAGCACATGCCAACTTTTGCGCTTTTTGGTGCCTTTAAACAACATGTGTTCAATGAAGTGCGCCATGCCTTCTTCTCCTTCCAATTCATCGCGCGTGCCAGCATTAACGGCAAATCCGCAATAATGAATTGGCATCGTATCCATTTGATGAATGATGCGTATGCCGTTGGCTAAAGTGTGTGTTTGATAGTCCATTTTTGAATAAGCGGGCATCAATCGTTTTGTTCGATGACTCCGTCTTTGATGTTTATCATCCTGTCGGCAATGGAAGCCAATTCCTTGTCGTGAGTTACGATGAGTAGTGTTTGATTGAAATTTTTACGTAAATCGAAAAATAATCGGTTCAAATCTTCCTTATTTTTACTGTCTAAACTGCCCGAAGGCTCGTCCGCTAAAATAACAGCCGGTCGATTGACCAACGCCCGCGCCACAGCAACACGCTGTTTTTCGCCGCCTGATAATTGCGAAGGCTTATGTTCCACTCTATTTGTCAAATCGAGATAGGTTAAAAGTTCACGCGCTGATTTTTCCGCTTTGCTGAACGATGCGCCACCGATAAGAGCCGGTATCATCACATTTTCGAGTGCCGAAAATTCGGGCAACAGTTGATGAAATTGAAATACAAAACCAATCTTTTTATTCCGAAAATGCGACAATTCGTTTTTGCGCAAGCTGCCCACATCCACACCGTCAATCACTACCGAGCCACTATCGGGCGTTTCCAATGTTCCTAAAATTTGCAGCAATGTGGTTTTTCCGGCTCCACTTGCACCCATTATGGAAACAATTTCGGAGGGTTTTACCTGCAAATTGACACCTTTGAGCACTTGCAAACTACCAAACGACTTTGTTATATTGTTCGCTATTATCATTTTATATCTATTAAACAGTTTTTATTTAACATTTGGCAAACTAACAATCAATCTCCAATTATCGTGCGAATGACGTGCGATGCCGCAAAACAACCGAATACGGCAGGCATATACGATACCGTTCCCACGTTAGAGCGTTTATTTTGTTCATTTTCAACTATTTCTATACGATTTTCGGACACTATTTCGGGAGAAAAAACCACCGTAATGCCTTTGCGCACACCCAAACGATGTAAATTTTTGCGTACCATGTGCGCCAATTTGCAATGGTTCGATTTTGAGATGTCGCAAATCCGCACTTGCATTGGGTCTGTTTTACCGCCTGAACCCATGCTCGACACCGTAGGAATACCCAATGTAAACGCATGTCGCAACAAAAACACCTTCGGACTAAGCGTATCAATGGCATCGACCAAAAAATCGTAATGCGCCGCTTGCAACACTTCCAACGTTCGCTCATCGCGCAAAAATTCGGGAAAAATATGCAACTTTACATTCGGATTGATATCGCGCAAACGCGCTGCCAGCACTTCCGTTTTCGGTTGTCCCACAGTAGAATGCAAAGCTATCAACTGACGATTGATGTTGGACTCACTCACCACATCGGCATCAATTAATGAAAGTTCGCCCACACCCGCGCGGCACAACATTTCAGCCGCATAGGCGCCGACACCACCCAAACCAACCACCAACACATGCGCAGCGTGTAGTTTCGTCAAGCTTTCAACACCAAACATCAATCGGGTACGTTCTTCCCACATTACCTTTGAAAATTATTCCGTGCAAAGTTACAAGATTTTTGGGTTTGCACAAAAACAGCACCACAAAGCCCTTTTTTGTTCCTTCAGCTAAAAAATTATGATGTTTTGTTTTTGCCTATTGTTCAATAGATTATCAACCCAACCACAGCCGCCAGCAGTATTATCACAATAGGATGGATTTTTAGAAATTGAAGCCCTACGAACGCAGCAGCAAAAATTATCCAACTGACATAATCGGCACAATTTTCGCCAAAATTTTCTTCATTCATCAACAACAGAGCCGCTGCGGCAATCAAGCCAACAATTACCGGACGCAAACCCTGCATAGCACCTTCCACATAACGGTTGTTCTTAAATTTTGTCAGAGCTTTGGCTACCAACAGCATAATGATGAACGACGGCAACACCACCGCAAAAGTAGCCAATGCTGCACCAAACACATTGCCCGAAGCCAAATAGCCTGCATACGTGGCACAATTGATACCAATCGGACCGGGCGTCATCTGCGAAACCGCCACCATATTGGCAAACTCAGCCGAAGTAATCCAGCCGTAACGCTCCACCAACTCAAACTGTATGAGCGGAATCATGGCTGCTCCACCACCAAAACCGAACAAGCCGATTTTGAAAAAAGCGTAAAATAGTTGTAAATAAACCACTTATGAAAACAAAAAGTTAAAAACTAAAAATATATTGTGTTATTTTTTCTTATCTAAAAAGAGGCGCACGACTATACCCGCCACACCTGCCACTAAAATAATCCACACGGGCGACACGCCAAAATACCAAATTAAAAACGCAGCCACCACCGAAATCCACACAGTTTTCCACGTCAAATTAGCCGTTTTTGCCAATTTAAACACCGGCACAGCTATCAATGCCACTACCGCCGGACGCACCGCACGAAACATTTTTTCCAATGCGGGCAATTCTTGATATTGAGTAAGAAACATGGCGAACAACAAAATAATAACAAACGACGGCAAAGCCGACCCAAAAGCACTCACTACTGCGCCGCGCTTGCCGCGCAATTTATTGCCCACCAATATAGAAATATTCATCGCTAAAATACCGGGAGCCGTTTGCGCCACCACCAGCATATCGAAAAATTCCTTGGAAGTTATCCATTTTCTATGCGTAACCACCTCACGCTCAATGAGTGGAATCATAGCATAACCGCCACCTATGGTAAATGCGCCGATTTTGGTAAATGTGCCGAATAGTTGCCACAAAGTTGCCATCGTTTCATTTTTTTATTGCGCCCAAAGATAGTGAAAAAAATAGACTTTTTTTGATATATTTTTCCTTATTTATAGTGATTAATTCAAATAAAATTTGTACATTTGTTTGTTTTATCCGCGTCTTATTCAAAAGACTGAAAAACAATAGATAAGGTATTAATTTAATAACAAACTAATGTCAGAAACAAACAAAAGTAAAACCAATTACGGCGCCAGTAGTATTCAAGTGCTCGAAGGGTTGGAAGCCGTACGTAAACGTCCGGCAATGTACATTGGCGACATCGGAACCAAGGGTTTGCACCATTTAGTGTACGAAGTAGTCGATAACTCCATCGACGAGGCAATGGCCGGATATTGTAAAAATATTGATGTTATCATCAACGAAGATAATTCTATAGTGGTGGAAGACAACGGTCGCGGCATTCCTGTGGATATGCACAAAAAGGAAGGCAAATCGGCGTTGGAAGTAGTAATGACCGTTTTACACGCAGGAGGTAAATTCGACAAAGGCTCGTACAAAGTTTCCGGCGGTTTGCACGGTGTTGGCGTTTCGTGCGTTAATGCGCTGTCGTCGTACATGCGCGTGGAAGTATCGCGAAACGGCAAACTCTATATGCAGGAATACAGTTGCGGTATCCCAAAAGAAGCGGTAAAAGAGATTGGGACATCTAACAAAACGGGAACAAAAGTTACTTTCCTACCGGACGCTTCCATTTTTATCGAAACGGTTTACATCTACGATATATTGGCGGCACGTCTGCGCGAATTAGCTTACCTTAACCCGAGCATTTACCTGAGTATCACAGACAAACGCAACAAAAACGAAGACGGCAGTTACCGCAGCAATACATTCTATTCCGAACTCGGACTAGAAGAATTTGTGCTGTTTATCGACTCTTCGCGTGAAAAACTGATAGAAGATGTTATCCACATTTCGACCGATAAATTCGGAACACCTGTGGAAATTGCCATGATATATAACACCGGTTATAATGAAAATCTCTATTCGTATGTCAATAACATCAACACAATAGAGGGCGGAACGCACATTGCCGGTTTCAGACGCGGTTTGACGCGCACTTTGAAAAAGTATGCCGAAGACAACAAAATGCTCGATAAGGTGAAAGTGGAAATCAGTGGCGATGACTTCCGCGAAGGCTTAACTGCCGTTATTTCCGTAAAAGTTGCCGAACCTCAGTTTGAAGGTCAAACCAAAACAAAACTCGGCAACAGCGAAGTGATGGGATTTGTTGACCAAGCCGTAGGCGAAGCCTTGGGTAACTACTTGGAAGAACATCCGAAAGAGGCAAAAATCATTGTCGAAAAAGTAATTTTGGCAGCAACGGCACGCCACGCAGCACGCCACGCACGCGAATTGGTACAACGAAAATCGCCACTTTCGGGAGGCGGACTGCCGGGCAAGCTTGCGGATTGTTCCGAAAAAGATCCGGCTAAATGCGAACTTTTCCTCGTGGAAGGAGACTCTGCCGGTGGAACTGCCAAACAAGGTCGAAGCCGACTGTTTCAAGCCATTTTGCCGTTGCGCGGTAAAATTCTGAACGTGGAAAAAGCCTTGCACCACAAAGTACTCGAAAGTGAGGAAATCAGAAACATTTACACAGCATTGGGTGTAAGCATTGGCACTGAGGAGGACAGTAAAGCGTTAAATATGGAAAAATTACGCTATCACAAAGTCATTATTATGACCGACGCCGATGTGGACGGTAGCCATATTGCCACGTTAATTCTGACCTTCTTTTTCCGCCACATGAAACCGCTCATTGAACAAGGACACGTTTACATAGCCACGCCACCGCTCTACCTCTGCAAAAAAGGTAAAATAGAGCAATACTGCTGGAATGAAAAAGAACGTATGCAATTTATTGAACAATACGGTTCAGACGGCAATATACATGTGCAACGCTACAAAGGTTTAGGAGAAATGAACGAGGCACAACTTTGGGACACCACCATGAACCCTGAAACCCGCACACTACGGCAAATCACCATAGAAAACGGTGCCGAAGCCGACCGCATATTTTCCATGCTGATGGGCGACGACGTAGAGCCGCGCCGCAATTTTATCGAAGCAAACGCTACCTACGCTAAAATTGACGCTTAAAACCGAATAATTTTATTTCCAATAAAAAGGGCAACGCAAAAGCGTTGCCCTTAATGATTTACGGATTTACACACTAAACAATCATCCCCTTTAGGGGAATGAGGGGTAGGGCAAGAAAAAAGCATTAAATTTATTTGTTTTTTCATTTTATTTTCGTTACTTTGTAGCTCAAATTTAACTGCTTGCTGAAAGCAGAATTAACTTTGGATGTGATAGAATTATTAATTTAAAATCAATTAATTATGAAAAAAACAACTACTTTAAGTAAAATGAGTACACTTTTTATTGTGCTACTTACCTGCGGAGCAATGACCGCGCAAATAACCAACTACGGCATTTATATAGCCGGTACAGAGTTGACCAGTGACAATGCGGGAGCTATAAACAACACAAACTTCCCAAGTCTTGGACTTGCCGAAGGGGGTACTATTACCTACGACCATAGTGAAAAAACCTTTACATTAACCGGCGTAACTGCTAATGTAGATTCCGCAAGATTTATGCGGATTTCAGATTCTGCCGAAAAAGCTGACTATACCATCAATCTTGTAGGTACTAATGCTATAACCAATAATGGAGGTACTGCCACTATTGCAACATATCGCAATCTTATTGTTGAAGGCAGCGGTTCGCTAAAAGTTACATCAGACGATTGTGGAATTTTGATTTATAATGATACCCTTACTATAAAAAATACCACAGTAGAAGCTAAAGGTGTTTGGGGCTTTGTGGGGTGGGATGGTTCAAGTGGCGAACACTTAATTATAGAAAATTAGAACGTAACAGCCACCGGTGCACGTGGTAGTATATGTGATTTGCAAAGTATTACACTTACCGATTGCGAAATTACTCAGCCTGCAGGTGCCGCAGTTGCTGCTAACGGCTCTCGGGGACAAGCTGTAATGCTAAATGGAGAGAAAGTTACTTCAGAGGTGAAGATTTCTCCAACTACCGGTCTTTCTACTCTTGCTGCCGAAGGCATCTATGTTTGGGGCGAAAAAGGAGTAATTTCGATAGAAATCCCCTTCCTCTTAAAGGGGGAATCAGGTGCGAAAGTTGCGCACATATATAATGTATCGGGAATCTTGGTGCGCACACTTCCACTTCAAGGGACAGAGGGACAGGTTGCCGTTCCCGCAGGAATTTATATTGTAAAAATAGGCAATGCTATCGAAAAGGTTGTGGTGCGGTAAAAAGTTTTGTAAAATACTGTTTTTCAATAAAAAAGGGCAACGCAAATGCGTTGCCCTTAATATTTTTGCAAGAAAAATCTTACATATTCGTTTTCATAATTTCGAAATAAGCTTGCGGATGGATACAAGCCGGACATTCTTTAGGGGCTTCCTTGCCTACATGAATGTAACCGCAGTTACGACACTGCCACACCACTTCGTCGGGTTTGGCAAAAACAGCCGCAGTTTCGATGTTTTTCACAAATGCACGGTAGCGTTCTTCATGCCCTTTTTCAGCTATAGCTATTTTGCGGTACATTTCGGCAATTTCCGGAAAACCTTCCTTTTCGGCTACGTCGGCAAAATGCGGATAGAGTTCACTCCACTCTTCGTTTTCACCGGCAGCAGCAGCCTGAAGGTTGTCTAATGTTCGACCAATGACACCTGCAGGAAATTTAGCAGTAATTTCCACCATCCCACCTTCCAAATATTTAAACATACGTTTTGCATGTTCTTTTTCTTGCTCGGCTGTTTCCAAAAAAATAGCTGCTATCTGTTCAAATCCTTCTTTTTTTGCCGTACTTGCAAAATAGGTATAACGCATACGTGCTTGGCTTTCACCGGCAAAAGAAGTCATCAAATTTTTTTCGGTTTGAGTTCCTTTAATACTTTTCATAATTCCATGTTTTTTAAAAGTTAACGCACAAAGATACGCCTTTTTTCTACAAAACATCTTTTTTCAACTAGTTTTCGCACAATTATTTTTTCAAAATCTCTAAATTTACAATTTAATGCTTAACTTTGCGCATTAACTTTTGGGAATATAAACATTTTTTACTGTATGAAATCACTTTTCAATCTTTTGTTTATCGGTTTGTTGCTCTCCGCCACTACTGTAATTGGGCAAACGAATAGTACAAAAAACAGTTCTGCTAACCAAAAAAGCAACCTGCAATTTCTTGAATACGAAGAGTTTTTAGGTACCGAAATGGTGAAAGACGGTTCGCGTTTAGCACAGATTTCTCGTCGTTGGTACGGTGAACAAGCGTTTTGGGTGTACATTTATGAAGCCAATTCGTACCAAATAAAAGATCCGAATAAGGTATATCCGGGTACTATTTTGCAAATACCGAAAATGGATCCCGAATTGGTAAACCCCAATAATCCTGAAAGTATTGCCAAAGCCAATGCTCTAAAGGAAAAATACCTGAAAAAAAAATAATTCATTCAAACACAATCAGTTAGTTACGAGTTTTTTGGACAAAACCCGCTGCTTCTTTTATGTTTACAAAAATAGTTGTAACTTTGTCGTAAATAAACAAAAACACATGGAACCATACGTTGTCTCTGCAAGAAAATACCGCCCACAAACATTCCAATCGGTTGTAGGTCAAAGTGTTCTGACTACAACATTGAAAAACGCAATTGCTCAAAACCATTTGGCACATGCTTATCTGTTTTGTGGCCCACGAGGCGTAGGCAAAACCACTTGTGCGCGCATTTTTGCCAAAACCATCAACTGCATGCAACCACTGCCCGACGGCGAGGCTTGCAACACTTGCGAATCGTGCAAAGGCTTCAATGAGCAGCGTTCGTTTAACATACACGAATTGGATGCGGCTTCGAACAATTCGGTGGACGACATTCGTTCTCTTGTTGACCAAGTGCGCATACCGCCACAAGTGGGCAAATACAGCGTCTATATCATTGACGAGGTGCACATGCTCTCTACGGCTGCCTTCAACGCCTTTTTGAAAACGCTCGAAGAGCCGCCGGCACACGCCATTTTTATACTTGCCACAACGGAAAAACATAAGATAATTCCCACAATTCTGTCGCGATGCCAAATATACGATTTCAACCGAATACGCATCAACGACATGGTGGAATATCTTCAATATATTGCTGAACAAGAAGGTATTACCGCCGAAGAGGAAGCACTCAACGTTATTGCACAAAAAGCCGACGGTGCCATGCGCGATGCGCTCTCTATTTTCGACCAAGTAGTAAATTTTTGTGGCACAAACGTTACATACAAAGATGTTATCGCCAATCTTAATGTACTCGACTACGAATACTATTTTCGCTTAGTGGAGCATTTTCTGAAAGGCGAAATAACTAATTCGTTACTAATTTTCAATGAGATACTTAACAAAGGATTTGACGGGCAACACTTTGTGTCCGGTTTGGCGGCGCACTTCCGCAACCTATTGGTAAGTCGCGATGCAGAAACATTGGTACTACTCGAAGTAAGTTCGTCGGTAGCGCAACAATACCAACACCAAGCGCAACAATGCGCCCCCAACTTCATATACAAAGCTTTGGAAATAGCTAATGACTGCGACCTTAACTACCGACAAAGCAAAAACAAACGCCTTTTAGTGGAACTGTTGTTGATACATCTGTGTCAATTTAATGATAATACGCCCACGCCCGAAAAAAAAGAATTGAAGCCGATTTCCGAAACACAACCGAAACAACAACCGCAGCAACGACCCAAGCTAACCAACACAGTAACAACACAAAAGCCCATATCGACTAAAATAACGGAAGAGAAACCAATTTTGACGAGCGCACCAAAAAGCGTATCCATAACGGCACCGGCGGCTGCACCTCAACAGCCTGCAACTGCTCCAAAAGCACAAAACGCATCAACCGAGCCTCAGAATGAACCGTTCACCGAAGAAGCCCTTATTGCCGCATGGAACAGTTTCGCAAAAACCATAACAGACGAAACGCACGCCAGCAATACTATGCTCAATTTCCCGCCACACAAAAACGGCAATACGTGTATGGTAACTTTGGTAAATAATTTGCAACAAACCAACTTAGAAAACCATATAAACAAACTTACCACACATTTACGCAAAACGCTGAAAAACGACAGCATAACAGTAAAAATAACCGTTGACTCCGCACAAGTAAAAAAAATGGCGTTCACACCTTCGGAAAAGTTGAACGCCATGATAGAGAAAAAACCGGAAATTGCCACTTTGAAAAATCAATTAAACCTCACCCTGTTATAAAAATGTGCCAATAACAGCGTGGCTGTACGGTCTTTTATTCAGTTAATTTATTTCCAACAAAAACGGTAAACGCGCCTGCGCACCGCTCATCTGTTTTAATTGATTGATATATTTAAAATAGGTATAATCTTTACCTAAAGTTTCACGAACTATATCGGTCTTTACCGACGAAATATCTTCCATCAATTTGGTAAAGAGATTTTTCTTTGCCGGATATTCTTTCACCATATAGTTGGTTAATCCCGCTTTTTCGACTGCAATATCAATGGCTTTGTCCAAGCCGCCAATTTCATCAACCAATCCGATGCGCTTCGCTTCCAAACCACTCCAAACGCGACCTTCGCCAATGGCTTTGATAGATTCGACAGAGAGTTTGCGACCATCGGCACAACGCTTTACAAACAGTTCGTAACCTTCGTTAATATAATTTTGAAGCAACACTTTTTCCGTCGCCGTAAGCGGTCGCGAAACATCGCCAAAATCGCTCAATTTATTGGTTTTCACTCCATCAAAATCCAAACCGATTTTATCGGTCAATCCTTGAATATTAGGAATTAATCCGAAAATACCGATAGAGCCGGTGATGGTATTGGGCTGTGCTACAATAGTGTCGGCAGCACACGACATATAGTAACCTCCCGAAGCGGCATAGTCGCCCATTGACACAATAAGCGGTTTTTTGGACTTTACCAACGTGGTGGCATGCCACATTTGCTCTGAGCCGTATGCACTACCTCCGGGCGAATTGACACGCAAAACAACGCATTTCACATCATCATCGTCGGCTAAGCGACACAGTTCTTTCGCAATTTGTTCAGAATCCATATCGGTCTGGTCATTGCCGTCTATTGCGCCACTGGCGTACAAAACAGCCACTTTGTTATCCGAGTATTTTGTAGTAGAACGAACTTTTGTCATCTGCTTCAAAGTCAACAATTTAAAATCGTCTTTACCCACAAAGTCTTCCAAAATTGCTTTCACTTCGGCACGATAAACCAACGAATCGACCAAATGAATTGCCACAGCTGCCGAAGCGTTTTCTAAAAATGTACCTTTGTCGGCATATTGGTTGATAACTTCCGAAGTAAAACCTCTCGAATCTGCCACAGAAGATTTGTAATTCGTCCAAATAGAATTTGATAAAGCTGTGAGCTGCAAACGGTTAGCATCACTCATCGACGTATTGATAAAGGGTTCAACAGCCGACTTGTAGGTACCAACTTTCACCACCTGCATATCTACGCCGATTTTGTCCAACAAATCTTTGAAATAGACCGTGCGTATCGTCATTCCGGGAATAATAACATGTCCATAAGGATTTAGCAACACTTTATCGGACACAGAAGCCACCAAATAACAACTTTGCGAATAGAAATCGGCATAACTGACCACAAATTTGCCTTCTTCCTTGACCTCTAAAAGCGCATTACGTATTTCCATTAGCGAAGCCGGTGCTGCTGCAAACAAAGCATCGCACTCCAGATAAATACCGTCAATATTGTCATTGAGCTTGGCAGTGCGAATGCTTGCCAATATTTCGTCCAAACCTATGGTTTTCTGTTTATCGTCGAGTTCCCCCATCAAAATAGCCATGCTATTCTCTTCGGAACGCTCCACTAAAACACCACTCAATTTAAGGTGAAAAACAGAATTGGGACGCACTTTTACTTCCGTGTCGGAAACCGAAGCAATTGCGCCTGCAACGGAAAAAAGAATAAATAGAGAACATAAGCCGAAAATAAACAATCCGACCACAGTGGCAAAAGCCATTTTAAAAAATTCTTTCATATTTACTTTAATTTAAAAGTGAAACAAAATTAGTTAGTTGGTATATAATATATGTAACACTGTCTGTCCGACAGCTTTCAGAGTTTCTTTGTCCACATTTTCCATCGTATCATTTTGTGTGTGCCAATAATCGGCAAAACCCGTTTCCGAAGATGTCGTGTGAATAATGTCCGCCATCGGTATTCCCGCCAATTCATTAATATAATAATGGTCGTCGATGATGTAGGTGCCTATCTTATCAATAAAATAATGGT
>Ga0208459_1000980_pt1 | contig 28648 bp, 22 predicted proteins | sample AD_UKC087_MetaG_FD_184433 | JGI IMG/M metagenome (GOLD analysis project Ga0208459, IMG submission 184433) | Active sludge microbial communities of municipal wastewater-treating anaerobic digesters from USA - AD_UKC087_MetaG (SPAdes) (version 2) | ecosystem: Engineered > Bioreactor > Anaerobic >... | reverse complement strand
TAGGATTGGAGCACCTTTGGCGAACATTCTTCCGCTTTCAGCATGCTGTATTACCTCACGTACATCCTTAACTCCGGAACTGACAGCTGAAAGAGTGTAGAATTCTCTATCGAGACTGCCGGCTATGATACGTGCAAGGGTGGTTTTACCCACTCCGGGAGGTCCCCAGAGGATGAATGAACTCAATTGCTTGCTCTTGAGCATATTGCGCAATACTGCCCCGGGAGCGACAAGGTGTTCCTGTCCCACAAAGTCTTCCATCTTGGAAGGCCTCATCCGTTCTGCCAGAGGTTGCATCATAATTTCATTTGTTTGTTCTGCAAATATAAGGAAAGATTTCCGTAGTTGCTTGGTAAGAAATTAACGAAACAGTTCGCAATTGTCCGGTATGAAATTAATAAAAGATTTCGGCGGGTATACGGTATGATATTTCCGAATAATTGCTAACTTTAACAAATTTGAATCATCGGAAAATTAGATCGAAATGAAGATACTGCATACGAGCGATTGGCATTTAGGCCAGACATTTTACGATTATGACAGGACTGAGGAGCATAAGCACTTCTTTGAACAGCTTAAAAGTGTAGTAAGGGAAGAAAAACCGGATCTGCTGCTTGTCAGCGGGGATCTCTTTCATACCTCTGCACCCTCGATTGCCGCTCAGGAGCTCTACAATGAGTCTTTGCTTCAATTGCGTGACGAAGGTTTCTCTTTCGGAGGGATGCACATTGTGTTGATTGCCGGCAACCACGACAGCAGTTCCAAGTTGGACGTAGATGGGCTTTTATGGAAATATTTCAACACGGATGTGGTGGGGACAATTCCCAGGGATAATGATGAGTCGCTTGACAATACTTCATTCTATGATTCAGTCTTTGCCAAGCATATCATTCCCGTAAGGAAACGCAGAGAAAGCGAGATCCTCGGATATGTGGTAGCGGTGCCTCATTGTTATCCCCAAAATTTTCCCAATATCAATCCTGAAGATGGAAAACAGGAGAGGATGAAGCGATTCATCGGAGTATTGCTGGAAAAGGTAGATGACATCAACATTGAGGGGCTTCCGGTGATATTGACCGCACACACTCTGGTGACAGGTAGCAATATAAAGGGTCACGATGCACTGATAATCGGAGGACTCGACAATTCCGATATCGGCACTTTCGGTAGCGGATGGGATTATCTGGCGCTGGGACATATTCATTTTCCGCAGGAAATAAAGGGGAGCAATGGTAAAGCGAGATACAGCGGATCTCCAATCCCTATGAATTTCGAGGAGGATTATGATCACTTTGTAAATATAGTTGAGATTGAAAAGAGAGGAGAGATTCCGCAAGTGAGGCAAATTCTCATTGAACCTCTCTTTAAAATGGAAACGCTCTCTGCAAAAGAGCTTCCTGAAGGAAAACGCAGTTGTACTGATCTTCTCCCTATATTGAAGCACTATCCATACCATGAAAAGGCTTATATCCGACTTGAAGTTCTTGAGACGGGCGAGCTTCCTTCGGACTATATACAGCGTGTAAAAACGGCTCTAACGGGCAAAGAGGCTCGATATTGTCTTGTAAAACAGGAAATTCCCGACAAACCTGCCGAAGGTGAAGGTCTCTTTCTGACAGCAGCTCAGGTAAGTGCCCTTTCTTCGCGCGAAATGGCAGAAATCATCGCACCGGAATTCTTCGAGGACTCTGAAGAGGGATACTCTGAGTTATTTGAGCAAGCAGTAGCGAATGTGAGTGAGCAGATTGGTTAAAAGTGGATTATAAAAGCTAAATAATATTTTTTTTAGTTATATACTCATACATGTCCGGTAAAAATCCGGACGGATTATTTTAAAATTAAATGGCTATGAAATTCAGTGATTTGTACATCGGGCAAGAAGAAAGAATGTCTGCCCGGTTTTCTATGGAACAGGTAAAAGCTTTTGCAAGCGTTACACAAGATTTTAATCCGGTACACCTTGATCCTGTCTATGCCGGTCAGACGATATTCAAGGGCAATATTGTACATGGTTTTTTAGTAGGTTCTCTTTTTAGTACCATTCTCGGCACTAAGATGCCGGGAGAGGGATCTATTTACTTAAAACAGAATATGAAATTTTTAAAACCCGTTTATATTGATGATACAGTAACGGCTGTAGCTACTATTACTGATATTAATCCTGATAAGCAACTGGTAACGCTCAATACTACATGTTATAATCAAGATGGAGTCGTTGTCATTGAAGGCGATGCTTTGGTAAAAAAAATGGATATATAATAGAGAAAAGAGAGTAATGGCCTAAAGCATAAGATGAAACTTCTAAAACTCAACATACGAAACATCGCTTCAATATCCGAAGCTGAAATTGATTTCACAAAAGATATTTTTGCCACCGAATCCATCTTCCTAATCTACGGTGAAACAGGTTCCGGCAAGACTACGATACTGGATGCTATCTGTATTGCACTTTACGGCCGCACTCCGCGCCTTGACAACTCCAGGACGCAGCAAACCGTACCGACCTACACTCTAGGAGACCGCAGCGTCAATATTATGGATACAAAACAACTTCTCAAGGCGGATGCTAATGAGGGGGAGGTATCACTTCTTTTCACAGCGGCAAACGGAAAAAAATATACGGCACAATGGAAGGTGAATCGTGTTAGAGGAAGTAGTGGAATCAATGATCCTGAATGGACACTGATAGATGGCGGTCGCCCTATCACAATCAAGCCTAATGCTCGAAATAAGACTGAAAGACGCGATCTGGACGACCTGACAGGCCTTTCGTATGACCAGTTCTGCAAGACTGCTATGCTTGCTCAAGGTGAGTTTACGCAGTTTTTAAAGTCAAATGATGAAGAAAAATGTGAAATTCTGGAAAAGATTACCGGCAACACTGCTTATCGTACTGTCGGGAGCGAGATCAACAGGCTTAAAAATAAGGCCGAATCTGACGTTAGGTTTGACAAAGCTCTGTTGGAAAGGACAGTTATATGTGGTTCTAAGTACAATCCGGATGAAACTTCATTTGACGATTACGCAGATCTGGTTGGTGCTCTGATTTTCAATATCGAAGAGGAGACCCAAAACTTTGGAGAGAAAGTGACTGCGGCCACGGAACTTCTTGCCGCTAAAGATGCTTTACAAAATATCGAAGATGCAAAGAGGGAGTATGATGATCAAATGAAAATTGAGTTCTCCTGTGTGAAAACAGCGTCCGCTCTCGTAAAACTTCAGGGAGAGCGTCAGAAAGAGTATGAAGCCCATCAAGCCTCTTACAAAGAGATGCAGAGCAAACTTGAATCACTTTCAGCGGATGTTCCGATGTATGACAACTGGATTCTTATAGAAAACAGTTTAAAACAAGTTCCTGTTTTGGAACAAAAAATTGTTCAGAATAACGAACAAACCCAAACTGTCAAATCACAACTAACGGCGATAGAGGCTGAGAAGAAGGCAAAAGAGGAGGTGCGTGAGGCAATTAGAAAGAAAATTGCCGATCTTGAGGAGCAATACAATAAAAAAGAGGAAGAACTCGCTAAACTGGAACCTGATAAGAAAAAGGCTCATAAAGCACAACTAGAAGATTTACGTGTAAAGATAGGAGAGGCCGAGAGAGTGGCCGGTGTCCTGGCTGAAAAGGAAAAGAGTCTAAAAAACCTGATAGAAGGGCTTGCCGGCAAGGAATCGGAGTTGGAATTAAGAACAAAAGAGCTCGCTTCATTCCTTGAAAAATATAACATCGCTGTTACACAAGAGAAGAGTGCAAAAGAGCTATTTGATAAAGCTGCTGCTACGCTTGAGCAATTTATCAGACTGAATGAAAACGGCGCAGCTCTTAGGGCTATAGTAAAAGCTGATGACGATTGTCCCGTTTGCGGCAGAATCTTAAGTCAGGAAATTCTGGATTCGTTTGATGATAATGCTATCAAAGAATCTCTTAAACATCTCGAAGAATCGCGTGATATGGGGAAAGCAGCTTGGGAGAAAAGTGTTTTGGCGTTGAATGGCGCTAAGTCGGCATATGATACCGCAACCGGACTTCTTGAGGCAGACAACAAAGCTCTACAAAAATTGGAAAATGAGTTGAAAAGTGAGTATGAAGCCATTTCCAGCTTCAATGAGACAAACCGTATAACTCTTACCGATTGTCAGTTTGATTGGAATATGGAAGATCTTCCTGCTCATATCAATAAACGTAAAGCCGAAACACTTGCTGAGTTGGAAAAGACCTCAAAAACCCTCGAAATCATAGAGGCTATGGAGAAGGATATTTCAGCTATGCGTAAAAACATTGATGAGGTTAAGAAAAATGAGGAGAATCCTGCATTGCTGTTGGTTCAAAAGGCTGAGAAGGAAGCTAATGATGCCAAAACCAGCATAGCCGCTCTGGATAGTGCCCTTGCCGGGCTTGAAAAGGAGAGGGACAATTACATTGAGACGGCCGGGAAGTATATCACAATTGGGAATTGGAAAGAGAAATGGAACAGCAATAGGGAAGAATTCCTGAAACAATTAGCTAAGAAAACAGCCGGATATGTTGAACTGAAAAAAGATTCTCAGGATTTGAAAATTAAAGTTGACAACATGGGCGACGAAATCAAGAACATCACGTTCAAAAGAGAAGAGTATTTCAAAACTTATCCCGATATTAAAAAGAGAACCTACGAGTTTGATATAGACGAGTTTTCCCACGAAGATTTGCAAAAAGTTGCCTCAGAGCCGATTTTAAGCAGGTGGATTACCGTTATTTCCAAGACGGAAACGGCAAAGGAACAAATGCAGAGGATCCAAAAGAAGAAAGAAGAGGCACAGGGGCGTTTTGATTCATTAAAAAAGAAATATCCTCGTATAGAAAACCCAGAATTCTATCTGAAAGGGGAGCCCCAGCTTACTCTCCGGACTCCCAAAGAGGACCTCGAGAGTCTTAAAAACAAATGGCTCGAATCAAAGGGCAAACTCACTCAGAGTGCCATATCAGAGCGTAAAGAACTGGAAAAAGCAGAGAAACTTGAGAGAGAAATTGGGAACAAGATCAAGCTTGCAGCGCGTTGGAAGAGGCTTGATGCTGTTCTTGGGGGTACGGATGGCAAACGATTCCGCGATGCGGCCATGAGAATGCTATTTAAAGAGATACTTATCAGGGCTAATGAGAGTCTAAGGTATATTGCTCCGCATTATCAGCTTTACAACGAACCGGGCTCGATGGTTATTCTTGTTCGGGATCTGGAACAGGGAGGTTATACCCGCGCTACCAGTACGCTTTCCGGAGGAGAGTCTTTTGTAGTATCACTGGCACTTGCTCTGGGTCTTTCAACCTTCGGAAAAGATGGTCTGGCAGTCGACACTATCTTTATTGATGAGGGATTCGGCACTTTAAGCGAGGATATTCTCGAAAGAGTTATCACAACTCTGGAGGGTCTGAAGAAATATGGCTGCAGAGTGGGCCTGATCAGCCACGTCCCAGCGCTGCGCAATAGGATCAGCGCAAAACTGGAGGTAAGGGACGGAAATGTGAGGAAAGTCTGTTGACTTTCCAGTTCCGAGTATTGAGTATTGAACTCTGAGTTTCATGCTGTTATTCAAATAGCACGGCTTCGAAATAACAAAAAAATCTTCGTTCTACATCTAACATTCAAAGAACATGGCTTCGAAAAAACAAAATTTTTCTTCGCTCATGTTCTTTGAATTTATTAAACGGGTAATTTTTAGGAAATAATTCCGACCTTCTGTAATTCATATAACTTTAATAACATCGGCTCCGAAATAACAAAAAAATTATATTCTCTACACTGAAAATTCAAAGAACATGGCTTCAAAAAAACAAAATTTTTCTCCGCTCATGTTCTTTGAATTTAATAAACGAATAATATCGCAACCTGCACTCCGCAACACTTCTTAGGTCGTGCTTTTTATTCCGAATCGACGCATCCACCCCAGAATTAGATATGCCAGAGGTGTTCCCATGAGAGCTTCGATGCCGAGTTTGGCCACAAATTGAAATGCTATCAGTTTCAGAATGTCAATCCAGGGTACTACACCTGCGAAGGCAATTAACACAAAAGGAACGGTGTCGAAGAGATGGCCGGCAATAGAACTGCCGATGGTACGCACCCAGAGCCAACGACCCTCAGTCCACTTTTTGATACGCACCATTAACCAGGCATTCGAGAGTTCTCCGCAAAGAAAACCGACCAGAGACCCAAGTACAATACGAGGGACATAAGTGAAGACTCTATTATATGCCGAAGCAATGGCATCATTGTAATCGGGCACAGGGAGAAATACACCTATCCAGGTGCAGAGCACCAAAAGGATGTTGCATGCCAAAGTGAGCAATATCACACGCTTAGCAGTCTTGTACCCCCATATTTCGGTGAGTACATCACCGAGCATATAGGCGAATGGAAATGTAATCGTACCGGCATCGAAATAGATCCATTTGCCGATACCTACGATTTTTACTGCCATGATGTTGGACACCAGATAGAGTGTCACGAAGACCGCAGAGACAATCACCAATGGGATGGGATAGGGGACTGTGCGGTTTTTTGAAGGGTTTTCCGCTACCTTATTCATATTCAGTTAAATATTTTGTGCAAATGTAGTAATTTTCATGGAAATTGAATACGAGATATGATTCTACTTAGCACAAGGCCAAATGACTTATCTCTTCAATAAATTCAATCTGGTTTCAAGCAATTCAATATATTTTGTCTGATTCTCGGAAGAGAGTAATGAGGATTTTATCTCATTTTTCATTGCTTTCTCTGCCTCGACAAATCGCTTGAAGGAATTGAAAATCTGCTTCTCTGTTAATTGGAAATCCAATCCCAGTTTAATAAAGTCAGACTTTGTCAGCTTCCTCTTCTTACCATTGATGGTGAGTGCCATTTCTTCGGTATCTTCAGGAAGATGCAGATTGACATTCAATAAATCATACGCAGGGGAGAGCATCCAATCTTCCTTTTCCAAAATAAGCGAAAAGTTTTTAAGATGCATATCATTATTGCCTGTGATATAACTGAAAAGCACTACCTCAAAAAGTCTTAGTAAATCCAGTAATGTGTTGGAAGAGTATTTTGCAACGGCTTTCCCAACCTTTTCTACAGAGCTTTTATATTTATCAAAGGCTTCCAGTATCTGAAACATGTCCAGCATATGGATTTTTTCTCCGGATTCGGTGCGATCTATGCGTTTTGTGAGGTAGGAAAGTTCGCCCGACTTTAATCTAATCAGAGTAGATGGAACAACGGAAATGCCGCAAAGTTCGGCCATTCTCATAGTTAGGTGCTCATTTTCCGGCATTTGGGGAAACATTTCATTTTGAGGTTTGAGAATATAATTTCCTCCCAAAGCACCCATTACGGTCAACCTTCCCCTACTGCCATCTTGCAAAACCTCTCTAATCAAACCTAGAGATAGTTTAGGCTGTACCCCGGGAACGGTTATCGATTGCTCAACAACTTCTTTAGCTAACTCAGCCATTTCCGACATTGTGTAATCCAAGGTAGGGGGCTCATGAGTTCCAAAAAAATGAGCACTGCAAGAGGGGTGGAAGTCACCTTCCGCATTCAACGCTTTATAGCAATATAAACACTTCTTACTCATTGCTTTCATTTTTTATAGGAATTACACTCACCGCACCGATACAGTTTTTACAACAGGCCAAAAGCAAGCCCATACGGTCATTCTGATTAAGCTTCCAGCTCTTGGATGCAATTTCCAGCAACCAACCCTCCGGAATTAGGCCATCAAAAAAGGGAAATAAACGTTTATCCTTATATCTTTTATTTGAAACAGGCATTGAAAAGGTAAGCGGCTGATTGGGGAAGTGATTGATATATTCTTTGTCATATTCGAAGAAATAATCGCCATCATCCGTTTCAGTGATTATTCCGGCATAATTATCTTTATAAAACACTTTACCTTGTCTCATGGCTCAATTTTTTTATGGTTAACGGGGGCGAGTTTGTGCCCGAACATCATCAGGACCTGATTGACTTTCTCCAAACTGAGATTTTCTTTTCCTTGCTCGATTTTTCTGACAACGGTAAGGGCTACGCCCGCTCTATCAGCAAATTCCTGCTGAGTAAGATTGGCCTCTTTCCGTTTTGTTTTAACAAATGCAGCTAAACTCAATGTCATAATTATATGCTTTTGCAGTTATTTTTGGCAAATATAAGAAATTATATGTAAAAGCATATAAAAATAGAAAAATAAGCAAAATTATATGTAAAAACATATAAAACAAGTTAAATGCTAAGAACTATATGCAAATGCATATAGTTTAGGCTTTAGAAACGATTTTGTATGTACTAGGATATAATTAATGAGCGAAAATAGGAGAGAAGTCCTTTTTGGAGCGCTAAATTTAGCTCTTATTCATCCAAAACTTTCGTTCCTCCGGATCCATTTTTTCGATAGCATATCTCAATGCGGTACGGGGCATAGTGCCGGAGTGTTTAGCAAGAAACGAGCGAAGAAGGGAGAGATCCCTTTTGCCCATTTCACGGAGCATCCATCCTGTCGCTTTATGGATCAGATCGTGAGAATCATCTAGTAGCATCTCTGATATCGCGATGGTATCCTCAAATTGGCCGTTACGGATAAAAGTCAGAGTGCTTATAATGGCAATGCGCCGTTCCCATAGAGATTCACTCTTAACCAAACGGTAAAGAAGCGAACGGTCGCCCTTATTCAGCAAATAACCGCCAACAATCTGCGGAGCACTCAGATCTACCAAGTCCCAATTATTGATACTGTCAGTATTGCGGAGATAAACTTCGAGCACCGCCTTTTCCTGTTTCTTGAACTTCTCAACCAACAGTAGCACAGCACACATTCGCACCTCGTGCCATTCGCTCTGAAGCAGTTTTTCTACCAATTCCAGTGAAACATCCTTGTTACTCTTAGCCACCTTGCGGATATTCGGCACCGTCACACCCATAAATCTATCGCCCTCACCATACTCACCCTTCCCGGTCTTGAAAAACCTCGGTAAGATCCGAGCCTTCTCCGGATCTATATAAGACTTTATTTCATTAATTATCCGTTGCATTTCCCATTCTTGATTGAAGAGTTGTTGGATGGTTTCAGGTTTTTTGAGGAGAGTTTGGAATTCTTTCAATTTGGCTGCATTTGGAGATTCGGGGATCCAGAGTTTCAGATAGCCGCCTTCGGCGTATTTATTGGCCATATGGTCGAGAAATCGCTCGAAATGTCCCTCTTTATCGAGGGTGGGGTAGTGTTTGAGGCCGTATTGGATAGTGCGCCGGATGATTGTTGGGCCGTTGATATCCCTATCCGCTTCTGCAATGATTTTTCCATAGATTGAACGGGGTTCATGTTCATTAGAGGCTCGGTGATCCTCCGCTGCCTCAGCCATAATCTCAATTTGCTTAGGTGAAAACCATTTTTGCAAAACCTTATCCTCACGAATAATACGCGCAGACTCAATGTGATGGGTTTCCCGATCAACTTCCAGTCCCAGATCGTGATAGGCTGCTATGACATATACCATTTCGGCATCCACGTCATAGTAACGCGCCAATTTTGCACTCCCAGCTATTACCTTCAAGGCATGATCTCTCTGATGCGCCGCATCAAATGAATCATAGCGGGGAAGGATCTTTTCTTCGATATATTGCTTTAGAGAAGAATTCATGGAGTAAAGGTAAGGAATTATTACAATAGACAGAATTGGCTAATAATTAGAGTGAAGAATAACATATAATTTAAAAATTAAAAGCCGCTACAGGAGCGGCTTGAACTATACAAGAAAGTATAGCGATGTTTTGTTTTACAAAGCTACACAAATTTCAATTAATACAAAATTTTATTTGATTATTACTCACTTTTTGTCTTTCTAAGCTAAAGGACTAATTTCTACTCATTAATTTCAAATAGTATTCAAAAATTACCAAATATTGGTAACTTTGCATTGTAAAAATGTATTCTTATGAAAACCACATCTGTTGCACTTGGCCCGTATTTCGAGGATTTTATCGCAAATACTATCCGTAATGGGCGCTACAACAACGCTAGCGAAGTCATTCGTGCCGGACTTCGTATGCTTGAAGCGGAGGAAATAAGAATTAAGGAACTATCCGCATCAATCAGAGAGGGAGAGGAGAGTGGCAGGTACGATAACTTTGACCCTCAAGAGCATCTAAAACAACTCAAGGGGAAAAAAGTTAATGGCTAAATATTTTATTACAAAGAAAGCGGTAGAAGATCTCAACTCTATTTGGGATCACCCCAACACCACATCCAACACCATCATCAGGGCAAAACCGATAGCGAAACCAATTGTACCGATATTGGAGTGTTCGCCTTTGGAGGCATCCGGTATCAATTCTTCCACCACCACATAAAGCATTGCACCGGCGGCGAAAGAGAGCATATAAGGCAGGATTCCCAGAATGTTGGAGGCCAACAACAGGACTAGCGCTCCGCCAATCGGTTCTACAATTCCACTTGCAGCACCAATTAGAAAGGAGCGCCACTTGCTATTACCGGCAGCACGCAGAGGCATGGAGATGATAGCCCCCTCCGGGATGTTCTGGATCGCTATTCCAACCGAGAGGGCTAAAGCACCGGCAATGTTGAAATCCGAAACAGCAGCACCGGCGATTGCAACTCCCACCGCCATACCCTCAGGGAAGTTGTGGATAGTGACTGCCAACGCAAGCTTCGAAGTCTTCGAAAGTCCACTCTTAGGCCCCTCTGTACTACCACTCGCATGTATATGAGGGGTTATATAATCTATCAGCAGAAGGAATGCAAAGCCGAGCAGAAGGCCGACTACCGCAGGGACAATGGCCATCTTGCCGCTTTCCATCTCTATCGAAGGGATCAATAGCGACCAGACGGATGCTGCCACCATTACCCCCGAAGCGAAGCCGAGCAATGCCTTTTGCAGCAGCTCCGGCATCTCCTTTCTCATCACGAACACGAATGCTGAGCCCAGGATTGTGCCCAGTAGGGGGATTAAAAGTGCAATAATTATAGATATCATAATGATTGAGTGTGCTGATGGAATCGTGGGGTAAAGATAGTGAATAATTTGAGTTCTTTAATGAGAGTTTTTTTGTAATTTTGAGCCATTGCAATGAAGCTTTTACGGATGACCATTGCCAGGCAGTATCATTATTGGTTCATGGTCATAGTACAGAATAAAGATTTTTAACTTTTTAACCTAATACAATTATGAAAACGTGTGATACTAACAAGAAAAAATGTTCCAGGTGCGGGAAAGTTTGGGGTATCATCTTATTGGTGATAGTCATTCTTGCCGTTCTTGTGTTTGGATTCTTCTTTTGGGCAAGATCCGCTAATGTTGACAAATCGGAGTACAACACTCTTTACCAATCTGAGATGACTCACGAAGCGGCAAGTATTGATAGTACGATAATGGTCGCTACCTACAATATCGGGTACCTGTCGGGGATGACCAACAACCTTCCCATCTATGCTTCGCCTGAATTTATTGCCAATAACGAGGTGAGAGTTATAGAGGCTCTGAGAACTTTGGATGCCGATATTGTCGGATTCCAGGAGATTGAATTCGGCAGTAGTCGTGTATATGGCACCAACCAGGGTACTATGATATGTGATTCGCTCTATGCTTACGGCGCTTTTGCCATTAATTGGGATAAACGCTACGTACCTTTTCCTTACTGGCCTCCGAAGGTTCATTTTGGAAAAGTCATCTCGGGACAAGCCGTTGTGAGTAAATTTGCTATTTCAGACTATAAGGTGCACATGTTTGAGGGAGTAAAGGGCAGTTCCTATTTTTATAGAGAAATTTATGCCAGTCGTTTGGCGCAGGTGGTAACCCTGGATCATCCTGTGAAGCCGATTGTAGTAATCAATATACACGCGGAGGCATTTGAGGCGGAAACTCGCGTTAAACAGCTTGATTTTGTCTATGAGCTATTTTGGGAGCTGGATAAGGAATTCCCTGTGATTCTGATGGGGGATTTCAACTCCAATCTCAAAGAAGCTGACGCTAAAATATACCTCTTCCTGAACGATGAGAGATTGGTTTCCTGTGCAATCGATGAAAACGACAAAACCGCGTCACCCAGTTCATTCCCGGCAGATAATCCCGATAGGCGTTTTGATTATATTTTCTTCAATCCTGACCATTTCGAACTGATTGATTCGCGAATTGCCACCGAATTTGGAGACATATCGGATCACTTCCCCTGTGTGGCAAAGTTGAGGATTAAATAACCAACCGATCTCTAAATTATATTTATGCACATAAAGAAATATCCTAAAAAACTCATTCCCTCGCGGTCTTATATAGGTATTGCATTTATTACTGCCACAGTCATTTTATTTTCCGGCGGTTGTAAGGAATCACAAAAACCAACTTATATTCCATCTGCGCCCGATTATTCCCTGGAAAGTATGTGGTACAATGTTCTAAACGACACAACCGGAGAGGGTGCGGATGTTTTCTATATCCCTTCCACCTGGGAGTTTAATTGGATTACTGAAGATGGCAAAATATCTCATTATGCCGATGTCTATAATCAGGCACATACAGATAATATGACCATCGAAATGAAAGGGGTTTCGGATTATATGGCGGAAGGGAACAATTTCTACTCACCGTTTTATCGTCATATAACCCTTGATTCGTGGGCAACTCTCAATAATGATACAATAGCGAGAAGATACAATAGCGTCTCTTTGGTCGATGTACAGAGTGCTTTCGATCATTTTATAGAGCATTTCAACAATGGTCGGCCATTTATTTTGGCGGGATTTAGTCAGGGGGCAAAATCCGTTGTGGAATTGATGAAAACGATGCCAGAAGAGTTGAGGGAGAGAATGGTGGCAGCTTATGTGCTTGGCTATAAGGTGACTCCGGGGGATATTGTTGTCGCCCCCTGGATTGTGCCGGCAAATGACTCGCTTGACATAGGAGTTACTATCTGTTATAATTCCGTATCGGATGTAAAATATGTAAAGCCGATTTTATGTGATTCCAATGTAATGTGCATAAATCCGGTTAATTGGAGAACCGATTCCACTCCCGCAATTTTACATGATACCATAACCGTTACGCTCAATCCAGAATATAAAGTATTGGTTCTGGACGGTTTTGATGGCACCTTTCTACCCAATATCCTCAATATATTGAATGTCGGTGATTATCATGGTATTGAGCCTTGGATTTATAGTGATTGCCTGCGAAAAAATTTCAAACAAAGGATAAGGTCTTATCGGGAAAATAATTAGTACATGGCTCCTAAAAGGGTGTTGCCAATAGCTGTGAAGTCCAATGTGTTCCTGACTATGATGTAAACCGTTTTGGTGTATTTATACAGCAAAACGGTTTTTTTCAAAAACTTCAATTATCTTTACTGCCGCTAAGTATAGTTTAATTGAAGTTATGGGTTCTTAATCATGAATAAATGCAATGAATATAAACTAAAGTATTTTCCTCGGGAATGGGGTGACCGTCGCGACGGTTGGAGAGTACGTAATGTTGACCCTTTTTTTGCTATAATGCCCTATTTCATGCGGAAAAGATTAGATTCTCAGGTTTACTTTGATGCGACAATCCCCATTGATGAAGTTGAGGATTTTATCAAAAAACACAAGGAGGAGATGCCTGGCTTATCTCTTATGCATATAGTCATCGCCTCTATAGTGAGGGTTTTTTCTCAACGCCCCAAATTAAACCGTTTCGTGATGCGGAAAAAAATTTATGCCCGCAACTACATAAATATATCACTTATGGTGAAACGATCTTTGACTGATGAAGGTGAGGAAACGTTGATTAAACTATATTTTCTGCCAACGGATACATTGTATGATGTTGTTAGAAAAGTTCAAAAAGCATTAGAGGAGAATCAGCAAGAAGGACAGCAAAACCAGACCGATAAGATTTCGAAATTTCTAAGCGCTTTACCTCCATTTTCGATGCGTTTTCTCTCTTCCACTTTAATCTGGATGGACAAAATGGGCATTTTACCACGTGCACTTGAAGAAATCAGTCCATGGCACACAAGTTTCTTTTTGACAAATCTTGGTTCTATTGGTACTGAATCAGTATATCATCACCTTTATGAAGTTGGAACATGTAGCATGTTTATGGCTATGGGTCAAAAATCCACACAGCACATAACCAGGCGTTCAGGCGAATTACAAACATTTAAGACCATACGACTGAAATTTACCTTTGATGAGCGGGTTGCCGATGGCTTTTACTTTGCTTCTTCTATCAGATCAGCTTTCAGAATTAGCAATAATCCGGAACAGTTACTGACACCACCTGAGCAAGTTATCGTGGATGAGGGAGTAGGGAGGAAGAGGGTGGATGTTTAAGCCTCCAAAAAACTCACAAATACAACTTCTATAATAGTATGAGTAACATTAATTCACCAAAGAAAAACAAAGGAGACGGCGGTTGTTTCTTGCCATTATTAATTGTAGGTCTATTTTTCTTGATTTATGCATTCTGGCCTAAAAATCAATTGATTTATTACTTTATTCTAATTGGTGCATTTTTTATTGCTCTCTTTGTTTATTTAAACAGGTTATTCAGATCTGAAACGAAGAAAATTGAATCTGAAACATTTGAGAAAGCTAAGCTCGAATTAGAGTCTGCAACGGATGAAACAGAAAAAGCAATTCTTTCCAAGTATGTGGATTCAAAGAGACTTGAGCATAAAAGGAGAGTTCTTGAACCGATTGTTGACAAGCTCTCAATAAAGGCTAAAAAGACAAATAATAAGGAGATACAAGAGCAATATCTAAGCAAAAAGGCACAACTTGACGACATCGAAACTCAATTAAGCTCAGCATATTATGATGCTGACGAGGAAATGTCTGAAGAGCAAATAGCTGCTTTTAAAAAGGTGCTTGAAGCCTACGACTTATTGAAAAAATCCCGCATGATTTGGGAAGTCCTCTCCAAATATAAATATTCCGAATCGAAAAAAAAATCCTCAGCAACACACGGAATCGACCGTAGTGCGGTCAATTTTAGCAGCTGTAGTGGCAGCGGTTCATTTTTGGGAATACATACTCAATTTGAAATACCGCAAATGCAGGATTCTTCCGGTAATTATTACTACCTATATCCAAAATTTATCATAAAAACTAAAGGTGCTCCATCCTTTTCAGTAATACCATTGTCTCCCTCTATTATAACTTTCAGGATAACGCGTTTTGCTGAAGATGAAAAGGTACCCTCTGATAGTAAGATTGTTGGTCAAACGTGGAAATATGTTAAGAAAAATGGTGATCCGGACAAAAGATATTCCTATAATCCGAGAGTAAATATCCTTGAATATGGAACCTTACAGTCAGATAAACTTGGAGTCGTCTTCATGGTAAGCAACTCTGATGCGACCAAAGAGTTTGTACGCCAACTGGCAAACTACATTAGTATGGCAAACTTGTTACCATCATCTGATGCAGTTGTATTGGCTCAAGGTATAACACCCATTAATAATGTTTCATTAAAATATTTTGAAGATGTCAGGTGTGCCACAAATAACATAAAGAATTTTATTGAGGAACTGATAAGCGACAAAAAATTTCATGAGATAATATCCACCAATGTAAATGCGGAGATAATAGTTGACGGGAAGCCGATTGCCGATGTTGAAGGTATTATAAAATATCTTTCGTTTGTAGATGTAGTCAGATGCTACCAGGGACTTGGCTATCCAATAGATATAAAGAGGTCGGAGGCTCTTGGGCTCATATTCTATGCCCTATATGCAGTAGGAAATGATATTGACTTTGAGTATGAACAGCTCGACAATGTTTTGGAGCAACTAAAAGATTCAGGACAAAAGTATTTTAGTCAATTTGAAACAACCAATTATACCACCAGTACCGACTCTTTCCTTATTGTGGATATCCTTAAGTTTTATGACGATGAGCTCTTAAAGAAATATTCAATTCTTCTTTCTCGATTTACCTCAATCATTGCAAAAGCCGATAACACAATCAACGAAGAAGAAGCCAAATGGCTGGACAAGATATTGTCCCTCAAAGACTCCGGAGGCGTTACTGACTAGTAAGGCTGCTGTCTTGCGACGCGCCCGGGAGGCTAATTGTTTTGTGAATATGTTGTAAAGATAAGGAGGAATTTGGGAAGAGGGGGAGAGGTGTTACATTTTGACACTTCCGGATAATTGTGCTAATTTGGTTAATTCGCTTACATCTTTGACTACTTCATATTGTACGTCATCAAACTGCACAAAATGGGCTTTACCGCATTTAATCTTCTGTTCTTCCCTTGAGCGTAAATTATCTGAGTTAATATCATACTCACTTTTATGTTTCGTTTCAGCAACAAAGTAAATTTTTGTGTCATCTTCGAAAATAATCGCCCAGTCAGGATTATAGTTACCAATAGGGGTTGGGATGGTAAACCAATTAGGAAGCTTGAAATAAAACTTTACCTGTTCGCTGGTTTCGCAATCACGGGCAAACCGATTTTCAATAGCTGAGTCGAGTGGAATATGATTTTCGTAAATAGTTTTGGATTTATCTGATACCGTAAATGAAAATTCATTCAAGTAAGTTTCTAACTCATGCTCTTCAAAGAGTCGCATTTCGTATTCTGAGTTTCCAATCTTCTTATACTTGATACCGTCAATCATTAAATCGTTTAACGCTCTTAGAATAGCTTGCGAACATAAGTTCATAAAGAGTTGTGGGTTAATAAGAATGTCGTTTATACGTCCGGATTGCTTTATGATTTCTAATAAAGTATGACGTGTAAGATCTGTTTTGTTCTGAATATAACCCAAGACATCCGGTATTTGCCATTCTCGTATTTTAACAGGTAGCGCTTTTTCTCCCAAAATTGGTGTATCGACCCCCTCTTTTGTCATTTCTATTTTTACTTTTGTTGAACGAATTAATGGGGGATGTATTGCTCTGATCTTTTTTATAGCATTTGCTGCGCTACTAATCAGCTTTTCAGATTTGTAACCAACGCGATAGGTTGTCTTTTGTTTTATTCTTTCCCAAATTTCAATAAACTTCGGATCCAGTTCAAAGCCTTTTCTATACTTGATGGAGACTCTTTCACATTTGTTTTTCACACGCCCTTCAAATGCAACTCCACAATCTTCCTCAATTTCTTTTTGGAGAGTCTTGGCAAAATCGGCATAAGACTCATTTGCAACTACAGTTAAACGATTAATGTCACGGTCATAAATTCGTTTTCCCTCGCTGTTAACAGCTAAACGTAGTCCTCGCCCTATTTCTTGACGCTTTTTCATTTCAGACCTTGTTTCGTTAAGCGTACAAATCTGAAAGACATTAGGGTTATCCCAACCTTCTCGCAAGGCAGAGTGGGAAAAAATGAATCGAAGCGGATTATTAATATTTAAAAGCTTCTCTTTATCTTTCATTATTAGGCTATAAGTGTCATTATCTGCGAGTGTTTCACCCGATGTATCCTTAAAGATACCCTTGTCTTGAGAAAAATAGCCGTTATGAATATTTTTTAAATCATAACGGGGGAGTGAGCCAAAAATGCTTTTACTAATTAACTCCGAATAAATTTCTTCGAACCAAATTGCGAACTTTCCATGTTTAGGATTGCCATTGGTATCATATTGGCGGTAATTAGCAACACGATCTATAAAAAAGAGCGAAAGAACTTTTACACCTTTAGATTTGTATCTTAATTCTTTTTTAAGATGCTCTTCAATGGTTTTGCGCATCTGAAACTTCATTATTTCATCAGTCAATGCACCTTGTGTAGTGCCTTTATAAAGCACATTGCCATTGGAAAGCGTTATGCTCCCGTTGGACGCATCTATCTCTTCAATAATATACCCATCTTTATAGATTTCGCGCTCATTGGAAAGCTTATATAAATCATCTTCTGCACGAACTGTCATACTCTTTTTTTCACTTCCTTTGGTTCATTTACCATAATGGTGACTTTGGCGGATACTTTAGTTTTCGTTGCAGTTATAGAATCAACGGAAATGAATGCATCGTTAGAGGAATTTTCGTCCATAACCGAATCTACCTCGATTTGCTTAACTAACCCTAAATCATATGCATCTACAGGGTTAAGGCTATAAATTAGATTATACAGGTTTCTATGTGTAGCAGAATAGCGTAGAGTCAATAGCGGACGTAAATTTTTAACAGCCCTCTTGCGTTTAGGAGTTTCCATGTTTTGCGGTTCATCAACTATTACAATAGGGTTTGAAGCACGAATAAACTCAATTGGAAGCTGTCCGCTTAATTTATCGTTAGGGCGGTTGATAATATTTTCATCTTTTGCAAACGAATCGATATTAATAACCAAGATTTCTATGTTATTACCGGTTGCAAAACTACGTAATGCCGAAATTCTATTGCTATCATAAACCATGTAATGAACTGGAATATTGTCGTACAGGTTTTGAAAATGCTCATGCGTGATCTCCAAGTTCTTTAATACGCCTTCACGAATAGCAATGGAAGGCACCACAATTACAAACTTTTTAAATCCGTATTGCTTGTGAAGCTCGTATATGGTTCTTAAATATACATATGTTTTCCCCGTCCCAGTCTCCATTTCAATCGAAAAATTCATTCCGTGCAATGTGTTGGAAACCTCTATTTCGTTATCTCGCTGAACCTTTTCAAGGTTCTGTAAAATTTGCTCCTCCGAAATAACCAATCTATTAGCAATGCCATCAATGAAATTCAACTTTCCCTCTTCCTGAACAAAAAAATCACTCTCGCCATCATCCTTTGGCTGTCCGTCAAACAGACGGATTACCGAATTAATGGCATCAAGCTGAAATTGAAGATCGGGTTCGAAGTGGAGGATCATGGAATATTTTTTGAAAAATCAAACATCAAGTGATATAAAATTATTTCTTTTTCTGAACTTGTTTTATGCTTTGAGGTGTAGCTGTATTGGAAGTTTTCGCACAGTTCTTTTTGCTTAATTTCCTGAACGGCCATTGCATTTACAGTTTCTTTCTTGTCGTTTATTAAATCTTTATCAAGAAAAGAATTTATATTTGCAATGTTGTTAGCAATATCAAGATTATCAACGACAAAGCCAATCATTCCGTTTACTCCAAAATACGTAGAGTAGTAGTTTGTTATTACAAAACGACAAATGCCATTTTTTACATATTCTGAATTTAATCCTGTAGTTCCGCTTAAATTTTGATTATTTAACCTTTTGCACTCAATGATATAATAAGCTTTGTCTCCAACATAGGGGTTTACTGGTAAAATCCGAATATCAGCTCTTCCTGAGTTTTCTATTGTCTCTTTATCAAAATGGTAACTTGCCAAGTTAAAATGTTGTTCCTTGAAAGAATCATTTTTTAGATATTTCAACAAAATTTCATCCCTTATATGGTTTTCATCATTAGGCAGTTTCGCTCCTGACAAAATAATACACTGATAACAGACAAAAATTCCTCTTAGAATATCTTCAAATTCATTTTCATAAAATGAGCCGCTATGTTCAAAATTAGTGGCACTGATACCTTCAAATATCATCACATATCCCTCCCCGCTCTAAGAATAGCATCAGCAAATTCATTTACATCAAGATAGCCAATGGCTTTATGCCATAACCGTTTTTCATTTGGCTTGACAATATAAAAACAGTCTTTTTCAAATCCTCTAATATCTTTTTGTACAAAAAGTTTATCTGTAATTTCAGAAGAACTAATTTTTTTTAAAAAACGCAAAATTCCTGAAGCGTCATTTTGTTTATTATCTATCCAAACAATATCATCTTTATATTTATCTATCTGTATGATTTTGAAGAACATTCCAATTATTGGTTCTGTGTGCCAAATTTCTACGATAAACTTCCTCTTGTCGTTGCTTAGATTAGCTTGGAAGCGGTTGAGAAATAGCTGAGCGTAATCAGTTAAAATAGAATTCTTTTTGCTTATAGCATTGAATAAATGCGCTTTTTTATTTTCTTCTCCAACAATCATTACTTTACTAACTTGTAACGCATAATCAATCAACGTTTTTTCACTTTCAGTTACATCTAACTTTTCCAACACTTTATTGTTGATGCTTGATATTTTTTTGTTGATTTCCTTATTTAACCTTTCCGTTTCAATATTGTCTATTATTGCAATTTTACTTCTATTATTATACAGCTCTATTTTTATTTTTTCAATTCTTTCTATTTCAGTTTGAACATCTAATTCAAGATACGGCAAGCTATATTTATCGTAATTTTGAGTTTGTTCTCTTTCTATGCCTATATACGCAAATGAATTAATTGCATAATAACTCAGAATATCAGTTGAAAAAACAGCCTGAATATTGTATAAGCATTGAATATCATCTTTATTTAGGGTAGAGATTGATGTGAGACTATCCTTAAAAAGCAAATCTTGTTTAGATACAGCAGACCTAACACAAAGCGTATCCATATCAAGTCCTTTTCTTAAAAGAATCATAGGTGCTTTAAAAATCTGAGATTTACCAGCTCTAATTCTATGAACCCTTGGCATATCAAAATCTGAAACTCTATCTGGATTAATAAAAAATTGTTCAACACCATAGACATCAATAAATGGTTTACCAATCAAATGTTCTGAATTATAGGTCGGGTTACTACTATATTGGATTCCGGTTCCTTCTTGAAACTTATCCTCATTCGATATTGTTTCTTTTATTGTAGGGAAACCGCTTTTAATTCGATTTAAAAAATTAAAGTCTAAATATGAGCCATATACCAATGTTTTCCAAAGCCAATCATACTGTTTTAGTTTACTTTGCTCAATCCTCTTATAATCATTCCTGTTAATAGTAAATATCTTGAACATGGAAAAGAATCTACTTGGTTTCAAAGTAATATGTTCAATTATATTTTTGTCAGTATTTTCCGCAAATGCATATTTGTAAAACACGATAGCAGCCGGCGCTACAGCAGGATCGCTTGAGCGATCAAACACTTCATGTCTTACAGGTGCAAGTTCAAATACTTGATCAACATAAAACTCTTGTAACCAGTATGGTCTAAATGGACTTTGTTCTCTATAGCCCATATTATATAGTATTGAACTTTTAATTATAAAGGCAACACAAGTATTATGGAAACTGAAATCACTTACCCTTAAAAGAAATCCTTCAGCTATCTCATTATTATTAATTCCGACTTCATAATCTTTATCTAGCTTCTTTTCTATTTTTAGTCTACGGTCAATATAGTTTTTACCAACACTATCTAAACCTTTCTTTCCTCCTGCCCACGGCGGATTTCCTAATATAAAATCAAAATCACATTCTTTTAATTTCTGATTATAGTCGGCATCCGTGTCAAAAAAATCAGCTACAAAAAAATTTGTATTTAAAAGTTCAGGGAATTTAAATGTTTCTATTTCAGGTGGCTTTTGATAATCAAGTAGTGTCAAGTATATAGAAAATATAGCTACTTGAACAGCACTTTCGTCCTTGTCTATACCAAAAATATTTTCCTTAGTTAGTTTCTTGATAGTCTCTTTAAATTCCTGCTTATCCTTAGATATACCATTATTTAATGAAATATGTTTTTCGATAATTTTTCGTAATGTTTCGACAAGGAAAATTCCCGAGCCACAAGCCGGGTCAAGCACCTTACAAGAGGCTGTATTGTCTTTTTCATTTAGTTTTTTCGTAACAGTCTGGCTGACAATATAATCGACAAGAAAGGTTGGTGTATAATATGCTCCTGCCTTTGCCTGATTCTCTTTCCCGATAAAACGCTCATAGACATTGCTAATGAATTCAATAGGTAATACAGAAAAGTCATATAGCTGAAAAAGTGACTTTTGTCCTGTTTTAATATCGTCTCCTTCCAACAGTCTTTTTATTAGCTTAAAAGCGTCATTAGGTATGGCACCAAAAGAGACTTTGCTTATAGGGAACAAATCTCCGTTAAACCCTTTATCTTTACTTTGTAGATGTTGAAAAAAATCATAAACACGATCTTTATCTAACAGCAAATTGCAAAACTCCTCGTTTGTCCATTCTTTAGATTCTCCATCAAAACTTATTTTTACTTTTCTATCTATTAGGTAACGAACAAAAATAATTTTACCCAGAAGGGCATTAGCTGTTTTTCTGCTACATTTATATGTTGTTAGAAGTTTCTCTTGTGCGTTTTCAATGTTTTTTAACAGTTTATAATCAACTCTATGTAAATAATCAAACTCTTTGTTATACTTTTCAAATGCCTTGCCTGTAACTAATTCAAAGTAATTAAAATCATTCAACTCACCACTCCCGCCAAGCTGCTTTAGCAAATTGGTGTTTTCGTCTATCGCAAAACCATTGTATATAGAAACTACACTATCTTCAATAACAATAATAATGGGAGTTTCATTAAAGTTCCAAACGGTTTTATGTAGTGTTTCTTTATTTTTAGGATTCTCAAAAAACAACATAAGAGGTTTGTTGTCAAAGCAAAACACAGCCTTTGGATCCCACTTTTCCGTATCTTCCAACAACCTAATTACACGACTGGGAAACATTACTTTTTCTTTCCATTTATCATCTGTAAATCTAATTAGAGAATCAGAATCATATATATTCAATCGTTTGAAAACATCATTCAACATAACACATCCCTCCCTATATCGTTTTAAACTCCACGCCTGCGTCTTTCATTTGCAGGGCGGTGTTGGTTTTTAATTGGTCGTTTCCTTTGAAAATGCGGTCAAGAGCAATTACTTTTTTAGGCTGCTTTGATAACACTTCCGTTATTATTTGCTCATCAACTTTTTCTAAAATCAAGGCTAATTCGTTTCCATCAATTATATGATAGCCATTGCACGATTCAATACTAACATTTAGATCTTTCCCGCTTTTCAATATAAGCTCAAAGACCATATTTTGCAAGGTGGCATGTTCTGCAACCGGATCAACAAATAGTTCTAATTGTTTAGCCAAGGCTTCAGCGGAATAGTTTTCGGGTTGTCTCCATTGCTTGAAATTGCTTTCTGCGAGGCGAAATACCTTGAAACCGGTATCAATGTTAATAGGTTTATTCTTTCCATCATTAAAATCCAATTGCATTTTCCTCTTCCGGTTTTCCTCTTCCATTTGCTCATGAATCTTTTGCCCCGCTCGACGGATACGCTCTTTAGCAATATCAGCAATGGTACTATAGCCTGCCTTAAAAGCTTCGCTCTTTTCATCGCATATTTCCGGTATTTGCACAAGAATATATCTGCGGTTTCCGCCATCTTCTTTATTTAGTTGCATTACAGCATGTGCTGTTGTAGCACTACCGGCAAAGAAATCAAGAACGATATCATCTTGATATACGATTATTTCAACTAATTCTTTGATTAACTCCGTTGGTTTTGGATTGTCAAACAACTCTTTCATTCCGAATAATTCAAAAAGTTCATTTGCCGCACTATCTGTTGTCCCATGGTTAAATAATAAATTAGGTCTAGCAGAAGCTGTGTCACCATCTTCAAAATCATAAATTTTTAATATAATTTTTTCTCCATCCCATAAAAATCTCTTCTTTACTTCAAGGTCCATGGCGGTATCAATGCCTATTTGCCATCTTTTACCTTCCCTTGGAAAGTGCCCCATAATTTTATACTTCATTGAGTCCCTCCTATAACTTCCACTGTCCTTTTTTTCAATAACAGTAGTTCTATAATTTCCTATATTATCCGAAAAGGGATAAGTTCTTGTATGTTTTTCTACTATCCGAGGTCTAATTGTTGCTTTTTCTGTTTTTCTATAACAAAGCGTGCTATCTGTTAGTGAACTAACTTGTGCTCCTTTAACATTGGATGTTGTTCCTTTCTTTTTCCAAAGGAAGTTTGACACAAAATTCTCTTCCCCAAATATCTCATTCATCAACAATCGTAAATTATGGACTTCGTTGTCATCAATAGATACGAAAATCACTCCGTCATCTCGTAATAGGTTACGAGCTAAAAATAGGCGAGGCATCATCATACTAAGCCAGTTGCTATGATATTGCCCATTTTCACGCGAGTTTTTACGGAAAACACCTTCGCCGGTCATATAACCTTCTTCGTCCTTATCTCCCACGCGCTTTTGATATTCGGTTTTGGTTTCTGCAAACCGGTCGGCATATATAAAACTGTCGTTTCCCGTGTTGTAAGGCGGGTCTATATAAATCATTTTTACCTTACCGAAGTAGCTTTTTTGCAGAACTTTTAGGACAGCCAGATTGTCTCCCTCGATAAAGATATTTTGTGTATCATCGAAATTTACCGACTCCTCAGGCACCGGAACCAATGTCCTGGTAGTAGGTTTTTGCATCAATCTGAAAGCATCACTTTTCCCCGCCCAATTAAGAACATAGCGCTCATTAGAGAGGTTGACATCCTCGCCGAGTGTGATTTTCAACTTCTCCCAATCAATTTTATCTTCGACAAAAATTTCGGGAAAAATTAGTTTCAACTGACTAAGTCTCTCTGTATTAGGGGATAATGAATTTCCGTTCATTGCAAAAATGAATAACAATTGTAACATACAAAGTTAACAAATTAGTTGATATTGAAAACTTATTTGTGTGTTCCTTAAACACACACCTCAAAATCAAGCCTCACTTAAAAGTAGTAGCTTAAGTGGAAGGAAGAAAGAGTAGGAGAGTATGAAGTAATGAGTCAAGTATGGGGAAATATGGCGGAATAACTATGTTAGGTTAAGTTTATATGAGACGAAATATCCCGGATAGATAATGTTCAATTTATTTTGCTAAATTTGTATTATCTAACAATTTATAAATCAAGACAAAATCATGATACCTACATTTGAAGAAATAAGGGTACAAGCTCTAAAAGAATTAAAAAATGGAGATGTTATGCGAGTAAGAGATTTGCGAACTCCATTAGCAAAACGGTTTAATCTTACTGAAGAGGAGATGAATGAGTGGTATCCCTCCGGAAATGCCGAGATATTTTCCGATCGTATTTCTTGGGCGTTGTCCTACCTTTTTGTTGCCGGATTGGTAGAAAGACCGAGAAGAGGGAATTATAAAATCACTAACAAAGGATTAAAAATGATTTCTTCTTGTACTGATGAAGAAATAAATGAGTTTATAAGTGCAGAAAACGCGAAAAATGCCAAGCGAAAAAATGATACTAATACTGAACCAATTACTCCCGCTTTACCAACATCCAACGATGATGAATATACTCCTCAAGAGGAGCTGGATAGTTCGTATAATAAAATAAAACAGTCAATTAAGTCTGAAATATTGACCACTATATTGAGTAAAAAGCCACAAGAATTCGAAAGGTTAGTTGTTAAGTTACTTCAGGCCATGGGATATGGCGGTGAAGTAAAGAATTCGGCTATTGTAACAAGTATCTCTAATGATGGAGGCATTGATGGTATTATAAAAGAAGATATATTGGGTTTTAATCATATATCCATTCAGGCAAAACGTTATGCACCTAATAACAATGTATCAATAGAAAATGTTCGGAGTTTTGTTGGTGCTGTGTCTGGAACTCCATCTAAAAAAGGTGTATTTATCACAACTTCAGATTTTCCAAAAAGCGCAATTAGATATGTTGATAGCCTAAATGGTTCTCCTACAATTATTCTGATTAACGGAGACCAGCTGGCAGACTATATTTATGATTATGGTTTGGGACTACAAACAGAAAAAGTTATCAAAATCATGAAGATGGATATGGATTATTGGGACTCAATGGATGATGACAAAATTACTGGGTAATTCTTATTTGTAATGAGGCAGCTAAGCTAATAATCAACCTGTTAAATATGAACTAAACTTCGGTTTTAAGGTCATTTATAATTCATGATTAATTATCATAAATACTACTCTTTTGTAGTTTGTCTTAGCAAATGTAGTAATGTTAGATTACATATCCATAGCAAAAGAATATGCAGAAGAACTGGGGTGTGATATTATAAAGCCCTCAGCAGTAAAAGGCGGCTATCATTATTTTTATCTCAATCGAACTGTCCGCCCACGCTATTTGGGACATCCTCATGTGATAAAAATAAGCCCTTCAGGTAAAGTTCAACGCGTACTTGATTTTGAGGAAATATACTGGGCCTATAAGAAGGCTAGAAAGGAGGAATGATCTATTTAAAATATAATAGCAGGAACATCCTACTTCTCCTTCCAATACCCTCCTCTATCCGGCCCAATGCGCTCGATAATGCCGTCAACTTTGAGTCGTGTGAGATGCTTTTCCACCGATTTTGTAGTGATTCCGATCTTATTGGAAAGAGCTTTTGCGCTCAGTGTGCCATCTTCTGAGAGAAGTGCTGTAATTTTATCCCTGCTTTTAATGGGTTATTCAGCAATTTAATCTTCTTCAGCGATGGAGTCTAGATAAGTATATATTTCTACTGTGAGGTTTCTTTCCATCAGCAAGGCCATGAACTCTCTGAAAATGGAGATGTCCTTTTCTTCACGAGTTGCCACCAAAGCATTGATGTACTCTGGTTTGTCCTCTTTTATTATTATTGTTGGGATAAGATTGAACTCAAACTGCAACATATTCATCAGGAGACGCGCCATGCGCCCGTTCCCGTCAGCCCAAGGATGGATGGTGACAAGATTGTAATGTGCGTCAAATGATATCTGATAGAGTTCATCTATAGTTTTTCTAGCTGCGGTTTTGCGAGCAACATTCACCTCTTTACAGAACTCAGTCAACTTTGCAGGCACTTTATCAAAATTCATATAGGAACGACCTCCAAGTCCTGTCGTAACATTCAGTAATCTCAATTCTCCGCGTGCAGAGGAAAAATCACCTAGCGCAGTTTTATACTCCACTCCGGTATTCTTCATAACTAGTGCAGAGAGCGAAATAAGCAAATCGACAGTAATTTCAGCATGGCTTTTGGCAAGATTAATCGCTTTCTCGTAAGCAGCCTTCAAATCAAGGTTCATGTTCTGCTCCTCTACGCTCTTACCCTTGATGCTCACCCCTTCATCGAACATTTTCTGATTTTCAAGTTCAGTAATGGTCGAACCCTCAATCGCTGTCGAGTTAGTAATTAAAAAGTAGAGTTGGGCTTTATCGTAATCAATTTGTTTATCAATCCCCAACTCCTTGTATACACCCACAAGTTCCTCTAATTTGTTTGTCATAGCCCCCTTTATTTATCAGTTTCTCCCTGCTTATTTGACAAAAATAACACTTTCCTCCCTACTTTTCGCATGTTTCACCCTACTTTTCCACAAAATACCATGATTTTCACCCCACCTTTTAGACTTTTTCCCCTACCTTTTTCCAAGCATTATGACAAGTATAGTAAATTCATGAAATTGGGTATGTCTGAAATTCATAAACCAATTTGTGCTAGAATATATCGTGTACAAAATACTTTTTTTCATTATTCCCATTTCTTTGCTAAATTCGGTGCTTGAAATTAACCGATACCCTCCATGAAACTACTTTGCCCATACTGCGGTGAAGAAATCAGCGATAAGGCAATAAAATGTAAGTATTGCGGGGAATGGCTGACTTATGATCAGAATGTAAGGAATTCCACGGTGCAGCCGCAGGTTGTTATCAGACCGGTTGAAAGAAAGACTAATGGGGCGGGGACTGCGGGCTTTGTGATTGCATTGATTTCTGCAATTTTCTTCTGGTTGCCATTTGTAAGTCAGATTCTTTGGGTTTTCGGTGCGATTTTTTCCTTCATCGGACTTTTCAAGCGCCCTCGTGGGCTTGCTATTGCAGGATTCATAATATCATTTGTCAATTTAATCGTTATTCTTGTCATAATACTGGCATTTGGTCTGGTATTGGGCGGCGTTTTCGCTAAATAGTCTCTTTTAGTGGTTAGCGGTACTAACCGGTTGGAGTCATTTTTATAGCTGATATAAAAAGGTCTAAAGCACAACATTTCTCTTTATACAGGAGCGAATTTTTAATCTATTTGAACTCGTGAGCGCCACTCACGGGTTCATTTTTATTCTGCACAAAAATATTATTCAATTCTCACATTTTTTTCAAAAAACTATAGTTTTTCCCCAAATTATTGAGTATATTTGAAAATAGTTTCATTTAAATAAATCTTAGGTATGAAGACAAAATTTTATAACGCGAAAATCTATCGCAACAAGACTGCAACAGAGTTTATTGTTGAGAAGGGTAAAATTACCCAAATTGGGGTAAACCTCCCTAAATGTGACAAGGAGATCGATTTGAAGGGCAAACTTGTTCTTCCACCTTATGTGGATCCTCACCTTCACCTGGACTATGTTTACACATTAGGTGAGATGGAAGGAATCGGAGCAGCATCAGGTACCCTTTTCGAGGCAATAGAGAATTGGCCTAAGTACAAAGCTACCATGACCAAAGAAAGTGTAAAGAATCTGGCTAAGAAAGGTATTCTCGATGAGGTTTCTCAAGGTGTTCAGATTATCAGGGCACAAACTGACGTTACAGACCCCAAATTTACCGGTTTCAAGGCTATTATGGAGCTGAAAGAGGAGTTGAAACACATTGTGGATATCCAGGTAGTAGCTTTCCCTCAGAATGGAATGTACACCTATAAGGGCGGTAGAGATCTGGTTGAAGAGGCTCTTAAGATGGGTGCTGATGTAATCGGTGGTATCCCACACTATGAGCCTGCAAGAGAGTTTGGAGAGAAGTCGATCCATGATATTGTGGAGCTCGCCCTCAAATACAATGTGCTAATTGACGTTCAC
>Ga0208459_1000961_pt1 | contig 28907 bp, 26 predicted proteins | sample AD_UKC087_MetaG_FD_184433 | JGI IMG/M metagenome (GOLD analysis project Ga0208459, IMG submission 184433) | Active sludge microbial communities of municipal wastewater-treating anaerobic digesters from USA - AD_UKC087_MetaG (SPAdes) (version 2) | ecosystem: Engineered > Bioreactor > Anaerobic >... | reverse complement strand
ACCGCCGCCGAGGCCCGTTGCGCCGCCGATGCAGGAGCCTGCTGCGCTCAGACCGCGCATGCCTGAACCGGAAGAGCAATTCAACAGACCGGCGCCGCCCCGCATGGAAGAACCTGTGTCGCCAAGACCCCGGATGGCCGTGCCCGAAGAACCGCCGCCGAGGCCCGTTGCGCCTCCGATGGAAGAGCCTGTTGCGGTTAAAGCTCAAACCGTTCCTCTTGCCAAACCTGCGCCGACGGTTGTACCGACTCCGGGATTCTCTCCGGCGAAAGCTGCCGCAAGCACTCAATCGTCGCAAGATTCCGGACGCATGGAAACAAAACAAGACGTTCAGGAACAACCGACGTTTGAGGACAATGAAGTTTATGAAGATGTATTAATCGGTCAACAGACCATTAAACTGGCCATTCCGGCTAATGTCATAAGACAAGCGCAATCATCCAATAATGAAAATAAAAATAAATTGGCCGGATACTGGTCGGCTCAAATCCTAAAAGGCAATCCAAGCTTGACGCATTCTTCTTTTGCCGACCCGGTTTCTTTGTGGTTTGAAGTGAAAAATGTTATTTTGAAAAAGTTCAACAGTCCTTCAATATAATGCCATCGTTGAACCTTATCAGAGAAAAATGATTTGTGAAGGCAAATACCTTAAAATTCCCGTTGAGCTTGTCCTGACAATCACGAAATGAGCATTGCAAATTCTAAAAATATTAATAAAGATAACTATTCACCTTCGGATTACGAAAACTGGGGTTTTGTTTACCTCGAAAACAAAGAATACGATCAAGCTTTAAAATGTTTTCAGAAAACCATCGAACTGGAATCCCGCAATCCCAGAAATTATATCAATCTTGGATATGTCTATGAAAAAATGGATATGCTGGACTCCGCCAAAAAAAGTTATGAAAAAGCCCTGGATGTCAAAGGCGACTTTATTGAAGCCATTTTAAAGATCGGTCACATCCTGGAGGTACAGGGAGATTATCATAATGCGGTGGATCAATACTCCAGAGCCATTGAGATTGCTCCCCATGCCGTTGAACCGCGTTTTTGTCTGGCAACGTTATACGATCGGCACGACATGTATGACGAAGCCGCGGAAGAATATGAAAATATTATCGAGATTAATCCCCGGCATACAAAAGCCATCCATAATCTGGGCCGGATTCATTTTCAGGACGGAGATTACGCCAAAGCGCTGAAGAGTTTTCAGAAAGTTTTGAACATCGAACCTGAAAACACGGACGCCTGGAATGATCTGGGTTCGGTTTATGAAATCACCAATAACCTGATTCAGGCTATCTCCACCTACCGGAAGGCCCTGAAAGTAAATCCGCTCCACGAAGACACTAACTACAATTTGGCCAATGCTTACTTTTCGTTGTTTTTATCCAATCCCAATATTGTAAAACTCGATGACATCATCGAACGCCTTCAACTGGTGCTTTCTCAAAATCCTAATAATAGAAAAGTTTGGGATCTCTTAAGCAAAATAAAGGCGGCCTGATCCGTACGAGCAATCAGCTCTCAAAGAGAGGTTTCTTTTTGTCGGCGTCCGCCGAACGTAAATAGAAAGGAACAAAAGTTGCGGCATCAAGCAACTCGTTGCGATCGTATTTTTCTTTACCCAGCCGACCGACCGATGAAGCCCGACAGTGCTGGTGCAATTCGGAGATGGCGTTCGTTCTGGAATCCGGAAGGAACGCGCCGGCGTATTTGACGGCGCCGTCGCCGACAAATACGGCATCAGCATCGTATTGAATGTCTGCCGGATTCAAGACCCGCTCGCCGTCCAGTTGTTCAAGCAAACGGTTGTCCCCGTATCGAAAACACGCCATGTAAACCTGGCCGCGTCCGGCATCCATGATCGCATAAATTTTTTTGGCGTTTTTTTCTGCGTTGAGAGCAATGGCCGCCAGCGATGAAACGCCGGCCGCCGGTTTGCCCGTCGCCAGCATAAACCCTTTGAGCGTGCTGGCGCCGATGCGCAATCCGGTGAAAGATCCGGGACCGATGGTGCAGGAAAACAAATCAAAATCGGACATTTTAAGCTTCGTCTGAAGACAAGCCTTCTCAATGGCGGGTAAAAGCGTTTCCGAGTGATTCAGACCGGTATGAATCATCACTTCATAGAGAATGTCTTCATCCCTCAGAACAGCCACGGAGGCCGTTTGGGATGATGTGTCAAACGCCAGAATCAGCATATTATTTAAAAAATTTTACAATATCATTGATGAACTTGATGTTTAACCTTTCGATATCGATAAAGATCACGAAAAGCATCAGCATCAGCAAGACGACAAAGCCGACCTGCTGGGCCATCTCTCTCACTTTCGCGCTTACCTCCCGCCTGATCACAACTTCGATGAGATAAAATAAAATATGACCGCCGTCTAATACCGGTATGGGAAAAAGATTAATCACACCCAGGTTAATCGAAAGAATAGCCATAAAAAGGATAAAGGGGATGATTCCCTCCTTAACCTGATCACCGGCCACCTGAGCAATGAATATCGGGCCGCCCAGCGTTTTCGGAGAAATAACGCCTTCGAATATTTTAATCACTGAAATCACCGTCAATTTGCTTATCTCCCATGTTTTCTCAACAGACGAGACAACGGCGTCCCAGGGATTTTTCCGCTCGATCATTGTTTTTCCGGACGGTGAAACGCCAATCAGGTAGGCGGACACGTCTTCCCCGAAAAGATTTTTCGTTTTAGACAATCGGGGCATAATCAATAAGCGCTTTTGTTCGCCCGCCCTTTCTACGACCGCTTCAATCTGCCTTGCTCCGGCGACAGCAACAATTTCCCTGATTTCCTCCCAATAGGTGATTTTTTTCCCGTCCAGAGAAAGGATTTTATCGCCATGGAGCATGCCCGCCTGATAAGCAGCGGACTCTTTCTGAACCTCGCCGATTTGAGCGGTCAACGTTGGCAAACCGTACATTAAAACGATGATGAAGATGACAACGGCCAGTAAAAAATTAAAAGCCGGACCGGCCGCAACGATCATGATTCGTTTCCAGACATTCTGTTTGGAAAAGGATCGCTTTTCTTCGTCCGGCGATAATTCTTCGTTGCCGGACTCACCCGTCAGTTTGACGTATCCTCCCAGAGGAATCCAGGAAAGAACATACTCCGTTTCACCGATTTTTCTGCCGAAAATTTTCGGTCCAAAACCCAGAGAGAATTTCTGGACGCCGACTCCCGACATACGGGCGGCCAGAAAATGTCCCAGTTCATGGACAAAAATCAAAATACCCAGCAGGACGATAAATGAAATTAACGTGATCACCTTGACATCCTTTCTATTATTTTTTCAGTTTCCTGTCTGGCCATGACATCGGCCTGTAAAATATCATTGATGGACGGATCAGCCTTTATGGCATGATTATCCAGAACCCTGTTCACAATATCGGGCAAATCCGTAAATGCAATTTTCTCCTGCAGAAATGCCGATACCGCAACTTCATCGGCGGCGTTAAGAACCGCCGGAGCAGTTCCTCCGGCCATTCCGGCATCGCGCGCCAGCTTCAGACAGGGAAATTTTTTCATGTCGGGTTGATAAAAATCCAGATGTCCGGCCCGGACAAGATCCAGCCGATTCAGATCATTCATGATTCTTTCCGGATAGGTTAAAGCGTAAGCGATGGGAATTCTCATGTCCGGCACACCCATCTGCGCGATGAAAGCTCCGTCGATAAATTCGGCCATGGAATGGACGATGCTCTGCGGATGAATCATAACATCGATGTCGGCGATATCCACGTTAAACAGCCATTTCGCCTCGATAACCTCCAGCCCTTTGTTCATCATGGTAGCGGAATCAATGGTAATTTTCCGGCCCATCTTCCAGCGAGGATGATGCAAGGCCTGACGGACATTGACCCTTTTCAACTGCTTGCCGGTCAGATGAAAGAAAGGACCTCCAGACGCCGTCAGGATGATGCGTTTTAAATTCTCTTTGTCATTGCCCTCCAGACACTGAAAAATCGCGCTGTGCTCGCTGTCCACGGGAATGATCTTTGTTTTATTTTTCTTTGCTCTGCCGGTTACAATTTCACCGGCCATCACCATGGTTTCCTTGTTGGCCAGGGCAACGTCCTTGCCGGCGTCAATCGCGGCCAGCGTCGGCAATAAGCCGGCCGATCCGGCTATTGCTGAAATCACGATATCGGCGGACGGATAGGATGCGGCTTCCTGCACTCCTTCGTCATCATAAATTATTTTTATCCGGGTTTTCGCTGTGATTAATTCACGCAGCGTGATCGCCGCCTGTTTCGTTTTTACGGCAACAACTTTCGGTCTGAATTTTTCTATCTGCTCTTTGAGTTTCTTAATATTTTCTCCGGCAACCAGCGAAACAATGCGGAAACGGTCCGGATTCTTTTCAATGATATCCAACGCGCTTAATCCGATTGATCCGGTTGATCCCAGTATAGTTACTTTTTTCATTTAGCCAATCACAAATATCCGGTAGTAATAAACAAATGGAGCAATGAATATGAGACAGTCCAGACGATCAAGAATTCCGCCATGACCGGGAAGAATCGCGCCGGCATCCTTCAGACCATAGCTTCTTTTAATGGCGGATTCACAGATATCACCCAGTTGTCCGATAATGCCGCCGACAAAAGCCATAACCGCCACATGCAGAGCGGGTATTTCCGGCAGCACATAATAGCTGAAAATCAGACAGGCAACGGTGCTGCCCAGCACCAGGCCGATCAGTCCTTCCACGGTTTTACCCGGGCTGATCAAGGGAACCAGCTTGTGTTTTCCGAAATACTTCCCTGCATATAAAGCAAAGGTGTCACCGGCGAAGGCAAGAATCAGAACAAATACGATCCACCAGACGCCTTGATCCAGCATTCGAATGGCGATAAAATAAGACATCAGAAAAGGAATATACATGATTCCGAACACCACCTTGGCGACAGACAGGAAGTCAAAGGCAGATTCCCTGATGGATCCCAGAAACAGAATAAACACGAGCACCACGGTAAGTGCAAGCAAAGCAATCAGATGCTGATGGTTCCCGAATAAAACACATAAGGGAAGAAGGGCGGCAAAAACAAGCCCCTCGATCTTTTCAATCGCGAAACCTTTTCCGAAGACGATATTGTTATATTCCCACATCCCTCCCAGGATAAACAAAATAACGATGGATGCAAACATGACGTCCGAGCCTAAAAAAATCACCAGCAGCAATAAAGGGACGACAACAATGCCTGTTATCCATCTTTTCATTAAAGAACCTGTTGTTTTAGCCATGGGTTTCCACCTTTATAAAACGGATTACAAAGAAGTCTTTTCTTTCAATTGTTCGCTGGTCAAACCGAAACGCCTTTCCCTCTTCTGATAACCGGCAATTGCTTTTAAAAGATCGTCACGGGTGAAGTCCGGCCATAAAACATTTGTAAAATAGAGCTCCGTATACGCCAGCTGCCAGAGCAGGAAGTTGCTGATTCGATATTCGCCGCTGGTGCGGATCAACAGGTCGGGATCGGGCATGCCCGCCGTGTATAAATAGCGGCCGAACGTTTCCTTATCCAGTTGATCCACATTCAGATTACCGGCTTTGCAATCCGTCACGATTTTTTTTACGGCACCGATTATTTCATCCTTGGATCCGTAGCTCAAAGCCAGATTCAAGACCATTTGATCGTTTTTTGAGGTGATTTCCATCGCTTCGCACAGCTTTTTTTTAACGGAAGCGTTTAAACGATCTGTTTCTCCGATGGTTGTCAAACGGATCCCCTGCTGCTGCAATTCTTCTATTTCCCGGGTTAAATATTCTTCGAGCAATACCATCAGCGCCTGAACTTCCTTGTCCGGACGCTCCCAGTTTTCGACGGAAAAAGCGAAAAGAGTGAGATATTTGACGCCGATTTCACGGCACGTACGCACGACGGTTCTGACCGCCTGCGCTCCCTTTTTATGCCCTCTGATTCTGCCTATCGCATGCTGTTGCGCCCAACGACCGTTGCCGTCCATAATGATCGCAATATGCCGGGGCAGATTATTTACATCAACCTTAACCAAAAATTATGCTCCCGATTTATTTTGCATCCTAATCGACCGTGAGATTTTTTTCAACAGGCAAATCCTGTTTTAATATTACGGGACCGGGTAATTTATATATCAAATACGTTCATCAAACCAGCACAAAAAACAAATGGGGAGTTCAAGACTCCCCATTATCATTTTCATATGGAATGCCGGTTAAATTTCCATGATTTCTTTTTCTTTTGCCTCGAGAATTTTATCGGTTTTCTCAATATATTGATCGGTTAATTTCTGCACGTCTTCCTGTGCGGTAAAAAGTTCATCTTCCGATATTTTATTATCTTTCTTCAATTTCTTTAACTCTTCGTTGGCGTCCCTCCGCGCGTTACGCAACTTAATTTTCCCCTCTTCCGCCATCTTTTTCACGTTTTTTGCTATTTCCCTGCGTCTCTCTTCCGTCAATTGCGGAATGGAAAGACGAACAACCTTGCCATCATTGGCCGGAGTCAATCCCAAATCCGATTTCTGGATGGCTTTTTCAATCGCGCCGATGACGGAAACATCCCAGGGAACAATCAATATCATACGGCTTTCCGGAACGGAAACATTGGCCACCTGCGCAATGGGAGTCGGCGCGCCGTAATAATCTACTTTGATTCCGTCCAGCAGAGAAATCGAAGCTCTGCCGGTCCTGACCCGGCTGAACGTTTTATTCAAGCCGCTGAGCGTTTTTTCCATGTCGTCCTTAAATTTCTGAAAAACAGTTTCCTTCATATTTATTCTCCTACGTAAGTACCAATTTTTTGTCCGCAAACTGCTTTGCAGATATTGCCTTTCTTTTGCATGTTAAAGACAATAATCGGCAATAAATTATCACGACAAAGCGATATTGCCGTCGCATCCATTACTTTAAGGTTTTTTGTTAAGACATCAATATAACTTATTTTATCAAACATCAACGCTTTTTTATCCTTGACCGGATCGGCATTGTAAACACCATCAACTTTTGTCGCTTTCATAATGACGTCGGCACGTATTTCCACCGCTCTGAGAGCCGCTGCGGTATCGGTGGAAAAATAAGGGTTTCCCGTACCGCCGGCAAAAATGACAATCCTTCCTTTTTCCAGGTGACGCATCGCTCTCCTTTGAATAAAGGGTTCAGCGATTTCCCGCATCTCGATGGACGACTGCACACGCGTAGGAAGACCTCTCTCCTCCAGCGCGCTTTGCAGCGCCAGGCTGTTGATCACGGTTGCCAGCATCCCCATATAATCGGCCGTTGTCCGGTCCATGCCTTTGGCGCTGGCCTCGATGCCGCGAAAAATATTCCCCCCGCCGACAACAATTCCCAGTTGAACGCCGATTTTGGAAAGTGATTTTATTTCATCCGCTATATAATTGGCCACCTCAGGATCGACACCGGTGGATTGCTTTCCCAGAAGAGCTTCTCCGCTGAGCTTTAAAAGAATTCTTTTATAAGCGGTTTTCCGGTTCACTTTCATGACTGCTTTAATTCCTCACCCAGCTGAAAACGGGCAAAACGCCGAATCATCATGTTTTCTCCCGTCTTGGCAATCATGTTGCTGACAAGAGTTCCAATGGTAATATCCGTATTTTTAATGAATTTCTGCTCGGTCAGGCACACATCCTCATAATACTTTTTGAGCTTTCCTTCGATAATTTTATCCCATATTTTTTCCGGCTTTTTTTCTTCGCGCAACTGGCTGCGATATATTTCTTTTTCTCTTTCCAGCGCCGCTCCGGGAATATCATCCGGGCGGACATACAACGGATTCGATGCCGCGATATGCATGGCAATGTCACGGGCCATGGTCTGAAAATCTTCCGTTTTGGCCACAAAATCCGTTTCGCAATTGACCTCCACCATGACACCGATCTTACCGCCCATATGGATGTAGGAAGCAATGGTTCCGTCTTTCGCCGCCTTTGACGATCTCTTTGTCGCCGCCGAGAGGCCCTTCTTTCTCAAAAAATCGATTGCCTTTTCAAAATCACCATCGGAGGCTGCCAGCGCTTCTTTACAGTCCATCATGCCCGCGCCGGTTTTCGTTCTCAATTCTTTTACCATTGTTGAAGTTATTTCCATTTTTACCGTTCTCCCTTTAAATGCTTTTATAATTTCCAGACAGACCCTGATTATTCGGTGTACGCTTCCGATTTATCGGCACTATCATCGATATCCAGACTTTCCGGAACATCCGTTTCCACCGGTTTGGCTTCAGCGACGATGTCCGCTTCCTTATTCGATTCCGCGACCAGCTTCTCCTCAAATCGTTTTCTTCCTTCCAGAACCGCATCGGCAAATTTGGAGGTAAACAACTTGATCGCCCGGATGGCATCGTCATTGCCCGGAATCACATAATCAATGTTGTCCGGATTGCAATTCGTATCGACAATCGCCACGATCGGAATTTTTAGCTTTTTGGCTTCATTGACGGTTATATGCTCTTTGCTGGGATCGACGATAAAAACCGCCGCCGGCAAAGATTTCATATTTCTGATTCCCCCCAGAACATTTTCCAGCTTTTCCTTTTCTTTCTGCAGCTTCGTGATTTCTTTCTTGGGAAAGGCCTTGATGGAGTCATCATTGAACATATCCGTCAAGGTGTTCAGGCGATCTATGCTCTTTTTGAGGGTCACGAAATTGGTCAGCATGCCGCCCAGCCAGCGTTGATTGACGTAAGGCATTCCGCAGCGAACCGATTCCTCTTTGATGGCTTCCTGAGACTGCTTCTTGGTCCCGACAAACAGCACTTCTTTCCCCTGGCTGACCGTATCAATCACAAAATTATAGGCCGTCTGGAAAAGACCCACCGTCTGCTGTAAATCAATAATGTAAATGTTGTTTCTGGCTCCGAAGATGTAGGGTTTCATCTTGGGATTCCATTTGTTTGTCTGATGCCCGAAATGGACACCGGCTTCCAGTAAAAGTTTCATTGAAATGGCTGACATATTTTTCTCCTTTTTTGTTTTTTCCTCCACCCTCTTCAACTTACGCGGCAAACTTACATTCAAGCAACATACCGGCAATCCAAGGATGTGTGAATTTATCCGGCGGCAATTAACACAAACCGCCCAAATAATCAAGGGTTAATACCTTCTTCTCAGAAAATAAATTTTTATCGCTTTCCGTGTCTCAGGTCGAATACTCGGCGTTGATTTTTACATAATCGTAGGAAAGGTCGGAAGCATACACATAATAAGATTTATCGCCCGCTCCCAGATCAATTTCAATATCGATCCGGTCCTGTTTAAACACGTCTTTGAGTTTGTTCATATTGACACTGGCCGGGGAATTTTGAGAAAACACCAATAAATTCCCTATGTTCAAACTCACTTTTTCTTTCTCGATCGGTATGCCGGAAGCGCCCAGCGCCGCGATCACCCTGCCCCAGTTCGGATCTTCTCCGAAAATGGCTGTCTTGACCAGATTGGAGTTGGCAATGGCGTATGCTGCACATCTGGCGTCGGATTTCGATTTGGCGCCCTTGACCGTGACGGCGATGAATTTTGTCGCACCCTCTCCATCCCTGACAACAGCCTGGCAAAGTTCCATTAAAACGTCGGTCAGCATATCCCGAAAAAGCTGCAAACGCGCCTGGACTTTTTCAAGGGGGTTGTTGCCCGCCAGACCGTTGGCCAGAATAATGGCCATATCATTGGTGCTCATGCAGCCGTCAACGCTGATGGAATTAAATGTGGAATTAATCGCCTGATGAAACACCGTATTCAACGCTTTATAATCAATCAGCGCATCGGTCATGACGTATGTCAACAGCGTGGCCATATTCGGCTCGATCATGCCCGCCCCTTTGGCGATGCCGCAAATCGTTATATCCTTAGCGCCCACAACGCCTTTTCTGATGGCGACCTTGGGATATTTGTCCGTCGTCATCATCGCCTTTTCGGCATCTTCAATACCGGCTTCATTCAGACCTTTGACCAGTTTCCCGACACCGCTCTCGATTTTTTTCACCGGCAGTCTCTTCCCGATCACCCCCGTGGACCCCAGTAAAATCAGGTCCTCTCTTATTTTTAACTCCTTGGACAGGGCGTCAGAAACGGCCAGCGCGTCCCGGAAGCCTTCCTTTCCGGTCGCGGCATTGGCGCATCCGCTGTTGGTCATGATGGCCTGAGCAATCCCCTTTTTGACGCGCTCTTCATTGATCAGCAGAGGCGCCGCTTTGAACGAATTTTTTGTAAACACGGCAGCGACCTTCGCAGGCACGGTGGAATAAATCAGACCCAGATCCTTTTCGTCCTGTTTTTTTATGCCGACGGATATTCCGTTGGCCAGAAATCCGGGTACGCTAATTTTTACTTTGTTCTTTATCATGAAATTAGCTCCTCGTTATTGTAACTTATGCCCCACAGCATTTTTTATATTTTTTGCCGCTCCCGCACGGGCAGGGATCGTTTCTGCCTGTTTTCGGACCTTCATGCTTGACTGTTTTTTTCTCGGGGGTATCTTCCCCTCTGCTCATCACATAATCCTGTTTCTGTTTCTGCCTGATGGCCTCCACTTCTTCCTCTCTCTGGATTCTAATCAGGCATAATTTTTCCAGCACATCCATTTTGATGCGGGCAATCATCTCCATGAACATTTCATAGCCTTCCCGCTGATATTCCCGCACCGGATCTTTCTGAGCGTAGCCGCGCAAACCGATTCCCTCTCTCAGGTGATCCATGGCCAGCAGATGCTCCTTCCATTGCACATCGATGGCCTGAAGCATGATCACTTTCATTAAATAATCCATGAGTTGCTTGCCGAACTCGTTTTCCTTGTCCCGCAAAAGCTTCTCGACACCCCGGATGATAAATTCGCGAATGGAAGAGTAACCGTCGCCGATTCCGTCAGAATGCACCAGGTCGAACTTGACGTTGAATTGTTTCAGCAACGCGTCTTCCAGTCCTTTAAAATTAATATCTTCCTTTTTAGCCTTTTCATCAATGAATTCGGACAGGATATCATCCACAATTTCCCGAACCATTTCTTCGATATCCGCCCATAAGTTATCTCCGCGCAAAACCTTTCTACGCTGTTCATAAATGACTTTACGCTGCCGGTTCATGACGTCGTCGTAATCCAGCAGGTGTTTGCGAATATCGAAGTTCTGTCCTTCAACCCGTTTCTGGGCGTTCTCAATGGCGCGGGAAATATATTTGTGTTCAATCGGCTGGTCCTCTTCAATGCCGATTTTGTCCATGATGCCCGATATTCTCTCGGCGCCGAAGATGCGCAGTAAATCATCTTCCAGCGACAGATAAAACCGTGAAGACCCCTTATCTCCCTGACGTCCGGATCGCCCCCGCAACTGATTGTCAATGCGGCGGCTTTCATGACGCTCGGTGCCCAGAATATGCAGACCGCCCAGTTCCGCCACGCCTTCGCCCAGTTTAATATCCGTTCCTCGTCCGGCCATGTTGGTGGAGATGGTCACCATGCCCGGCTGCCCCGCCTGAGCGACAATCTCGGCTTCTTTTTCGTGATTTTTGGCATTGAGCACATGATGTTTTACACCGGCGCGCGTCAGATGCTTGCTGAGCATTTCCGATTTCTCAATGGAAATCGTTCCAATCAGAACCGGCCTTTTTTCTTTGTTCAATTCCTTGACTTCTCTGATGACCGCGTTGATTTTTTCCTTTTCGGTTTTATAAATCAGATCATTGTGATCTTCGCGGATCATCGGCATATTCGTCGGAATGACCAGGACGTCGAGATTGTAAATTTTCTTGAATTCCGCCGCTTCCGTGTCGGCGGTTCCGGTCATGCCGGCCAGTTTTTTGTACATGCGGAAATAGTTCTGGAAGGTAATGGACGCCAGCGTCTGGTTTTCCCGTTCAATTTTGACATCCTCTTTTGCTTCCAGAGCCTGATGCAAACCGTCACTGTACCGGCGTCCGGGCATGACCCGGCCGGTGAATTCATCGACAATCACCACCTGTCCGTCTTTGACCAGATAATCCACATCCCGCTTGAATATCGTGTGGGCTCGAAGCGCCTGATTGACATGATGCACGATTTCTATATTGCGCGGTTCGTACAGATTCTGCACATTCAAGAGCTTTTCGACGTGCGCGACGCCTTCCTCCGTAAGAACCACCGTGCGGCTTTTTTCTTCGATCGTGTAGTCCTGATCTTTCTTCAGACGGGGAATAATCTGATTAATTTTGTAGTATTTGTCGGTCGATTCTTCGGAGGGGCCCGAAATGATCAACGGGGTTCTCGCTTCATCGATCAGAATGCTGTCCACTTCGTCCACGATGGCGTAATTGAACTCGCGCTGCACATAGTCATCCAGCGTGAACTTCATGTTATCGCGCAGGTAGTCAAAACCGAACTCGTTGTTGGTTCCGTAGGTAATATCACAATGATAGGCCTCTCTGCGTTCCGGATCGTCCAGACCATGAATCACAACCCCGACGTTCAAACCCAAAAATTTATAAATCGGGGACATCCACTCGGCGTCTCTTCGGGCCAGATAATCATTGACGGTCACAACATGACAGCCTCTTCCTTCGAGGGCATTGAGATACAGCGGCAGTGTCGCGGCCAGCGTCTTGCCTTCTCCTGTTTTCATTTCCGCGATTTTACCCTCATGCAACGCGATACCGCCGATGATCTGAACATCAAAAGGCCGCATCCCTAGCGTGCGGCGCGACGCCTCCCGCGCCACGGCAAAAGCTTCCGTCAAAATGTCATCAGGGGTAAGACCGTTTTTTAATTTTTCCTTGAAATAAGGAGTCTTGGCCTGCAACTCGGCGTCACTGAGCGACATCATGGTCGATTCAAAATTATTCACTTCTCTCAAAAGAATCGATAATCGCTTCAACTCCCTGTCGTTTTTTGTTCCAAAAACTTTTTTCAGTATATTTTCCAGCATCGAGTACCTTTAAATTTGAAATTTAATTTAAAAAAAAACCGGTACATTAACCGGTCAGTTAAATAGTTGGATTTATTAATACAACGTAAGACAAAATCAGTCAATCATTATCTCAAATATTTTCTCGGATTCACCGCAACGTCATTGACTAAAACGGCATAATGCAGATGCGGCCCCGTGCTGCGTCCGGTATCCCCCACATAACCGATGATATCGCCCTTCCTGACGCGTGTTCCCGCCTTTACCGCCACTCTCGACAAATGCAGATAAACCGTGCTGAAGCTGTGGCCGTGATCAATTTTGACATGGTTCCCGTCATAGGTTGCATAACCGCTGGTCACCACCAGGCCATCCGCCGGCGCGACAATTTCCCTGCCGAACCGTGTAGAAATATCCAAGCCTTTATGAAATTCAACGCCTGATCTGAAGGGAGACCGTCGGATGCCGAATTCGGACGTCACCCAGCCCCTGACCGGCCATATGGAGGGCGTGGAAGCCAGAATGGATTTCTGTTCCCTTAAGAAAGATAATAATTCATTGAAGCTCTTTTCCCTTTCCGTGGCCTCTTCATTGAGCTTCTCGATATTCTTACGGATACCCACGATGATTTTATCATGGTTTTGATTGATCAAATCATTGATACGCGGTTCATTATCGGATCCGCCTACTCCCAGGGGCAGTTTTTTATTTACACTGGTTTCATGGGCAAGAACTCTGATTTTTTTGTCAAACTGTCTTAATTCTTCCATGCGATCCGAAAACTGATCGATCTTCATGCCCAAATCCCGCAACTGCTGGGATTGCTCCCTGGTCTGCGCTCTCAGCCTGGCCAGCTCGGCCCGGTCTCTTTTAATGCTGGCATAATCATAGATCACAAAAAGAGCGATCAGCACAACAATCACGGATGCAATCAGAACGTTGCGAATGGCAACCTTGGGCACGGAAATTTTCTTAACTCCGCTCTTCCGGTTGGGAATTATCATTAAAGTAAAAAAATTATCTGACACTATTTCTTTCCCGAGAGATTTATTGGTAATGAGTTTAAGCAAAACCGTTTTCAGGTTTAATTTGCTACCATAGAAAAATATTTAAAGTCAAGAATAACTTCTCCTGCTGTTATTGCTTGATTTTTTTATATTTTTACCGTATTCTACGGTCAAATTTCTAAAATAAGTAATGATTTTATGCAGATAATAAATTCAACTAAATTTATCCTTTTATTTTCAATAATTGCACTATTTTCTTCCCTGACCGGATGTGTTTTTTCTCCTTTCAACGCAAAATTTGACGCCGGACATTTTTTAACGTCCACCCCCAACATACCCCCTGATTCCTCCCAGATTCTTCTGGTTCAAGAATCCGGCTTCTGGATTTTCTCCCGCACAACCCTTTACGCAATGGGGAAAAAGGATAATCACTGGGCAATGGTTTTTGAACCGATGAAAGCGGTGATCGGAAGAAACGGTTTTGCCGAGACGGGAGGAAAACGGGAAGGAGACGGTAAAACACCCTCCGGTATTTATCCCTTTAGAATGACTTTCGGTTATAACGAGTCTGTTAAAACGCAAATGCCCTATCGTCAGGTTCTGGAGGATGACGTATGGGTTGACGACCCCCTTGCTGACGATTACAACCGCTGGGCAAAAAAACCGGCAACAAAAGCGGTCTCTTATGAAATGATGAAGCGCGATGACGAGCTTTACAAATATGGCGTTGTCATCGGCTATAATACCGATCCTGTGGTCAAGGGAAACGGCAGCGCCATCTTCCTGCATGTCTGGAAAGGCGAAGGCATCCCCACGGCAGGTTGCGTGGCTGTTTCCGAAAAAGATATCGTTAAAATCATTGAATGGCTTGATCCGACAGCCGCACCGCTCATGATCATGGGCATCAGGAACTAACGGGAGATGATTATATGAAAGCAAAAGCATGGGCTATATCGTTTCTTCTGACCGTTCTGGTTTTTCCTTTTTCACTTTTCGCCGGCGATTGCGCGGATAAAATGTCCGATAATTTTGTCGACGTGCAGCAAATGATCCCCGATGTCGCGATGGATATTCGTTATTACAGCGAGCATAATTTTCTCGGTGAACGCGTTGACGGATATCTCGCCCCCAAGTGCATTCTCACTAAAGAAGCGGCGCACGCTCTGGCCGACGTCCGGAAAGATTTGCAGCCATACGCTCTGACGCTGAAAATCTACGACTGCTATCGTCCGCAGCGCGCGGTTAACCACTTTGTCCGCTGGGCAAAAGAAATCGAAAACACCAAAACCATGCGTGAATTTTATCCGACGATTGACAAAAGGAATCTTTTCCGGGACGGTTATATTGACAGCAAATCCGGCCACAGCCGCGGCAGCACGGTCGATTTGACCATTGTTCCCCTGCCCGTTCCCACACAACAGGAATATATACCCGGTCAGACATTATTCGAATGTTACCGGCCCGCCGGACAGCGGTTCGAAGACAACGGTCTCGACATGGGCACGGGTTTCGACTGTTTTCACGAACGCTCGCATACGGAAAACCCCGAAATCGGCCGTGAACAAAAGATCAACCGCCTGCTGCTCAAGTCCTTGATGGAAAAACACGGCTTTAAAAATTACGACAAGGAATGGTGGCACTATACCCTGAAAAACGAACCGTATCCGAATACGTATTTTGATTTTCCGGTGGAGTGAAAAGCAATGAATAACAAAACACCCTTCTTAACGTCTTACGGATTTTCGATGATGCTGATTCTTTCAATCATCATCGGCGCCGTGCTCGGCATGGTTTATAAAAAAGACGCGGCCATGTTCAAGCCGCTGGGGGATGTTTTTCTCAATCTCCTCTTTACCGTCATTGTTCCGCTGGTTTTTTTCTCCATCTCCTCCGCTGTTGCGGGTATGCAGGATATCAGGCGTCTGGGAAAAATCATGTCGGCCATGATTTTCGTATTCGTCATAACCGGACTCATCGCATCAATCATTATGATTTCAGGCGTAATCATTTATCCGCCGGCGACAGGCGCCAGCGTGCATCCGGGCAACGGGGTGAATGTTGAGCACCTCAAGGCCTCCGAACAAATCGTTAAAGCGTTTACCGTATCGGATTTCCCCGAACTGTTTTCCAAAAACAATATGCTGGCTCTGATTGTTTTTTCCATTCTGATCGGACTGGCCACTTCCGCCTCGGGAGATAAAGGAAAAAAATTTGCCGGCTTTCTGGAATCGGGCGGCAGGGTGATGATGAAACTTATCTCCTTTATCATGTATTACGCTCCAGTCGGGCTTTGCGCCTATTTCGCTTACCTGATCGGTGTGTTCGGCCCGCAGTTGCTTGATGCTTACGCAAGGGCGATGGCTCTTTATTATCCCACAGCGATTTTGTATTTCTTTATCGCTTTTACCCTTTATGCGTTTATCGCCGCCGGCAAAACCGGTGTGCGCAAGTTCTGGCGCAATATTATTCCGCCTTCGCTGATCGCTCTGGCCACCGGCAGTTCCATGGCCACCATTCCGGCCAATCTGCAGGCCGCCGAAAATATTGGCACGCCGGAAGATATCCGGGAAGTGATCATTCCCATCGGCGCTACCATGCACATGGAAGGCTCCTGCCTGGCCGCCGTTTTAAAGATCGCCTTTCTGTTCGGCATTTTCAACGTGAGCTTTTCGGGCACAGAAACAATTTTGACTGCATTAGGCATTGCTCTCCTGACAGGTGTGGTCGTGAGCGGCATTCCCGGCGGCGGAACCATCGGCGAATTACTGATCATTTCGTTTTACGGATTCCCCATGGAATCCCTGCCCATAATCATGATGATCGGCACCCTGGTTGACGCACCCGCCACTATGCTTAACGCCGTCGGCGACAATGTCTCCGGCATGCTTGTCGCACGCATGCTCGGCGGCAGGGATTGGATCCATCAAGGATAAGGTGTATTCAAATGAAACGCTGTCATCATTGCAGGAAAACCGTCGAAGATGGTATTTTTGTCGGACGTCAGACGCAGTGCCCGTCCTGCGGAGCTGATCTGCACTGTTGTTCGAACTGTTCTTTTTATGATCCGGGCTCTTATAACGATTGCCGCGAACCGCAGGCTGAACGAGTCCTGGAGAAGAGCCGTTCCAATTTTTGTGATTTTTTTAAATTCAGGCAGGAGATGAATTTTTCCGGCGACACCGGATCAACCGCAAAAGACAAACTTGACGCCTTGTTCAAAAAAAGCTGATTCCGGGCTGATCCGTATTACCGGTCATCCGTTCGCATTAATTCTCTCAAGCTCAGGTCGTATGACGTCACAGACGTGTTCCGGCGTGATGACTTTCAGGCAGATATTGTCCCGACATGCTGTTTTACGGTGGTTGGACGCGCTGACGCACGGCGAACAGGCCAGACCGGCGTAGATCGGCGTTGTCTTGCCCAGCGATCCATACAGCGCGGGCGTCTCCGGACCGAAAATCACAAACGTCGGCATCTCCGTGATCGCGGCAAAATGCGGCGGTCCGGAGTCATTGGTCACCATGAATTCGGAAATGCTGTAAAGCAGCGGAAGTTGAGCAAAACTGACTTTGCCGGCAAAGTTGATGCACCGTTCATCCTGAACCTGCTCCTTGAGCCGCTGCGCTTCTTCCCGCTCGCGGGGATCACCGGTAATCAGGACAACGGCGTTGGCGCATTGTCTCAGAATCATGCTTATCAGCTGCGCGTAATGTTTCTGCGGCCAGCGGCGCTGAATCAGCAATTCACTGGCATTGGGATTGATTAAAATGATTTTATGTTTTCGGGCGTCATATTTTTCAAAGCACGCGCCAATGATGTCCCGAACCGTTTTTTGCTCTCCGGCGGAATATTGAACTTTGGCGATGTTGACATCCCCGTCTTGGACGATGGTTTTGGAATAGGGAATTTCTTCCCGGGGCGCAAGCAACGCATTGACCAGAGCGACAAAATTTTTTGCGATGTGCATATGCGGATTATAGGCAACTTTATGGGACAGAAAATCTCCCCGGTAAAGACCCTCATTGAAATAGGCATAAAAACCGACTTTATGGGAAGCGCCGCTGAATCCGGTCAGCAAAGCCGTGAAGCGGGAAAAAAGCTCCAGATCGATGACGGCATCAATTTTTCTTTTTCGCGTCCACCAGAGAAATTTGAACGTATCCAGAATAAAAAACGACATTCTGTCTTCGCGAATAGTATAAATATTTTCTTCGGGAACGGTCTTCAACAAATCAAGACTCGATTTGTTTTTTTTGAAAATGGCGAAGTGCAAGCTCGCGGCTGATTCCTTCTGCAATTTTCTCATCGCCGGATCAACCAGAATGGCGCTGCCCATCTCCGACAGTTCGATGAAAAGAACATTTTGCGGAGTCTTTTTTTCGCCTCCGGCGAATAATTTCACAATTTTATAAAAAACGGATCCCAGAAAGCAGAGAGGCACGCCCACATAAAAATCAATCCGGCGCATGGTATCAACCTTCATCGATAAATCCTTATGTTGATGTCAGATAAAGTCCGGCATCAACATAAGGAAAATGATTGAAACTGTCAATAAATGAATAGGCTGTCCGTTAAAATTTTTTCATCAGACGACATCATGCCGCGAATAAATGTCATACGTCTTTAAAAGCCTGGTGATGTTTTACTTGAGAAAATTCATCAATACATGTTACTTTTAGAAAACGGATGGGAAAAGGTCTGCATTGAATAAATTTTAAATCTCATCCCAGCGGGAAAGCCATGCGGAAAATAATTGATCGATACATATTTAAAGAAATTGCCTTCCCGTTTATCATCATTCTGGCTGTCCTGACCTTCGTTCTGTTGATGGGAAAAATTCTGCAAATCATGGATTTATTTGTCAATAAAGGCGTCAGCGTCGTTTCCATCGCTGAACTTTTTCTTTTTCTGCTGCCCTATTTCATGCTTTTTACGATTCCCATCGCTCTTATCATCGCCATCCTGATTGCCGTCGGCCGATTGTCTTCCGACAACGAAATCACGGCCCTGAAAACATCCGGCGTCAGCATGATGCGCATCTATTATCCGGTTGCCATCGCGTCTCTGATCACGTTTATTCTGACCATCATGATCAGTTACTTCATTGCCCCTCAGAGTAATTTCGCCACCAAGCGCATGCTGTTCAATATAGCGCAGCAGAACGCCAGTATCGGGATCAAGGAAAAGGTTTTTAACGACAATTTTAAAGGCTTCATCATTTATGCGGATAAAGTTTTCACCGATAAAAATTATATGGAAGGCGTCATGGTGTCCGACAAACGCATCATCGGCGAACAAAACACTATCATCGCCCCCAGGGCTTATCTTATGTCCGATGACAAGACCATGAGGGTGCAACTCAGAATGGAGAACGGCTCCATCCACACGGTAAGCGCCGACTTAAAAAATTATCGCAAAATTGAATTTCAGAGCTACGAGATCAACCTCGACTTGTATTCCGCATTGTCCACGCTGGACAAGTCGGCCAAGGCCGTCAAAGATATGACCATGACCGAACTTCTGGCGAACATGAAAAAGCCGGGTCTGAGTGAGAAAGATATCCGGGAAATGTCCATAGAAGCCCATAAAAAACTTTCCATACCCCTGGCGTGCATTTTTTTCGGTCTGCTTGCCCTGCCGCTGGGTATGAGAAGCCACCGTTCCGTCAAGGCAAGAGGGTTTGCCGTCGGACTCATTACGGTTTGTTTATATTACATCCTGCGCATTGGCGGCGAAGCCCTGGCCGAAACCGGATATCTTCCGGTGGCTGTCGGCGTCTGGATGCCGAACATGTTATTTGCCGGCATCGGCATGACGCTGTTTTATATGACCCATAAGGAGATTTCTCTTTTTTAAAGATATTTGATCATCATGAAAACAGGCAAGAGGACCAACAATTGAACCTTCTGGACAAATATATTCTTAAAGAATTTTTCAGGTTCTTTATGATCACGTTTCTGGCGTTCATCGCGCTTTTTTTAATCGTCGATTTTTTTGAAAGAATCAGAATGTTTCTGAGCCACAACGCGACAACGATTCAAATGGCCTCCTATTTTCTGTTTTCGATTCCGATGATCATATCGTATGTTCTCCCGCCAACCATCCTGCTGGCCACGCTCATGACATTCAGTTCTCTCTCAAAATTCAGCGAAGTCACCGCCATGAAGGCCAACGGCATCAATCTTTACAGAATGACCCTGCCCGTTCTCATTTTCGCTTCCGTGACCGCCGTTTTTTATTTCTGTTTTACCGAAATGATTACACCGGCATCGGTTCAGAAAACAACTTACATTAAGAATGTCGAAGTCAAAAAGCAAAAAACAACGGGGTCTTTTAAACAAAATGAAATCTGGTATCACGGCGACAAGGTCATCTATAATTTCAAAATGTTTGACATCGAAAAAAATATTTTACAGGGCATCATGATAAATTATCTCAATAACGATTTTACCCTCATGAGCCGCATTGACGCGCAAAGCGCGGAATGGAAAAACAACCGATGGGTTTTTCATAATCTCCTCTCCACCCGTTTTGACGACAACCATCATCCCGTTCTGGAATGGTCCAAAGAAAAGGTGATCAATATTCCCGAGAAACCTGACGATTTCAAGGTGATGCAAAAAGACGTGGAAAAAATGGGATTCTTTGAACTCAGGAAATATGTCGGGAAAATACAATCGGAAGGTTATGATGCGAAAAAATATATTGTGGATTTACACGGGAAGATAGCGTTTCCTTTTGTCATGCTGATCATGGTTTTCATTGCGATACCCTTCTCACTTCGTTCGGAAAGAAGCGGCGGTGTCATGCAAAGCATCGGGATAGGTATTTTTATAGGATTTTCTTACTGGATCGTTCATGCGCTCTGCATGTCCCTGGGCAAGTCTGAAATGCTGCCGGCATTTCTCGCCGCATGGGCGGCGAACATCCTCTTCGGCGCAGCCGCCGCACTGTTGTTGTATAAGGTCAATACCTGAACGTTGGAACCGGCTTAGTATCTGTATATATCCGGCTTGAAAGGGCCTTCAACCCTGATGCCAAGATAATCAGCCTGTTTTTTATTAAGCCTGGTTAACCTGGCGTCAAGCCTTGCCAAGTGCAGACGGGCAACTTCTTCATCCAGTATCTTGGGAAGTGTATAAACGCCTACCGTGTGTTTCTTCGTTGCCAGCTCGATTTGCGCAAGACACTGATTGGTGAAACTGTTGCTCATGACAAAGCTCGGATGACCGGTCGCACAGCCCAGGTTCACCAGGCGGCCTTCGGCCAGAACAATGATGGAACGACCTGATTTCAACGTCCACTTGTCCACCTGCGGTTTGATGCTTTCTTTTCTGCAGACGTTGCTTGTTTCCAGGTAGTGCATGTCGATTTCGCTGTCAAAATGTCCGATATTGCACACGATGGCTTCGTCTTTCATCATTTCCATGTGCCTGCCGGTGATCACATCGCAGCAGCCCGTTGCCGTGACGAAAATATCGCCGACCGCAGCCACGTCCTCCATGGTTTTAACCTCATATCCCTCCATGGCCGCCTGCAAAGCGCAAATCGGATCAATTTCCGTGATGATCACCCGGGCGCCGAATCCTCTCATCGACTGAGCGCAACCTTTTCCGACATCTCCATAACCGCAAACCACCACCATTTTCCCGGCAATCATGATATCGGTGGCTCTTTTAATCCCGTCGGCCAGAGACTCCCGGCAGCCGTAAAGATTATCGAATTTCGATTTGGTGACCGAATCATTGACGTTAATCGCAGGAAAAAGAAGTTCTCCGGCAGCCTGCATCTGATAAAGACGGTGAACGCCTGTGGTTGTCTCTTCGGAAACACCTCTGACCCGGGAGGCGATTTTCCCCCATTTTCCCGGATGACGCCGGAAGGATTTCTCCAGACGATCCATGATGATCTTAAATTCTTTGTTGTCAATTTTCTGTTTAAAGAGTTTCGGATTTTTTTCAACTTTCACTCCCTGATGAATCATCAGCGTTGCATCACCGCCATCATCAACGATCAAATCAGGCCCTGAACCATCCGGCCAGGTCAACGCCTGTTCCGTGCACCACCAGTATTCTTCCAGGGATTCACCTTTCCAGGCAAAAACAGCCGCCGAACCGTTTTTCGCAATCGCCGCGGCGGCATGATCCTGCGTGGAAAAAATATTGCAGGAGGCCCAACGTACATCGGCCCCCAGTATTTTGAGCGTTTCAATGAGCATGGCGGTCTGAATCGTCATGTGCAGACTGCCCATGATCTTGAATCCCTTCAGGGGCTTTATCCGTCCGTATTTTTTGCGCACGGCCATGAGCCCGGGCATTTCGTTTTCAGCCAATTTGATTTCTTTTCTTCCCCATGAAGCCAGTTCGATGTCCGCAACTTTATATTTCAAGGCCGGATCAATTTCTAAAAAAGGCATTTCTCCTCCAGATCAATTCAACATTAATTTTTATTTTTTGAGTTTTTTTATTTTATTTTTTGCATCGACAAATACGCATTTGGGTTTCCAGTTTTTCACGTCTTCATCATCAGCCAGAACATAACAGGCAATAATAATCAAATCCCCTTTGGCGACTTTACGGGCGGCGGCTCCGTTGAGGCAAATCGTGCCTGAATTGCGTTTTCCTTTGATGGCGTAAGTCGTAAACCTTTCGCCATTGTCCACATCATAAATCGCAACCTTTTCGTAAGGCGCTATATCAGCCTCTTCCAGCAATTTTTCATCAATGGAAATGCTGCCTTCATAATGCAGATCGGCGTCCGTTACCGTGGCACGATGAATTTTTGATTTCAACATGAATCTTTGCATAATGCTTCAATCTCCTTGGGGGGATAAATATTATATTTTCAGCTCTTCACCGAAAACATGATTGTCTATCAGTCTCGTCTTGCCGACGTTGACCGCTATGGCCATGACCGTTTCGCCCTTGATTTGCTCAACGTCAGAAAGACGTTTTGTATCGCAAATTTTAATATAATCAATTTCCGTGCAGGGCGCGCTTTTAATCAATTTCTCCACGGCATGAATAATGACCGATGATGTTCGTTCCCCTTTGGCATAGAGCTTTTGGGCCAGTTTTAAGGCTTTGAAGAGCGTCAGGGCGGACGGTCTTTCCCCCCTGGAGAGATACTTATTGCGGGAACTCATGGCCAATCCGTCCTTTTCACGAACCGTCGGATAACCGATGATTTCCAGATCCATGTTGAGATCCTCCACCATGCGTTTAATCGTAATATACTGTTGAAAATCCTTTTTCCCGAAAACAGCCGCATGGGGCTTAACAATGTTGAATAATTTGCTGCAAACGGTCGTCACGCCGCGGAAATGAACAGGGCGCGAAAGACCGCATAAATTTCGAGTTACTTTTTCTACATTGACGTATGTCTGATAATGGGCGGGGTACATTTCCCGGTCTGAAGGGCAAAAGACGACATCCACATTGACGCTTTTTGCCAGTTTCAAATCACGGTTCAGATCACGCGGATATTTCGAGAAATCTTCCTTGGGACCGAATTGCGTGGGATTGACATAAATGCTGACTACAACATAATTAGCTGCCTTCTTCGCTTCTTTCATCAGTTGAAGATGACCGTCGTGAAAATAGCCCATGGTGGGAACGAATGCCAACCTTTTTCCCCGCAAGCGGAGATCCTCGGAAAAAGATTGCATTTCTCTAATAGATTCGATAACTTTCATTTTCGCAGTAAAAAAGCCTTTCGTCTTTTTCGACGAAAGGCTTAGCAATTTCTTCCGAATTTTCCTTCCGTCCCAGTCCTTTCGGATCCAAGCGAATTAATTTTTTTTACAGAATTATCCTTTTCTTGTCAAGGAAATATTTTTTCTCTGCCGGGGACAGAAGGCTTCTGTAAAACCGCATATCATTTGACGATCAAGACTTGTCCCGGAATAAGTTTTTCATTCCCGGATATATTATTCAACTTCATGAGCGTTGTTACGCTGGTGTTATTCTTTTTCGCAATCACATGCAAACTGTCGTTCTTGGTGACGATATATTTGTCCGCTCCCAGCTTATCAATATCCTTTGACGACAGAACTTTTTTACTGATTTTGGATTTTTTAACCTTCTGCTTCTTGACGATCAAGCTCTGACCGGCATATATTTCTCCGCCTGTCAGATCGTTCATTTCCTTCAATTGATTGACCGGGACATTGAAGCGTCTGGATACCGTGGAAAGGGTATCGCCTTTTTTCACCTTATAGCGTCCGGAGGATGCGAGTTGCGCTCGATCATATTGTCTGCCTGATTTTCCGTCTCCATATTTTTCTCCACCGGCTACCGGAATGGTCAGCCGTCTTCCCTGAACCAGTTTTTTCTTGGAACCTAACCGGTTATATGACCGGACACAGGCAACGGAGACACCATACTTTCTGGCAATCGAATAAACGGTTTCACCCCGCTTTACACGGTGTTTGACAAACGATCGCCGCGTCCTGTTTCCGGAATGATTAGCGGTCTGATTCCAGTTCTGAACCAAAGCGACACTGGGCTTTTCACTCGCCGGAATTTCACTGTAAACTGATTTAAATTTATCCAGATATTCTTCCGGCAGTTTGAGGGTATATTCGCGATCCGGAGTCATCTTATGTCTCAATTCCGGATTCAGCAAACACAGAATATCCTCGGATGTTTCTATTTTCTCTGCAATATCCTTAAACTTCATCATTTTGTCTACTCTGATCGTTTCAAAGGAAATGGGCTTGTATGCATTGCTCAGGTCGAATCCGTATTTCTGCGGATTATTGACAATATGCAGAGTGGCAAGAAACCGGGGAACGTAACGGGCCGTCTCATTGGGCAGTTGCCGGTATAAATCCCAGAAACTGTCCAGATAATTTATCCGCTGACGGGAAATGACCCGCAAAACCCTTCCCTCTCCGCAATTATAGGCCGCCAGGGCCGTCAGCCAGTCACCAAACATATTGTGCAATTCTTTCAAATAAGCGATGGCGGCCTTGGTGGACTTCTGGACATCCATGCGTTCGTCAATCCATTCATCGCGATTAAGACCGAATTTATAACCGGTTGACGGAATGAATTGCCATAAACCAAGGGCGCGCGCTGAAGAATAAGCATTAATCTTGAAAAGACTTTCAACAAGCGGAAGCCAGAAAAATTCCTCGGGTATTCCGGCTTTTTTGAGCTCCTGAACGATCTCGGACCGATACATTCCGGAACGCTGATAAGCCGCCATAAAACTGTCTCTTTCGATGGATTGAAACGAGTTGATTTCTTTCTGCACATCGGCATTCATCAATAACGGAATCTCGCCGTTTTTGCCTTTCAGCACGTCTCTCTTGGAGGAATAAACCGCCAGGATGCGCTGGGAAATCAGAAGACGCAGATCGTCTTTTTCCTGGGCAATGGCTGTATCGCCATTGGCATCAAGGATCAAAGAATACGCCTCATCAAGCGTATCCAGCGTCTCTTCAATATCGCCTTTCCGCCAGAGCTTGTCAGCCTCCTCCAGCAGTTCCAGCGCATTTTCCATCATGTCCTGTTTTTCTTCATCGCCCTGAACTTCGGCGGTCGCGTCATCATCTTCCGATTCAAAATCAAACAAACGGCTCCCTTCGTCATTTTGATCAACGTCTTCGGACTGGACCTTTTTATCGGCTGTTTGTTTTTTAACGTCAGCGGATGATGATAAACTTTTCTTTTCGGTTGCATTCAGCGCATAGCCGGGCAACGCGCATATCAGAACAAAGCTCACTATAACAAGCAGAGCGGTGTATTTTTTTTTCGATCTGTTCATTCCAAACTCCTTCTTTCTTTCAGAAAAGCTGAAAACGTTTATCATCTGAGGATATACGGTTCATGAGTTTCATCTCTATAACATAGTTTTTTATTTTTCCAAAAATTAAATTCCTTTCAGAAATAGAACCATGATGACTCCCTAATGCATTTTCGCGCTCATCAGATAAGCGTGAATGAATTCATCAATGTCTCCGTCGAGAACCTTGCCGGCGTTTCCGGATTCCAGGTTGGTCCGGTGATCTTTAACCATCTTGTACGGATGCAGAACATAGGAACGAATCTGACTTCCCCAGGCAATGTCTTTTTTCTGCTTGTTTTCTTCATCAATCTTCTGATTTTTCAACTGCAGCTCCCTTTCATACAGCCTCGATTTTAAGAACTTCATGGCCATCGCCTTGTTCTGATGCTGGGAACGCTCATTCTGACACTGCACAACGATGCCCGTGGGTAAATGAGTTATTCTGACCGCCGAGTCGGTTTTATTGACGTGCTGTCCGCCCTTGCCTCCGGCACGAAACGTATCGATTCGCAAATCGTCTTCATTAATTTCAATCTTTATATCATCGTCCACTTCCGGATAAACAAACACGGAGGCAAAGGATGTATGCCGCCGCGCTCCGGCGTCAAAAGGAGAAATGCGAACCAGACGGTGAATGCCGATTTCCGCTTTCGCATACCCGTAGGCATATTCCCCCTCCAGGGTGAAAGACACGCTTTTCACACCGGCCTCATCGCCCGGAAGAAAATCAATGATTTTGGTAACGAAATTTTTCTTTTCCGCCCAGCGTAAATACATCCGCAATAACATTTCCGTCCAGTCCTGGGCCTCCGTGCCTCCCGCTCCGGCATGTATGGAAATGATCGCGTTCATGGCATCCTGCTCGCCGTTGAGCATCATGTTCAGCTCTTCGCGGCTGACGGATTGATTGAGCTGCTCCAATTCGTTATCGATGTCTTGCAGGACGTGTTCATCTTTCTCCTGAACAGCAATATCCGCAAGTGTTTCCATATCACTGATTTCCCGGTTAAATCTGTCCCACCTGTCCACCTTATCAGAAATAGTTGTTTTCTTTTGAAGAACGGCCCGGGCATGATCCTGATCATTCCAGAAATCTTTTTTTAAAGATAATTCTTCCAGATCTTTTATTTTCATTCTCATTTCGGGAACGTCAAAGACAGTCCCCTATATGCTTAATTCTTCTTTTCAGGTCGATGATTGTTTCCAGTATGTTTTCCGTGGTCATTCTTTCTCCTCCAGATTAAACTTAGAATAAAACAAAGCACAGTTATCACAAAACAGATTATTACCCAAATGTCGCCGTATTGATCATACAGCGTGGGTATTTTGACAAACTTTACGGCGCCATTCAACGCCGCTTCCTGAAAAATATTTGTCCGCGCCGTCACCTTCCCGGTGGGATCAATGATTCCTGAGATGCCGGTATTGGCAGCCCGGACCAGATAGAGCCTTGTTTCCACCGCCCTAAAAATCGACATGGAAAAATGTTGAAACGGCGCTGACGTTGACCCAAACCACGCATCGTTGGTAATGTTGACCAGTAATCCGGCGGATTGGTTTTTATAGGCGCGCGCTGCCGACGGTAAAATCCCCTCATAACAAATCAAGACACCGATTTTTTTATCATCCATGAACAGAGGATGAAATCCCGCCCCCTGACTGAAATCGCCTATTCCCGCAGTAAAACCCTCGATAAAGGGCAATAAATCCCGTAGCGGCACATATTCTCCGTAAGGAACAAGATGAACTTTATCATATTTGCCTCTGACGTCGCCAAAGGGAGACAGCAAATACGCGCTATTAAAGATATTCTGACCGTTCATGCGCGGGGTTGAGCTGATCGACCCGAATAACAGCCAGCTTTTTGTTTTCAGCGTCAGGTTGATGATCTGATCGCGCAGCGTGTTGACATTTTGAAATTTGAACGGCACGGCGGTTTCCGGCCATACGATCAAACGCCCGCTGCTGTTTGCCGTGTTCAAGGAAAGCCGTTCATAGGTGTCTAATGTTTCTTTTTTGTAGTGCTTGTCCCATTTGACGGACTGGTCGATATTTCCCTGTATGAGCGACACCGGCATCGCCGGCGATTTTCCCGCCAATGCCTGAACCTGTTCCAGCCGGAAAAAACCGTAAACATAGATGCCGGCCATGAGCAGTAAAACCAGACCGGCAACGGCATACTCCTTCTTTGATTTTCGGCTGACGGCTTCAAAGAGGGCCGCGTTAACCAGCATGATTAAAAAGGATAAACCGGGAACGCCGAAAACATCGGCGAACTGAATCAAATACGTGTTCAGATATTGCGAATAGCCCAGATTCTCCCAGGGAAAGCCGGTGAACATAAAAGATTTACCATATTCCAGACAAACCCAGAGCGGCGGGGCGATCAGCCAGAGGGGTAATCTGTCACTGAAATATACAATGCATCCGCCGAAGAACAGGACATAGAGACTCAGATAAGCGGCAAAAAGCAGCATCAAAGCAAGCCCCACATAGAACGGGAGATAGCCGTAATTCACAATGACATACGCAATCCAGTAAATGATTCCGATATAACCGACGATTCCCGAAATAAAACCAAACAGCAATCCCTGAAATAGTGTAACGGCATTTCTCAGAGCGAAAAAAAGCGGTATGAAAGCGATCCAGGCCAGTAAACCGCACCCGTACTTGGGGAAAGATAAAAAGATCAAGAAACCGCTCAAGACGGCAAAAAAAATGTTTATCCGGAATTGATCCCGGGAATTGTGATCCGGATCTGTATAATGATTTATACTATTCTTCATCATTGCCGTTACTTTTAATCTTCTTGATTTTTACTTTTTTAATGCTGCGCTCGTCGGCATTTTCAATGGTCACTTCCAGCCCTTCGATTTGAAATTTTTCACCGGAAAGGGGAATTCGTTTAATCGAATCCAGAATCAGACCACTCAACGTCTCATAGCGGCCTTTTTTTAAATCGATATTCAGGTTCTCTTCGATTTTCTCAATCTCCATCCGCCCGTCGAAAATTAAGGAACCGTCCGGGGACTGAAGGATGCCGTCATGAGCGACATTCACTTCATGTTCATCTCGAATTTCCCCGACAATTTCCTCCAGAATGTCTTCCAGCGTCACCAGGCCAGCCGTTCCGCCGTATTCGTCGATAACGATCGCCATGTGTTTTTTGTTTTCCTTTAACTCATAGAACAGCAGATGAGTGTTTTTTGTTT
>Ga0208459_1000954_pt1 | contig 29054 bp, 23 predicted proteins | sample AD_UKC087_MetaG_FD_184433 | JGI IMG/M metagenome (GOLD analysis project Ga0208459, IMG submission 184433) | Active sludge microbial communities of municipal wastewater-treating anaerobic digesters from USA - AD_UKC087_MetaG (SPAdes) (version 2) | ecosystem: Engineered > Bioreactor > Anaerobic >... | reverse complement strand
TGGGCATCGCTGCCCGACATCAGTGCTTTTCCATGCTCAACCGCGAAGCGATACGCCGCCTGGTTGTATTCCTGACGCAGGCAGCGGGCATTAAAAACTTCCACCCCATCCAAAAAAGGCAGGAGCGCGTCAAGCGTTTTAGGAGTCCACCAACTGCGGCGCGGGTCGAATGGATGGGCGATACTGATGAAAGCGCCCTGCCCGCGCAATCGGCGCGCGACCTCAAGCGCCGGCAAACCCTGGGGTATCTCTTCGTTCATGAAGTAACCCAGCAGCTCCCCTTCGGGAGTGGCAATTTCTTCGGAAACAATCACACGTTCGGGGACCATTTTTTGCGCCTTGAGCGCGCCTTTTATGGAGCCATGGTCTGTGATGGCGATTTTATCGATCCCACGTTCATCGCAGGTCTTCATCAGCGCGGTAAGACTCACCAGGCTGTCGGGTGAATAAACGGTGTGGCAGTGAAATTCCGCCCGTATCAGGGATTGTGTCATTCGAGGTAAATCCTTGGCAGACGGTCCGCCAAGCCGCAAACGACTTCGTAATTAATGGTGCCCCAACGCTCCGCGACCTCATCCACGCTCAGGGTTTCGCCGCCCTGCGTGCCGATAATAACGATCTCATCACCGACTTTGGCTTCGGGGACGCTGTCGAGCTGCAGCATGCACTGGTCCATACAGACTCTGCCAACCACATCCACCCGTTTGCCGCCAACCAGCACCTGCTGATATTTGGCACGGCGGAAGCCATCGCCATATCCGGTCGGCATGACGCCAATCCGCTCTTCTTTTTGGGTAACGTAAGTGGAGCCGTAGCTGATCCCATGCCCAGCGGGGAAACTGCGTAGAGAAATCAACCGCGCTTTCCAGGTCAAGGCGGGTTTGAAACCATCCGGCAGCGCCTCACCGGTGGGAGACATGCCGAACAGCAGATCACCCGGGCGGACGATGTCGTAGTTAGCTTCTGGGAAGTTGAGCACCGCAGCCGAGTTTGCAGCGTGGACGTTTCCGGGTTTGAGCCCCTTGCTCTCGAGGTCCGTCAAAAGTTTGTTGAAGGCGACAAGCTGTCGGGGTGTGGAATCCAGGTTAGGTTCATCAGCTCGGGCAAGATGGGTAAAGATTCCATCTACCTCGATGCCAGTACCTTTGAGTTGTTCAATGAACGCCGCGACATGGTCAGGTCTCATACCGAGCCGTCCCATGCCAGTTTCCACCTTTACATGGGCATGCAGCGTGCCGCCATGAATATTGACGTAATCAAGGTAATTTTGCGCCAGTTCGGGGTCAAACAGAGCGATGGTGATGTTATTTTCGATCACTTCCGGGATTTTGGCGGCAGGTGTAAAGCCGAGCACCAATATCTTGCAGGCAATGCCCGCGCGGCGCAGGGAGAGCGCTTCTTCGATGCGCGCCACGCCGATCCACGTTGCGCCGCCGGCAACAGCCGCCTGGGCGGCAGGACGAGCGCCATGACCATAGCCATTGGCTTTGATTACAGCCATCACCTCTGCACCAGTGATTTCACGGATCAGGGCGGTATTATTCTTGATAGCTTTAAGGTCAATCTCAAGCCAGGTTGAGTAGGTATTAATATCCACGGGATGAAAGTATATCACTTCCCGTGGAATTTATGCGGGTAAAGGTGCAAGGTGTCTGCTTCTTGGTCATTTACTACCAAAAGAGATAATCCGACAGATGTTAGCCTTGGGAGAGTCGGCGCAGCTTGGTTGAGAGCAGCGTTAGAATTTCAAAGTACTCACCCGTGACAGTCCCTTTCTCCAGCGGAGTAAGCGTATAAGGAATTAGACAGAATCGATGAGCGTATTATCATAAATTCCAAAGGAAATCATGCCACTTTTCGTGTCGCCTTTCTAATAATGTATCCAAGAGAAGTTATATACAATCACCCTGTAACTTAAATCCAGCAGAGCTATTGGGAGGTAAAACTAACTACACGGGTCGATCTCTAAGATTACTCAGTGACATGAAACATGAGGCTCCAAGTATGAAGCATCCATGCTCCGTTCAGTGTGGTTAATTTCAAGGTAATAAGCGAGAGGATTCTGTTTTTTAGAACCCGATAGAAGGTTCCTTGGCGGGGATTTAGGATATTTGTTTGTAAGGCGCTGACAATGTCCTCATGTCTGTCCTTAAAAAAGCTTACTTTTTATTCTCTATGGTCAGGTTCTTCTTTTGCCCCGTAACACCGGTATTGCCTGAATTAACAAAACAGGCAGGCTTAGCAGCCTGCCTGAACTTTTGATTGGTCTTGGATTAAATCTCGATTTCCTGGGCGGCATCCGGGAGCTTATATCCCATCTGGCGCAGGGATTTCTTGAGATCGATCAAGGATTTACGACCGAAACCTTCGACTTCGAGCAGCGCCTTCTCACCGCCCTCGAGCTTGGCGAGCACATCACCAACTGTGACAAGTTCAGCGCGGTTGAGCGCGGCAACAGCCTTAGCGCCCAGATTGAGCTCGGAAATTAAGCGGCTTGGGGAAGTCTTTGCCTGCGAAGCAGCTTTTTGCTCCGCGACATAATCCTGGCGAACCTGGAGACGTTTATAGAAGCGATCCACCTGCCCTTCGCGGTCGAGGATACGCGCCTGCTGACCGGTATAGAAGGGGTGGCAATTCGAACAAACTTCAGTACGGATCTCGGGAACCGTTGAGCCTGTGGTCCATTCGGCACCGCAAGAAGCGCAGGAAACCTTTGCGTTAGGATAGTATTTGGGTTGAATCTTAGTTCTCATGCTTATTTGCTGCCTTTCGTAGGCTCCTCACGCTGCTCCACCACATGGACGCGCTTGCGTCCGCCGGCAAGAGTTTCGTATTTCACATAGCCTTCTTTTGTTGCGAAGAGAGTATAATCGCGACCTTGTCCTACATTCCAGCCGGGATGCACTTTGGTGCCGTGCTGACGAACAAGAATGTTGCCGCTGATGACATATTCTCCACCGAATTTTTTAATACCCAGGCGCTGCCCCTGGCTGTCACGACCATTGCGGGATGACCCGCCACCTTTTTTATGGGCCATTTCTCTACTCCATCACGATTGATTGAACCAGTAATCTGGTGTATTGTTGGCGATGACCTGCCTTTCGGCGGTAATCGATCTTTGGCTTATATTTGAACACCAGGATCTTCTTGCCACGATAGTGCTCTTCAACAGTCGCATCCAATTTGGCGCCCTTGATATAGGGGGCACCAACTGTGACCGCATCGCCATCCACTACCATAAGCACTTTATCAAGGGTAACTGCTTCGCCGACTTTGGCGGTCAGAAGATCGACACTGAGCGTCTTACCTTCTTCGGCGCGGTATTGCTTACCGCCCGCTTCAAAAATAGCATATTTCATAATCTCTCCAATCTTTACTTCACCGCTTGCTGAGCGTGCTACCACCCAGGGACGGGAAAGTTGGTTTACATAATTAACCCCAGCCAACTTTCGCTGGGGCAACGATCGGTCATTATAAAGCAACATTCCGGTACTGTCAAATTTTTCGAGGCTGAAATTTGTGGCTGAAATTTTTAACTTTGCGTCTTGAAACAGAAACAAGCCAAAACTCGGGCTTGACCAGTTGAGGATATTCATGTAGAATTCCTTCCTTGACGCCCATTAACACGATGCCCCTATTGTCTAGTGGTTAGGACGCAGCCCTTTCAAGGCTAAAACCCGGGTTCGAATCCCGGTAGGGGCACACCCCAACGAGAGAGACCAGCTTAACTGGTCTTTTTTGTTAACAAAAATGTTGGGGCTAGTATCTGAGTTGAGGTCAAAAATGGTCAACTTTGGAGTTAGCCCTATGAAGCTACAAAAAGCCCTTGCATTCTACGAAATAGATGGTTTAAACGATGGTTTAAGTCAAAATACGCTGACAGTTTACGTCAATGCGCTGCTTAGATTAGTGGTATTCCTGCAGGATCCGGAAGTCGAAGACATAACCGAGCGGGATCTACGCAATTTCTTCGGGTACTTGCGCACTCAGTATGAGGCGAAACACACCGATCACCCAGGGCGATTGTCTTCAGCTTCGATGCACCGCTATTGGAAAGCGGTCAGGTCTTTCTTCAAGTGGGCAAAACGTGAGGTAAAAATTCCAGCCCCGGATACTGAGATCAAGATGCCCATCTGGGAAAACAAGGAAATAGATCCCTATTCTCAATTGGACGTTCAAAAATTATTGGTAGCCGCGGGATCAACCAACATGGTTTACCGGTCCAACGCAAAACCCTATAACTGGACCTTGCCGGATTCCATGCGCAATCGCGCGATTATTCTGACTTTGTTGGATACCGGATTACGGCCATCGGAGTTGTGCCGGCTGCGGATGGATGACCTTCACTTGAAAGACGGCAAGATATTCATCAAACCTTTTCAGCCAGGCAAAACCCTTTCCGGGTGGTGCTACATCGAAAAACGAACTCAGACGGCCATAAAAGCTTACCTGGAGCTTCGCGGCATACTGAGCCCTGGTGACTATCTCTTTACCACATCAAAATCTAACCCTTTCAGGCAATCAACGTTACGAAGTTTGTTTCAACGCCTGGGGGAAAAAGCCAAGGTACCGCACTGCAATGCTTACCGCTTCCGGCATACCTTTGCTATTGAATATCTCAGGAACGGCGGAGACGTGTTCAGCTTGCAGATCCTCATGCGGCATAAGTCCATTGCTACCACTCGAAAGTATGTAAAGTTTATGCAAAACGACCTCGAGAAGATCCACCGCAAAGCTTCTCCGACCGAAAATTGGAACTTGTAGGAAATTGGTGAGGTGAAATACTTGACATATACCTACAATTGCATTACACTTACCTACATAAGCTAAATACCGTAGCTGAAAGGTGAGTAAAATGGATAATAATGTACAAATAACAGTTAGGATGCCCGAATCCGTAAAGATTGCATTTGACAATGCTTTACAGAAGGATAGAAGGCAATATTCTCAATCCCAGATGGTCCGTCATTGGATCGAACGGTATGTTGTTTCTGCTCAAGACCAAGGCGATAGCAATTATGCTGAACTGAAGCAACAAATCGCTGCGCTTAAAGCAGAAGTGGAAATGCAAATAGCACTTAAGGATCAGGTGATCGAGGTTCTGGAATTGATGGTCAAAGCGCAGAATTTGCCAAATTCTAAGGTCCAGGAGACCGAAAAATAATGTCAATTCCACGCCTGGAATGTCTTTCGCCTCGTTCATGGCCTCCTTTTCACATTTCGGGCGTGTTTTTGAGTCCTGGGGAAGTAATGCAGTCTTTTTCCTTCCAATTTCAGCTGCAGAGCGATACCCCAGGTACTCGGCTATGTGTTTCTCAGGGCGCACAGCCGATGATAAGCAGGTCCAATGGGATGCTGTCAAAAGCCGGTCAATTCCATATCCCGGCCACCCTTCCGAGTTTTCAGCATCCCAAAGGAACCATCAAGCCTATTCACGAACGCAAGGCCGGCAACGGTAAGCGGAGCGCAATGAATGGGAAAACGAATGAACATAGCTAAATGGCAGGCTGGTAACAGTGGACCAAAGTAAGCACCTTCAGGGATCGGATATCTACCAAATCAACTATCTTACGGAGGTTTTACTATGAATAAAAAATATGATGAGCTGATCAATTCAGCTCAGGAAATCGTTTTAGGCGCACTCACTGAAGGGCGCGAAATGACCGAAGATGAGAAAAATCGGTCACAAAATATGATCAAAGAAGCTAAGCAAGTCAAAAATGACCAGGCGTTGAATGACGCAGTCAGGGAGCTTAATTTTGAAGCCATGAAGGGTGAAGAGATCATGGCCCGAAAATCAGGTGATCTGGGATCTCTATTGGTTAAGAACGCTCAGTATCAGGGGTGGTCCAAGGCTATTGTAACCGGTGGTTTTGTTTCTGAAAAAGCTCGCATACCCGATTCACCCTCGTTCACTCTGCGCACTCCAATGCATTCCAAAGCCGTGGTAACCGGTCTGTCTGATACTTCGGGCGGTGCTTTTATCCGTAATGAAGATTCCGGTGTCTATCAACCCCTCGGCTATGTGCCCTCTACACTTCGCGAGCTGGTTCAGATCAGGCAAACTCAGACCGATGCGGTGGATTATGTCACCCAAACTACCAAGATCACTCAGGCCGCGGCCGTTGCTGAAGCGACGTCAGCAGCTTTACCAACCGTCGTGACCACTGACGACAGCCCATCTGGCTATGTCAGCACAGTCACCCCAAATGCCGGCGGCGGTTACAAGCCGGAAGGTGCACTGGCCTATGCTCGTGGTACTGCCCAGGTTGAAACACTTGCGGTCTGGATCCCGGCCACAAAGCGTTCTATTGCCGATTCATCTCAGCTGAGAAGCATCATTAATCAGGATCTGAGAGACGCATTGAACGAGCTGCTTGACCAGGAGATATTGAACGGCAATGGTACGCCCGGTTTTACTGGGGTTGCCAAAACGCCCAACATTCTTACCCAGGCATTCGCTACCGACCTTTTGACTTCTATTCGCAAGGGCATTACGCAACTTAGCAAAAATGGCGAACAAGCCACGGGTATTGTTTTGAGCCCGGATGACTGGGAAACGGCTGAGTTAGCACTTGCAGCTTCCGCACCCTACCTGCCTTACACCAAGTCTCTCTGGAGAATCCCGGTGGTTGAGTATTCCGGCACAATGACCGCGAAAAAGGGTTACATCGGAAATTGGCGCAAGGCTATTCTGTGGGACCGTGAGATCACTCAAATCAGTATCAGTGATTCTCACGCGGATTACTTCATCCGCAACCTGGTTGCCATTCTGGGAGAGTTACGAGCTGCGTTTGCAGTCGTTAAACCTACTGCTTTTGTAGAAGTTGCTACTCAGGCCGCAGGTTAAGTTATCACCATAAAGGGGGTGGGGTAACCTGCCCCCCAAAAGGATGGGATAAAAAGATGGAAAAGAAGAAAATTCAATCCAGCGGAATGAAGTTACTAAGCAAAGAGGGAAGTTTCCAGGCGATTTTTAGTCGATTCAATGAAGTCGATAAGCAAGGTGATATAACCCTCCCAGGTGCTTTTGAGGATGGGGAACAGGTCAAAATTGCCGCCTGGGGGCATGACTGGGGATCTTTGCCAGTTGGCCGGGGTGCGATTTATCAGGATGATGAAAAGGCCTGGGTAGATGGAGAGTTTTTCCTCGATACTGAGGCTGGCATTGAGACTTACAAAACAGTAAAGAACTTGGGGAGCTTACAGGAATGGTCCTATGGATTCGACATTCTCGACAGTGAGCACAAGGACGGTTATCGGATCTTGAAAAAGCTGCAGTGTTTCGAGGTTTCCCCAGTCCTTGTGGGTGCAGGAAACCGGACCATGACTCAATCTATCAAGAGCCATGGCTCACAGAACGCAAAAGCCTTGTTATTGGAAATCCAGAGTTTGAAACGATGGAAAGAATATCGTGACATGCTGGACGAGATCAGGCAACTGAAATAAATCATTCGCCCCCATACTGAGAGCCGGCAAGTGGTAACTCAGTATAGGGGCAAACATAGAAAGGATTTTTATGAACTTACAATTATTTTACCAGACATTTACCCAATTGACCAGAGGTGAAAAATGAGCGTCTATCCAAAGACAGAAGACTATCGTGCTGCTTTTCATTTACTGGGTTACCGCTTTACCATGCGCAATTATGATAAATGTGTACTGTGCAATGGAGAAGAGATCGACTGGGTTAAACAAGAAGAGATTAATTGTCGGATGCGAGACATAAACCCCCTGTTCACCCCTACCCAGATAAAAAGTCAGTCGATTTACGCGGCTAGTCAGAACGTGATCAGTGGCGCGCCTAATTTGAAAAGGTAGTGATATATGGTTGCCACTCCTAGGATTTACTCTTTTCAGGATATCTGTGCACCCAGGCCGCCGGTCGAATATGCCATCGATGAAATCTTACCCATGAAGTCAGTGTCAGTTTTCTACGGCTATCCCGGGTCATTGAAAAGCTTCCTGGTACTTGACATGCTCATGGCCGTTGCCACTGGCAATAACTTCCTGCCGTCTATGCCAAATAGCCAGGATACTTCACCTGGTTATGGAGTTGAGAAATCCTCTGTTCTATGGATTGACTTTGACAACGGAACAGACGTCTCATTTGATCGTGAAGAAGCTGTAGGAAGATGCTATGGAGCCAATTTGACAACATCCTTTTACCATATTTCCATGCCGGAATGGAAAGGGATAAATAAAAAAAGTATTGACAGCATGATCGACTTAATCAAGAGCATTGGCAGCGAAACACCGAGGGTAATCTGTTTTGACACCCTGCTAAGGTTTTCCGGTGTGCAAGATGAAAACTCCAGTGAAATGGACCAAGTCATGAAATCACTCCGTAGGATAGCTGAAGAACTTTCTGCAGCTGTTATCGTGATCTCTCACTCCAATAAAACGAACAATGGCAGAGCCGGTAACGCCTTACGCGGTCACTCGAGTATCGAAGGTGGTGTTGACTCAGTATTCCGGGTTAGCAGGGATGCCCAAAGTGATGTTATTGATATTGAGCAACAAAAAGCCCGGCGCCATACAGTAAAACCATTTTCAGCTAGATTTACCTATAAAACCAAAGGCAATTCTAGAGAACTCGAAGAAGCGCGATTCTACAGCGTGTCTGGATCAGGGAATGTATCAGCTACGAAACAAACCAATAAACAAAATGATCTTGAGCAATTGATTCTCGAAACATTGGAAAATGCAGGTCAAAAAATGAGCAAAAACCAAATATGCAACTCCATCAAAAGACGACGGACCGACATTTACCAAACCCTGGAAAAACTCGAAAGAGATTTGGCAGTCGAAAAAACCAATCACCCAACAAACAATACTTGGTTCCTTTACGAAATTACGGATCTTGGAAGGACGCTGTTATGAGACCTGAAACTAACAAACGCATATGTTCCGGGAACAATGTTCCCGACCGGAACAGTATCTGTTCCCATAGTTCCCACCCCTTAAGGGGGGAACAGGGAACGGGAACAGTGGGAACACAGACCTATAGTTCCGGATTTGGGAACAGTGAACACAGACAGTAGAAAGACAGGATACATGGGAAAAGCACAAAGTAATTACGAAAAGGTAATCGCAAAGGCAATCGCCTCCGGAGCTCTGAATGCGGTGCCGGCCGGATCCGTCATGATGACCCACTGTTACCATGATAAAAACTGTGGGATCAACAAGGGTAAGGCTTGCGATTGTGATGTCGAGGTGGTTTTTGAGGTAAAACCAGGGGGTAAGAAACACGCCACAACCCCTACGCGGCATTACCCCCCTCATACTGAGTTGAATAAGTATCAGAGGAATTGAGATAAGTGATCGACAGATTGACTTTGGTTTAAAGCCGTCACACCTGCTAGCGTACAAGATGCCCATTGATACTTTCAGTGGGCACTTTACGTATAAGCCGGATCCGAGCGATGGTAGACTGTGAAAGGCGCGCTGTTACCATGCTGATAATAAACAAAGCGCCAATGCCAAGTAAGACCAAGAAGCCCTAGAGATCCTCAAAGTACATCAAATCAACAGCCCCTAAAAAATCGTCAAATGTACCCGAGAGCATGTATGAACACTATTGATCTGGTGAATGAGCAATTGCCAGAGAAAAAAAGATAATAAATGCGCAAGGGTGCACAATTTCTTGTAAGCTATCCTGGAATAGCAAGCGCAAGGTAATGCCGGCGCGACCTGGTGAATGTACTTGCGATGTTAATACCCCATGAAAAAACCGCGGCACTAGTGACCTCAGTATGCCCCGTGATACTGAGTCTCTAGCCATAGATCTAATTGCTCATGAATGGTATGCCATGGATCACAGAACCACATTCAAAGAAGAATGCAGAACCGGTCTGACAAAGTTCAATTACCAGGTGGTTATGCCATGTTCGAGATCAGCCTTTCCCGACCTCACTAGATGATGACCCGTGCAAATGTGCACAATTGACCGTAAAGATAAAGCAAGTGATCAGGCGTTATGGATTCGTCAAAGTCAAGATAGATTAGGCGGTAGGTTGGACCATAACTTGACTGGCCAGTTGACCACCCAGCACATAACAGCATGCAGTGAATAGGGTTACACGTCCAAGATAGCGCAAGGTACAGCATATGCCATGGCCAGAGGTATAGGCACACCCCATGCCATTACTCAGTATGAGCGCAACAATTCCATGGCCCGAGTGTCGAGCCTGGCCAAAGGGGGAAGGGGGAGAGGTCATCCACCCCCGTAGAAAAAAGTTTCTGGAAAAATCATCCGGAAAATCTGGCAAAAAAATAAATAATTATTAATTTATTACTTTTTTTTCAGAGGGGTACGCCTGGCCTTGCACCTTCGAGCCAAGACCCAGGGAGGGGGCGGTCAAATCTCTGGCAACCTCACGCCACGACCGAACGCGGCAGTCACATGCACGCGAGGGCAGAATTGGGAGAGGGGGCATGGGGCATTTGCCACCAGAGCCAAAAAAAGGGCTCAAAATCAAGATTACCTCTCAACGTGGGTAATTACTCAAATTGGCGTGTAAATCGTTTTTTCCTGCCTATGACTTTGAGTCTGTGAGTCAAATAAAGTCGACTTGAGGGGCGAAGAATAAAAAACCGGCCACTTGGACCGGTTCCGGATACTGAGAGCGCGTATCCTGTTCGATTATGGCCAGACTTGGGGTTGCTTATCAGGCCGGTAAATGTGAATGGCAATCATGCGGTTAAAGATGTGAAAAGAAAAGATTGTGAAAAATTGGTATTTGTGGAATTTCATCTCGTTACGTCCTTTGAAAAGCTATTACATGCCCTGTCTGAGTCTCAGTATCCAGGGCACCGAGAGTCTATTTTACCAGCGACAATGTTACCGCAAGAATCGCCACTAGAAAGGCGATGATGGAACATGCCAGGCTTACGGCTGCAATTATGGCAGCTTGTCTACTGGTAAACCGAATTGACCTGTTACGCAGATCCATGTGCAGCCTTCCCGATGACCAGGAGAATGTTAAGACTTAGAAAAGTCAATTCTATGATGGTTTGACCGTTTATTCGCGCTTTTTTTATTTTCATCTTACTCATCCAGGGTAATGCCGCCCAGGTTCTCAATTCCGATGATCATTTTGTTGAACACACTGGGAATGTTGATGTAATCACTGACTGTCAGCTGGCGTTTATCATGTTTGGCTTTTAACACAAGGGCCAGGCTAAGGGCACCAAAAGCATCTTGTACATCATCCGAGGCGTTATCTCTCAGCCACTCAGTGAATCCCTGTTTCAAGTTATCGACTGCCCGATCGAATGCTTTCATGGAGAATTCACGTCCTACAGTCTCGAGATCATCTCCGTAAAAGTTTGCAGGATTCAATACTCTTGATTTTTGTTCATTTTGCGTTGTTGCGTTGTGTTCCATTTTCAGACACCTCCGAGGTCTGTGTAAACGATTGTATACGTAATATAAACGATTGTATTACTATTTGTCAAGGGTAATTTCTCTCATTGGTTAGTCATTCCTTTTATTTCAGAAACAATCGTGTATAATAGCGAAAGGTTTAGAGGTATACATGGCAATTGAATGCAAATTAAATGTTTTACTTGCGGAGAGATCTACCAGGGAAAAGCGTAGGATCTCACTTACTGAGGTCCGGGATAAAACTGGCATAACATGGCCAACCCTGCAGAAGTGGGCTCTGGGTAAGGCAAAGTCCTATAACGCCGACATACTGAGTAAGCTCTGCGAGTATTTTAACTGTCAACCAGGCGACATCTTAGGTTTTAGCCCCGACGTCAACTGACTGACTAGCCCCAGCACTTTTACAGCCAACTCAGTATACAGCCCCAATCTTTTTAGGCGAGGGCTAACATCAAAGCTGGGAAAATTTTCCGTCAGCCCTTTCAAGGCTAAAACCCGGGTTCGAATCCCGGTAGGGGCACCACAAACAAGAGAACTGGTCAGAAACCGGTTCTCTTTTTAATTGACACGCGGACCACCAGTTAATCCCACGACACCTTGTTATATCGGTCAATTTTTCCAGAAAAGAATCGCAGAGGATTGCACCAATTATTTCAAAAGAGCGCTCTCAGCAAACAAACGCCGGAGCACTTCCGCCCGGGCTTCGGGGGTCATGAGCGTCGGAGTTGACCAGTTGAAGAACTGCGCAGTGATCAGCTCAACACCCAGATAATTCCCGTTATAGAAGATGTGGCGGTCGAGAAAAGTCTTGTTGGAGTCCTCAAACCAACCCAACTGATCAAAAAAGAGATTTCCCAGTCCATAGTGAATAAAACTATCCCCATAAAACTCAAGCGTGTGAGGCTGATGCGCCTGACTTCCGCTGACAATTGTCGCGCCCGCATCCGCCACCCGGCGCGAATCCGCAATCATTTCTTCCGTTGGATTCCAGCGGTAAATTTCCTGATGTTGGAACGTAAAAATCACGAGATAGCCCTCGTCCCTGAGCGTCTGGATCGTGTTGACCATCTCATCCAGGTCGCAGTGCAAGGCGCCGGGATTGGTCTCGCTGGCGGTCGCGTAGCCGGGGGCTTTGGCATTGCAGCCCATGAAAGCAATTTTGTTGCCGTTATGGGTGATCTTCAGCGGCTGTTTGGCTTCGTGGATATCTTTTCCACCTCCATAATAAGACCAGCCTTCGCTCTCGTACATCTCCAGGGTGTGGTGCATCGCCTCTGGTCCAAAGTCGCTGAAGTGGTCTCCCGTGAGCTCCACCACGTCCGTACCGATCTCACGTAAGAGGTCAATGTATTTGTCCGCAGAGCAGAACACCAGGTCCTCTTCCTGTATCCACTGCGGAGCAGGGCAATTCGGATCAAAGGGTACTTCATTGCTGACATGAGCGATGTCCGCCTCGCGCATCAGCGCCCCAACCGACACGGCTGGTGAGAGGACGCCGTACATTTCCATCTCTTTGCCGGTCCCGCGCGTCATCGCAGTCACGCCCGTGAGCACAACGGTCGTCAGCAGGTCATCCTGGCGATTGCTGACCGGGGCAGCCCTCACAGCCTCATCCGCGATATGATATTCCGCTTCATTAACTGCCCGGGGACCTTCATCCCATCCAATATTTACGATCAACGGATAAGTTTCGGTTGCAAAGCCCTTATGAACAGGTGAATTTCCATCAATGCTGATCACTTTCCAGCGAGGTTCGAGCTTTTCGAACGGAACAACTGCCCATGAATCCTTGTGGGTTTCACAATAATTTAACAAATTTTCTTCCGCCAATGGATGAATCTCTCCGACCGGGATGCCAAAACGCGCTTTGAGGCTGTCAAATACCGCCGGCGGCATTACCAGCACTCTTGCCGGAAAGGCAGCGTTCGTTTTCCAGAAAGCGGTCAGCTCTTCCATTGATACGTCATCCGTCACCGTCGTGAAGGGCGCCGCCAGCGCGTATACCCAGGAACTGACTATCTTTTGGGAATCGATCGTCAGACTGAGCAACGCTTCTTCCTTGTTCGAAACGCGCACTACACCGGGCATTTCTCCTAATAATATTTGTAGCTCTTCGGGTAAGCGCGGGTCCAACCAGACCATAGGCACGATCGCCGCGGGAGTTGGTTCGGGAGTCGGCGGAAGCTTAGTAGTAATCGGTTCCGGGGTCGGAGATTCAGCAGGCAAAACCGGCTCCGCTGGCATGGCTGGTTGCGTCAGGGATCCGCAAGCGCCAAGCAGTATGCTTAGAATAATGATGATTGAAATCATTAAAGATTGTTTTATTCTTCTCATTTACCAGTTCCTATTTCAAACCCAGTTCCATTTTACTTCAATTTATTTCCCTTTTGTGGAACACCATCTGCAGACCATATTTCTAACGATGGCACATTTATCTATGATAGATACCGATACAAATCATCCGTTCTGGTATTTTTAATTCTTGCTATTCTGCAGGCTTGAGCGTGATAAACTTAGCGTATGCTGGCTCATGTGTACTCTTGCGCAGTCATCGGTCTTGAGGGCGTCATTATTGATGTGGAAGTCGATTACGGACCTGGTCAGCCGCACATGGCGATTGTCGGTCTGCCGGACGAAGCCGTTAAGGAAAGCCGTGAGCGTGTTTATTCCGCCATCAAAAATGCCGACCTCGCCTATCCCCGCCAACCGCTGACGGTCAATCTCGCTCCTGCTTCCGTGCGCAAGGAAGGTCCATTTTTTGACCTGCCAATTGCGATCGGCGTGCTGATCACCGGGGAGCAGGTCAGCCCTGAAAGCATCGATGGCGCCCTGATCATCGGCGAACTTTCGCTCGACGGCTCTGTCAGGCACATCCGCGGCGTCCTCGCCGTGGCAGCCCAGGCAAGGAAGGACGGCTACCAACGCCTTTTCGTGCCGGCTTGCGATGCCGCCGAAGCCTCGCTGATCCCGGATATTGAGGTTTATCCCGTCAACACACTCAGGGAACTGGTTGACCACCTCACCGGCGAGATCCTCATCACACCCACCACCGGCATGGAATACACGCCTGACTCTGTCGTTCAGTCGGAGACAGATTTCAGCGAGATAAAAGGACAGGAGCATATAAAACGCGCGCTCGAAGTCGCAGCTTCCGGCGGGCACAACCTGCTGATGTCCGGACCTCCCGGCGCCGGAAAAACGCTCCTCGCGCGAGCGATCACCTCCATTCTTCCGCGGTTGAGCCTCGACGAAGCCCTCGAAGTCACCGGCATCTACTCCATCTGCGACATGCTCCCCGCGGGTACGCCCCTCATCCAATCGCGCCCGTTCCGCGCCCCCCACCATACCATCAGCCACGCCGGTCTGGTCGGCGGAGGCAATATCCCGCACCCAGGCGAGATTTCCCTGGCGCACCGCGGCGTGCTGTTCCTCGATGAACTGCCCGAATTCGGACAGCGCAGCCTCGAGATGCTGCGCCAACCGATCGAAGACAAGATCGTGACCATCAGCCGGGCAAATGGCTCATACACTTTCCCTGCAAATTTCATGCTGATCGGAGCGATGAACCCCTGCCCCTGCGGCTACTACGGCGATAAATACCGCGCCTGCACCTGCGCGCAATCCGTGATCACGAACTACCAAAAACGCATCTCCGGGCCGCTGCTGGACCGGATCGACATCCACCTCCAGGTTCCGCGCGTGGACTACCAAAAGCTCAGCAGCCAGCGTACCGGAGAACCTTCCAGCCAGATCAGGGCGCGCGTGGAGGCTGCCAGGCAGCGCCAACTTGAGCGATTCAGCGGCACCAAGCTCGCCTCCAACGCTGATATGACCCCAAAAGAGATCCGCAGCTATTGTCAGCTTTCTTCGGAGGGAGAGGCGCTGATGAAAACCGCCATGCGCCAGCTCCACCTGACCGCCAGAGGCTATCACCGCGTTTTGAAACTCGCCAGGACGATCGCGGACCTCGCTGGCATGCCGGATATCAAACCCGAACATCTTGCTGAGGCGCTCCAATACCGCCAGTCAAACGAAGAATGAGCTGACGATATCAGTCCAAAAGAAAACTTCATCTATCTCAACAAGGTATCTAATATAAAAAAAGCCTCCCCAGATTCGGAGAGACTTCTTTCGCTGAAAAACAGAAGATTAACCGTGCTTGGCTTCGAATTCCTTCAAGAATTCCACCAAAGCGTCCACGCCTTCCTTCGGCATGGCGTTGTAGATCGAAGCCCGCAAGCCGCCGACGGATTTGTGCCCCTTGAGGTTATCAAAACCGGCTGCCTTGGTCGCCGCAACGACCTCAGCATCCAGTTCGGCGCTTTCAGTCACGAAGGGAACGTTCATCAGCGAGCGGTCTTCCTTGACGACGGTGCCGTGGAACATCTTGCTCTGATCGAGGAAGTCATACAGCGGTTTCGCTTTTTCGATATTAATCTGGTTCATCGCTTCCAAACCGCCGATTTTCTTCAAGTGTTTGAAGACCTTACCGCAGACGTAGATCGCCCAACAGTTGGGGGTGTTGTAGAGCGAGTTATTCGCGTCATGGATATCGTAGCGCAGGTAGGTCGGGATCTTCTCATCCAAATCAGTGCGGATGAGATCTTCGCGGATGATGACAATCGCGAGACCGGCAGGACCGACATTCTTCTGAACGCCGCCGTAAATCAGACCGTAGTCGCTGACGTTCACAGGCTTGGAAAGGAACATGGAACTCTGATCTGACACTAAGGGTTTGCCCTTTGTGTTAGGGAGTTTCTGATAGGTGGTGCCGTGAATGGTCTCATTCTCGCAGATGTAAACATAGTCCGCGTCCTCTGAGATCGGCAAATCTGAAACGTCAGGAATGTAGCTGAAATTTTTGTCCTTACTGGAAGCAACCAGGTTGATCTTGCCGTATTTTTTGGCTTCGGCATACGCTTTGTTGGACCAGTTACCGGTGACAATGTAGTCCGCGACGCCATTTTTCATCAGGTTGAGCGGAATCATGGCGAACTGCAGCGTGGCACCGCCCTGGATGAACAAAACTTTGTAATTATCAGGGATGTTCATCAGCTCGCGCAGGTCAGCTTCGGCTTCTTCAATGATGCCCTGGAAGACCTTGCTGCGGTGACTCATCTCCATCACGTTCATCCCGGAACCGCGATAGTTCATGAACTCGTCCCGGATCTCCTCCAGAACGGGAACAGGCAATGTGCTTGGTCCTGCTGAGAAATTGTAAACACGGTCGTACTTCATATTGAAACGCTCTCCTTTTTTGCTAAATTGTTTTTCATTTGTTTCCCTGTTGACACAGGCTAAAAACCAGCCGTTCAGATGGGCTCCATTGACTATCCAAATCTTAACCTCCAAATGAGTAAAGGTCAAGACCTTAGCGATTTTAAAACAACTAAATGGTAAGGAGCCCTCCAGGAAGGGATTGTTTACGACGATTGCAATACAATCGATTTGAGAACCGGAAGCAAAGAATTGCCTGAGGTTTTATAATGACCGCATGGCGAAAAAAGTTACCGGAAGGGAAAAGACCTGGCACTTGCTCGAGACCATCGGCAGAGGTGATGCTGGTGAGGTCTTGCGCGTGCGCGCAGAACTCAGCGCGGAAGAAGGTGTGATGAAACGTCCGGTCCAAAACGTCTCAGGCGGCACAATCGTCCGCCAGGCAACGCAAATCGAAACTGAAGGCAAAGTGCTCGCATTGCTGAACGGTTTGAACCTTGTTCGCCACGGTCGGAAAATCCGAACTCCCCTCCTGATAGACAGAAGCCCGGAAGGCACTTCATCTTCCGCCAATATGTTCATCATCAGCGAGGAAGTCACCGGCACCTCCATCTCGGAACTGCTGCGCCGTAAGCTCCAGGAAGAAGCCCCGCTTTCCCAGGCACTTGTGCTAAAGGTGCTCGCAGCCGCCTTTCAACTGCTTCAAAAGGTACACGAAAAAGGCGTCATCTGGAATGATGTCAAGATGGACCACATCTTCTGGGACGCCCAAACCAACACCTTGTCCTTCATTGACTGGGGCAACAGCCTCTACCTGGACCCTAATAAACCGAATGATAAAACCAACCCGATGCTCGATTATCAGCAGCTCATCGAAGAAGGCAGAGCGCTAATGGAGCAGACCGCCCCGGAACTTCTCGCGGATATTAATTGGCCCTCAGGCGCGGGCGACCTGGATGAGCTGGATATGCGTCATCTGCAAATGCGCATGGAGTACATGGAAACCCACTTTTCCATGCGAATCTTTGAGTACAACTTGCTTTTGAGGCGCTTCATTCAGAGTCTTAATTCGCTGGATGGATTGGAACAAACGCTCGCGCTGATGCGCACGCTTCAGAAGCTCGGCGTCGAGTTCAACCCCGCAGATGTGCTCTCAGCCTGCCAGCGCTATCTGCTCGACCTCCTGGAAAAAGAGGAAAACAAAACCGCCCTGGAGGTCTTCCGCTTGCTCGAATTGGAACTGAGCCAAAACCTGACCCCAAACTGGGAAATCGCCGGTTACCTGCTCGGGCAGCACCACAAGACCAAGCCCAACACTCTCGCTGACCTGCTGCGCGCGGTCTTTGAAAGCGACTGGACTAAAGCCGCGTGGATTTACCGCGAACATTTTTTGGGGGAACAAGACGCTCCTGACAGCGATAGAACCATTAATTCCCTGCGCACAATGAAGTTGGATTTAAAGCCTTACGCTTTGATTTCCACGGATTTAGCCGCCCTGGAACAGCAAAGCGGGCATTGGTTGGAAGCCGCCATCCAAAAGAATCTCGACCCCGACTCTATAAATACGCTGCGTTTATTATCGAACCGGATGGAGCAAGTCCGCTCATCATGGGAAACCCTACAGCCAGGGGAGAAGCTGGGTGACCAGTTTCTGAGCTTGAGGCAGGTGATGGATCATCTCTCCGCGCTGCGCCTGCACCCTGCCAGCGATCTGCAGACTTCCCTCCTTGCGGCAATGTCAATAATCCGCGGTATTTACCGCGCCTGGGCGGACTGCGACCTCAACAGCGCACGCAAGCAAATCCGGGAGCTGTTCCTGCTCGAACCAAGCCTTAGTTATCTGCCCGACCTCGAGACTGGGATGGGCAGGATGACTGACTGGCTCAATACCTTTGATGAAGGTCCCGCTGACAACCAGCCAGTTAATCGCTTCTCGGAAGAATTGCTCCGATCGCTGCCACCACTCCACGAAAGGCTCGGTGAGCCAGCCTGGCTGAGCTCCATGCTCCAAGCCCTCCGCGGCATGCAAACCGCACGGTCGCTCGAAACCTTGCGCGAGGAAGCTCGCGTGAATCGATGGGCTTTACCCTGGCTCAACCTGCAGTCGCTCCGGCTGGAGATTCCCGAATCGCACCGACAGTCCCTTGAGTTGGACGCCGCCCAAAAAGCCTGCCTTGAGGAGTTTCACCACGCCCTCAGAGCCTCGTCGCAGCCCGCGGATGCGCTTAAAAAGATCCGCCAGCGTTTACCAGCCTTCCACCAAGTCTACGCAGACCTGGCAACCGCTTTTGCCATGCTCTTTTCCCAACTGCGCAACGAAGCACCCCTGCCGGAGTTGAACCACTTCCCGAGGGAAGACCAGCCTCAGGTCGCCGAGGTAAACGAAGTTCTCAGAATCGTGCGCGAGTGGAAGGAGCATACCCGTTCCGCCAGCCCTGCGGCATTTGCCTTCCCCGCTAAGTTGCTGCGCCAGTGGGGCATTCTGGCTGAGACCGAGCGCCAGGATGCGGTTTGGAGAAAACAGATATTGCCCAGACTGACCGAAATCAAACAAAAACGCTGGGCGGAGTTTCCCGCCGAGACTTCTGCTGACAGTTCCAATGAGCTTCTGGCAGCCTCGCAGATGGCGCTGGCGAAGCTGCAGTTGAGTTGGAAGCGAGTTCCCGGGCAGGGGCTTTACCGCGAGTTGATTGAGGAAATGATTTACCAGATAGACAGCGCCCAATCAAGCTTCTTTAAGTTTTGGCGGTCTTTGCAGCAGAGCGGCAGCGTGGTCACCCGCTGGCTGAGTGGGAATTACCAGGCGATTTTTAGCGAAATCAACCAACAACTGCTTCAAATTGCCCGCGGGCTGCGCAGTGTGGAGCTGGCGCATAGCATCGTCAACCAGCCTGAGATGGCGCGCACGCGCATGGCGCAAAATAACGCCGGCGACCTGATGTATACCCTGGTGAAGCTGGATGACCATATCATGCCGCAGTCGCGCAAACCGTCCGTTTTCCGACGCTGGCAGCAGCAGTTTTTAGAGTTGATCCAGCAAGGCGACCGACAGCACATCATTGAAAGCATCCAAACCGTCGAATCCATCCACCCGCTCTTGCCTTGGTTTGATGAGCTTGTTCAACGCGACGCGGACTATTTTGACTTACCCAAAAACCATCAATGGTAGAATAGCCCATTATGCGTGAAGCGAATCTCGATTCCCGGAACAGCTTGTACCTTGCCGAACCGCTCGATACCTGGCTGACAGCAGCCCAGCAGGATTTTGCCATTCCCGAAGCTGGCGGTTCAAGCGCGCGAGTCTTCCTGCTCAAGAATGCCGCGGGCAAAACAAGTTTTGGACCTGACCCGGCTTTCAAGGTCATGCGGCACGACAAAATCAGCTACGCGAAGCCGCTCTTTCTCGAAGAGTTCCGCATCCTTGCCGGTCTGCGGGGGCAGACCGGGCTGACTCCCATGCTCCAGGCAGGTTATCTGAAGCCCGCTCCGGACACCGTCTGGCCTCCCGAAGTCGCGCCGCTTTCCAAAATACTTGAAAAACAAGGTGAAGGCGCGTCCATCCGCGGAACGCTCGCCCTTTTTGAACCAGACGAAATTCAGGACCTGATCGATCAATACGAAGAACGCATTCTGGACGGCTGGCTGCCATTCCTTATTTTGGAACGCCGCTGGGAAGACAACCTCTATCTGCTCTGCGATGCCGGTTACACGCGCGGGAATTTTGTGCGCAACCTCAGCATGAGGCAGGTTCTGGATATCTCCATCCAGATTTGCGGTATGCTCGAACAGGCGCACGCCAAAGGGGCGATCTACCTCGACCATAAGCTTCTTCACTATTATTGGAATGAATACCGCCAAAAGGTGATCATGCTGGACTGGAACATTGGGCATTGGCTGCCCGAAACCTTCTCGCCCGAAGTGCAGCAAGCCGATCTTGTGCAGTTCAGCTCGCGCGCCCTGCACCACATTTTCACGGGCAGACAGGCTCCGGGTTCGGTGGCGGTAGGTCCCAACCGACCAGAAGACATTGCGAACTCCCCCACGCGTTACAAGGCATCGTATTCCTTTGACATTCAAAACAGGCTGAACGCGGAAGAACTTGGCTTTCTTGAAAGCGCTTTGGATGGATCCTTTCAAACTCCCACAGAGATGAAAGATAAGCTCCAATACCTGATTAACAAAAGGCAGTAGCGTAAAGCGAAGCATTAACCTGAAAGGACATCAATGATTAACAACCTCATTGAAAAGGCACTCAGCTTGCTCTCGAACTTATCTCCGAGTGACAGTGCGCTGGCGGAAGTGGAGAGCGAACTCTCCACTTTATTGGAAGCCCACGCAACAAATCGCCTGGCAGACGAAATCAATATTGACCAGTTGGAAGAAGCCAACCGTCTTTTGCGTGAAATCCGGCGCGAGAAGTCCCGCCGTCTCGCTGGTCAGCCCGCGGAAACACCTCCCGCGAGCCAGCCTGACCCTCAATCCGCGCCCGCTCAATCGATTTTTGATACTCCAGCCCCCGTCTCTGATATTCCCTCTCTGACCCGCACCAACCTCGCGGCGGAACTCAACTCCGGCATTGACAACGACCCGCTCCGGCGATTCTTCCAGTCCGCGCATGACCCGGAAGCCGAACGGATGATGGACGAGGCGGAAGAGGCGTTCTATAAAGGCAATTATCAGGTTGCTATTCCTCTTTACGAAAAAGTCATCCGGATGGAGCCGGGCTGGAAGCGCGCTCAGGAGCACCACAGCGAAGCCGAGGAATATCTGCGTTCGGGGAACATCCCCTCGGTTGCCCTGCCGCCGGAAGCGGGTAAAGCATACGGAAAGGCGCAGAGCGCGGCGCGCGTGTTCCGCTATAAAGTGGCGCTGGATTACCTTGACGAAGCTTTCGATCATCTTCAGGATGCCGGCATCAAACGCTGGCGTGAGGGCGAGGAACTGCGCCACGACCTCGAAAACCAGATGCAGGCTTACGATGTTTACAAAGAAGGCTTGAATCTGCTCTCCCAGGGGGAACTCGTTGACGCTTTGTCCAAGATCCAGACCGCCGCCAGCGCGGTTGCGATCCCCGAATATGTGGACAAGGCGAATGAAGTCCGCCAGGATATCGCCTTGCTCAACGACGTGAGCGATACGGTCAGCCTCAGTGGCAGAATCCCGCCTGCCAAGCTGACAGACGCGCGCACCAAATTGGAACGCATTCGCATGAAATACGGAGAGGTGAACCAGCTCAGCCGTCTGCGCCATCGTCTGGACCTCCTGATACCAGCAACCATCCAGAACCTGATCGAGAACACTCAGCGACTCCGCTTGGAAGCCTCCGAGGCGCCGACCGCCTCCCTCGCCCGCCAGAAAGTGGATGCAGCCCGCGAGAACCTCGACCTGCTGCGGCAGCTCGACGCCTACGATTCCCAGAGCCTCTCGCTGGAGGACGAAATCAGCGCTCTCGAGACTGAAATCCACGCAAATGAGGATGCCATGAAGCGCGCTGAAGAAGCGCTGAAGACGGGCAACAAGTTCTTTGCCCTCGACGCGCTGAGAATCAGCGCGAAACCCCGTAAACGCTTCCCCCAGGATCCCAAAATCCTGGAAATCAAGCGCGGCTTTCTGCCGACTTACATCATCGGCGGTCTGGCGCTTCTGGTAGGGCTCGCCTTGATAGGTTTGCTGCTCTCCGTCGCAGTCAAAGGAATTTCCAGCGCCGTCCACGAGCGCAATTTAGCGCGCACGCCAACCGTGACCCACACTCCTACCATCACGCCCACGCCCACCATCACACCGACGCCAACGCCGGACTACTCCCCGACCCCAACTTACACGGTTACGCCGACGCCCATCCTGCAGGTGCAGACGCTGCGGGAAGTCTGGGCGCGCAGTGACTGTTATGACAATTTCCGCGCCACTGGAAGCATCCCGGCAGGAATGACCCTGACCCTGCTGCCTATGGCAGAGCGCCGTTTCGACACCTTCAACCGCGAATGCGTGTTGGTAGAATACCGGAGCGGAGATTATGCCATCCTCGGGTACGTGCTAATGGCGGATATCACTGTTGTCACGCCCTAAACCATCGATGGGCACTCCCAATCTGCTATCCGCTAAAGCAGCAGGGAGCGTTTATAATCTCTGGTTGCAGTGGAGATTTGATGGACGCGCTTGAAGAAAAATTTCAACAGAGTTTAGATTGGATTTATAGCTGGGTGGACTTCAGCATGAAGCGGCACGTTGATGACACGCATCGCTTTTTCAAGTTGGACCGCATGCATAAGCTCATGGAGCTGCTCAATAATCCGCACGAAAGTTTTCCCTGCGTGCATGTCGCCGGCACCAAAGGCAAAGGCTCCACGGCGTCTTTCATCGCCTCAGCCTTACAAGCAGCCGGCTATAAGGTCGGTCTCTACACCTCCCCGCATTTGTTCGAATTTCAGGAACGCATCGTCATCAACGGCCAATGGATCAGCAAAGAGGGACTGGTATCCCTCACCGATGAAATGCGTCCGCTGACGGAAATCGTCAGGGACGCCACCACCTTTGAATTGACTACCGCTTTGGCGTTTCTATACTTTCAGAAGCAGAAAGCAGACATAGCGGTGCTGGAGGTTGGGTTGGGCGGCAGGCTGGACGCGACCAACGTGGTTGATCCGCTTGTTTCGGTCATCACGCCGGTTTCTTACGACCACATGGCTGTCCTGGGGGACACTCTGACCGAGATCGCCTACGAAAAAGGCGGGATTATCAAGCCCGGCAAACCAGTCGTGATTTCTCCGCAGACCGAAGAAGCGATGAATGAGCTTGTGCGTCTGGCAAAAGAACGCAACTCCCCGCTCATAAGCGTTGAGAAAGCCTTCGACTATCACGAAAGCAAGCACAGCCTCGGCATGCAGACCATTCAGGTGCAGCAGAAAGAAGACGCCTTCACTGCCAAACTGCCGGGTCTGGCAGCCAAACCGCTCACGCTGAACCTGCCACTGCTTGGGCGCCACCAAATGGAAAACGCGGTGACCGCGCTAGCCGCCCTGGACGAGGTGCGCCGGGCTGGCTTCCGGGTCAGCCGGCAGGCAATTCAGCGCGGCTTCAAGCGCGTGGTCTGGCATGCCCGTTTTGAGATACTGAGACGCAAGCCGCCCGTAATTTCTGATTCCGCGCATAATGGCGATTCAATGAAACGCCTGCTGGAAACGCTCGATGAATACTTCCCTGGCAAACCCTTCATCCTGATTTTTGGAGCCTCCGCTGATAAAGAACTGGACACTATGTTAAAGATCATTCTTCCAAGAGTCGACGCGGTTATGGTGACGCAGTCGATTCATCCAAGAGCTGCCGATGCTGAGGAACTCAAAAAACGTCTTGCGCCTTACGGCAAGCCTGTAAGCGCTTTTCATCGCATGGAAGAAGCCCTGCCAGCTGCCCTTGAACTGGCAGGCAGCCAAAAAGGAATCATCGCAACCGGCAGTGTCTTCGTTGCGGCTGCCGCAAACGTTATCTGGACCCAACAACACCTCCACCCGGAAAGAATAGAGGAATAAAATGCCCAAGGATTCTTTTACGCAAGATCAAAACTTCCCCAGATCCTTCCCTCCCCCCGACTTGAGCGGACTTGACTCTATCAACTTCGTCAAAAACCGCAGGACGGATAAGCAGGGTCGTATTCAAGCTGAAGTCATCTTTCGCAACGAAGGCGTGTTTCTGCCCGAAGCTCTGATCGCGGTGCAGATTCGCAAAAATACCCCCCTGCTGGACATGGTGAATCACCTTGCCGAAAACCTCGAGACGGTCATTCTCGCGTACACAGATGATGACGACCTCGACAGACCGGATCATTTCTATCCGATCGGCTTGGAATGCGCGATCGGCAACCCGGTCTATGGCGACGCTGAGAATGTCCTTTTCCTCTTCCAGGCACGCAGACGCGTCCGCCTGATGAAGCTCTGGATCGGACCGGATGATGAGGTGATCGCCGACGCGGAAGTGGTCAAAGAAAAAAGCAGCCAGGCGAAGTCCACCCAGGCGCTTCAGCGCCTCGCGATAAAAGCGATGGAATCATGGCATGATCTCAGCGGCACATCCGCGCCCGAAATGCTCAACCTCATGCGCGAAATCAAACAACCTGGTGTTTTGGCGGACGCGATTGCCACTGCCGTTGATTTCAAGGACGAACAGCGAATCGGTCTCCTCCAGGAAACCGATGGACTCGAGCGCCTGCGCGCGGCATACACAGATCTCCTGCAGGAAAACCAGTTGCTGAAACTTGAAAATTCGATTCAAGACCAGGTGCAAAATGAACTGGACCGCACCCAGCGGGAAGCCTTCCTCCGGGAAAAGATCGCCAAATTCCAGCAGGAATTGGACGATGGGCACTCAGCCGATCCGGAGATCCGCGGACTGAGAGAGAAACTTGCCGCCCTGGAACTGCCTCAGGAAGTGCGCGAAGTCGCCGACCGCGAACTGCGCCGTCTGGAATCCATGCCGCCCTTCTCTCCTGAAACCGGTATGCTCTCCAGTTACATCCGCTGGATCATTGACCTGCCCTGGACGGAAGGTACGACGGATAATCTTGACCTCAAACGCGCGCGCGAAGTCTTGGACCGCAATCACTACGGACTGAAGCGCGCGAAGGACCGTGTGCTCGAGTTTTTGGCTGTGCGCAGCCTCAAGCCCAAGCGTGACCGCCAGCCGATTCTCTGTTTCGTGGGTCCTCCCGGAACCGGCAAGACCTCGATGGGCAAATCCATCGCGGAAGTTATGGACCGCAAGTTCATCCGCCTCTCACTCGGCGGGGTTCATGATGAGGCTGAAATCCGCGGGCACCGCAGGACCTATATCGGCGCCTTGCCCGGGCGCATCTTGCAGACAATGGCTAAAGCCAAAGTCGTCAATCCCCTTTTCATGCTGGATGAAATCGATAAACTCAACGCAGATTTTCAGGGAGACCCCGCCGCGGCTCTGCTGGAGGTGCTCGACCCCGAGCAAAATTTCAGCTTCGCGGACCACTATCTGGAAGTTCCCTATGACCTTTCGAAAGTCTTTTTCATCACCACCGCCAACACCATCACGAGCATCCCCCCAGCCTTGCTCGACCGCATGGAAGTCATCGAATTTCCGGGCTACATCGAAGAGGAAAAATTGACCATCGCCCGCCAGTTCCTCATCCCCGAACAGCTTCTCGAGAACGGCTTGGACGAGGAGCAGATTTCCATCTCAGATGAAGCGCTGAAGCTCATCATCAGGAGTTACACCTACGAAGCCGGTGTCCGCAACTTTGAAAGGGAGATCGGCAGCGTGCTGCGCAAGCTGGCAACCCGCAAAGCCGAAGGAGAGGAATTCGAACACCAGGTGGACGCCGAGCTCGTGCAGAAACTCCTCGGTCCCATCGAATTTTTCCCGATGACCGCCGAAGCCAAAGACGAGGTCGGAATGGCGACCGCCATCGCCTGGACTGAGAACGGCGGTGAGATCATGCCGATCGAGGTATTGGTCGTCAACGGCAAAGGAAACCTGCAGATAACCGGTCAGATCGGCGAGATCATGCAGGAATCCGCCCAGGCAGCCTTGAGCTATCTTAAGTCCAAACAAACCGCTTTCAACATTCCCGAAGACTTCTTTGAGGACGTGGATATCCATGTCCACGTACCGGAGGGCTCCATCCCCAAGGATGGTCCCAGCGCCGGCATCACCCTGGCGACCGCCCTCACTTCCGCGGTCCTCTGCATGCCCGTTCTGCATGACGTCGCGATGACCGGTGAGATCACCCTGCGCGGAAGGGTGCTGCCGATCGGCGGCGTGCGCGAGAAGGTGCTGGCAGCCAACCGAGCTGGCATCAAGACCATCCTGCTGCCCGCGCGCAATGAAAAAGACCTGGTGGACGTCCCAAAACAAGCGCTGGATCAGATGAACATCGTCTTTGTGCAGCACATGGATGAAGTCTTGGCGCAAGCTTTTGAAGGCGAACTGACATTTAAGCGGTCACCAAGACCGGGAAGTTCCGGGAAAAAGAAAGGCACATCCCGCGGTGGAGATGTGCCAGCCGATAACGGAAAATAAAGAGACTACTTTTCCTCTTCCGAAGCGGGATTCAGACTATTGATCCCATTTTGAACTTGCTGGAGGACTTTTTTCAGCTCCCGTTCAAGCCCGCTAAGCGTATCGACCACGTAGCGGTCTGCTTCCTGTTGGGTCTGCAGAGAATCCCGGCGGGCTTGCTCGGTGATTTGCTCCACTTTTGCCTGGGCTGCCAGATAAACTTCGGACTTCTCGACCATCTTTTCGCTCTTCTCACGCGCGAGCGCAACAGTGCGATTGGCTTCTTCCTGCGCCTGAGCCAGAATGCGGTCTTTCTGAGCGATCACCTGCTGGGCTTTTTTGATTTCGTCCGGGATGGAAATGCGCATCTGGTCAATGATATCCATAAAGGAATTCTCATCCACCACAACGTTGCGCGAAAGTGGAATGGGCTTGCTGTTGTTGAACAGCTCTTCGAGACGATCGACAAGATGTAAGATATCCATTTTTAATCTCCGTGAACGTGTTGATCCCTTTAAGTTTATCACTAAAAGGGAAGAACTTGACCCTTTTCTGATCCCGACATTGGTTTTAACCCGCGTTTGCGGGAGATTTCTGCCGGGATTAATTCTTAAAGCGCTGTTTCAGCGCCTTTTCCACTACTGGCGGCACCATGCTGCTCACGTCTCCGCCCAGAGACGCGATTTCCTTCACGGTCGAAGAGGATAAAAAGGTGTTTTCTTCGGTCGTGATCAGAGCGATCGTATCGATATCCTTGTCCATGCGGTTATTCGCCAGCGCCATGCGGAATTCGAATTCAAAATCCGAGAAGACCCGCAGCCCGCGCACAATGGCGCTGGCGCCGATCTCCCGCGCTAAACTTACCGTCAGTCCCGAGTACCCCACAACGCTGATCCGGCTTTCCCCTGCCAACACTTCCCGCGCCAGTTCAATACGCTCCTTGGCCGAGAAAAGCAGGCTTTTCAGCGGTTTGTCGTAAACCGCGACCACCACTTCATCGAAGAGTTTTGACGCCCGCAGGGCGATATCCATATGCCCATAATGGATCGGGTCAAAGGTGCCTGGAAAAACGACTTTAGTCATCAGCTTACATCTCCCTCGCCATCCTGCGATGGCATGATTCTCTCAACTGCCTGCTTCAAAGGCAGGTGCTCCGGCTGTTCCAGCATCGGATCCGCTTCGAGCACCTCTTCCGCAACCTGCCTGGCAAGGTGTATCAGGCGCACGTCTGCCAGCGATGCCATTTTAAAGTCATTGAAACCTGCCTGGCGGGTTCCGAGGAAATCACCCGGACCGCGGTCCTTCAGGTCCTGCTCAGCCAGAACAAAGCCATCGTTGGTTTGCGTCAGGATCTGCAGGCGTTTGTTCTCAGCTGCGTCATCCGTGTCGGGTATCAGGACACAGTGCGAAGGCGCGTCTCCCCGCCCCACCCGACCGCGGAACTGGTGGAGCTGCGCAAGCCCGAATCGATTGGCGCCTTCAATAATCATCATGGTGGCGTTGGGAATATCCACACCCACCTCAACCACCGATGTTGATACCAATATGTCAAACCCGCCGTTGCGGAATTGCAGCATGACGGCGTCTTTCTCCGCCGGTTTGAGCCTCCCGTGCACCAGCCCCACCCGCAGTTCAGGGAAAACCTCTTTTTGGAGTCGTTCCTGCTCGTCGACTGCCGCTTTGACTTCTTCGTTCTCACCGGATTCAACCAGAGGATAAATAATGAAAGCTTGATGCCCTTGCTCCACCTCATCCCGGATGCGGTCGTATACCACTTCCCGTTCTCCCGGGTAGGCGATGCTGGTTGTGATGGGAATGCGCCCCTTCGGCATTTCGTCCATCACGCTCACATCCAACCCGCCAAAAACGGTCAACTGCAGGGAACGAGGAATGGGCGTGGCGGTCATGACCAGCAAATGGGGGTTATCGCCTTTATTGCGCAGCGCCGCCCGTTGGGCAACCCCAAAGCGGTGCTGCTCATCGACCACCGCGATTTGCAGGTTTTGGAACTGCACCGGATCTTCGATCAGCGCGTGAGTGCCGATCAGCAGTTTGATATAGCCGTTTTCCAAGCCCGCGGCAATTTCCTTCCGCTCCGATTGGGAGGTGTCGCCGGTGAGCAGACGCACCTGTCCCGGCTCAAGAAAAGCCGGTTCACCATCATGGCTCTGCGTCATCAGCCAGAAGGAGGTCTGGTAATGCTGTTCCGCCAGGATGCCGGTCGGCGCCATGAATGCCGCCTGAGCGCCGTGGGAGATGACCATCGCCATCCCGACCAAAGCGACAATCGTCTTGCCGGAACCGACATCGCCTTGCAGCAGGCGGTTCATTGGATGCGCGCTCGAGATATCCCTGCGGATTTCCTGAATCGTCCGCTTTTGCGCGCCGGTCAATTCATAAGGCAACGCCTTGATTCTGGCTTGCAGCC
>Ga0208459_1000940_pt1 | contig 29260 bp, 30 predicted proteins | sample AD_UKC087_MetaG_FD_184433 | JGI IMG/M metagenome (GOLD analysis project Ga0208459, IMG submission 184433) | Active sludge microbial communities of municipal wastewater-treating anaerobic digesters from USA - AD_UKC087_MetaG (SPAdes) (version 2) | ecosystem: Engineered > Bioreactor > Anaerobic >... | reverse complement strand
GGTGAACCGGGGATTGCAGGCGTAATTGCCAATGAAAACCTGAGCTTCAGGATAAATCATATGTAAGGAGGAGAACATGAAGAGATTTTGGTTGGTTATGCTGTCACTGGGGCTGATCATCGCCTTCAGTTCGACGGCGATGGCCGTTGACGTCAAGTTCAGCGGAGAGTTTTACGCGGGTGGAATGTATCTGGATAAAACAAATTTAACCAAGAGCACAACGGGCGGCGATCCCAGCACCGCTTTTTACTTTCAGAGATTGAGAGCCAGAACGGATTTCACCATTTCTCCGGGATTGACCCTGATCACGCGTCTGGACGCGATGGAGCGAGCCTGGGGCGCGACCAGAAGCGCCACCGGAACGGCGCTGGCAGTCGATTCCGCGGGAACAGTGGCGGAAAATGAAAACATCGCTATCGATTGGGTTTACATCGATTACAAGTCAGCCATCGGCACGTTTCTGGTCGGTTACATGAACTATGGAAGCACGGGCACGATTTTTGGCAACAGCAGCGCCCCGCAGGCAAGAATCCGGTTCAACAGAATGTTCGGCCCGATTAATGTGTGGGCTTCTATTTCCAAAGTAAAAGAAAACAGCAAGACAGCTATCAATCCTGTTCCTCCTGCTACGGCCGATTCGGACAATGATGTTTATCACCTCGAAGGCATTTACAGCTGGAAAAGCGGCCGCGCCGGTTTGAACGTCAATTATTACAATTATGCCAACACACGCCCGCCGGCGGTTCCCGCCGCGAACGGAAGCTACAGAAGGACTTATTTCCTGTTCACGCCGTATCTGATGGCTAAATTCGGTCCCGTTTCCGTTCAGGCCGAATTCAACTATCTCAACGGTACGGACAAGTATGAAGACGGCGTAGTCAAAGTGGCCGGTGTGGACAAAGTGACCTTGGAAAACATTTCCGCCTATCTTGACGCAACGGCCAATTTCGGCATGTTTTACGCCGGCGGCAGCATCGCGTACGTATCCGGTGATGATCCGGATTCGAAGGACAAAACGGAGGGCGGACTCATCAACGGCGGGCGCGACTGGAATCCCTGCCTGATCATGTTCAGCTATTACGATCGGGCCAAGTGGGCCGGCAATCTCACCGGCTACGGTACCTCAGTCGACAATGGTCAGATGGCAAACGCATGGTTCTTCCAGCTCCGCGGCGGCGTGAAGCCGGTCGAAAAGCTGGATGTCATGGCTTCCGTCAGTTATGCATTTGCCGATAAAAAGCCCTGGAACACAGCCAACAATCCGGCCACCGAGTACCTCAACGATGATTACGGATGGGAAGTGGATTTGACCGCAACCTACAAAATCACCAACAACCTGTCCTACATGGTGGGCGCCGGCTATCTGTTCACCGGCAAATACTATCAGGCCAATGTGGCCGTCAACAATGAATTGACCGACGATTTCCTGGTCATCAACAAGCTGACGCTGACGTTCTAACAGGTTGCGGAAGAACGGGCACGAGCAATGAGCGGCGAGTAAAACAGAGTACGAGTATTCAGCCCCTGTGGCTGATGGTGAAAAGCTCAAAGTTCATGGCTCATGGCAAAAAGGAAAGATAAACGCTAAGTTGAAAGAAGCCCTGCGGTCGAAAGCCGCGGGGCTTCTTTGTATTTGATGAATAAATTTGGGTTGCATTCGCAGCGGATATGCCGTAATTTTCCGAAGGGCGTTTGTGCCTGGTTTATAAAATCAACCGATGATCTGCTTGCCGGGAGTTTGAGAGATGAATTTCAAGATTGTCCTTCTCATCGTAATTGCCTGTCTTGCCGTTGTCTTCGTCATTCAGAATGTGTCGGCCGTGACGGTCAGTATTTTTTTCTGGGAAATTTCCCTGTCTCTTGCACTCCTTATTTTCTTTGTCCTGGCTTTCGGGTTTGTTTTCGGTTGGTTCCTGCACAGTTTTTTGGCGTATCAGAAGGTCAAGAAGGAAGTGAGCGAGATTCAAAACGATCTGCGTTCGCAAAAACGATAAGATCTCAATTTAATTGACGTATTTACGTCTGTTTGCCCTGAAGATTTACCCGTCCATCCACTCTTTTCCGCCCAGCACCCGGGCCACCATCATACTGGAGACATTGTCGCCCACGGCGTTGACCATCGTGGCCGGCGCGTCCACCAGCGTGCCGATCATGGTGACGAGCGGAAACGCCTCCGGCGGGAAACCGTACAGGGATAAAATCAGCAATTCGCCGATGGTGCCGCCGCCGGGAATGCCGCTCACCACCACGCCGGTTAAAAGCGCGATGCCCAGCGCCGTCAGAATCGTATCGACGCCGGTCAGGGGCATTGAAAAGATGCCGAACAGAAAAGCGATCTTCAGCACGGCGGCGAGGCACGACCCCTCCATATGCATCGTTGCGCCGATGGGAATCACGACCTCACGAATATCCTTGGGTACGCCGATTTTTTCCGCGGCCTGAAGGCTGGCGGGAATAGCTGCCATCGAACTGCCGGTCGCCAGCGACAGGACGGACGGGGGAATGATGTTGCTCCAAAATACTCTGACGCCCCGACCGCGCCCGGCGAGGTATGCATAAAAAGTAAAAGCGATGAAGAAGTATAACAGGGCCGTCGGATAGTAAACGACCACTGTCCGCGCGTAGGAGCCCAGAAGCTCCGGGCCGAAAACGCCGACCAGGCAGGCGAAATAGGCGCACAGGCCGATCGGCGCGTAGTACATGATGAAGGAGATGAGCTTCATCATGACCGAATTGGCCGAGGTGAGGAACCTTGAGAAATCTTTTCCCTTTTCGCCTGCGGCGGACGCCGCCACGCCGACCAGCATCGCAAAGACGATCAACGCCAGCATGTTGTTTTTGGATAACAGGTCCCGAAAATCCGGAACGGAGAAGGCCCGGACGATTTGGTCCCCTGCCTTAAGGTGTTGAACGTCGGCGTTTGTCGGCAGGGGGATGCTGACGCCGGAGGCGGGGGAAAAGAAAGTAACGGCGACCATCATGACCGCCGACGCGATCAGGCCGGTGATCACAAACACCAGAATCATGACCAGGAGAATTTTCCCGAGACGCCCGAGGTGGGTCATGGAGGCTACGGTGGAGGCGATGGAAAAGAACACCAGCGGCACAATGACGGTGAACAGCAGATTCAAAAACAGATCGCCCAGCGGCTTGAGACGGGCGGCGTCCTTTTGATACAGGATACCGAGGAGGGCGCCGACAAAAACCGACGCGACGAGCAGAATCGAAAATCCGTAAGATCTCAGAAACGGCGGCAGATTTATTTTCATGTTTATTTTACCGGAAAGTTAAAATACGTGTCCGGATAGGGTTCATTGTTCAGGGTGAAATGCCACCACTCTTCGGGAAGGTTCCGAAAGCCGTGTCTGGCCATCAACGTTTTCAGAAGGAGGCGGTTGGCTCTCTGCTGCGGGCCGATGTCTTTGTTTTCGGGGTGGGACATCTCCCCGAAGCAGTCGAATCCCGTGCCCATGTCCAGAGAGTTGTCCGCGAAGCGAACACCGGCCGGCAGATAACATTCCTTGAGGGGGTCGCCGGCCTTGTAAGAGGGCTGAATCGGGGCCGGCAGCGGCACAAGGGTCAGGTCAACCGTGCTCCCCCGGCTGTGTCCGGAGCGCTCGGCAATGTAGCCGTCGCGGAAAAGATGGCGTTTGTCCACCGTGGGGTAGAATTCTTTCCTGGTCCTGGTATCGTTAATGTCTTTCGCCCAGCGCACAAAGTGGTCAACGGCCTTTTGCGGCCGGTAGCAGTCATAGATTTTGATGGTCATGCCGAAAGGCGCGAGGTCTTTCTGGACCCGGGCCAGCGCTTCGGCCGCCGGACGGGTCAGAATGCAGGTGGGCGCAAGGTAGCCGTCCACTTTGACGCCCAGAAAATTATGTTCGGTAAAATAGCGGATATCCAGAAGGGCGTCGGGGATGATTTCCTGAATGTGGACGAACGTGTCGGGCATGACCTCTTCGCAAAAGGACGCGGGAGGCTCTCCCGCGGAAAACAGGATTGCGGCAAGAAGGGTGATCAGAAATAATTTTAACGTCATGAAAAGACCTCCTTCACCTACGGTTCGTAAGGATTGATAAAGATGACGGGATTTTTCGCCGGATTCAACCAGCCGAGAATTTTCAGGATGTCGTCTTCCGATGCGGCGACGCATCCGGCCGTCGTGGAATTCGCGCCGGCCCAGACGTGCAGGAAAATCGCGCTGCCGAGTCCTTTGATGACCGGATCCGTATTGTATTCAATGATGATCCCGTATTTATAGAGATCATCATCGCGCTTCATTTTTTCGTAGGAGGCGGCCTTGGTCTGGTTTTGCCTGATCAGGCGGTTGTAATCCGGGTCATTCGGGTCGTCGATCCACAAGTCGTCCTCCAGCATCTGACGGTAGGGCATTTGGGTGGGCGCCGACGGCGGATAACCAAAAGCGGTTTTCAGCCGGAAGAGCCCCGAAGGTGTGCGCCCGTCCCCTTCGCGTTTTTCGCCCGGCGGCGCGAAGCCGTTTCTGCCGATGACGGCGTCCATGGGCGCCATGGCCTGTTGCCATAAGGCATTCGTCTTTTCCAGTGGATAAATCTTATGGGAAGTTAGAAAAAGAAAACTTTCATCCGTTACCAGAAGAACCTGCCCGGCATTTTCCATTCCGGTGGCTTGTGAATAAGGCGCCAGTCGGTCCGCGACGGTTGTGCGCGCAGTACAGGCGGCAAGCGAAAGAAGGGCTGCAAGCGCAAGCAAACAACCTGTTCCGGGCAGACGTTTTCCCGATTTTCCGCCAAAGAGGATCATGCGAGGATTTGTAAAGGAAAGTGCTTCATTTTTCAATCATTTTGTAATGGCTGAAGTGTTGATCCGTGACGGTTTTTTTTCTTTTGTAACGGCTGCAATGGATGAAGATCAACGGCCGACGATGGTCTGTTTTCGTTGCCGGCCGAAAAAAAATCATTTTTTGGCTCGAACTGTGGTATAAAGCACTCGTCGTCATCAGCAAAAAAACAGTCCTGTTGAAAATAAAAGGAGGTTCGTTATGAATACGCTGCGTAAAGCGGGAATTTTTCTGGCGGTCGGTGCGCTTCTTCTGTGCGCCTGCGTTGTCTTTGCCCAGGAGGGCAGGGTCGGCATGTCGGATTGGACAAAAATCATTGAATCCAAGGTCACCAATCAGATCGGAGACAAGGGACTGATCAATTACGAGGACGGGTACATCGAATCCGTGGGAACCGGCGCGCCGCCTGAGCGCTATTACGGAAAACCTCAGGCGCGGCCCATGGCGCTGCGTGCGGCGCAGGTCGATGCCTTCAGAAACCTGCTGGAAACCGTGCAGGGCGTTCAGATCGATTCACAGACGACCGTCAAGGATTTTGCCGTAGAGAGCGACGTGATTAATACGGCGGTTTCCGGCATGGTGAAGGGCGCGCAGATTGTAAAAAAGGAGTACCTGTCGGATGGTACCGTGGAAGTGACCGTGCGCATGCCGCTCTCGGGAGTTGCCAGAGCCATTCTTCCCAAGGCCATTGCCGATGACAAAAAGGAAGACCGGGAGCATAAACCGGCGCCTTTTTCCAAAAAGCCCGCTCCGAAGGATGAAGAGTATACCGGCTTGGTGATCGACGGCCGCGGTTTGCAGGCTCGCCCGGCCATGTCGCCGAAGATTTTTGACGAAAACGGCTCTGAAGTGTACGGGACGCTGATCGTGAATAAAACCTACGCCATGCAGCAGGGCATCTGCGGTTATGCCCGTGATCTGACCTCCGCGCAAAGCAACGCCAGAGTGACGAACAGTCCGCTGACCGTCAAGGCGATCCGCGCTCAGGGCGCCGGCATGTCGGAATTTGTCATCAGCAACGAAGACGCGGGAAAGATCCGCTCCGCGAAACAGAACCTGGCCTTCCTGCAGAAGTGCCGCGTTATGGTTGTTCTGGACTGATCCCGAGGCAACAGAGTCGTCTTGGATACATCCGGGGGGAGACGAAAAACGTCTCCCCCTCTTTTTTTGATCCTTTCCGTTGCGTTAAATTCCTTCTCGCTTCCCTCTTGACAAAACATGGCTATTTGGCTATATGGCCAAATACGAAAGGAGAGACCGAATATGAAAGAATCTCTCAGGCCGCGGTATGAAGCCCGGGCGAAGATCCTGAAGGCGATGGCGCATCCCAGCCGTCTTCTGATGATTGAGGAGCTGCAAAAGCAGGAGCGCTGTGTCAACGAGCTGACGGAAATGATCGGGACGGACACCTCCACGGTATCCAAACACTTAAGCGTATTAAAAAATGCGGGGCTGGTGGCGGACGATCGCCGGGCCAACTGCATCTATTACCGTCTGCGCTGTCCCTGTATTCTTAATTTTATGGGGTGTGTGGAGGAGGTCCTTTCCGCCAACGCCGAAGACCATAAAAAAATGATGAAATCCTGCAAAAAATAGGAGGTTGTTGTGAAGATTGAAATTCTGGGAACGGGCTGTGCCAAGTGCCTGAAACTCGAAGAGTTGGTGAATGAAGTTGTGAAAGAATCGGCTGTGAACGCGGAAATATCCAAGGTGAAAGACATTAAGAAAATCATGACCTACGGCGTAATGACGACGCCCGGTCTGGTCGTGGACGGTCAGGTAAAGATCGCAGGCAAAATGCCGACTGAAGAGCAGATCCTGGGCTGGATCGTAAAATGAGGAAGCGCGTTTTTTTGATCTGGAAATAAAATAGGGTATGAAGAGAGGGTTGGGATGTCTGAGCCTATTGCCGACAAGCTGTCTTTTCTGGACCGTTATCTGACCGTTTGGATCTTTGCCGCGATGATTCTGGGTGTGGGACTTGGTTATTTTATACCCGGCGTCGAGGCCTTTATTAATTCATTTCAGGTGGGCACGACCAATGTGCCTATCGCCATAGGACTCATCTTGATGATGTATCCGCCGTTTGCCAAGGTGAAATATGAGGAGATGCCTCAGGTATTCCGCAATGGGAAAGTGCTGGGATTGTCGCTTGCGCAAAACTGGCTGATCGGACCGGTTTTGATGTTTATCCTGGCGATTGTGTTTTTGCCGGACAAGCCCGAGTATATGGTGGGGCTCATCATGATCGGTCTGGCGCGCTGTATTGCGATGGTGATTGTCTGGAATGAGCTGGCGAAAGGCAGCACCGAATACGCGGCGGGGCTTGTCGCTTTTAACAGCATTTTTCAGGTTCTCTTTTACAGCGTCTTTGCCTGGTTTTTCATTACGGTTCTTCCGCCGTATTTTGGATTTTCCGGCAGCGTCGTCGATGTCAGCATCCGGCAGATCGCCGAAAGCGTCTTCATCTACCTGGGTATCCCCTGCATTTTGGGCGCCCTGACGCGCCTCATTGGCGTAAAGCTTGTGGGAAAAAAGCGGTATCACGAACGATTTGTGCCGGTCATCAGTCCGTTAACCCTGATCGCTCTTTTATTCACGATCGTGGTGATGTTCAGTCTCAAAGGCAATTTGATTATCAGCCTGCCTTTTGATGTCGTGCGGATTGCCATTCCGCTTTTGATCTATTTTGTAGTCATGTTTCTCGTGTCGTTTTATCTGGGCAGAAAGATGGGCGCGGATTATTCAAAAACAACCACGCTGGCTTTTACGGCCGCGAGCAACAATTTTGAGCTGGCCATTGCCGTAGCGATTGCCGTTTTCGGCATCAATTCCGGCGCGGCGTTTGCCGCCGTCATCGGCCCGCTGGTCGAAGTGCCGGTGATGATCGGTTTGGTCACGGTCGCTCTGCATTTTCAACAAAAATATTTTAGCGTTCCGTAAAGGTTGGTCAATATGAAAGAGTGGCAAAAACTGGCCTGGATTGCGGTGATCTTTCTGGGCGCCTATTTTATTCCGTGGGAATCCCTGGTCGTCCGCCAGGCCGTCCTGGAGGCATTCATGATGCTTCAGGACTACGCGAGACAGCATGTATTGACCTGCCTCATCCCCGCATTTTTCATCGCCGGTGCCATCAGCGTGTTTGTCTCCCAAGGGGCAGTGCTCAAATATTTCGGTGCGTCCGCCAATAAAATTCTTTCCTATTCGGTGGCCTCCGTTTCCGGTTCCGTGCTGGCGGTCTGTTCTTGCACCGTTCTGCCCTTGTTTGCCGGTATTTACGGACGCGGCGCGGGGATCGGACCGGCTACCGCATTTCTTTATTCCGGCCCGGCCATTAATGTGCTGGCCATTATTCTGACCGCCAAAATCTTAGGCTGGCAACTGGGGCTTGCCCGGGCCGTCGGCGCTGTTGCATTTTCCATCATTACGGGTTTGTTGATGGCCTTTATTTTCCGCAGAGACGACGCCAACCGGGAAACGGGGGAAATGTTTCTGCCGGAGGAGGAAGACAAGGAACGGGCGCTTTGGCAGGATGCCGTTTATATGCTGGTCATGGTGCTGATTCTGGTTTTTGCCTCGTTTGCCGGACCGACAGAGAATGACGGCGGCCTCTGGCGGATGATCTTCAGCGTCAAATGGTTTTTGGTGATGGGGTTGCTGGTCGTTTTAGGGATCATGCTCAAAAAGTGGTTTGTCAAACAAGAACTGCAAGGTTGGGTACAGGCTACCTGGGATTTTGCCAAGCAAATTCTTCCGCTTTTGTTCGGCGGCGTTTTGGTTGCGGGATTTTTGCTGGGCCGTCCCGGTTATCCGGCGCTCATTCCCGAGCAGTACATCCAGGCGCTGGTGGGCGGCAATTCCCTGTGGGCAAATTTTTTCGCCGCGGTCGTCGGCGCTTTCATGTATTTTGCAACACTGACCGAAGTGCCAATTCTTCAGGGTCTGATCGGCTCCGGCATGGGGCAGGGTCCTGCGCTGGCGCTCTTGCTGGCGGGACCGGCGCTTTCTCTTCCCAGCATGATCGCTATTTCCAGCATCATGGGAATCAGGAAAACGGTTGTGTACTGTTCCATCGTTGTGCTGCTTTCAACGGTTGCCGGCATGGCTTACGGCTGGTTGATGGTTTGATACAAGATAAAAAACCACATGAAAGATTAATAAAATGAGCCACAACCATCATCACAATGATCAACCGCCGTCGCTTGCCAATCTCCTTCTGGCCATTCTCATCAACGGCGGCATCGTCGTTTTTGAAATGATTTTCGGCTTGCTGATTTCGAGCATGGCGCTGATCTCGGATGCCGTTCACAATCTGAGCGACATTGCTGCCATGAGCTTTACCTGTTGGGCGGAAAAGATGTCCCGGCGTCCGGCGACGGAACACAAAACCTACGGCTGGCGAAAGATGGAATTTATCGCCGCGTTCGTCAACAGCATTGTTCTGTCGGTGGTGATTGCTTTTGTTTTCTGGGAGTCTGTTCAAAGACTCTTTTCACCTGCGCAGGTATCCGGCGCGACGATGCTTTGGGTTGCCGTGGTGGCTTTTGTGGGAAACAGCGCGGCCACGCTGCTTCTACAGAAAATATCGGCTCGGAACTTCAACATCAAAAGCGCCTGGCTCCATTCGCTTCAGGATGCGCTGTTTTCTCTGGGGGTGATGGTCGGCGCCCTGCTGATGATGCACTTTGACTTATATTTTATCGATCCGCTCATCTCGATGGTCATCTGCATTTTCATTGCCCGCGAAATCTACAAAATCATCCGGCACACCGTCAACGCGCTTCTGGATTCCGTTCCGGCGGATGTCGATTTCAACGCTGTAAAGAGAGATCTGCTTTCCGTTTCGGATGTGGCGGAAGTCAATGATCTGCATATCTGGCAGACCGGCACTGGCCAGAAACTGCTTTCCGCCCATCTGGTGTCCGATGACGAAGCGCCCGATCATGAACAAATTATCCGAGCCGTGCAGAAGATCCTTCATGAAGATCACGGCATTGATCACACCACGATCCAGCTCTTGCCGTCTTCGGCCCGTGAGATGGAGCATTGCAACCACTGCAATTGATGACTTTTTTGCGGCACAGTCTCACCCCCCGACGCGGCGGAACTATTTCCGCCGCTCTTCTTAATTGCCAGATGGAATGTTGACGTTGTCCGCCGCGACATCGGCGCGCAAAAGCAAAATGCTTTTACGGCGTGTACTTGAAGGAAACCCTCAATTTTACGCGGTATTCAACCACCTTACCTTCCTCGATTCTCATATCCAGTTCTTTGACTTCCGCCACTCGGATTTCCTTGAGACTCTTGGCTGCGATTTCCACGGCTTTTTTGGCCGCGTCTTCCCATGACTTTTCACTTCCCCCGATAATCTCGATAACCTTGTAAATGCTGCTCATGATTCAATCTCCTTTCTGCTCAAGGGGTTATAAAGATGTCAACGCCTCAGACCCGCCGTATCGGCTGTGATTTTCCCACTTACCCGACGGCAAGCACTATTGCCGAAAAACGCAGAGATCCTCAAATCTAAAAAGAAAACGTTAGCTTATAATTTCCCGGACATTCAGATGCTGCACGATGAGCAAACGCCGAACAAAAAGAGGTGTTTCAAAAAAAGAGGCATGAAAATCAGAAAATTCCAGCACAGTTCCGTCAGGAAAGAAGAAGAGAGGCAAATCAATACAACCGGAGTTGACCGTATTATACCTTATTAAAGGAATTCGTCAATTACAGAAAAACGGGGCTTTAGTGACCGCAGGACGAGCAGTTTGTGGAGGAACAGGACGAACATCCTGAAGAGGACGGAGCGCCGGTGTCGAGCGAGCCGCCGGAGCGCAATGACCCGTACTTTCCCTTTCCGACCTTGGAAACCAGCTTGTGGGCTTTTTTGGATTTGCACTTCGGACAAACTGCTTTCGGCTTTTCGCTGAGGCTCAACGTGACCACTTCAAATTGCTTCTTGCATTTGTCGCATTCAAATTCATAGATCGGCATAGGTTTCAGTTCCTTTCTCGGTCAATCTAGTGATTCGGGAGAAAAAAGTCAATACCCATGAGGGCCGTCTATTCCACCCGACCATCCGCGAAATTGTCCATTGACATCCCCGGACCTTCTTTTTATACTGCCTTCGTATGAAAGCAAGCCATGTTCCTCTTCTTTGCTTGATGGAAAGGAAGCCATGAAGAAAAAAGATGAATCAGAATCCATTTTTACAAAGTCCATCCATGCAGGGGAGGACCGGGCGCGCTATGCCGACTCGATTACCACCCCCATTGTCCAGTCATCCACGTATTCCTTTAAGGACAGCAGGGAAATTGAAGCCTACACCAAGAACGATAAAAAGCGTTATGAATACGGAAGATACGGCAATCCGACGGAAAAGGTGGCGGAGCGGCGCCTGGCGGAGCTGGACGGCGCCCAGGAAGGGTTGATGTTTTCTTCCGGCATGATGGCCATTACCACCACGATTCTTGCTCTGGTGCAGACCGGGGACCATATTGTCATCACCGACGATTGCTATGGAAAAACGCTGGAATTTTGCCGATCCTACCTCAAACGGTTCGGCATCGAATGCACGATCGTGCCGTTCGGCGACTATGATGTTCTGGATGCCGCCGTCAAGAAGAATACGCGTTTTATTTTTTCGGAATCTCCGACCAATCCGTACCTCAATGTGTTTGACATGGTCAAATTCAAGCAAATCGGGGATAAGCACAAGGTCATCACCATCATCGATTCCACTTTTGCCACGCCGTTCAACCAGCGGCCGCTCGATTACGGCATCGATCTGGTGATCCACAGCGCGACAAAATACCTTGCCGGCCATAACGACATTCTGGCGGGTGTGCTCCTGGGGAAAAGAGAGCTGGTCGGCAAAGTCCGGGAGCTGCACAAATCCATGGGGGGCGTGATTGATCCGCACTGCTGTTATCTGCTGCTTCGAGGCCTGAAAACCTTTCCCCTGCGGGTGAAAACGCAAAATGACAATGCGCTTACGATCGCCGAATATCTGGAGCGCCATCCGAAAATCGAAAAGGCGTATTATCCTTTTCTGGAAAGCCATGCCCATTATGCCATTGCCAGAGAGCAGATGAAAGGCGGAGGCGGCGTGGTCACTTTCACGATCAAGGGCGATCTGGATGCGGCGAAAAGATTCATGGATTCCCTTGGGATGATTTACATCGCGCCCAGTCTGGGCGGCGTGGAGACGCTGATTACGCATCCCGCCACAGTGACCTATTACCGCTATACGCGGGAGCAGCGCTACGACCTCGGCATTGTGGACAATCTTTTCCGGCTGGCGGTCGGCATCGAAGACGTGAAGGATATTATCGCCGATCTGGAAAGAGGATTCGCCGGAATCTGAACGCGATCCCCGCTTTTTAACGTTTCTTTTGGCTTCGTTTTTTTACGCTGTTTTGGACGATCCGCCGCGCCGCGGCGCTGTGCTGAAGAATCCATACGTAAAAACGGTTTTTCCAGCCGGGAATGAAAATCTTCAGCATCACACAGGCCGTCGTGTGCAGGTGAAGCATCCGCATTGATTTCTCCAGGGGAACCCCGGCAAAGGGGCCGATGGTGGCAAAGCCGGCGTTGTTGATCAGAACATCCAGGCCGTCGACGGTTTGAAGGAGATCGGCGGTTTGCTTGATTTGATCCATGTCGGAGAGGTCCGCGGTGACGATCTCACAGCGGGTGGCGCAGTCGGATTCCAGCTTTTTTGCCGTTCTTTCCAGACGCTCCCTGCGCCTGGCCAGCAGGATCAGGTCGAATCCCCTTTGTGCGAGTTGTTGCGCAAAGCTAAGCCCGATTCCTGCCGATGCGCCGGTGATCAGCGCTTTGCCCGGATTTTCCCAACCCAAAAACCGCTTTCGCTCGGACATCTCAACCTCCCTTTCGTCCCGTTGACTGCCGAAGCAATATTGAGTTGAAACCTTACGCCAATATGGCGCCTTTGTGAAGGCCTTATCTTATGCCTGCGGGATTTTCATAACCGCTGCAACAGCACTTTTCTCCGATCCGGAAAAGTGCTAAAAGAAAATCATCCATCATCTCGGTGGATGGAGGGGGTTATGCCGGATGCGGTCATTATCGGAGCAGGATATGCGGGAATGAGTGCCGCGGCGCTTCTGTCTCATGCCGGCCGGAAGGTGGTGGTTCTGGAAGAATCCGAAAGGGTCGGCGGCCGCGCACGGTCGTTTCGGGATGAAGAAGGGTATCTCCGCGAATACGGGGCGCATTCGCACAGGCTGGCGCACAAGGGCATCGCCAACGAAGTGTTCAAAAGGCTCGGGGAGGAGATCGATTTTCTGCCCGAATCCAAAGACGGCAAACTGATTTTCCGGGGCAGGCTTTGGGAGAGACCGGAAGGGCCGATCGGCTTTTTGAAAACGCCTCTGTTGTCGATACGCGCCAGGCTGGTGCTGCTGGCATTGTTTGCTAAAATCAAAAAAACCGATCCCGCCGACTGGTATCATCGAACCCTTCTTGATTTCTATCGGGCCTCTTTCCGGAATCCGGAAGTTGAAGCATTCCTGCCGTTTCTGGGGATGACGATCATGTGCCCCGATCCGAATAAGGTCAGCGCGGGCGAAGTGATCGACTTTTTAAAGCGGGTCCTGGCGGCGGGCGTTGGCGTTGGAGAGCCGCGCGGCGGCTCCGCCGGAATCTTTCAAACGCTGAGCCGGCACATCGACAGGGGCGGAGAAATCCATCTGCGTGAAAAGGCGGAAAAAATTATCATTGAAAACCGCCGGGTCACGGGCGTGAAAACCGGAAGGGCGATCTATCCGGCGCCGGTGGTCCTTTTTGCCGCCGGACTTCCCCTGATTGCCGATCTGCTCGACCAGACACTGCTGCCCGCGGCTGTCGAGAAATATGCGAAGAATATCGAGCACAGTTCCGGCCTGGTCATTGATTTCATCACGAACAGGCCCGTGACCGGCATTCGTTCCGGGATTCTCGGCGTGGACGTGCCGATCTGGGCGCGTTTTCAATCCAGCGCCGATCCCTTGTTTGCCCCTGCCGGGAAGTATCTTTCCACCTGGGGAATCATGCTGCCGTGGCACTTTGACGGCGACGCGAGCGTCGTTGCCGGGGCGGAGCAAAAAATGAAAAGCGTCATTTCCGCCGTATTTCCGGATTTTCTGCCTGCGGTCGTCGATGAGAGAAAAATGGTCGCAACGGTCATGAACGGGAATGTCCTGACACCCGCGCAGTCCAAGCCGAACCGGCCGGATGTCGAATGTCCGGGGATCGAAGGACTCTATTTTATCGGCGATACGGTGAGAGGGGACGGCTGTTCGGGCGACATCAGTTTTTCATCCGCGATGAAAGCCGCCGACAGAATCCTGAGCGATCGGAAGCCATGACAGCGAATCTGGAAAGCATATCGGTAACGCTGGTTTCCGTTCTGTCGGCATTCGAAGCGGGAATGCGCAAACTGCAGCCGCTGATGATTCCCTCCATTCGGGGCGAACTGGCCGTTCATGAACCCATGCTGGCGGCTGTCCGGGCGTCATTGGGGACGGAAGACGGCGCTGCCGGATCGGAAGATGGCCGTCGGGAGCTTTTACGCGCCTGCGATTTTCTGCTCCGGGCCGCCAGAAATTTCGGCAGGGCAGATGACCTTCAGGACGCCTTTATATCGGCTCTTCGCGCGTCTCGCAAGATCTGCCGGGCCGAGGAAGCGCTGTTTCCACTTTGCCGCCTTTTCCCCGCTGTTCACCGCTACTTTCTGGAAACCGGCGCAGACGTTTTGCCTGAGGCAACCATTGGGGATTCCGGCATCGGCCTGTTTCATGTCGGCGCAAACAGGGACCTGCGCGCCCGGGGCGGTTATTCCATCTATATTCCTTCAACCCCTTCCTCAACGGCCGCCCGCCCGCTGGTTGTCGCGCTGCACGGCGGCTATGGCCATGGTCGGGATTTTATCTGGACCTGGATTCGCGAGGCGCGAAGTCGTGGGTTTGTTATTTTGGCTCCCACTTCAGAGGCCATGACCTGGTCCATCGGCCACGTTGAGACGGATGCGCAGATGCTGATGCGCCATCTGGAGGAGGTTTGCACCCGCGTTCCCGTTGACCGAAACCGCATTTTGCTGACAGGAATGTCCGACGGCGGGACTTTTGCTCTCGCGCTGGGACTGACCCGGGACAATATATTCTCTAAGATTGCAGCCGTTTCCTGCGCTCTGCCACCGGTGAAGATCAGCCGGGCCGGGGAAAAACATGTGCTGTGGGTTCACGGCGCGCAGGACTGGATTTTTCCGGTGGGGCGAACGGTTCAGGCCTGCCGGTATTTGCAGCAATCGGGCGTGGATATCAAGCTCAAGGTGATTCCCGATCTCTCGCATGCCTATCCCCGTGAAGCAAACGATATGATTCTGAAATGGTTTGGAACATTCTGACGATCACAAGGGCTTGCCGAAAAGAAGCTTCAGCATGTTGACGATCATCTTTTTTCGTCCCGCCCGTTCCATGAGGATGCTCAGGTACAGCATTTCCGTGTTCATCGGCGGCACGGTGATCTTGTCTTTCCTGATCAACCGGGCGGCTCGGGGTTTGCACCGGGTTGCGCACAGTCCGCAGCCGATGCAACGATCCCGATCCACGCGGAAGGTTTGACCGTCTGCTACAATCGCCTCCATTTGACAGCGCTTCACGCAGACGCCGCATCCCGTGCAGGATTCGGCGTCGATGCGCGCGTAATAGTTCGTTGCGAAAAACCGGGCGGGCCGGGGCTGCTTCTTCGCGGTGGTCAGCACGCCGCAGCAGCAGCCGCAGCAAATGCAGATGCAGGCGGGCTTTCGGGAGTTGCCCGGTTGCAGCACCATTCCCTTTTCTTCCGCCATCTCCAGGATCTTCAGGCATTCGTCTTTGGAGATTTCTCTGGCCCGGCCCCGCGCCGCATAACCGGTTGACCCGATCAGCAGACAAACCTCATAGGTGTCGGTCTGCGTGCAGGGCTTTCCCAGCAGCGCCTCTCCCTGTTTGCAGACGCAGTTGGCCACAGAAATCGTTTCGCGGGTATGTTGGATGAAGCGGCGCATATTGTCGTAGGGTTCGACAAGGTATTCCGGAATCAGCGTTTTCAGATGCGGGCTTGTGCGCAGTTGGGGCAGGGAAGAACGGAAAAATTCCGCGCCGAAGGCTTCGCCAAAATATTGATGCATCATTTTTACGAGTTCAGGGGTGAGATCATCGACGTGGTATTCAAACATGCCGATGGCCAGCATGGCAATACCGTAACGAAAGGAGCCGCCGTTTTCCGAACGCCGGATGACGCCTTTTTGAAACATTTCATCCAGCAGGGCAGACAGCTCTTTGGGGGAAAGGTCGATGAAAAATTTGCCTTTCAGTCTCTTGCGGATGGGTGTCAGCGAAATGGAGCGAAGCGTCAAACACAGGGCGATCTTTGCCTCAAGCGGGGTAAAGAAATATTTCAGAAGGTCGATTTCGACGCCGCTTTTCGTCGCGGGATAGCCGATCGGATACCGGTCCAGTTGAATTTGCAGCTGCCGGTAGATCCCATCGTCGTTGTTTGACATGCGCATGATGCTCCCTGAATTTGGATTCTATCCTCGAGGCAAAGAATGATTTTGTCAAGAGAATGTGCCCGGAGGGGACAAAGATGTTGATTGACGATCGGCAGGGCATAAGGGTATATTCCAACAACAAAAAATGTCAAAAAGACAAAGGTTCTGTTTTTGAACGAAATTATGCCGTCCTATGATCCCCCCGACCGTTGTGGGGGATCTTCATGCGGCAGGCCCGCCGCTTCGGCGACAAAACACTCTCGTCGGCCAAAAAAGGGGGCGTCTGGCAATCCAAGACGTGGCGGCAGGCGCTGGAGACTCTGCCGTCGGCCGTCATGGGACTCGTTTCCCTGGGGTTGAAAAAAGGGGATCCCGTTGGAATCGCCAGCCGGACGAGAAGGGAATGGAGTGAGGCCGACCCGACCCTGAGGGCATCTGGCGGGCTGTCCGGCCTGAAGATCCGGCGCCGGGAGATTATTAGCCGTTACAGGGAGGAAATCGGACTTCTCTATTCACCCAAAGGAGGAAAAAATCGGAAGATGAGCGAAAAACTTCAATCCTCGGGGATCAAAGACTGGCCGGAAGACGACCGGCCCAGGGAAAAGCTGCTTGGCAAAGGCGCCCGCGAGCTGAGCAATTCAGAGCTTCTGGCCATTTTGCTCAGAACAGGCGCGCAGGGCCAAAGCGCGATTGATTTGGCGAGAAAGATTCTGGACAAATTCGGCACCTTCCGGAACATGAGCCAGACGGACACCCGCGACTGGCAAGGTTTCAAAGGGCTGGGGCCGGCCAAAATCGCCCAGATTCATGCCGCCCTCGAGATCGGCCGCCGTTTTCGTGAAGTTGAAGTCCGACCCGAGCAGCGCAAGATTGTCTCCGCCAGGGATGTGGTGGAAATCGTCATGCCGCAAATGCGCGATCTCAAGACGGAGGTATTCAAAGTGGCCCACCTCAACAGCAATCATCGCCTGATCGTCATCCGCAATGCCGCAGTCGGAACGGTCAATCAGGCCATGCCCATCGTGCGGGAAATCATCCACGACGCCCTGCAGAACTTCGCGGCCGCCATCATCTGTATCCACAATCATCCCAGCGCGAACCTGTCGCCCAGCCCGGAGGACAAAAAATTTACGGGAGAGCTGTGTGCCGCGGGAAAGCTGATGGGCGTGAAAGTGCTGGATCATATCATCATCGGTGACGGCGCGTACTTCAGCTTTCTGGATGAGGGGCTGATGGGCTGACCAACAGAATGAAAAAAAGGCACATCCCGGCTTTTCTTATTTCGCTGGATGTTGTATGGAACGGCATATCACACAAGGAGGTTGCCATGGAACTGACTGCTGCCATTCGGGGAAGAAGAAGCATTCGCAAATTTGAACCTCGGGACATTCCGAAGGAAATCATTACGGATATTCTGGAGACGGCCCGCTGGTCCCCCTCCTGGGGAAACACCCAGCCCTGGTCTTTGTATGTGCTGACGGGCAGAACGCTGCAGAAATTCAAGGAAATGAATCTGCTGCAAAGTATGGCCGGCGCGCCCGTCGCGTCGGATGTGCCCATGCTGGAGAAGTGGCCCGACGCCATGAAAGCACGCTACGGGCAGCTGGGAAAGGTTGTTTTAAGCGCGCAGGGAATCGCGAGAGACGACAAGGCGGGGCGGGAAAAATATTACGCGAGCATGGTGACCGCTTTTGACGCGCCGTGCCTGATTCTGGCCTGCATTTCACGCGATAATCTGGTCGAATATCAGATGCTGGACATCGGTCTCATTGCCCAGTCCATCTGTCTGGCGGCCTACGACAAAGGGCTGGGCACCTGCCTTTTGGCCGCCGCCGCCCGGTTTCCCGCCGAAATTCGAAAAATCACGGCCATTCCCGACGACAAAAAAATTATTGTCGGGATTGCGATGGGCTACCCGGACCTGTCTTTTGCGCTGAATCAATTCGAACGGGAAAGAGCAAAGCTGGATGAATTTGTCTTCTGGCTGGATTGATCGGGCTCCCCGCGAAAGAGGCGACGCTGAACAAGCCCCTGTTATCCAAATTCATAAGGAAGGATGATCCGGCATGAGCGTGGTTCCCGCGGATGCCGCGACGGTGATGTTATTGAGGCCCTGTCCCGGCGAAGGAGCGGAAGGCATCGAAGTTCTTTTGGTGCTGCGCAATCGCAAAAGCAGTTTTGTGCCGGGCTATTATGTCTATCCCGGAGGCGTGATTGACGCTGAAGATTACGGGCCGGGAATGGAGCGCTTTGTCCGGGGTCTGGACAGGCACAAAGCCGCATTGCTCATCGGGGATATGCCTCAGGCCGAAAAGGCGCTGGGCGTCTGGGTGGCTGCCGTACGCGAAACCTTTGAAGAAGCGGGATTGCTCCTGGCCCGGCGACAGGACGGTTCTCCCCTTGTCATGGCGACACAGGAGGAACGAAACAGGTTCGGACGCTGCCGGCAGTCGCTCGTCAAGAAGGAAACAACCTTTTCCTCCATTCTGGAGACGGAAAAACTGGTTCTCTTCAGTGAAGACCTCTGCTACTTTTCGCACTGGATCACGCCGGAACCGCTTCCCAGGCGCTATGACGTGCGTTTTTTCATGGCGGCGCTTCCGGTCGGGCAATCCGTGTCCCACGACGGTGTGGAGCTGACCAGCCACGTTTGGATCCGGCCTTCGGAGGCCCTGGAGCAGTACGAGGCGGGCAAAATCGGAATGGTTTTGCCACAGATCATGACGCTCGGGGAATTGAGCCGATTCCGGACGGTCGAGGAAGCGCTCCAATGCGCGAAGAAAAAACGCGTCGAGGCTACGCGGACGAAAATGATGTATCGGGACGGCCGGTACGTGGAGGTCATGCCGGACGGCGAGGTTTTTCAACACCGTCCGCCCGTGTATTCCTGGCCTGACGAAAAGGATTGACAAGAAACTCATGCGGGACTTCACGGAAGGCAAGATTGCCAGACAGGTCATCGATTTCACCCTGCCGATCATGCTGGGCAACGTGCTCATGTCCGCCTACGGCATCATCAATCTGATCTGGGTGGGCAGGCTCCTCGGGCACAAGGCGGTGGCCGCCGTCGCCGCCTGCCTGCCGATCATCATGCTGATGCCCGCGTTTCTGATCGGCCTGGGTATGGCCACCAATGTTCTCATCGCCCAGGCCTTCGGACGCAAAGATACGGCGATGCTCCGGAAGATCCTGTCCAACTCCTTTTTCTCATCCATTTTGTTCTGCCTGCTGATTTCCCTTTTAGGCATTTTGTTCCGGCATCAACTGCTGCAGTGGGTGCATACGCCCGCCGAGATTTACGACATGGCGCTTTCGTATCTGACGATTATGATGGCGATGCTGGTCTTTCATTTCTATGTCAGCTGGATGAATGGAATGCTGCGCGGCCTGGGCGACGCCACCACCGTGGTGAAAATCCTGACGCTGCTTGCGGGGTTCAATGTTGTTCTTGTCCCGCTGTTCATTCGCGGCATCGGCCCGTTGCCGCCGCTCGGCGTGGCCGGCGCCGCCTGGGGTTCGGGAGCGGCGGCTGCGTTGACCTGTTTGATCGGTTACGTTTACCTGCTGCGCTTCAACCCTTACATCAACATGCGTCAGTGGGACTACAGCCTTGACGGGAACATTATCCGAGAGGTTTTTGTCATCGGCGTGCCCGCGTCGCTGCAGATGATGGTGATTTCGCTGGCCGGCGTCTTCATCGTGTCCCTGGTCAACCGCTACGGGACGGCTGTGACCGCCGCTTTCGGCATCGGCATGCAGGTGGACATGCTGATGACGATCCCCTTTATTTCGATCGGAATCGCCGCAACCACCATTTCGGGACAGAATCTGGGCGCGGGAAACCTGGAGCGCGTTTTTGAAACGACGAAGATCTCCGTATGTTTCGGTCTGGTCGTCGGGCTTGTCTGCACGGTCGTTTTGCTGGCTTTTTCCGAGCAGATCGGCGGCATCTTCCTGAAGAAATCGGCTGAAAGTTCCCGCGTGCTGGGTTACGTCAGGGATTATTACCGGTGGATCGCGTTCATCTTCCCCTGCTTTGGCGTTGTTTTTGCCGTTCATGGCGTGCTGCGCAGCGCGGGGGACACGCTGGCGCTGCTGGCGCTTTCCTTCATTGCCATGTTTATGATCCGCATTCCGCTGGCCTATAGCCTGGCCGGTCCCGGCGGATTTCAGCAGGACGGCATCTGGATGGCCATGCTGGCAAGCAGCGCGCTGGCCGTCGGCCTGAACTGGCTGTACTACCGGAGGGGCCCCTGGAAGAAAAAACGTCTGCTGAACCCGTCCTCATCGCCATCGACAAAGAAAACATCATTTTCAGCATAAGCAGCGCAGTCTAAGATACGAAACGTTCAATTATTGACGACCTCGTAGAAAGTCGAAAAAACGGAAAATTCAGACGGCTTCGCAAAAAGCTCCGCAGGCAAGGCGCGCAAATCCCGGGGAATGCGGCGCGCTTCAGCGTGCGCCGCAATGACGAAGGATGAAGCGCAACGCAGTATCCGGGCTTTTGGCGAGGCCGTCAACATTGCTTTTGTGCCGTTATTGCGAAACGCCGGAAAATGGACGGTGCTGTGCGCCGGCCTGAATCGGCAAACACCGTTGCCACGGAAGATATTCAGGCTTATGTGAAGGACATGTTGCCCAATGGCGGATTCCCAGGAAATTGTTTTCCTGGCGGATCCGTGTGGGGAAATTCGACAAGAAGAAACCGCGTGCTACGCGCTTCCGGAGGTTTTAAAAAGGCGGGATCAGGCGTAAAGGCCGGCGGACAGGATGGAAAAGCGAGGCCCTACCGCTTTTTGCGGAAGATCAGCCTGATCGGGACTTTGTCGAAGCCGAACTCGGAGCGGATGGCGTTCATCAGGTAACGCTCGTAGGAAAAGTGAACGCCCCTGGCGTGTGAAACGAAAAGGACGAACGTGGGCGGCTTTACGCCGGTTTGCGTCGCGTAGGAGATGCTCATGGGTTTGTTTTGAAAGCGGGGCATCGGGTTTTTCCGAAGGGATCTTTTCACCAGGTCGTTCAAAGGAGAGGTGTCCACCCGCTTGGTGTACTGGCTGTCAACCTCGTTGATGAGGTCAAAGATCTTCGGCGCCCGCTGTCCCGTCAGCGCGGAAATGAACACGATGGGCGCAAAATCCATGAACTTGATTTTGTCGTGAATTTCCTCGACAAATTTACCCGCCGTGGCGTTGTCTTTTTCGATTTTGTCCCATTTGTTCACAACGATGATGCAGGCTTTGCCGCGTTCGTAGGCCAGCCCCACGATTTTGGCGTCCTGCTCGGTCATGCCTTCTTCCGCATCGATGAGGACCAGCGCGATTTCGCAGCGGTTGATGGATTTGAGCGCCTGGATGACGCTGTATTTTTCCAGCGTCAGGCTGATCTTGTTTTTCCGGCGGATGCCCGCAGTGTCGATGAGCAGATAGCGCCGGCCGTGGACTTTGATGACGGTATCGACCGCGTCGCGCGTCGTGCCGGGTGTGGGATTGGCGATGCTTCTTGGCCTGCCGGAAATCAGGTTGACCAGCGAGGATTTGCCGACGTTGGGTTTGCCGACAATCGCCACGGCGACGGGCTCATTTTCATCCTCCCCGCTTTCAGAAGCTTCGGGAAAGTCGTCGGTCAGCACGGCCAGCAGTTCATCCACGCCCAATCCGTGCTGGGCGGAGATGGAATGAAGTTCGTCGATGCCCAGACGGTAAAATTCCGTCAGCAGCTCTTCATGGCGCGCGCCGTCCACCTTGTTGGCGGCGTAAAATACTTTTTTCCCGCGTCCGCGAAGCTGCCGCGCGATTTCCGTATCCGAGGGCGTCAGGCCGTCCCGCCCGTCCATCAGAAAGATGATAACATCCGCTTCCTCAATGGCCAGGTTGGTCTGCTCGCGCATCTGCACGAGAATCCGTTCTTCCGTCGTCGGCTCGAATCCGCCCGTGTCGATCAGGGTGAAGGCCTTGTCGTGCCACACGCAGTCCATGTAATTGCGGTCGCGCGTCGCGCCCGGTTCGTCGATCACGATGGCCTTCTGCTTTCCCGCAATTCGGTTGAAGAGCGTCGATTTGCCCACGTTGGGCCGGCCGACAATGGCGATGACGGGTTTTGCCTGCATTTCGATCCTCTATTTCATCAGTCCCAGCTCGCGCAGCATTTTGTCCGAAGTGGTCCAGTCTTTTTTGACGCGGACAAACAATTCCAGAAAGACTTTCGCGCCGAAGAGATTTTCCATGGCAAGCCTCGCCCGCGTTCCGATTTTTTTGAGCAGGGCGCCTTTTTTGCCGATCATGATGGCTTTTTGCGATTCTTTTTCCACCAGGATCGTCGCGCTGATGCGGATCAGATTTTTGCTTTCGTCCTCCTTGAATAAGTCGATTTCGACGGCCGACGCATAGGGGATTTCCTGACTCGTCAGACGCAAAATCTGTTCGCGGATGAACTCCCCCGCGATAAACCGTTCGGTGGCTTCCGTCGCGATGTCGTCCGGAAAAAGCCGTGGGCCGTCCGGCAGCGCCTCTTTTATGCCGTGGATCAGCGCTTCGAGGCCGTTTCCCGTGCGCGCGCTGACAGGGAAGATGCCGGCAAAATCGTAAAGCCTGCGGCACTGGTCCATCAGAGGCAGCAGAAGGGATTTTTCCGCCCGGTCCGTTTTATTGATGGCCAGAAACACAGGCGCCTGAACCCCGGCCAGGGCTTCGATGAGAAAGAGATCCTGGGCTCCGACGGGTTTGTCGGCTTCCACCATCATGAGAATCAAGTCGGCGTCGCCGATGGTATCGCGGGCTGCCTTGACCATGGCCCGGTTCAGCGGCGTTTTGGGGTTGTGCATGCCCGGCGTGTCCAGGAAAATCAGCTGCGCTTCAGGGAAGTTCAGAATGCCCGAAATCCGGTTGCGCGTGGTCTGCGGCTTATCGGCGACAATTGAGATTTTGTCGCCGATCACGGCGTTGAAAAATGTGGATTTGCCCACATTCGGGCGTCCCAGAATGGCGATAAAGCCGGATTTGAACACAAACATTCTCCAGTGTAGGGAACGGTTTCAAACCGTTCCCTGCGTGAATTCGTCGAAGCATCGCGGTATCATCATTGAATTGAAAATGGAATCAGATGATACCCGGAATATCCAAGCAAGTGATTTTCCCTTTTCCAACTGCAAGCAACAAATGCCCCGGAAGTTGCCCGCGGACGGAGTCTATAACGATTTGCGCGTCGGGGTAAAGGTTTTTTATGGCCCGGATATTTTTGCCGCCAAAACCGCGAAAATGGGACTGGTCGCTCTCCGCGATGGTAAATCGCAGGGTTTTCACCGTTTCCGGAATATCGCCGAGCCGTTTCCTGACAGCGGAATAAAAAACAGCCGAATAGACCAGACTGCCGAAAGAGGGGTGCAGCGGACCGGCCAGCACGGCGCCTTCTTTCTTCATTTCCGGCGTCAGTTGCAGGCCGAAGCGGATGATGGAAATGCCCGCCGGCGCGAGCGTTTCCCAGGCCAGCCGGCACCCGTCCACGGCCTCCTCCAGGGACAGGGGCCGATAACGGCCCGCCCGGAATTCTTCCGCGAGCGCCGTATCCTGAAATACCACAACCGGGTGGATGCGCGCGGTATCCGGCCGAAGCTCCACCGTGCGATTCAAGGTTTGCAAAAAGCTTTCTTTCGTGTCGCCGGGCAGGCCGACCATCAGGTGCAGGCCGCTTTTCAATCCGTGCGACCGGATGCATTGGATCGCCCTCACAATCGCCTGTGCGTCGTGTCCCCGGTTTATGTCGCGAAGGACCCGGTCATTGAAGGATTGCGCGCCGATTTCGATCGTCCGGACGCCGCCTGCACGCAGAAACATCAGTTGATTTTCGTCAATCGTATCCGGTCTGGTGGAAATGCGCATCGATGTGACCAGGCCTTTTTGAATATAAGCATTGCCCCAGGCCAGGAGCTGCTCCTGTTCCTTTTCGGGAAGTCCGGTAAAGCTGCCCCCGTAAAAGGCAATCTCCACGCTGCGCTTTTTATCTTTGCTCCAGCGCAGATAAGAGGCGACCTGGGCGTCAAAAAATTCCCGGGTGATTTTCGGAGAGAAATTTCCGGCGGCCACTCTTTCGTTGCAGAAAACGCAGCGCTGCGGGCAGCCGCGGTTCATGATGAAGATGGGGATAATCAGGGGTTTCCCCGCCGGAGAAGATTCAGGCGCCGTTTTCACGATGCAGACTTTCCCAGGCTTTTTGCGCCGCCTGCTTTTGCGCTTCTTTTTTGCTTTTTCCGCGGCCGATTTGCCGGATATTCTCCCCGATGACGACTTCCATTTCAAAGATTTTTTCATGGTCGGGGCCGCTTTCGGCAAGCAGCGTATAGACCGGCGCGGCTTTGTGTTTCTTCTGACAAATCTCCTGCAGGGCTGTTTTATAATCCAGGGCCTGCGCGGCGATCGCCTCGTCCTTCATCAGGGGCTCCATCAGGCGCTTCATCAGCGTTTTGGTTTTGCTGAAGCTTGAATCCAGATAGATGGCGGCAATGACCGCTTCCAGCGCGTTGGCCAGAAGCGATTCCTTGGCGCGGCCTCCGGAATGATCTTCTCCGCGGCCCAGAAGAAGACAGTGTCCCAGACCCAGCTGCGACGCCAGTTCTGCCAGGGGTTTTTCGTTGACCAGCGCGGAGCGGATTTTGGACAGGGTGCCTTCGTCGAAATCAGCGTGTTTTTTCATCAGCAGATCGCTCACGCAAAGCCCCAGGACCGCGTCCCCCAGAAATTCGAGCCTTTCGTTGTCCTCGCCGCCGGACCGGGGATTTTCATTGACGTAGGACCGGTGCGTCAGCGCGGTGGAAAGCAGCTCCGGATTGCGAAAGGAATAGGAAAGCTTTTCCTGAAGATCCGCCAATTGTTTCATTCTGTCTTTGTTCATACAACCCTGCCGGTCAGCTTGCCGTCCCGAATCTTTTCAATTTTTACACTGACAAAGGTATTTACTAAAGAAGCAGGGGATTTGTCCAGAAGTACCGGAAGATAATTGTGTGAAAACCCCCTGGCCATGCCGGTAGTTTTGTCCCGGGTTTGTTCCACCAGAACGGGAAGGATCTTTCCCAGAAAGCGCCGCGCGAAGGCCTCTCGTTTGTTGGCGCCCAGCGCGCGCAGGGCCGCCGCCCGCTCCTTTTTGACCGCTGCCGGAACTTTGGGGTGCAGCTTCAAGGCGGCGGTTCCCGGCCGTTCCGAATAGGGAAAGACGTGAAGATAGGCCGCGGGAAGGTTTTCCAGCAGCTCCACCGTGCGGCGAAATTCCTTTTCCCCTTCACCGGGAAATCCGACCATGACATCGATGCCGATCGCGACATCGGCCCAGGTCCTACTCACCCGGTCGAGCAGATCGCGATAGAAAGCTGTGTCGTAGCGGCGCTTCATGCGCTTTAAGATGCCGTCATCGCCGCTTTGCAGAGGGATATGCAGATGCGGGCAGAGATTTTGGTGATGCCCCGGCAGCGCCAGAAGCTCATCCGATATTTCATTGGGCTCGATGGAGCTGAGCCGGAACCTCGTGGCCGGGTTTTGCGACAACAGGCCCTCCAGCGCGGAAGTCAGACTGGTTTCGGGCTTCAGGTCACGTCCATAGTCTCCGAGGTGAATGCCGGTGAGAACGATTTCCCTGAAGCCCCGGGCGATGAAATTCCGCGCGCCGTCCAGCACGCCGGGAAGCGGCAGGCTGCGGCTTGGACCGCGCGCGTAAGGAACGATACAGTAGCTGCAAAAGGCGTCGCAGCCGTCCTGAATCTTGAAAAAAGCACGGGTTCGTCCCGTCAGTGCGGCTGCCGGGGCGGAAGGGAAATGGCGCTGCCGGCGGATATCATCCGCCAGAATCCGCGGCAGGCCGGGGACTGGTTGGCCGAGCAGTTCGACAATCTTGTCTTTCCGGTCATTGCCTGCCACACAGGCAACGCCTTCGATGGCGGCCAGCGTTTGGGGCTGTGTCTGCGCGTAGCAGCCGGTTACCAGGATGCGGGCAAGGGGGTTTTTTTTGAGCGCCCTGCGGATGAGCTGGCGCGCCTGAAAGTCCGCAAAAGCGGTGACGGTGCAGGTGTTGATCACGTAGGCGTCGGCAAAAGCGCCAAACGGCACCAGGGAAAAACCGGCGGATTGCAGGTTTTCCGCCAGCGCCGCGGAATCGCATTGATTGACCTTGCATCCCAGTGTGGTGAGACCGACTTTCAGCATCGTTGCTTCCTTATCGTATTGGACAGGCCTGTATTTACGGGGCAACCGGCTCCCTGTCAAGATAAACAAAAATAGATTTTATTGTCAAAATGAGCTAAATTTCCTCTACGCAAAACGGAAAGGAGATTTGAATGATGGACGCATTGTTCGGCTATTTTACGGCGCATCCGACGGTTTTCACGCTGCTGACGATTTTTGTCGTCATTGTCATTCTTTACTTTATCTTAAGCAAATTCATCAAATTGGCCGTCCTTTTGCTCATTGTGATTCTTCTGGCCGGCGGTGCGAATCTGCTCAAAGACCCGGCATCCATGCCCGGCAAAATCAAACAAAATGTCCAGACCTTTGTAACGGGAGGAGAGCAGATATGGCGCAAGGTCAGCGGCCTCTGGAAGGAGGCAAACGACATCGCCGATCGGGTGAAAAAGGCCCCGGAGGAAATCAACGCATCGATGAAGAAAGCGCCGGAAAAAACGGGAAGGAGCGGCGATTCCGGGGAAAGGAAAAAGAGCGTTCCGGAAAAGCATCCGGCCGCTAAGTGATAAAAAGATCGTTGGTTGAAAAATTCGGGTCGCTGGTCAGATTGACGCCGATGCGCCTCAAGCCCGCTTCGTCCCCGGGCGTGGGGATATAGGTCATATGCACTTCACAGTTTTGCAACTCCTTTAATTTTTCGAGAGCGAGCTCCGCCGCGGGATTGGTCGCAGCGCTGATGCTCAGCGCGATGAGCGCTTCTTCCAGGTCGAGGCTGACGTTTTTTTCGTTGAGAATCTCCGTTTTCAGCTTGCCGATGGAATTCGTGATGCTGGACGGCAGAAGCTTGATTTTATCGGGGATATCCGCCAGGTGTTTGATGGCGTGGATGACCATGCTGGAGGCGGCGTGCATGAGCGGGGAGTTGCTGCCGGTGATGATCGAACCGTCTTTGAGCTCGATAGCCGCGCCGCAGAAAATGCCTTCATTCCCCTTTTCGCGCTCCATCGCCTCTTCGGACGCCTGCCGCGCCGGAACCACCACGCGCCGGTTCTCCGGCTTCAGATTAAAGTTGTTGAGAAACAATTCCACGCGCTGGACCGTTTCTTTGTCGGAAAAGCCCATGGCGTATTCGCAGCGATACCGGAAGTAACGGCGAATGATTTCCTGGCTGGACGCTTCTTTCGTCACCTCATCGTTCGTGATGGCGAATCCGGCCCGGTTGACGCCCATATCCGTGGGGGACCTGTAAAAAGACGGCTCGCCGGTGATTTTTTCGAGAATCCGCCTCAGTACGGGAAAAACTTCCACGTCGCGGTTGTAATTGACCCGTGCCTCGCCGTAGGCCTCCAGGTGGAACGGGTCGATCTGGTTGAAATCGCGGATGTCGGCGGTGGCCGCTTCATAGGCGACGTTGACCGGATGCTTGAGCGGCAGGTTCCAGATGGGAAAGGTTTCAAATTTGGCGTAGCCGGATTTGACGCCCCGTTTGTAGTCGTGATAAAGCTGGGACAGGCAGGTGGCCAGCTTTCCGCTGCCGGGGCCCGGCCCCGTAACGATCACCAGCGGTTTTTCGGTGGGAATGTAATCGTTGACGCCGTATCCTTCGTCGCTGACGATCATGTCCACGTTGGTCGGATAGCCTTTCGTGAACCGGTGTGTGAAAACCCGGATTCCCCGGCGCTCCAGCTTGTTTTTAAACAGAACGGCGGAGGGCTGATTTTCAAACCGGGTGATGACGACGCCCATCACGTTGATGTTCCAGCCGCGCAGGTCGTCGATCAGTTTCATCGCGTCCGTATCGTAGGTGATGCCGAAATCCGCCCGGATTTTTTTCCGCTCGATGTCTCCCGCATAGATGCAAAGCAGAATATCCGCCCGGTCCTTCAGCTCCTTGATGAGCCGCATTTTCACATTGGGATCGTAGCCGGGCAGCACGCGGGCGGCGTGGTAGTCGTAGAGCAGTTTGCCGCCGAATTCCAGATAGAGTTTGTTGTTGAATCGTTCGACGCGCTGCAGGATTTCCGCGGTCTGCTCGGTGATATATTTCTCGTTGTCGAATCCTCTTTGGCCTGCGTTCATGGGAACCTTTCTAAAGCGGAATGCTTTTATTCGGAAAACAAATGTTCAAACAGAGAACCTTCTTGGATATTCATCAATGCGGGTTTATTTCATATATCAAATGGACGTTTTTATCCAAAAGAAAATGACGAAAGCCTGTGGAAAAATTTCGTCATGATCCATAATGTCCATGAGATTGAAGGGTTACAGCAAATTGATTTCCATGGCCCGGACGGGGCAGGCGGAAACGCACAGTTCGCAGCCGTTGCATTTTTCGGGATCAAACAGGACTTTTTGCGTCTGTTTTTCGAAGAATAAGGCCCCGGTCGGGCAGAATCCGGTGCAGGCGCCGCAATGCACGCATTTTTCGACGTTCTGAAACACGCTTTTGGAAAGCGCCTCCACCTGCAGCCCCATTTCCTTCAGGAAGCGGATGCCGCGGTCAAAATCTTCCTTTTCCCCCGATAATTCCAGGACAATCACGCCTTCGCGGCGCGGGAAAATCCTTGCTTTTAAAATGTTGAAAACAAGGTTGTGCTTTTGGGCCAGGAGATGAATGACCGGCTGCTGGACAATTTCCGGCGTGTAGCGAATGACTATTTTTTTCGAGTACATAGCTAAAAAATGGACACCTTTTTACGTTGGCGGCATGTTAAGAGATGCAAGACATAATGTCAAGGCAATAGT